>Ga0187887_10001456_pt1 | contig 20376 bp, 14 predicted proteins | sample June2016WEW_7_10_FD_132977 | JGI IMG/M metagenome (GOLD analysis project Ga0187887, IMG submission 132977) | Peatland microbial communities from SPRUCE experiment site at the Marcell Experimental Forest, Minnesota, USA - June2016WEW_7_10 | ecosystem: Environmental > Terrestrial > Soil >... | reverse complement strand
GCCGACAACACCGGTTCTGCCGGCCACCACTTAGTCGAACAGAGAGAAGAAAAACCTGGCAGTTCCACTCACAGCCGAAAAAGTCGTTCCACTAACGTACTTTTTCAACACCCACAGGCGATTCCACTCATGCCCCGCTGATCCGCAAGCAATCTCAGCAGGCTACTTACTTCAGCAATGCCTCGTATTTCTTCTTTGCTTCTTCGAACATCGTCAGAACTGACGTTTTCTCCCCCTCCGTATTCCACGAAGTGCTGCTCTTTGCCGCGGTGATCAGCCGATCCATCCACGCCACGAAATACGCCGCATCTTCCGGGCTGTGCAATGGTGCGCCGGGCACGGTTACGTAAATCGGGCTGGTGGTGGCATAGGGATAGATATCCAGAATCGGATACTCGGCTTTATCGCTGAAAGCACGTAGAACGCACCATCCACTTATTCCAATCGGTATCGAACCATCCACGTGCGCGTGCGTGCGATCGCCGTTGAGCGTCAACTCCTGCGCCACCTTGCCGTTGCACACGATCTGCAGGTGATCCACGGGAACAATCGAAAACAATTCAGCCGAGAAATGTACGCCGTTTTTCTGCGGCTTCTCCAACTTGACTTCGCCGCCAATCCCCTGCCCGCCCAGCGAGAACCGCAGCAGCGGCCCGTTCGTCGCAAACGTGCGTCCCGCCTTAATTGCCGCCAGCCAAGGCTCGATCTTCAACGGCCCCGCCGGAACCTCCGCATAAACGCGGTTCAACCCCACCGGCCCGCGCAGCGACGCGTAGTTTCCCATGAAATCCGTGCCCGAAGCGGTCGGAAGCCGGAACCCGCAATTCAGCAGTTTGTACCAGACCTCGGCCGTCGACTTATGATCGGAAAACCCGACGACCTCGATGTAATCCACCTTCCCCAGCGCCACATCAGCCGGCAATTCGTTGGTCAGCGTTGCATCCTTCGCCGGGTCCGGAAATGCGTCAAATGGGTGCACATATCCCACCAGCGCTCCCTGTTCATGCGCCATATCGGCCACGTTTGCATTCGTCGGATACAGGCTCGCCGCCGCAGTATTCGGATAGCCGGAATATCCGGGCAGCAGGATGTTATGCGTCAGGTTCAGCAACCCCAGATGCCCCCAATAACTCGTGTGAAATTCCTGCCCGTGGAAAAGCAAATGGTCGCCAGTCGAAGCCGGATCAAGCCGCGGAGTGAAATAGGAAATGTCAGGAACCCTCTGCTCTTTGTTGACGAGCAGGTTCTCGACAATTGCCAGATCTTCCGCCGCCGCCTGCTCCACAAGATGCGCCGGCGTATTCCGATACGTTCCGGCATAGTTCATATGGACGTGAACATCGCCGCTCACCCAACGCGTCGTTGCATCGACCTCAACATACAGCGGAACCATCCGCACCGCGAGTTCCGCGGTCTCGCCGGTCTTCACTTCCACCGTGGGCTGCTCAAAATGACTTTCAAATCCGCGCATCACATCGACATTGACTATGCCGGGCGGTACCGTGACTACCGATTCGCCCATCGTATCGAAGTAATGCGCCTCAAACGTACGCTCCGACCGGTCGAAACTGTCGTCGGCGTACATCCACGCGTCATCGGGTGCGTAAGCCCGGCCATCCGATGCTGTCACGAAAACTCGTGCTGCCAGAGGCTTCCCAAACGCATCAACAACACGTACCAAAAGTCGACTCATCGGCCTGACATACTTCCGTTCCCCTGCCACGACTTCGGTCTGCGCTCCTCCAGGAATTGTCTGCACCCATAACGAAGTATTTCCGCCGCGATTCGAGATGAACGCAATCTTCGTTCCGTCTGGAGACCAGCGCGGGTTCGTGTTATCAAACTCCCCATACGAAATCGGAAACGCATCGCCACCCGCCGCCGGCATCACCCACAGCTGATGCCAAGCCTGTCCCATATACGACGCATACACCATCCTCTTACCATCCGGCGAAAAGTCCGGCCGCGCCTTCCAGTTCGTCTCTTCGTAGTGAATCTCGTGCGCCTCCGCGCCCGGCTCCGCCTTTATGCGCCAGAACCCGCCCGTACCATGAATGTGCCCGCGGTTGGAGACAAATAAAATCTCCGATCCATCCCGCGACCATACCGGACTGATCTCGTGATCCACCTGGCTGTAGTAATAACGAGGAAGTGAACTGACATTTTCCGGCGTCAGTTGCCGAACGTCCTTTAGAATCCCGTCCTCGAACTTGCCAACAAAAATGTGGAAGTGTCCTTTATAAGAGGTCGACACGAATGCCACCCGCCTCCCATCGGGCGAGAAGCGGGGTTCGACATTTACCGTGCCACCGTTCGTCAATTGGCGAGCCTGGCCGCTGGCTACATCGAACGACCATAATTCAACCGCATTCTGCAGATAGCGCGCGAACACGATCCATCTTCCATCGCTCGCCCAGTCTGGCTGATAGTCATAGCCGGGACTTGTCGTCAACTCGTCCGCCTTCGGGCTGCCCAGCTCCTGCCGCCATAGCGAGCCGCCCATCGAATACACAACACTCTTCGAATCCGGAGACCACGCCACTGCGCTCGGTCCCGTCGTCAGTTGCGGCAAATACATCTCCCGGAAGTAATAAGCATGCGGCAGGTCAATCTGCTTGAGCACCGGTTCCCGTTGCGCAAAGCATGCCACACAAGAAAACAGAAACAAGCAAGAATAAAAAAGACGCGACATGAGACAGTTCTCCGAAAAAGAAGGACACGAATTCCACAGGCTAAGAGCACGCATGCATCACTACACCGTAGCTCCCGCTTTCCGCGCCCACAACCAGTTGACCACCGCCGCAACGACCGTAATTCCCAGGATGAACGATCCCTTCAGGTCCGCACGGGTCGCCAGCACGAGCATGATCACCACTCCGAGCACAGCCCACACCGGCCCTCCCGGCAGTCGAAATCCTGCCGCCCGCGGCTGCTTTCGGCGCAAGGCGATCAGTGCAGCACATACCACTCCGTAGTAGAACAATCGAGCCAGAACCGAGAGCGTGACATTGCCGTAAAAGCCCATCACCAGCGCCAGCCCCCACACTGCGGCCGCATACACCAGAATCGAAAACCACGGAGTGTGAAATTTCCGGCTGACTGTGGCAAACACGCGCGGCAGATCTCCGCCCTCGGCCAGCGCGAACGTTACGCGCGGCATCCCGAGCAGTTTTGCGCTGATGTATCCATAGACCGAGACCATGGCACCAATCGCCACCAGCCCGGCTCCGCGATTTCCCATCGTGACGCGGGCGACCTCAGCCAGCGGCCGGTCACTGGTCGCCCCCGGTCCGAGCACTCCGACCACAACCCACTGCACCATCGCATAGATCGCCGTGCACGTGACAATGGTGACCAGCAGCGCAAAACCCGTGTCCCTCGCCGGATTTCTAGCTTCGCCTGTCGGCGCCAGCGCCGACTCAAATCCTCCATACGCGAAGATGAGCAGAAAGATCGCTTTCATCCATGCGCTTGCCGGATGCGTCGTCGCCCCGTTCCATGGCATCGGATGGAAGAGCGTCAACGCCGCCCCTGCCGAGATCACCATCAGTAATGGCAAAATCTTCGCCACCGTGAACACATTGCTGACCGCCGCCCCCTGGCGCGCACCACGAGCATTAATCAGCGCCAACACCCACACCAGCAAGCTCAGAACGAGAAATCGTGGCCAGGGTTCCTTTGCACGCGCCCAGAATTCCGCCAGATAAATGACAAACAGATTCGCATTGGCCGCGGGAGCCGCGACCTGCGACAAATACAGTGTCCAGCCCACCAGAAGTCCCGTGAGCCGCCCGAAAGCCGTGCGCGCGTAGAGATAAGGTCCGCCGGTCTCGGAGAACTGCGATGCCACCTCGGCAAAACATGCCATGACGATGGCCATCGCGGCCCCGGCAATCAGCACCGCGACCGTGCTCTGTTTCCCAAGATAGCCCGCCACAGTGGATGGCAATCCAAAAATACCGCTGCCAATCACCGAATTGACGGCCAGTGCAGCCAGACTCCAACGGCCCAGGGCGCGCACGAGGCCAGTTCGCTGCGAGGTCATTTCGAACCGTTTGTATCACATCCACAGCTCTCATGTCGGGGCTCCAATGCCACCATCTTCCCCGGATACATTCTGCCACCCGAACGTCGTTGGCCCTGCGCGCTGCCGCACTTCCTCCAACTCGCGGCGTGGCTCCCCGCCACCCGTCCGGCGACCCAACTGCTGGCGCCTGGGCCTCGCCAACAGATGGTTCTCGCCCCAGGTGAGGCCATGGAATCACCCGCGCAAGGTACGCGCGTAATCGGCGCCCCCGAGATCCGCAAGGCGCAGCTCAATCCCGGCCTCCAGAAGGGTCGCCAAACTGCTTGAAAATGCCCGCCCAGAGCCTGTTTTGGACCTAAGGTAACTTCAATTACCGAAGCTCATGCACACGGGGAATCTTTGCGGTTCCTCTTTCAGGTGCGATCTTGATCAGGAAGGCTCGACCAGGCAGGACGGAAGGACACCAATGGACCGCGATAACCAGCAAAGCATGGAAGAGATTCAGCTACGCATCTTGCGCGTCACAGACGACCTGCGGCTCATTCAGAGCGAACTCAACTGCGCCGCCATGCAGGCACCTACCGACCCGGAACTTCTCGAAGTTCTTTCCGCGCCCTCGCAGATGGAATCCATGCACGTACTCAAATCCGTGCTTGACCAGATGCGCCACTTTCTCTGGTTTTACATGCAGGTCGTGACCAGCGATTCCGAGATGGGCGAAAAATTCCGTCAGACGCTGCGGCAGGAACCCGTCCGTCCTGCGGAAATCGAACAGCAATTCCAGAGCGCGACCGACGCGATCATGCTCCGCTACCTGGCCGACAGCCGGGGCCGCAAACCGAACTAGACTCTAGCCGCATAACATTGCTCCATTTGACTTTGGGTGGCGCAGCGGATGACCTGCCAGTGTTGCAAACACGTAAGTTATTGCATTTATAGCTGTTTGCAAAGTCACAAAAGGTAACGAAGTTAAGCAAGACCTTACCGAAACCTCACCGCCGCGGCGTCAGCGCGCAGTTTGCCCTCCCGACAGTCAATTAACGCCGTAGCAGATAGACGAGTCCTACGACAACGACCGCGGCCCCCAGCAACCAACCCCGCACCGTGCCTAACTTGTTCGCCCAATCGCTTCTCATTTCAACGCTCCTCAGACAGTATAGTGGCCTTGTCAGGCCGTATCCAGTCGCCTTTTTTCGCGGGCGGATATTTGCGCGGTTTCGTTGCAGATTTCTTCGGCGGCCGCGAAAAGAAGGGCGCGCCGCAGCGCGCCCTAACCGTTCAGGAGGAATAACAATCAGAAGCAAAAGAAACCCAGTCGCACAAACTCGCTAGCGCCCGAAACCCGCCGACTGCATCGACTGCCGCGAGATATCCGCCGTCGACGCAATACCCTGCATGCGCAGCTTGAACTCGTCGGCGTTCGACGCGTTCTCCAAAGCGGTTTCGTAATTGACCAAGCCCGCCTGAAACAAGTCCCAGAGCGACTGGTCGAAGGTCTGCATTCCGTATTGCGATGTACCGGCGGAAATCGCGTCGCGAATGGCGCGCGTCTTTTCCGGCACAAGAATGCACTCCCGGATATAGGCCGTGCTGATCATCACCTCGACCGCCGGCACGCGCCCTTCTGCATCCGAGCGCCGCACCAGGCGCTGGCTGACAATGGCTCGCAACACAGCCGCCAGCTGCAACCGGATCTGTTTCTGCTCCGGCGGCGGGAAGATTGCAATGATGCGGTTGATGCTTTCGACCGCGTCCAGCGTGTGCAGCGTCGAGAACACCATGTGGCCGGTTTCGGCCGCGTGCAGCGCGGTTCCGATCGTTTCCAGATCGCGCATTTCGCCCACCAGAATCACGTCCGGATCCTGACGCAAACTGGCGCGCAGTGCCGCTCCAAACGACGGCGTATCCACTTCCACTTCACGCTGATTGCAATACCCCTTTTTGTCGCGATGCAGAAATTCGATCGGGTCTTCAATCGTGATAATGTGCTCGGCGCGCGTCGAGTTAATGCGATCGATCATCGCCGCCAGCGTGGTCGATTTGCCGGATCCCGTAACGCCGGTCACCAGCACCAGTCCACGCGGCATGTCGCAGATCTGCTCCACTACCTTCGGCAGAAACAATTCATCGAGCGCGCGAATTTTGGTTGGAATGACGCGGAGTACCAGCCCCACGTTACCGCGTTGCTGAAATACGTTCACACGGAAGCGTCCCAGTCCGGCCACGCCGTATGCCATGTCGATTTCCGTAGTCTCTTTGAACTTTTGCTTTTGGCGTGCCGACATCATGCTGAACGCCATGTTCAACATGTCCTCGGCCGAAACGCGCGGTTGCTCGGTCAGAGGGATCAGATCGCCATCAATGCGCAAGTGCGGGTAATTCCCGACCTTCAAGTGCAAGTCGGAGGCTCTTCGCTCCATGGCAATTCGCAGCAAGTCATCAATATTCATGCAGTGAGGACACTCCGGCTACCTTGCTTATCATGACCGGAACGGGCGCGTGCGGCGAGATGACGGAGGTAATGGTCCTTCAGCGTGGCGTCGGTGGCTCGACGCGCTCTTTCGGTGAGATGGTTCAGTGTGAAATGGAGCGGTGCCCCAGGTTCGCGCCGCGCTTCTTGCGGCGTTAACCTGGGTCCACCCAACTGTAATCCTGAGCGCATGCCTCACGCTTCGTGCCGTGATAGTGGCTCATTTTGTAAGTAACTGAGCCACTGCCCAATTGCTTCCAGTGTTGACTTAGTCCATAGACTTAGCTAACCTAGTCCACATGCAAGTCAACATTCACGAGGCGAAAACCCAGCTCTCCCGTCTCCTTCGCCGTGTCGCCGAAGGTGAAGAAATCACCATTTCGCGCGCGGGAGTTCCAGTCGCCAAGCTGATTGCCGCTCCGCCGATCAATCGCCTTCGGCCACTCGGTGCGATGGAAGGGAAAATCTATATTGCGGAAGACTTTGACGCTCCTCTTCCTGACGACATTCTCGCTTCGTTCTATGGTGAAGAACCAAAGCGCAAGAAACCAGCTTGCGCAAAGTCCGTGAGACCTGCGAATAAGCGCGTCGGACGTTGATCTCTCTACTCGACGCCGTACTTTGACTGGAGCGTATGCGATTCCTGCTAGACACTGTGGTTTGGTTGTGGAGTATTGCCGAAGTAGGACGTCTCAATCAAGCTACCCGCGATGTGTTGGTCGCTCCCGAGAACGACCTCTACTTTTCCGCGGCCAGCGTGTGGGAGATTGCGATCAAGAGTAGCATCGGCAAGATGCAACTGCCCGAACCTCCCGCTCAACTGGTTCCGCGTGAAAGCGCCAGGCAAGGGTTGAGACCTCTGCAAGTCAGTTACTCCCATGCGTTAGCTGTATGCGAACTGCCCCTCCATCACGGCGACCCTTTTGACCGTCTCCTTGTCGCCCAAGCCCGGAGTGAAGGTTTGGTGCTGATCACGGCTGACCGTGCTCTGAGACGATATCCCGTGGAAATTCTCTGGGCCGGCCGCTAAATGAAAAGCCGCCCCGCAGGGCGGCCTTGTCAACAACACGCACAACGAACTCACCTACGCAGCGCTAGTCCGGGCGGGCGGCTGAAAGGGTTCGTCAAAGCTGCCGCCGTAAATCTGCGGCACCTTCGACCCCATCGGCCGCAGATACGTCGCCAACTCCCCACGATGGTGAATGCAGTGATTATTCAGAAACTGCAGGTAAAACGCCGCTGGCATGTTGAATAAGCCGAGAAAATCCACCGGCGTCGACAGCTGTGCCGGCGACATCGCACGCACCCGCGCACTCGCCCGCTTGATATGCCGGTCATACCACGCCACCAGCTCGGCAACATTCGTCGGCTTATCCGGACGCGGACCCGCGTCCATCGTGAACTTCTGGTCGGCAATCGCATCCAGAAACTGTACGTCGGTATTTGCCAGGTGCCACGCCAGATCCCAAGCCGTGCGGGCATTGGGATCGGGTCGATAGTCTCTCTTGCCATCCGGAATGGCGCCGATCACTTTCTTCGTAATTTCCGCTTCGCGTCCAAAACCATCCAGCATCATCGCGCTATAACCGGCAATAAACTCAGGGGTGGGAGCATGCATAACATTCCTCCTTCAAGCTGTAGTTATTAAAAAACAATCGGAAAACAGCAGGATCGCCTGCAATCAGGCGGGCTTGATTCTTGCCTTAATTTGATGTCCACGCAACCTCAAAGGATCAAAGAATTTCCGGAAACTTCCCATCGCCATCCGGGTTAGCATCATTTAGTCTCTGGAGAGTTATGTTTCGACGTCCGCCATTGCCCCTTCGGCGTCCGGCCCGTCTCCGGAACGTAGTCGGCCTTTTGGCTGTTCTTCTCACCGGCTCCCTTCTAACCGCAGCCTCAACCTCCACCAGTTCTCTGGTCGTCGATGCCAATAGCCACGTCGTGGTCATGGAATACGAAGCATGGTTTGGCCCGAAAGCAGTGACATTTCAAGGCTTTTCCGCCATGCCGCTGTTGCAGTCCCCAGACATGCAGGCTGTGGGCGGAGGTTACGACAGCGCCGATCCCGCCATCATCAAGCAGCATGTCGCCTGGCTCGAGGGCATGGGAGTCGACGCCGCCATCAGTGAAGTCACAAACAATGTGAGCTGTATCTTCAACAGCGAGTGGTTTGTAAAAAAATACGTGAGGAACTGCACCCCGGCTTTTCGGGCATCTAACCGGCAGATTCGCGATAACACTGGCAATCTCTATCCCGCGTGGTCGAGCCTCGGAACCCGTATGAAGCTGATTCCTTTGCTGGGTGGAATCGATAGCAATGTATTGATTAAGGATGAGGACGGAAAAACTGCCTTCGAAAAAGAGGCCGAGTTTTTCGGGGCACTCTTGCAGCAATACCCGAATTTGAACGTGATTTACGAAGGCAAGCCTCTCATGCTCATCTTCATAGGAGCTGCGCAGGATCCCAACCCCGCCGATCATCCCCTCTGGTATCGCTTGCAACAGTTTTTGCAACACCATCCCGAAATTGGCCAGAAGTACACCTTCAAGCTGATGGCCGGATATCTCGACAGCCAGCCCGGCCTCTGGGCGACACAAGGCACGCCGACCGGCCCGATTGAAATCAGTCCCGAGTATGGCTTTTGGAGTTGGGTCGACCGTCTCAACACGACGTGCACCGAACCCTTGTGCCCCTACTATCCTTCCTACAATCAGGTTGGTTCGCGAGTCGAAAACTTTACCGCCTCGATCGCCACCGCCGGGCAAAACGGATGGGGCTGCCCTCAACCAACCTATTGCCCCGACGACGCTCTTCGTTTCGGCGCCGATGGCGGCTACGACACCTTTGATTCCTTCATGAGTTATGCGACGGAGCTCAAGCCCATCTTCCTGATCATCCACCAGTTCAATGAATTCGGCCCGCCCGATGAGGGTTTCGACGCCAACACGCACGACGACATCGAGCCCGCGAATTTATGGGGACGTGGCAGCCTGAAAGCAGTGCGAGACCAAATCGCGGCCTACCGAAAATCAATCCACTGAGTGTCCAGAAGCCAATCCTCAAACCGCCCGGAGCGCAAGCCGGATGTTAAGGTCTTGCGCCGTGAAGGTTTTCCTCCGTGCCCCTTTTGTGTACTCCGTGGTTAATGCTCTCCCCAGCGCGAAGCTACAGCCCGCTCTACACGGTAACCGGCTGCTTCGCTCCCACCGGAACCGGCGTCAGCCAGTGATACCGGTCCGGCTTTTCGCCGCGCACCACGCCATAAAACTCTTGCTGAATTGACTTCGTCATCGAGCCAATCTTTCCCTCGCCCACCGTGATCTTATCGACCGAACGAATCGGCGTGATCTCCGCCGCCGTGCCCGTGGATAAGACTTCGTCTGCCCCGTAGCGCGATTCGCGCGGAATCTGCTGCTCGATAATCTTGATGCCCAGGTCGTGCGCGATCTGCAACACTGAGTCGCGCGTGATGCCGGGAAGCACCGAATTTCCTAACGGAGCCGTCTGCAGCACACCCTTGCGGATGACAAACAGATTCTCCCCCGATCCCTCGCTCACATATCCATTCACATCGAGCGCGATTCCCTCGGCGTACCCATTGACGATCGCTTCCATCTTGATGAGTTGCGAGTTCATGTAATTGGCGCCCGCTTTGGCCATTGCCGGCAGCGTGTTCGGCGCAATGCGCGTCCACGAAGATACGCAAACATCGACGCCCTGAGTGGCGTCCGCTCCCAGATATTTCCCCCATGGGTAATTGCAGATATAAACCTCAGTCGGCGAATTAAACGGATTGACGCCCGCTTCCCCATAGCCGCGCAGAATCACCGGACGCACATAGCATGGCCACACACCGTTCTTGCCCACTAGTTCGAGCATTCCTTGCAGAATTTCCTCGGCCGTGAACGGAACGTCAATGCGATAGATGCGCGCCGAATCAATCAGCCGCTGCATGTGTTCCTGCGCACGGAAAATCGCCGGCCCGCTCGGCAGCGCATAGCACCGTATCCCTTCAAATACCGACGAGCCGTAATGCACCACGTGCGACATCACGTGGATGGTGGCATCGTCCCAGGCAATGAACTTGCCGTTGTGCCAGACTTTTTCCGTCTTCTGAATGGCCATGAAAACTCCTTTGGTGCTCTAAAGATGCGTGGAAGCAACTGGAGGTTTCCGAATCTCTCGCTGCGCCGAATTCCTGCGACAGCGAGGCTGCGGGACGCTCAAGAACCCGGCAGCGGAAACCTGGAAGTCGAATAGCAATCAACTTCCGTTTTTGAATTATAGCTTGCCCTAAGCCTGTGACAATCACCTGAGTTGGCCATTCGCACGAACCGCAACGCCCGCAGAACCGGCCATTCGGAATGGTTATCTACGTGGCGGAAATCCATCGTGCGGGCCAAATGTCACGCGCATACGTGACCAATGTCACGGACGGCTCGCCGCCACGAATCCTATTCTTGCAAATGAAATTGAATTTCATTTTCATTTAGGACTCTTCATGGACCGCTTTTGTTTTCCTGGTCGAATTCCCGGTTCCCGCAGTGCGTTCATGCTTCTCTTTTTGTGCCTCGTCGCCACCACCTTTACCTGGTGCCAGATCCCGGACATCACTTCGCCCCGTACCGACGAACCCGCCGCCACCGCCGAAACCGAGAGCACATTTCCCCACCAGCTTGCCCGCCGCCTCTGGATCTCCGGCCAGATGAATTTCATCTTTCAGACTCATCCGCCGTTTGCGGCAGCGTATTCCGGTCCCAACAGCCTTGACCCGGGATACGAGAAAGCCCTGTCGCGCGTGCTGACCCTCTATACGGGTTTGCAGGTCAGCCCATCCACCGAAATTCTTGCCGACCTCGAACAAGCCGGGGGACGCGGCCTGAGCAATGCTTTGGGGATCGCCGGTTTTTCCAATCTCGACGCGGTTCGCAATCCCAGCCTCGGCCAGCAACCTTATCTGGCGCGAGTTATGTTCCATGAAGTCGTCGCTCTCGGCAAAGAGCGCGTCGAAGCCGATCCCGGACCGCTGTCCACTTTCTCTGAGCTTCCCGCTCGACGCCTGGAATTTCGCGCGGGCAAATTCGGCATGGTCGATTTCTTCGATATGAACGCGGTGGGCAGCGACAGCCATCTGCAATTCATGAACTGGGCGGTCGCGCAGAATGGCGCCTACGATTTCGCCGCCGACACGCGCGGCTATACCTGGGGAGCCATCCTCGAATACCAGCAGCGCCAGTGGGGCGCGCGCTTTTCCGAAGCGCTCATGCCCACCGTCGCCAACGGCATGAATGAGGTCTGGAACCTGCGCCGCGCCCGCGCCGCGAATTACGAATTCGAACTGCATCGGGGAATCCTCCCCAAACAAGGCGGCATGATCCGCCTGCTTGCCTTTACCAATGACGCGAACATGGGAATTTATCGTGTCGCCATCAACCGCTATCTCGCGGGGCTCGACGCGGTGCCGGCGATCACCGATCACCCGCTGCAAGTCACCCGCAAATACGGATTCGGCATCAACCTCGAACAGGCGCTCACCCGCGACCTGACTGCTTTTAGCCGTTTCGGCTGGAATAACGGCAAAACCGAGTCCTACGTGTACACAGAAATTGACCAGACGTTCGCGGGCGGCCTCGGCCTGAGCGGCCGCCGTTGGCATCGCCGACATGACCGCGCCGGACTCGCCTTTGCTTCCAGCGCCATCTCCGGCGATCACCGCCGCTACCTCGCACTCGGCGGCAAGGGTTTCATCATCGGCGATGGCGCGCTGACCTATGGACGCGAGCAGATCCTTGAGGGCTACTACACAGCCCATTTGTGGAAGGGCCTTTATGCGTCGCCCGGTGTGCAGCATGTCGTGAATCCGGGCTATAACGAGGCTCGCGGGCCGGTCGTCATCCCAACTTTCCGTTTCCACGTGGAATTGTAGGGAGCGCTCAGTTCGAATGAATGCCTGAAGAGCGGCCCTTCAGAGCCAGCCCTGAGCCTGCCGAAGGGGCCGCGTTAGCCGATTCGCCCCGCATTTCAGTGACGAAAAATTTTCGGGTCTTTCGAAACGGGGGTACCCGGCAACGCGTCTGGCTGTGCCGTCCCAGGCTTGGCTGCGGAAGCAGTCGCAGTTGCAGTCGGCGTGACAGCGGGGGTTGCGGGACCAGTCGCCGACGCTACCCCCTCAACCGCCTTCACCCCAACTTCATCCCCGCGAAAGTATTGCCCCTTGGCCGCCCGCATCTCCGGCATCGCCGTATATGGCTTGGAATAGTCATTGTTTGCATTCCAGAACAGAAACCCGATGCCACCCTTCTGTTTCGCAACCTCGACCTGCACCTCCACATACTTCGGAGAATAGGTCTTCGTGCGCCACGCAAACGCCTGCAGCCACGGACGAATCACCACCGGGCTGCCCTTCGTGATCAGCTTGAACCGGTCCATCGACTCGCCAATAAAATGCTCCGGCGCGTCGCCCGGCTTCGCAATCCCGTCCATCCCAAAAAAGTGTGACGGATAAATCATCGGCGACAACACATCGCAGTGTTTGGCCATCGCGACAATATCTTGCCCCGTATGCGCCAGATCGACGGGCCGCTGCCACGCCATCACTCCGAATACATCCAGCGAAAGCAGAACTCCCGACGGATGAATCTCGGCATAGGCGCGCTTCAGGAAGCCGGCAATCACCTCCGACCGCTGTCTCAGCAATTGTGTGGTGGCGGGGCTCTGCCCCGCCTGGACGGGGCGGAGCCCCGTCCCCACACGATCTGCTGGCTGCTCGCTCTGGTAGGCGAACAGGGCATCCTTCTGGTCGCCCTCCGCCGGAAACCGTACGTAATCAAACTGAACTTCATCCACGCCCGACTGCGCCACAAACTTCGCCAGCGCGATGTCGTAATCCTGCACCTTTATATTGGAGGGATCCGTCCACACCAGTTTCCCGTTCTCCCGCCACGCATCCCCTGTCTTGTGCGACTTCACAGCCAGTTCCGGATGCGTTGTCACCAGGTGCTCATCGCGAAAGATGGCAATCCGCGCGATCGCATGCATATTTTGCGAGTGCAGAAATCGAATCAGCTTCGGCAGGTCGGAAATATAGTGCTTCTGCCCCGCGGCCAGCAGATGGTCGAATGCAATGTTGACGATCCCGTCGCTATCCTTAATGTCGAACACCACCGCGTTCCCGCCAACTTCCCGCCAATGTCGGATAATGCGTTCCCCGTGGTCGCTCCCCGCCATCACCCCAGTTAAATAAATCGCCCGCACTTCGAAATCTCTTGCAACTTGCACCGGCTTCTCTACAATAGGCGATTCAAGAATTCCGGGGATCAGGATCTGCTCTCCCGGTTTCAGGAAAACACCTTGCCGGTTGTTATTGGCTGACCGGATTGCGTCGGCCAGTTCACTGGATGTCAGGTACTTGGTCTTTCTAAGATATTTGCGCGCCACCGACGGAATGCTGTCTCCGCGTTGCGCTTTGTAGACGTCGCTTCCCGGGCGTGCCACAAGAAGCGCAATGGGAGGCGGTTCGGGTTTTTTATTGGTGTCGGCCTTCACTTGCACCAGTTGCGCTGCATGTGGGTTCTGAACCGCTGCCACGCCTGATGAAAGCAGGACCAAGGCAGCCAGGTTCAGGAGGACAGCAGAGAGTGTCATCGGATATCGGAAAGGATAGCGGGACAAAGACTTTCTCCGGGAAAAGCGATCAGTTCTATTGATTGTCAGCTACGGGTAATTGCCCCGCCAGTTACGTTCGGGCCATTCCCGTGTATGTACGGGCAGCAGAAACCGACTGGAACCGCCATAGACAAACAAGCGAAGTTCCAGCATGTCTGCAAACAATTTCTCTTAGGGAAACTGTGAGGCTTCCGCAGGGCCGCGCAGGATGCCAGCTATCGGCATCTAACACTATGAAAAACAGGGGACCACGGTGCCCCTGAGGGTTGGCGAACGGCTTGCACTAGTAGGCAGCGGGTGCGACAGACTAGAAACTTCCACCCCGAGTGACAAAAATGAGCAGTTTCCCAGAAAACTTGCAATTTCCTGAAAGGAAACAGGGGCCCGACCGAATGAGAACGAACCTTGCAACCGTGCTCGATCCTACCCGCCGCAGCAACGACGCCCGCGACTTCGAAGCCAGCCTGCGCCGCAAAATCGTAGGTCAGGATCAGGCCATCGAAAAGGTAGCCGAGATCTACCAGATGTTCCTGGCTGGCATGAATGCCCCCGGCCGTCCGGTGGGCAACCTCCTGTTCCTGGGCCCGACCGGCTCTGGCAAGACCCGCGTCGTCGAAGCCGTCGCTGAGTCCCTCTTCGGAGACGCCAAGGCTTGCATCAAGATCGATTGCGCCGAATTCCAGCATTCCCACGAAATCGCCAAGCTCATCGGCTCGCCTCCCGGATACCTCGGGCACCGCGAGACTCACCCCCTGCTCACGCAGGAAGCTCTCAACCAGTACCACACCGAGAAACTGAAGCTCTCGATCCTGCTCTTCGACGAAATCGAGAAGGCTTCCGACTCGCTCTGGCAGTTGCTGCTCGGCATCCTCGACAAGGCCACGCTCACCCTGGGCGATAACCGCCGCGTCGATCTCTCGAGCTGCATCATCATCATGACCTCGAACCTCGGCGCTGCCGAAATGAATGGCCTGGTAGACGGCGGCCTGGGTTTCGCACCGAAAGCCGTGCAAGTCGACAATTCGCTCGACGAAAAGATCACGCGCTCGGCCATCGACGCCGCGCGCCGCAAGTTCGCGCCAGAGTTCATGAACCGCATCGACAAGGTCGTTGTGTTCAAGACCCTGCGCTCCGAGCACCTTAAGCAGATTTTGGAAATCGAACTCGGCTTAGTCCAGCAGCGCGTCCTGATGGCCGCTGGCGCGCACCAGTTCGTTTTCAGTTGCACGCCGCCGGTGAAGGAGTTCCTGCTCCGCGAAGGCACCGACCCGAAATACGGAGCCCGTCACCTCAAGCGAGCCATCGAACGCAACATCGTCTTCCCGCTGGCCAACCTGGTCGCTACAGGACAGGTCAAGCTAGGCGACTTCATCCGCGTCGACCTCCTGGGCGAAAGCAAACTCACTTTCGTCAAAGAAGCCGAAGGCGCCATGGTTCCCGTGCTGCTCGAGCGTTACGGAGCCGCCGTAGCCGCTCCCCAAGCCGCCGCCGCCGCGAGAGCCGCCCGTCCAATCGCCCAGCGTAAAGAGTTCGGCGCCATTAACGAGAATAAGTAAATCAAGTTGCTGGTAGGTAATGGGGCACCGTGTGGACGGTGCCCCGCTTTTTTTGCCCGGCAAAGATTTTGAGTGGCGCAGCGGTTTACCGCTGCGATACGCGCCGGTTTTGGGAAGGGCACGGCTTTAACAGGCTGCGGAAAACTCACGAATGCCTTGCGCTACCGTGGAAGAGCGGCCCTTCAGGGTCGCGAAAGCTGCTTCTCTTCAACAAGGGCTTCAGTCCCAGTGGTCGTTCTTTGCACCCAAATCTACTCTTTCCGCTACCTGTTTAGCCGGGCCGCTAACGGACCACAAACGACAAGGGCTTTAGGGCGGGTGGCCACCATCTGCGAGTATCCCCCTGCACCGCGTCGGCAGAGATGAAAAGGGGGTGCACCGCTTCTCGTGGTTTTCGAGATGGGGCCCGTCCAACCGCTGGCACCAGGAGCTCTTACGCCGCCGCATATCTTTGATGTCTATATCTCAACACACCTCAAGAAAACGTCGTAACTTTGGTACGAGCAGGCCGCTGCACATCTCACTGCGGAGCAATGTCTTGCCAAGATTCTAGGCAATCCAAGAATGATGAACAGAACTAGTAGCATGAGCACTTTTCCCTCAACGATGGTCGCACGTCCAGATTCAGGAGATGGGACGGATTATTGACTTTCAATACCAGGGGTGAAATCATTATTTTGTCGGGCGGAATAGCAGATTTGCCCGCACGCTTGGCGCTGTTCTCGCCCTTCTTGCGCATTGATTCTTCCATCATAGGAAGTTGCCTTCTGCGCATTCGAAATTCTTGAGCGGAGGTCAATCATGCCACTCGTGGCAGCGTCCAAGAAACGTAGCGAATTCGATACTAAGACATTTCTCTCAACCATCAACGGCGGTAGAAAGATCGAAGCTTTTCCTAAAAGGCAGACGATATTTGCTCAGGGCGACTCGTCCGATGCTGTCTTTTACATAAAGGAAGGAAAGGTAAAACTCACCGTTGTGTCGCAGGTCGGGAAGGAAGCCACAATCGGCATTCTGAACAAGGGCGATTTCTTCGGGGAAGGTTGCCTTACAGGGCAGCCTCTCCGTCTGTGCTCCGCAACCGCAATGACCGATTGCTCCGTGATGAAAATTGACAAGAAGTCCATGAATGAAGTGCTTCACCGGGAACACGCATTTTCCGATATGTTCGTGGGATATTTGCTGACACGGAACATTCGCTACGAAGAGGATTTGGTTGACCAGCTTTTCAATTCCAGTGAGAAAAGACTGGCACGGATATTGCTATTGCTGGCTCATTTCGGCAAGGAAGGTAAGCAGGAGACTGTCATCCCCAAGATGAGTCAAGAGACCCTAGCAGAAATGATCGGCACAACGCGGTCACGGGTTAGCTTTTTCATGAACAGGTTCAGGAAATTGGGGTTCATTGATTATCACGCTGGCGATGAATTGCAGGTCCACAGTTCACTTCTCAACATCGTTCTCCACGACTAGCTTCCGCGGCGAAGTCCGAAGATCCCGCACTTTTCCGTCTGCAAATCTGTCAAGTCCGCCAAATTAGCCGTCAGGACTGTGCAGTTTGGATCAGCGGAGGCGGGTGGCCAAGACAATGCGGGTGCCCGAACATCGCGCACCTTGCGATGTGTGGGTTTTCATCACAATCGAATTGTGCCGCGGATCGCCGTCTCACTCGTACCCTTAGGTTATTCTGACTCCGTCATCAAGCGCCTGCATCGAAATCATCGTCATCAAATCACCAGGTCGCCCTATAGTCCGCCGGAGTTCCGCGTCAACGGGGTCGTGCGAAATATGGATGCTTGGTACAGGGCGTTCCACGTGAGACCCTGCGATAAACTGTATGTCGCGCCGAAGGATCGCGTGCATATCTGGTAGGAGCACAGGATATCTTTGCCCTTGACAGCGCCTTCGCTCTTATCGAGGGGGTACCCGCATTGTCTTGGGCACCCGCCAGATCGACAATTTTCAAGTCAGCGGGGTTTACTACCCGTTTGCCCACAATCCGCTCGGAGTCTGCAAGGGCGACCTGACCTATGCGGACTAATCTGGTCTGTTGTACACCTGCTCGTTCTTGATGGACTGGTCCCTCTCTACCAGAAACATGATGGTCCTTTCTGACATTGCCCCGTAGCTTTTCCCGCGGCTAAGTACTTCGTCGTCCGCCTGATGGCGGCGAGGCAATTTCGTCGTTCTTCTCCCATCTCGGATTCGAAGTGCCTTTTTTCACCAATTTCTACTGATTGATGTGTTCTTTGCGTTGTCGCGGGAAGAAGGCGGGGCAGTACCATTCACGAGTGGTAGGGAGCTTCGGATTGGTGGGGACTTTACCTTTCCAGGCGTGAACAAAAAACCCTCTCCCCGGTAATCGAGGAGAGGGTGGTTATGGTCCAAACGAACTTTAGTCGTCCAGGTCAGCTTTCGCCGGTGCCGCGCGGTTGAAGTCGCTCGCGGGGCGAACCGTCTTCTCGCCGGGGTAGGGGCGCGTAAAGCCAGTGGCTTCATACCAGTTCAGGTGGTTGACGGTGTCCGAGTCTTCGGAGTCTGGCTTTTGGTACTTGCCAGCGAAGATCTCGGTCTTCTTTGCCATCCAGCCAGCCCGCAGAGCCTGAACCGCAGGGCTCTCTTTCCTGGTCGACTGAGCCTTGGTGGATTGAGCTTTCTTGACCGCCTCAGAACATGAGGGAGGCAAGGTCTGAGTTGGAGTCTGGTTAACGCCATAGGGTAAAGGCGTACCCGCCGCCACGTGTGTCCATGGCAGGAAGTTGTCCGCCGGTGGATTATCGAGGAAGAGCGTGCTCATCGGCGAGGCCACGAGATCGGACTGATTCATGGGCGCGATGCCGAGAATCTGCTCGATCGTCCGGGTCAGGTTGACTTGCGTGTAGAAGGTGCTGTCTACGTAGGTCGTACCACCGGTGCTCTGGATGACGTAGGGGCTGATGACATAGCCAGGGCTGCGGTGACCATCGACGTGGTCGACGCCGGTCTGCGCGTCGTCTTCCTCGATGAAGATCGCCGAAGAGGACCAAATCGAACTGTGGCTGATGGCCTCGACAAAGCGGCCAACGGCCAGGTCGTTGTCGGCCTGCATGGCTATCGCGTACGGCGGGCCGCCGGTGTGGTCGGAGCTGATCCACATGAACTCCAACTGGGGCACCTTACCTGCGGCGACGTCGTTCTGGAAGTCCTCATTCCAGATATCGAAGCGGAACTGGTCGGGGATGCCCAAGTCGAATTGTGGGTAGGTCTGGTACGTGTTGTTAATCAGGTTCGGGAGCGGCGAGTGCGAGGCGACCGTGCTGTAGTTGTAGAGCTGGGGCTCGGCGCCAGCCTCGTAACACGTGATGTCGTTGTAGAAGTCGATCCACAGCGGCTCGGCGGTCGACCCGTTGGGTTGGAGGAACGAGTTGTATTCGATGTACTCGCCGTAGTTCTTAAACGAGACTTTGTACTTTGCAGCCTGGTCCCATAGATGGCCGGCCTTCTGGTAGGCAAGCGCTTCGCCGCCGTTGGAGGGGTAGTCGCGTAGCCAGTCCGGCGACTGGATGTCGTCGGAGTAAGGAGCCAGGGCCTGCGTGATCCAGTTGTGACCGTCCGCCGACTGGCGGCTCGGGTCGTAGAAGTTGTCCAGCAGCGGGAAGCGCTGCACCAGCGCGTGCGCGTTTGGCGTTATGACCGTATAACCCGCGGGGTCGTAGGTCGCGTTACCGGCTAGGGGCGAGCTATCGCCGAAGACTGCCAGGGAGGGATCGCCGTTGCCGGCGGTCACGTCGCCCAGGATCTGATCGTAGGTGCGGTTTTCACGGATGATCAAGAAGACGTGCTTGATCAGCGAAGGCGAGCCGATCTTGGCCGGGATTGCGACCGGCGCGGCTTTCGGGCTGCCACCGGAGGCGGACTGGATATTTTCCGTGAGATCCCAGTGGTTGTTGTATATAACCTGCGTCGTCAGCGCCGACAGGTTCAAGCCCGCAAGGGGAACGATGCTCACGGTGCCGAGGTCCTGGTGGGTTTCAAAGTCGTACACGGTAAATTCTTTTGCGTACGAATTTTCGAACGTATTCGTCGGAGGCGGTGCTACACCGTAGCCCGCGGTGCCGAGGCCTTTGTCGTTGGCAACCAGCAGCTCACCGTCAGTCGAGTCGAACACGACCGAGCTCGGCGCATAGCCGGTCGGGATCAGGCCCGAGACAACTTGGGTGTTCAGATCGATTACGGCAACGGCGTTGGCATTGTAGAGTGCCACGTATGCATTGTTTGAATTATCGACGGTGATCGAGTTTGGCCCCACGACAGTGACGAGCTTGTCGGGCACTGTAACCCCCAGCCCAGACAAGAAGGGATCAAGCTCAATCGTCGACGACACCGTATTGGTGCTCGTGTTGATCACCGAGATCGTGTCGTCATAGGCATTGGTGACCAACAGGTAGGTGGTCGACCCACTGGTCCAGAAGGCCAAACCCGTCGGGTGCAGGCCGACCGTGATGGTCTTCGTGACTTTGGACGTGGACAGGTTCACGACGGAAATGGTGCCCTCGCTCGTCGCGCCAGTCGGATAGACGGCAACGACGGGCGTGCCGTTCGAGTACTCCTGGAAGCTGCTCGCGGTAGGAACCTTTCCAGCCTCGTTGGCAACGTAGGCGTAAGTGCCGGCGCT
>Ga0187887_10001455_pt1 | contig 20387 bp, 21 predicted proteins | sample June2016WEW_7_10_FD_132977 | JGI IMG/M metagenome (GOLD analysis project Ga0187887, IMG submission 132977) | Peatland microbial communities from SPRUCE experiment site at the Marcell Experimental Forest, Minnesota, USA - June2016WEW_7_10 | ecosystem: Environmental > Terrestrial > Soil >... | reverse complement strand
TTCCAATCCCGCCGGATACTATTCTGAGCTTTAAGCTTACGTTCTCAAAGCCAGGAGTCTACATGTATGATTGTACGACGCCATGTGGACCCGGAATGGGCCTTGTCGGTTACATGGAAGGCTTTGTCATCGTGAAATAGCCCCAACTAGTCTCTTTCTCCAGCAGAATCGTCTCAATAAAATCCAGCGTTCGCTCTTAGGGTCAAGCAGAATTCTTCGGTTTGCCCACTTAACTTGACTGTTTGAGTTAACCCTCAGATCGACACTCTAACTGCAACCAGGTGGCCACTATGGACGCAGAGAAGAACAAGAAATTGCAGCAGTACGCCGTGGCCCTCACCGAGCAAGCAAAGGAAGAGGAAAGAAGCGGAAAATCCGACGAAGCAATAAAGCACTACCTGAAGCTTGTTGATGTCTTCTTGGTTCTGGCTGCGGAAGCTCAGGATCATAACACCTGGATTCAATACATTCGCCAAGCGGAAGCGTACCAAACTAGGACGAAGACTCTGATCCCCAAAGGACAACTGGATACTGGTTCGAGAAATCCAAGAGTGAACAATCAACACGCAGAAAGCCTTCACGTGGGTGACAGTATTCAACACAAGCTAAATCCTTTGAAGAAAATATTGAAGCCATTTCAGAGGAACGACGAAGAAATATCCGAAGTTTCCACTCTGACGCAAAGACCTTCGATGCAGTCCGGAATTGCAAGTCAACAACCTGCAAAAGTTTCTACTAACATTACCGCAGACATTGTGCCATCCGAAGTTTACCAGAGAGTTCTGTCAGAGAACAAGATACTTCGCGAAAAGATTTCTACACTTACAAAGGCAAAGGAAGAGCAGGTTGCATCACTGGAGAAAGGCTACCGAGAACTTGAAGAGAAGATTTCTGGAATGGTGGCACGCGCTGATTACGAAGCTCTTCAATCGGAATTCGACAACTCTATTCCGAAAATCGAGTACGAGCGCGTCAAGTCGGAGCTTCTAAATTCGGTTCCGAAAGCGCATTACGACGACTTGCTAAACAGGATAGCTGACATGGTGCCAAAGCAGGTCTATCTGGATGCGGAGAGACGATCGCTGGAGCTCGAAGAAATGGTCAAGAATTCAATTCCAAAGAAAGTAATAGAAGACCTAGCCAGTGAAGTTTCAATGCTGGGAGTATTGTCTGAAGTTCCGCTAGAAAAAGTAACAGAGACAAAAGAAGCAGAAAAGATTGAAAGCCAGAGTTAACAACTAATCATTTCTTGAGTCTGTCGAAGTACTGCTTTCGAAATTTCGCGACCTTGGGCTCTATTACCATCTGGCAGTAGCCCTGTCCAGGATTATTGTTGAAATAGTTCTGATGGTAAGCTTCTGCTTTGTAAAATCTCTCAAGCGGAGCTAATTGCGTGACAACAGGCTTGCTCCAAATCTTAGTCTTTTCTATTTCCTTCATCACTTCTTCCGCGATTTTCTTTTGCGAATCGTCATGGTAGAATATCACAGACCGATACTGCGTACCGGCATCAGCGCCCTGCCTGTTCAAGGTCGTTGGATCGTGAATGGAGAAGAATACCTGTAGTATTTCCCTGAACGAGATCAAATTCGGATCAAAAGTAATTTGGACAACTTCAGCATGACCCGTTTCGTCGGTGCAGACGTCTTCATACGACGGATTTGGTACGTTCCCCCCAGCATATCCTGATTCGGCCTTAACAATCCCTTTCAATTCAGAATAAACAGCTTCGATGCACCAGAAACAGCCACCGCCAAGAGTTGCAACTTGGGAGGACCCAAACGCTTTGCTCATAATCGATAAGCTGCATCCAACTATCGTATAAACGCTTCAACAATTATTGTGAAAAGTAGAGCAGATTAGATCTGGTCTTTGGCCATCTTCTTCAGCTGGTTTCTTCGAATGATATCAGTCGAAGTGATTATCCCAACAAGCTCTCCCTTCTTGTTCACAACCGGAAGTTTTGTCAGGTTTTCCTCAGACATCAAGTTCGACGCCTCAGTAAGAGTGTCTGTCATGCCAACTGTCAATACCGGCTGAGACATTATTCTCTCAACATTCAATGCAGAAGGGTCTAACCTCTTCATGACCGCCTCCCTAAGAATATCACCTTTTGTTATGATACCTACCACTTTTCTTTCCTTGAGAACAACGACGCAACCAATGTCACGATCCATGATTTCTCTCGCGGCATCAAAAACCGAACTCGCTATGTCGATTGTTACAACTCTCTCAGACATCAATTTCTCGACGGGAGCCGTCATAAGGAGATCTGCCATTGTCATGACCTCTGGGACATCGTTGTAGATTCTCGGAATAAAATGTCTTTACTTTTCCAAGCAGGTCAGGGGATTTCCGCAATCAAGAAGACATCAACCATTTCATCTTTCTTGGCTACTCCCTTTTCATCAATAACAGCGACGCCGTTAGCGATGTGGAGCCAACTTGAATATTGGGCGTCCGTCGGTCTTGTGTTAGTTGCCTTGTATTCTCCATTCTCCTTGATGACACTTACCCGCACAAAATGAGTTAGACCAGCCTTTCCGTTGTAATCCTCGACAAGTCTCGCTTTGATAGTAGTTGGTTGTAGTATTGCATTGCCAGATAGCTTCAGTATTGCTGGACTCCCGAATACAAAGAAACTGATGATGGCAGATGTTGGGAAGCCCGGCAGCAGCAGCAAAGGTTTACCCGCGTACGAAGCAATTCCGGTCGGACTGGACGGGCGCATCGCAACGCCGTGGTCTAGGATCTTCACTCCGCTAATCGACAATGCAGCGCTCGTGACAAAATCCCTTTCTCCAACAGAAGACCCTGCTGAGAGAATTAGGGCATCATACTTTAATCCCTTTATCATCTTACTCTTTATTTGAGCAAAGTTGTCCCTTGCGATACCAAGATCAACTGGAATCCCTCCGAGGTTAGAAATCATCGAAGCTAAGAATGGACGGGTGGCCTCGTAAACTCCAGCGGGGTTATTCTTCAAAAGAGGTTTGCTAGTGTCTATTAGCTCGTCACCAGTCGAGAAAAATGCAATCTTGGGTTTTGAGAATACCTTAACTTTTCTTATTCCAAGCATTGAGAAAAGCGAAAGATGATGAGGGTGGATCCTTGCGCCTTTTGACAAAAGTAATTGCCCCTTTGTCATGTCTTCACCAGGGCTCAGGATATTGTCGTGAACTTTTATCGCCTTGTTCGCTAGAAGCTCCTTTTCATGGACTTTCACATACTCAACCATAATGACCGCATTGGCTCTTTTCGGCATGTATGAGCCGGTGGCAACCCTGACAGCTTCACCATCCTTAACTACGATCTTAGGAATCGTGCCAATCCTAACATCGCCAATAACTTTGAAACTTCTTCCGGGTTCTGTATCTTCTGTAACTTTCACTGCATAGCCGTCGCGCGTTGATCTTGGGCGTCTCGGGAGATCAATGGGAGATTTGACGTCCTCGAAAAGTACCCGGCCGTTAGCTTTGAAGGTGCTAACTAATTCCTGTCCAACTGGAATGATACTTTCCAGCAATAATTTGACGGCTTCATCTACGCTGAGATGTTCCTCTGCCTTGTCAACGCCGTGGTAGTGTGAATGGTCGTGCTCTTCTGTCATTGCATCACTTGGTTTGGGCTTTCGATCTTACGCTGTCTTTTTCCACCATAATAAGAAATTGCTAGGAAACAAGCATGGAAGATACTCAGATAATCATGACGAAATAGTTCCTGAGAGTCCAGTTTGCGTTTGTTCCATCGACAATCAGAAGGAAATACGCGAATTGAGAGTCAAGAGCGTTCTTTGTTTGCGTCAAACCGCTCTCGGATAGAGAGAAATAAGTCGAGAGCATTAGTGTCACAAGTACTAATCAATCAACAAAATTCGTGAGTGGGATCCCGTCGAGCTCGGGAAGAGAATGAAACTGGCCGGTCCAAACCCAATAGCCATAAGATGAAAACATCGGATCAATCAAGGTCCCACACTGCGGCGTTGAAGAGCGCGAGTCTTAGGAGATCACTTCCCAACAATTGTTTGATCTGAAAGCGTTACGAGATGTGCTGAAAGTGAGATACGCCATTACAAACCAGATGAGCGGTACGACTTCGGGAACGCCAAACACATTGGGACTTGGGAATTTCGTGTAGTGGCATTTTCCGATTGGAAAACCCGTACTCGTACCGAGCAATTCAGCTAGGAATCCAATGGTCGAGGTTGTAATTAAGAAAAATATCGCTTTCCTAACACCAATCTCGTAGAAACACTGCACGAGTGTAAAGAAGAGAAGTGCAAACGAGAGATCAAAGAATATGTCTACCTGTATGTAGAATTTGAATATCAAACCAGAGAAGATGTATGCCAGTATCAGCGCGTAGATCAAGAGAAGCCATGAATCACACTTTTCGTAATGGATGAACGTCTTATTTCCCACACATGTTGATTTTTCTACCGTCTAGGCAGTATCATGAATAGTGATCGGTTAGGGCAACATGACAATGTGTGGCATTCTAGCCGTTTATCATAACAAACTTTATGATGATAACTCGGTTATTTACAGGCTTATTAGCGTAAATTCGAGGGTTTTGTGATAATTTGACATCACAGGACGAGCAAGAAGCACTCTTCACTAGAAACAGCACCGGCCTAGTGAGGCAGGGCAGATGGATTGATTCATTCATCTTCAATTCATCCGCTTCTTGGATGTTTGGTTCACTCATTTTTGCACTTTCTAGTTTCGTTTTCTTTAAAGGCGCAGACCTGATTTCCGCCGAAGGTATTGCGCTTGTCTTTGCAATCGTAGTGGCCGCGATGTACGCGATTCTTACTTCAATGATGCCGAGGTCGGGAGGCGACTACATATTCAACAGCAGAATCGTCCATCCCATTTTCGGATTCTCCTTCAACTTCTCCTTGACTGTGTGGCAGCTTTTCTCGGCCGCGTTTACTTTGTACTTTATCTCTAACGTAGCACTGGGTCCGGGGTTGCAAGTACTGGGCTATTATGCAAATTCTTCTACGCTAATCCAGACCGGCACTTGGCTTGCAGTTCCTGTCAATTCCCTGATCTTCGCTTCAATCATAAACGTGCTGTTCACCATGCTTGTGTTGACCGGGATCAGAAAGACATTTTCGGCGCTCAACATAATGTGGGTGATAACGCTTCTGGGAACTTTAGTGATGGTAGGAGCGTTGATTGCAACAACACATTCGGGTTTCGTATCAGCGTTCAATGGCTTCATGGCGAGATCAAATGGAACCTCTACACTCTCAAATTCCTTCTCTTTTATTCAGAACTCCATTCCGGCGGCTCCCTACAGACTCGCTATCCCCGAGATTGCCATAGTGGTAGACAGCGTAATCTGGGTCTTTTGGACTGCCTATGTTGCCGGAGAAATACGCAATGCAAACCAGACCCGAAGAAATATTTCTTCGATGGCAGGCGCTGCCATTCTCAATGCCGCATTCTTCATCACGCTGGTTTACCTCCTTTATTCCAAAGTTGGAATACCTTTCTTGTCGGGGATCACTCTCGCAGGATATACTTCGGCTCTTCCTTTCAGCTCAACTCTCCAAGCTTTGAGCGCCGTTCTCGTTCTTTCGACTGGCAGCTTCGTCGCCGGAGTCATAGTATTGACGGCAATAACGCTTGGATATTCAGTACTTCTTCTACCTGCGCTGTACCTTCAACCAATACGGTCCATCTTCGCGTGGAGTTTTGATCGGGTTGTTCCGCTTAGATGGAGTTCGGTAAATACGAGGTTTCATACTCCACTTTTGAGCACCATCGGCGTCTTCGCATTCATCGAAGCCGCTCTCATTCTGATTACAGTTGAATCGAACTTCCTGTACGGGATATTCTCTGCTGCAATCATAGCTCCTGCGTTCAGCAGTATATTCGCGACTTCGATAGCTGCCATTGTGCTTGGATTCAAAAAGCGAAACATGACGGGACAAGGGTCAAATTATCGTATCGCTCTCTTGGGATGCATTTCACTGGCTTTCATTCTGTTCATGACCTTCGAATACCTGTCAAACGAATCATACTTTTTCGACATCCCGTCTTCAGGACTTTCGTCCATGGCGCTGATCGCCCTGAATTTCATATTCATTCCAATCGGCGCACTGATCTATTTTGTCTCGTACTCACTCCGAAAGAGGAATAACAACATTGACCTGAACGCGATTGCGAGTCAAATCCCACCGGAGTAAAACGCATTGCCGGGCTCCCGTGAATTTGTTCCTTGGTACATGAAACCCGATATCGTCAAGGGTTACGAGGGTTGGTATGAGGGAAAGTACAAACGCGCTGACGACTTGGAAAAGCGCGTTCTCTCAGTGATGATCGCCCAATTTGACAAGCCCAAGTCAATCATAGAAATCGGCTCGGGCACAAGCCATTTCACAAGATGGCTTTCCTCACTCGGCCATGAAGCCACAGGCGCAGACCTCTCTCCATTCATGGTTCGACAGTCAAAGACTCTTTGGCCCAGTGGCAGTTTGCTGAATGCGAAATCGTCAAACCTTCCTTTTGAATCAAACTCGTTCGACCTCGCAATATTTGTGACGTGTTTTGAGTACATGCCAGATCCGGTTGGTGTCCTGAGAGAAGCGGCTCGAGTTGCCCGGCGAGGTGTGGTGATGGGGCTCATGAACGCGTGGAGTCTTCCAACAATGCGTCGCAAGTTCCAGATGGTTTTTGGGAAAAACGATTATTATCTTAACGCGCACTTTTACTCCGTCTTGGAAATGAAGGGACTCACCAAGAAAGCGTTCGGCGAAAATGCGAGTCTCGTAAAGTGGAGAACCACGCTGTTTCCAAAACCAATGCACTTGGAACGAGACAGTGGAAACCCATTCGGCGCTTTTCTGGGCGTCGCGATAAAGAAGAAAGTTTATTCTTGAGGCCGGTTTCTTGCAGAGACTTCCACAATATGGCAAAATTGGCAAGGATTTCTTCGATCGTGTAATCTACCCAAATCTGGGAGCCAAGAATAGCCATATCCTTGTCGGGCCGTCAACAGGAGTTGATACTTGCGTCATAAGCACGGGCAATCAGCAAGTGCTTGTGGCGACTACGGATCCGATATCATTCATTCCAGATCTGGGCGCAGTGGGTTCTGCATGGGAGTCAGTCAACTTGATAGCGTCAGATCTCGCGACAAGTGGACTTTCTCCACAGTTCGCGCTCTTCGACCTCAATTTACCTCCAACCATGAAGAGTTCTGACTTTCAAAAATACTGGGAGGCGCTAAGCCGCGAGTGCAAGAATCTAGGTATCACAATTGTCGGCGGCCACACTAGCAGGTTCGAAGGGCTAGACTCCACTGTCATAGGATCTGGCACGATGTTCTCTCTGGGTGCGAAGGACGCCTACATTACATCTGCTGATGGAAGAGTGGGTGACAAGGTCTTGGTTACAAAGGGGGCTGCGATTGCGACTACAGCGATTCTTGCACGCGCCTTCCCGAAAGTCGTACGGAAGCGAATCGGTGAGGAGGGCCTCCGAAGAGCAAGAAGATATCTGAGAAAGACAACGGCGGTGAGAGACGCGCTTGTCGCGGCGAAGGCCGGTGCAAATGCGATGCACGATGCAACCGAAGGCGGTGTTCTCTCTGCTCTCTACGAGCTTGCGAGCGCCTCCAAGACAGGACTGCGAGTCGATCTGTCAAAGATTTCAGTTTCAGAGGAAACGAGAGAGATATGCAGAATCTTCAAGATAGATCCATACACTAGCTTGAGCGAGGGTTCGCTGATTTTGTCTTGCAAACCTTCGAAAGTCGCAGGAATAGTTTCGACGCTTCAATCAGCAGACATCAAGGCGACGGTTGTTGGTGAATTGACCAGTCCAAGAAGTGGATTTGTGGTCAAGAATCAAGCTGGAAGGAAAACTCTGATCAAGTACCCAATCGTTGATCCGTACTGGCAGGCGTACTACGGCGCGAAGAAGAGAAGATGGTCCTGAGTTATGAAAAGCGGTAAGAAGAAAATAGAATCTGGCGTCTATCTTGTTGTCGATCCGAGCTATGGGGAAGATCGAATCCTAAGTGTCGCGCGGGAGTCAATGGAGGGAGGGCTGGATGTCTTGCAGCTCTGGGCATCGTGGAAAGACGACTCAAAGGCTGTTGATCTGGGCAAGAAATTGGCGAAGCTTGCAAACCAGTATTCAGTTCCGTTTGTAGTGAACAGTGATCTCGAAGTTGCTCTAAAGATCGGAGCTGACGGCGTGCACATCGACGGAACGGAGCCGTCACCTTCTCTGATCAGGAAGAAAATGGGTGGTGATAGTATAGTCGGAGTAACCTGCAGCACCAGCATGGAAAAAATACTCTGGGCTGACAGGGAAACTGTCGATTACATCTCCTTCTGCTCAATGTATCCTTCATCATCAGTGAATGAGTGCGATATTGTGCCAATGCCGATTGTAAGTGAGGCGAGAAAGAGAATATCGATTCCAATCTTTGCCTCCGGCGGAATAAATCTCACAAATGCACACGAGGTAATTGATGCAGGAGGAGACGGGATTGCAGCTATTTCTACGATAATGACCTCGAAGGATCCGAAGTTGACGACGCAACAGCTAAAGGAAATCGTGGCAAAGCACAGAAAAGCACTAGCAAAGCCAGAACGCCTTTCCTAGACTGCAAGGAAACTGTATCCATTTTATACCCAGAAAGATGAATCTCCTCGCGCATCTCGTTGTCAACCAGCCCAGACCGCGCAAAGAACATCGTCCGAGGTATGGGCTCACTCACAATCCAGAACCTCGCAACAAGCGTTCTGGGTTTTGTCTTTGTAGCCACTCTCTTACGATTACTACCGCAAGAGCAGTACGGAATCTACAGTGCCGTGCTCCTCTCTACTGGCATTGCTTCTACATGTGCAATTTTTGGACTCAACACTGCTACAACGAGGTATTTCGCATTACTCAGCGAACAAGATGAAGCTAGCTCATGGGTCGCCGCCCGCAAAATATTCCTTCTTTCAATAATATTCTCAGTCGCATCGACCGCCGTGTTTCTGATAATCTCTCCATTTCTCTCGATTTATTTCACGAAAGGCGAAAGCTGGACTTGGATTTTCTACCTGGGTGGGGCATACTTGTTGTTGAGTTCGCTCGCGGCCGTTTCTCAAGGAGTCATTCAGGGCATGAAGAAGTACGGTTTGCTTGCAAAGATAATATTCGTCTCAAGAATTGTAATGACAGTTTTTGCCGTAGCAGTACTCGAAGTAGAACACAATATCGCTTGGGCAATTGTCTCTTGGCTTGTCTACAACGTACTCATTCTGGGTTTGTCGCTTTACTTTACTGCCCCAAAAATGATTCGCGCCAAGGGCAGTTTCGATTACTCAAGAATAATGAAGTACACTGTCCCGCTGGGAGTTGCTGGAATTATTACTGTACTTTCTTCGTCTGCGGATCAGGTAGTTGTCGGCGGCTACTTGACACCGGTGTCACTTGGAGTTTACAACGCTGCGATTACTGTCTCGGGAGTCCTCGGAATAGTGCTACTCACATCTCTCACCACAGCTCTGCTTCCAGAGGCGGCGAGTTCCTCCATACAAACAACTATTGCAAACGGATTTCGATTGGCCATTCGCTTTGCAATGCTGGGTTTACTACCAGCCTCGTTTTTGATGGCGGCCGTCGCTCCGCAACTATTGAGCCTGTTCACAGGAGGCCGAGGATACTTAGCCGGAGCAGGATCGCTTGAGTTGATTTCGCTTTTCTACATTTTTTCTGCTGTTCAGACAATATCTCTGACCATGCTCCAAGCAATTGGAAAAACAAAGCAAGTCATGATAGTGGGAGCAATCGCCGCTACGACCGATGTTCTACTCGCAATATCACTAGTCCCCATGTTCGGAATCATAGGTGCGGCGGCTAGCAAAGCAGCGGTCTTCCTCATCGGTTCATTGATTTCGATATACCTGTTGCGAGATTATGCAAAAGGTCTGGACAGGGCTAGTTTCTACTTGAAAGGAGTCGTCGCGGCGATGATTCCATTCGCATTCATAGCGTCGCTGTCCCACTTTGTTACATCAAGGCTGCTGACACTTGTCCCGTACTCGATATGCTATTTCGCACTGTTCCTAGTATGCATCAAATTTACTAAGCTGTTAACCGAGGAGGATCGCAACTTTCTTTCCTACATACTACCGCAGTCTACTAAAAAATATGTAAAATACCTTTGAGAAAAATACTCTCTCGAAAACAATCTAATTGTTTCTAATGCAAATGACTAGATCAGAGTCGTGACCACGATGACTGATCCAATGGCGAGAAATACTATGAGAGAAAGGATCCGAAGCCTCGCCGCAGAGAGAATCTTTCCGAGCTTTCTGCCAAGGATTGTTTCAAGAGCGGAAGCTGAAACAAGTGCTACCACAGCTCCAAGGAATACGAGTAGCACATTTGAGAATCGCGCAACATAAACAATAGTTAGTACTTCGGTAGCATCACCAGCAAGATCTAGTAATATCAATAGGGAAACCGCTCCCAGAAATATTGACCAGCCACTCTTTTTCAGTGTACGACTCAGAAGCTTTCTCTCGTCTTTTTCATCGCCTCCTCGCCTGAGATATTCTACTATGGCAAACCCGATCATGACAAAACCTCCCACGAGCCTGACCCAGAATATCGGAACGACGCGAATGAGAAAATAGCCAACGGAAACGATTATCGCAGAGGTGATCGTAAATGCAGTAGAACCAGCTGCAAAAGCAGTCCACGGTTTGATTCTTGTCGCAAGAGTCAGAAGAAGCATTGCATCTTTGTCAGTGAGCTCGGCGATGAAGATTGTCACCGCAATGGTGACGAAGGCAGGAATCAAGATGTTGAAATCAAGATAAGTCAAGAACTAAAAGATCGCCAGCATACTAGAACAAACCATGGGAGCCCTTGATTTCAAGGATTCTACGATAATTGGGGGCTAATTATCTTGATACTGTATCAAGAAGTCAATAATATTCGTAGAATACAGTGATCATGAGTCATTCATGCATCAGGTGGCACTAAATTCCTGTTCGAAGACATCATGCAAGCATAATTATATATAATTACAAGAAATTCTGATTTGCGCCGCATCCGATTTGAAAAACACCACAATAGTTGTGATAGTCGTAGCGATAATCGTAATCGTTGCGGGTGGCGCAATTGCAACAACTAGTCTACTTGCAAGTCAAACTTCCATTTCCATATCAACCAGCACAACTCAAAGTGATAGTGCATCTACTAGCACACAAACAAGTACCTTGGTTACCAGTAGCTCAACAACCAGTAGCTCATCGACACCAAACTCAATCGGTACAGCTAGAATTGGCTATTTTGCCAACGTGAACCACGCACCTGCAATCATCGGAATTGCAAACGGCACCTTCCAAAGCTTCTTAGGACCTTCGACAAAAATCCAGACTTCGCTCTTTACATCTGGGACTCCGGAGATGACTGCTCTACTAGCGGGACAATTGGACATTGCGTATGTGGGTCCAGACCCGGCAGCCAACGCCTTCGTCGTATCAAACGGGACCGCTCTGGAAATTGTGTCTGGTGTAGCAAGTGGAGGAGCGCTCTTCGTGGTCACCAATACTTCAGGCATCAATTCAGTTGCCAATCTGGGAGGAAAGACTTTCGCGGCACCGGGACTCGGAAACACACAGGACATCGCTCTGAGATCGTTCCTCGCATCACACGGCTATGCTCCAACCACAGAGGGAGGAAATGTAACAATCGATGATACATCCAACTCGAACATCGTTACATTATTTGAGCAGAACAAGATCGCTGGAGCTTGGGTACCTGAACCTTATGCTTCAGAACTCATCTACTTGGCAGGCGGTCATGTATTCCTAGATGAAAGAAGTCTCTGGCCCAACGGACAATTCTCAACTGCAGAAATCGTTGTTACCGCTTCTTTCCTGAAGGCTCACCCTGACGTGGTTGAGAAAGTCCTTGAAGCAAATCTCTACGAAGTAAACTGGATAAACAACAACCAGGCGCAAGCAGCAGTTCTTTTGAACAACGATATTGCCAACTTGACCTCTACCAGTCCGCTTCCAGCGGCTATCTACACTCACGCATTGACAGATCTTTCATTCACTGTTAATCCATTGGAATCTTCGGTCACTCAACAGGCAGAGAACGCATACCTTCTAGGGGATCTGGGCACTACTGTTCCAAATCTTTCTGGAATATACAACCTGACATTGCTGAATGAAGTCTTGCAACAGCAAGGCGAAGCGGCCATCACCAGTTAGAGGATCGATGAGCGCTTGGCTAATTCCAATCCCAAATCAATTTCCTATTTTAGCGCCAATCAGGAAAACGGCGTAGTCCTTGATGTGGAGGGGCTGAGAAAGAGCCATCCCGCAAACATTGGAGGAAAGAAGGAAATGCTAAACGTACTTGATGGCATCAACTTCTCTGTACGAGAGGGCGAATTCGTCACTATAATCGGGCCGTCTGGCTGTGGAAAGAGCACACTTCTGAACATCATCGCTGGTTTGGAAACGTACGACTCGGGAGACGTCATAGTAAGAGGTCATAGAATTGGAGCGTCTGGTCCTGACATTGTCATAATATTTCAAGAAGACGCGCTCTTCCCGTGGCTCACGGTAAGGGGAAACGTGGAATTTGGATTAAGACAGAAGAAGGGGATGTCAAAAGACGAGAGAAAGCGGATCGCGAACGAATACATAAACCTCGTCGACCTTACAAAATTCGAAAACTCTTACGTCCATCAGTTGTCTGGAGGAATGAAACAGAGAGTTGCGATTGCAAGGGGCCTGGCACTCAACCCCAGAATCCTTTTGATGGACGAACCCTTTGGGGCGCTTGACGCTCGGACAAGGCAGGTACTCCAGAAGGAGATACAGCAGATACATGAAAAGACAAAGAAGACAATTCTTTTCGTGACGCATGATGTCAGAGAAGCTGTCTCGCTGGGCGATAGAGTGATACTGTTTACTCACAGGCCAGCGAGAATAAAGCAGCAGTATGTGGTAGATCTCTCGAGACCTAGAGATTCGGAAGACCCAGCTCTCTTAGGGACAATCAATTCAATAATGAAAGAACTAAATGAGGAAACAAACCTTGATGAAACAAGCGGAAGAATCGAACTCTCAGCTTAGCTCGGCAACGGGCGGCCGAAGGCAGAGCCTGATCACTTTCATCGACATAATTGTGGCTGCTGGCATATTCGTCGTCTTATGGCAGATAGTCTTTCAGCTAAAGTTCTATCCGTCGTACCTTCTTCCTTCGCCTGCGATGACGCTCAATCGATTTGTTGCACTTGTAAGAAATGGAGAATTGCGCATAGCCCTCACCGCGACGCTGGAAAGACTCGTTGTTGGGCTGTCTGTTTCATTGGTGGCCGGGACTTCAATTGGACTCTTGATGGCCAATTTCAAGAGATTCGGTCGTGTGATGAGCTCATTCAGTCTTGGATTGCAATCATTCCCAAGCATCGCATGGGTACCATTCGCAATCTTGATAGTGGGGTTGAACAACTACGGAATTCTGTTTGTCGTCATCATTAGTTCGGTCTTTTCTATGATGATTTCCACTTACAACGGCGTTCGCAACATCAACCCAATTTATCTGAAAGCCTCCAAGAATATGGGAGTAAGTAGACTCTCCTTGATCAGAAGCGTACTACTCCCAGCATCCACGCCGTCAATTATTACAGGAGTGAGACAAACGTGGTCGTTTGCTTGGCATGCTTTGATCGGTGCAGAGATGCTCATGGCATCGGTGGGAATCGGAGCGGTATTGTACTACGGAGCCCAATTCATCAACATGAGTCAGGTGGTAGCTTCCATGATAGTCATCTTTACGATAGGCGTCCTAGTAGATAGACTACTTTTCTACCGACTTGAAACCAGAGTCCGCGCGACACGTGGTCTAGTAGTTGGAAATTCAGCACAATTCTAATTCAAGACTAATAATCTGAACATCGCGTCAGCGTTGAATATCTGCAAGAATCTCTTACATTAATTATATATAATGAATTTTGACTTTTGGCGTAATTGGTTGATTTCTGAGTGCCAACTCAGTCGAAGTACACAACTGTCTCCATCCCTGTTTCCCTTTCCGAAAGAATTGGGAAGTTGATTGAAAAGAAAAGCGGCTTCAAATCCGTGTCAGATTATGTTACCTACGTTCTAAGAGAAGTGGTGGCTATGCACGAGACAAAGGAAGTGCCAGAGCCTTTCACAAGTACTGATATTGACGAGATAAAGGCCCGCCTGAAAGCTCTTGGTTATTTGTAAACTGGGACAATGAGATTATGACGGCACCACCGCATGGAGGAAAACTAGTTCAGATCAAACTAGTTCCGAGTTCGCCAGAACGAAACAAGGACCTGTCAGGAAACTCAAAGATCAAGGTGTCAGACGAAACCAGAGTGCAAATGTTCAATATTGCAACGGGAATCCTGAGCCCGCTCACTGGTTTCATGGGCAACGCCGACTACGATAACGTGCTGGAAAACTCTAGACTGGTCAATGACATACCTTGGAGCATTCCAGTATTGCTCCACGTTCCAGAGAATTTTTCAGCTGGCAATGGCGACGAAATTACATTAGTTGATGACAACGACAAGCCTCTGGGGCAGCTCGAATTCGAAGAACTCTTCGTAATATCAAAGAAGGAGTACGCCAAGAAAGTGTTTGGAACTGATGATGAGGCACATCCCGGAGTTGCAAATATCTACGCCGGCTCAGATCGAGTCGTGTCGGGAAAACTAAAATCAGTTACAAGATTTGATAAGGGTCCATTCGAACAAGCTACACTCTCTCCTAAAGAGACGCGAGTGCTATTCAAGGAAAAGGGATGGAAAGATATCATGGCTTTCCAGACCAGGAATGCTCCGCACATTGGACATGAATATCTTCAAAAAACAGCACTAGCATTAGCAGACGGGATTTTCATCAACCCTGTATTGGGAAAGAAGAAAGCTGGGGATTTTACCGACCAAGTGATTCTCGAAACCTACCAGACGCTGGTTAAGAATTACTATCCAAAGAACTCAGTTGTGCTGAGCGTGCTCCACTACGAGATGCAGTATGCCGGGCCAAAAGAAGCAATCATGCACGCAATAATGAGGAAGAACTTTGGTTGCACTCACATAGCTATAGGAAGGGATCACGCGGGAGTGGGCAACTACTACGGGCCATATGCTGCGCATGAAATATTCAAGGACTTTCCTGATCTCGGCATACAGGCAGTATTTTTCCGAGAGTTCTTTTACTGCAACAAGTGCATGGGGATAGCGAGCGAAAAGATTTGCCCCCATCCAGAATCAGATAGACTCACGTTTAGCGGCACAAAACTCCGAAAAATGTTTCTGTCAGGGGAGACTCCTCCCAAGGAGTTCATGCGACCAGAAGTTTCGCAGGTAATACTGAATTCAAAGACTCCGTTCGTTGAATGAACACATAGAGCTGTACAAGTTGAGCGCAAGCAAGAAAGTAGCGATTATCGGACTAGATTCGATCCCGCCGGAGATGATGTTCGAGAAACTCCTGGACAAACTTCCGAATATCAAACAGATGTACGAACGAGGCATGCACGGAGACTTCGAGAGCTGCCATCCTCCGATCACCGTTCCTGCGTGGATGGTGATGATGACAGGAAAGAATCCGGGGAAACTCGGCATCTACGGGTTCAGGCACCGCCGTGGATTTTCCTACAACGATGGGTACATCGTCAACTCGACCAATGTGAAAGAGGAAACGGTCTGGGAGTATCTTTCGAGAAACGGAAAGAAATCAATAGTTTTGGGCGTTCCTCCGGGATACCCTCCAAAGAAGATTGAAAATACAAACGTTGTTTCTTGCTTCATAACGCCGAGTTCTGACAGAGTTTTTACAAATCCACCGGAGCTAAAAGAAGAAGTAATCGCGGCTGCCGGAGGGAAATATATCTTCGATGTAACATTCCGCACCGAGAATCGCGATGCAATAAAAAAGGAACTTTTCGAGCTGATGCAGAAGAAGTTCGATGTAGCCGAGTATCTTGCCAAAAACAAGCCGTGGGACTTCTTTATCATGCATGAAATAGGCTTCGATCGACTACACCATGCATTCTGGAAATTCTTTGACCCGACGCATCCAAAATATATCAAAGGTAATCCATACGAGAACCTTGATATGGAATATTACAAAGCGGCAGACGAACGAATCGGAAAATTGGTGAAAATATTCGGCGATGATTGCACGACATTTGTCCTCTCTGATCACGGATCAAAGGGAATGCTTGGAGCTTTCTGCGTAAATCAGTGGTTGGAGCGGGAAGGATACCTAACTTTCAAGACAAAACCCGCGACCATTACGGATCTGGACAAGGCGCAGATCGATTGGACGAGGACGAAGGCCTGGGGTTGGGGAGGATACTATGCCAGGATATTCTTCAATGTCAAGGGACGAGAAGCAAGCGGTGTGATAGATCGCAAGGATCTTGAAAATGAGATGAAGAAGCTAACTTCCAGGATGATGCTAATTCAAGACAATGCTGGAAAGAAGATGGAGAATGTAGTCCTAAAGCCGGACGAATTATACGGTATCGCTCTCGGCGACAAGCCAGATCTCATGGTATATTTCGACAAACTCAATTGGAGATCGGCTGGAACAGTGGGACATGATTCTCTGTACTTGTTTGAGAATGATACAGGGCCTGACGACTCGGTGCACTCAATGAAGGGAATCTTCCTCATGTATGATCCTAAGAAGAATTTGGGCTCAAAAGTACTGATGAATGCGAAAATCGAGGATATGGCACCAACGCTCCTGAAAATGTTTGGCATAGAAGCTGAACCTGGAATGGATGGAAGAGTCTTGTCCGAGGTAGTGAAGTAGATTGTCAATGAATAGTAGAACATCTGAAAAGAAAAAGCCCGAAGGCTTCGCTATCTGGATGACCGGCCTTCCCGGCTCTGGCAAGTCCACGCTTGCAGGTGTGCTAAAGAGAAAGTTCGAGACTGACTATGATCGATTTGTGGAGGTACTGGACGGAGACGAAATAAGAAAAGGTCTCTCCATAGATCTCGGTCTCTCAAAAGAGGATAGAGAAGAGCACGCGAGACGTGTTTCATACCTTGCCAAGGTACTTTCTAGAAACGGTGTCGTTTCGATTGTTGCTCTAATCTCACCATACAAATCATCAAGAGACAGCGCAAGAGAATTGATTGGAAAGGACAGATTCGTTGAAGTTTACATCAAGGCATCGCTTGCAGCGTGTGAGAAACGTGATCCCAAGGGTCTGTATGCAAAGGCGAGGAGAGGCGAGATATCCAACATGACTGGAATACAGGATCCATACGAGATACCAGTTTCACCGGATGTCACGATTGATACGGAAAAAGGACTGCCGGAAGATTCTGCTAAACTTCTGATCGAGCAGTTGGAAAAACTGGGCTTTCTCTAGATATCGGAAAAAATACTGTCCTTCTGAAGCTGCTGAAGAAGGCCCAGACCTTTTTCGTTAATCGAATACATCGTCTTGTTACCATCGTTGGATGTATTCATCATTCCCATTGAAACTAGCTCGTTCATGTGCTTCCAGAATGTATCGTAGCCCAGACGTGCTTTCACCATAATCCAGTGCTGGACTGATGGTGTCCTGCACGCATCCAATATTGCCGTAACAATCTGTCTTTGGGGTCTGATTATTCTCTTTCTTCGTTGGTGGACCAAAACGTCGAGATCAAAGTGCGAAAAGTCAAAACTTTGGCTGGCCTGGGATTGTGGAATCCTCAAAAGATAGGATGCAGATTGAGTCGACATTTTCAATTCCAGCCTCTGAATAGTATAGTAGATGAGGTGGGAGGGTTTAACCATACACTTTTGGCATCCCTGTACAACTTTTTTTCTCCTCGTGAAAGATCCGAACCCAGAATATCATAGCGCGCGCCGACAACTGATGTTGAATCTCTGATCACATATGCCAACTCCATTGCACCTAGGCTTGGTGCTTCTGAGCGGTAGGATAAGCTGGGCCAATTGTATCTATGGGGAAATCAAATAATATTGAGGAGCTCGTACTAAGAAAATTGACCGATTCCGAATGACATGATTTGGCCTAGTCGGCAGTTCTGACTTCGAAGACGTCCAGACATCATTGTCTTCTAGATATCTCGTCCGAACCCCCAGATCCTTACCAGCAGTATTGCAACGAAGACGACAGCAGGAATTGTGAGAAGGTCTTGATTTGTCAGTTTCCTTAGATGGATCTTATCCTGTTCATAGGTTATCTCACTGGTGAACCACTCGAACGAAATAGATCAGGACTCAAGATGCAAATGAATGCTGAAGCCATCAAGAACACATCGAGTAGTGCAATTTTGATTGACCCGCGAAGTCTTGACAGCTCGAATGAAGCTGTTGCGTGACGGGTGGAGCTAGTAACCGATGAGGTAACAAAACTTCCAGAGGCCAAAGATTAATAGTCGTTCAATTCAAGGAACTGCTCGAAAGAGAGGAACTCGACAGCGGGTGCAATATAGTCATGATTATGCACATCGGCAACCCTGCTGGAGTTGCAACGTTGTTGACCGAAGGACTGCGCGAGAGAGAGTGGGATGCTCAGGCGTACGTCACGGGCAAAGTTAATTCTTACTCTTACGACGTTAGAAAGACGAACCGTCTTTCTTTGCTGAGTAAGGCAATCAGAAGTGACAACGTTCATTTCCACGGTAGAAGTCGGGAACTTCCCATGTTTGTAGATTCCAATAAGGTGGTGTGGCACTATCACGGTGATGAGCTTAGGGCCGCGAGAAACGGCAAGCCTCATCGAAGTGGAATCCTGTGGCTTGTTTCGACCAGAGATTTGCTTGTAGATCCGAAACTTGAATGGCTACCGAATCCAATCGATATGAAAAATTGGCCATTAATGCCGGCGACTTCGAACAGCATCCCCATAATTATTCACCACACTAACAAGTTCAGAGTTACCTCAAAAGGAACAGATCAAATCAGACAAGAAATAGAGCGACTGAGAAAAAAAGGTCTGAAATTTGAGTACAGAGAAGTTGCTGGATATTCACATGACGACATGAAGAGAGTAATCGCGGAGGCTGATATCGTTATAGATGTACTATCTGTGGGTTGGTATGGAATGCTAGCGCTTGAAGCTCTGTGCACGGGTAGACCTGTTGTGAACAGGATTGAGCCATCATATTGGATAGACAACTCGCAAGTTTTTTTTGATTTGAAGGATTTGGAAGCTCTGGTTCAAGACAATAATTTGCGAAAAAGCAGGATGGCGGCTGGGCTATCCTACGTAAAAAAATATCACGATCTTCCAAAGGTTACGGATCTCTTGATTGAGAAATATGAGGGAGTTGGCATCAAACGAAAGTCCTAGCTTTGGGCGCTCATCCCGATGACATAGAAATGGGATGCGGAGCAACAATTCACAAACTCATTCGCAGCGGCAACGAGGTTGACTCGATGATTTTTACGGATTGTTCCGACGCCGTTCCAACTGATTGGTCACCACAAACCCTACACGACGAATTCATCCAAGCAATGCACAATTTGGGGGTCAAGAATTATTCAATTCTGAATTATGAAAACAAGCATCTCTACAAATCAAGACAAGAAATTTGTGACGAACTTTACAAGCGACGGGGCTATGATTTGATTTTGGTCGGCAGCAGCTACAGTAGTCATCAAGACCACATCACAGTATTCGAGGAAGCACGGAGGGCATTCAGAACCTCGTCGATTTGGGGATACCATCTCGCGAACAGTGATTTCAAGTTCTATGCTGACATATATTATGTTGTAGAGAAAGAAGATTTGATCGCCAAACTGAACGCTCTAAAATGCTATGAATCGCAGTTTGCACTCAAGAGGCCATATTTTGATATGAGCAAGATCGAACAACTGGCTGGAGCGAACGGAATCGATGTGGCGCAGGATTTGGCTGAAACGTTCGAGGGAATCCGATTGGTGCTAAAGTGATGAATCGCCCCTTCTTATCAAAGGGAATTTGATAGAACTTGAAAAAAGGCGAGAGATAGGAATAGTTTGACAAGAATTAGTGATTTTGAGGAAGCTATTTCTCGCCATGCTCGAGCTCCCAGAACAGTAGGCTTTTTTGATGAACGTAAAGAGATCCGAGGTTGCAATGCAGTAACGAAAGCAACTGAGACTGAGCTCTCCTTTATCGCTAACTATGTTGAAAAGCAATCAGCTCTTGCAATTGCTTCATCGACGAGATCGGGTTTCCTTCTCGCACCCACCTCACTTCAGGCTGAAATCAAGAGAGAGAACACAATTTTTCTTGATAATCCGAGAATGTGGTTTGTTTATCTTGTTAACAAATTCAAACTGATACCCTCAGACGCGCCGCCGCTGACAATAATCGGAGAAGCCAAGATAGAAGGACTAGGTGTTT
>Ga0187887_10001451_pt1 | contig 20416 bp, 20 predicted proteins | sample June2016WEW_7_10_FD_132977 | JGI IMG/M metagenome (GOLD analysis project Ga0187887, IMG submission 132977) | Peatland microbial communities from SPRUCE experiment site at the Marcell Experimental Forest, Minnesota, USA - June2016WEW_7_10 | ecosystem: Environmental > Terrestrial > Soil >... | reverse complement strand
GTTCGATATGCCCAGGACAAGACGGCGCATTTGAAGACGGAGTTTGGATTCGACACGCTGCAGGTCTCAAAGAATCGTTATGCTTCGCAGCAGTACCACGACTTCATCGGCTTTCAAGTATCCAAGCCCCTGCTGGAGCGGGTCTTCCCGGCCGTGTACGGAATGGAGTTGAAAGATGTGCTCACCCACGAGGACCTGGCGGTCGGCTCGTATCGGTTCGCCGTCAGCCGACTGATCCCGCAAATGACCCGAGTCGCGCTGCAAACTCACAAGAAGGATCCGATGCACGAGAGGCACGATTTCGCGAAACGGGAGTTCATGTACCGGCTTTCCCGTTCCGACTATGAAAAAGAGTGGGGCAAGGACTACGTGAAACCTGGTGTCGGTACCCGGATTATGTCAACCCTGTTGCGGTATATGCCGAAAATCGGTCCCTTCAAAGGGTTGGCGTTCAAGAATCCGACTCCACGAACAGAAGATCTATATATCAAGAGCATCGACACTACGGTCGATCGCTACCGCGCTTTCCTGGAAGAAGTGCGCACGGACAAACTCGTGCTGCTCAACTTCGACCTTGATAGTGGTGAGGTGACCAAGGCAGCGGAGTACTCGCTCGCGGACGACACCTACGCAAAGTTGCTGGCGCGGTTGGCCGATAGGAAGTTCGATCGGACATCGCCAGAGCTGCGCAATAACCTCCTCCAGTTTTATTCTGACCCTTCGGCGCCGGACGAGACGAAACAGGATTCGGTTCGCTGGCAACGCGTGCTGGCCGCGCTGGATCAATTGAAATCCGTTGTGCCATCGCTGGCGGCGACAATCGGTCCCGCACACTGAGTACGGACGCGCGGATATGCTTATGGGGTCCTGTGCACTGCCGACGATGCCCTCGTCCGACCCCAAGGTACAAACGCCAGGTCGTTACTACCGACATATACCGCCATTGCCGTGAGCATCAGAACGAGGCCGACCCAGAAACGCCAATCACGATGCGCGCGTCTCCAGTAAGGAGGAGTGTGGCCATGATGATGGCCTTCGCCCATGGGATGCAGGTGCTCGGTGTTGTTCAAGGTTCGTCTCCAGTAGAGGTGGAATCGCCGGCGTGGCGCCGACCAGGGCGTGGGGCCTGCGTCGTTCGGGATGCCCAGATTCCTTGGCTAAATCGATCAACTGCTCATGTGCCGTACGTCCATCAATGTATGCCATCCTTAGGGATAGAACTCGCGACAGTTGCCAAAGCCCCACTCTTGCACTCGGCACACTTCACGCGGGCTTGGGCGCAGGTTTCAGATAGTACCGGGCAGTCTCAAGGATTGTGATCGTTTGCCAGCTTCGCTTCCGCGGCGTCGGCTGCCGAAAGTTTCCGGGCCCGGTGGGGCTCGGTGCGCGGAGCCCCTGAATTCAGCTCACAAACTTCTCCGATGGTTGCGCCACAGGTGGTGCAAGGCACAGCCAATATTTGCTTTGCAGTGAGATCTTTGGCCTTCACAATCGCATCATGCAACGCAACACCTCTGGAAGATGCTCAATATTGCTCACTTTTCAATCCACCGGTGAAGCGAAAATCCGCCTCTTGTGGCCGCAAACCTTAGCTCTAGTGCGTTGTGTGATTTCGCAAATTGTGAGCAAAAGTGACCATTTTCCCGGTTCCAAGTGTGGCAAACTAAATCGGAGTGTAGCTCCTCTCCGAGAGAGACCGTTGATGGCATCCCCAATCGCATTGGCTAAGAAAAGGCGCGAGCTCGACCCGGAGAGTTTCCTCGCCACGATCGGTGTGGGCAAGAAGGATGTGGCTTCCCCCAAGAAACAGGCGGTCTTTACGCAGGGGGAGGCGGCGGATTCTGTCTTCTACATCTACAAAGGTAAGGTCCGGCTCACGGTCGTATCCAAGAATGGCAAAGAAGCGACCTTGGGTATTTTAGGCGAGGGACAGTTCTTCGGAGAAGGCAGCCTGGCTGGGCAGCATTTGCGGATGGGGTCCGCAACCGCCATGACGGACTGCGAGCTTCTGCGTATCGACAAGAAGGCCATGATGGAGGCCTTGCATCGGAAACACGAATTTTCCGACATGTTCGTGGCTTATTTGCTGGCACGGAATATTCGATACGAGGAGGACCTAGTCGACCAGCTCTTCAACTCGAGCGAGAAAAGACTCGCTCGGATTCTGCTCTTGCTGGCGCATTTCGGCAAGGAAGGCGTGCCCGAAACGGTGATCCCCCAGATTAGTCAGGAAACGCTCGCCGATATGATCGGCACAACCCGATCGCGAGTCAGCTTCTTCATGAACCGGTTTAGAAAATTGGGCTTCGTCGACTATGGCGAAGATGGGCTGCAAGTCCACAGCTCGCTGCTGAATGTCGTTCTTCACGACTAGCTTCCTCCCGCCGGACTGAAGCACACCTCTGATTCGGAGCAAGGGCCCCCTATCGCGACAAAATAATCTTAAAAACTGTGCAGTGTAGACCAGTCGCGCCGCGGTTGGCGAAGCTACGATGTATCTATCGAGAAGATGAATGGCTGGATTGAAAGCCGATTACAGGCCTGTGCGAAGGATCAATCGAATATGTCGAATGCTGCCGATCGGCCGATACGGAAACTGCGTAACGCTGCCCAACCGCCTCTGTCACACCGCGGCGCGACTCCTGACTCGGACCGTGCCAGGAAGCCACCTCTTGCCGAGCCGATTGACTCCGGCCAGCAACTAAACCCGGGAGATCGAGTTGAGGGGCTGGGCGACTTCGGTACGCCTACCGGAGAATTCGGTACCGTCGAGCGGACAAACGAAGATGACGCGCTGGTCAAGTGGGACGATGACGGCTGCATCCGAATGCGCCAGCCGTCGCTCAAAAAAATATCGGATGCTCCGCCAACCAAACTGGAGTGAGCAATTTAGACCAGCTATTTTCGTGTGCTTTGAGCAATCATCGCGGTTGAGACAAGTGACTGTTTATAAATCTGACCGCAAACCGATAGATCGCAAAGGAAATGCCGGATACCGCGATACCAGCATGGCGCATGGGGCTGGCCAAATTTTGGGCGCCGGTTCCATGGATGCTCGAAGCCGCGATCATCCTCCAGACCGCGCTCCAAGAGTATGTCGAAGCTGCGGTCATCGCTGGGCTCCTGGTATTCAACGCTGCGCTCGGTTTCTTTCAGGAGGGGCATGCACAAGCCACTCTTGCCGCGCTGAAATCGCGGCTCGCGCTTACGGCTTCGGTGCTGCGCGACGGCGCTTGGAAGATATACCTGCTACTGAACTGGTGCCGGGCGACATGGCAAAGCTATCGCTCGGGGGCGTAGTTGCGGCTTGCATTCGCGGTGGACATTGTCAAAGTCCCCGTATTCAAGCGACTCGGGATCGCCTAAGAATTCCTAAGCGTGAGCATGTATTTCGTGTAACGTCAGGAAAGCCTTCAGCAGAACGCGCGGATCGTGATTCCCTTGGTATACGGCCGGCGGCTTTCGATTCAGCCCCAGCAAGGAGTACACAGCCGTTGCCGCGGAACGGATTGAATATTCCACCGTGAATACTACGTCTTCCGGGAGTTCGCAGAATTGTCCGATAAAGGCGAGGTTCTTGGAACCCTCCGGTACGACCTGAGGACGATCGCCCTTGGCCCGACGCAGAAACTGGCTGGTGATGAAGGGCATCATGCACGGGATACAGGTGCTGGTTTCAAGTATCTTTCTAGAGTCGGTTTCGATCCGCAGGTGGCCCATGATCTCCGTCATAATCTCCCGCCCGCTACATGCCGACATCGGCTTCTTCACAAAGTCGCCCAATTTGTCGACGAAAAGACCATAGCCCCAGAAGACATTCACGTCCTCGGGCTGTCCGATGAAATGAGGCTGGTGAGGTAATACGATCGACGCTAACCAACTGGACTCTGGGAAGGTGATCAAACCGCCTTCTCCGGGGACATTGCCCGTGAGATCCCTGATCAGTCGAAAGAAGGCCGGGTCGTGGAGAGTCGTGGTGAACGACACCCACTTCGACTCCTCGATATGGTCGCTGAAATTCGCCGGCTGCCCGAACTGCGGATGGCCGGACGCAAGCTTCTCCCAAAGAGACCAAGAACCGCCGTCGGCCTTTCCCTTCAGAACTGGCGCGGAATCCATCGAGCCAAAGCTCGAAGCCTCGGTCATAGATCCAAGTGTGACGATTACTTTGTCTTTCTTGCCTAGCTTTATCTCATCGATACGGCCGTCATGATCACAAAGAATGCGCTCCACGGTGCAACCTTCAGAATCATGGCGGAGATCGAGATTGATGACGCGGGTATTGAGTTGAAACTTCACCCCACGCTCTTCCAGCCATTTCTGTAGAGGTTGCACCAGCGAGTCGTACTGGTTGTAGACGGTTCGCATGATGCCGGTGAGTGTGTTGAAACCAGAAACCATGTGAGTGAAGCGCACCAGATAGCGCTTGAACTCGACGGCGCTATGCCATGGTTGAAAGGCAAAGGTCGTACACCACATAAACCAGAAGTCGGTTCCAAAGAACGACGGGTCGAACTGATCCGCAATGCTGCTGCGTCTAAGCAGCCCTTCTGGTTCAAGTTCCAGGCGCTCGATGGTGAGGATGTGCTTTTCGCTTAGCCCGAACTTGGGCGCGTCGACCCTGTGTCCATCCCGAAAGAGCCGGGATTTGGACGAGGTTTTCATCGTTTCATTCGAGTCGAAGATCTCTTGCGTAACCGTCCTGCTCCCATCCAGGCTGGGGATCGAGGAGAAAAGATCGAAGGTGCAGAGATACTTGCTCTCGATCATTCGACCGCCGCGCATGACATAGCCATCTTCAGGAGTTCCGGCCGCGTCAAGACTGCCACCGATTTTTGCTGATTCCTCAAGGATCGTGATGTTCTGGCCCGGGATATCTCCGTCTCGAATAAGGAAGGCTGCGGCGGCGAGCGAGGCGATGCCAGCTCCAACCAGGGTAATCGTCGCGTTATCGTTAGAAACTCTATCAGTCATGAGATCAAACTGCTTTCTGTCTCACACAGGTTGGGTGGCTCCTCTGTTCCAATCTGGGCGAGGCTGCAGATAAACCGCTACGATTGTCGCGCGAGACTGACGCCGGTTACTGTATTAAATTGCACAGCTTGTCAGATTGCAGCGTGGAACAGTGAACCCTCCGATGCCGCCGAGTCCGACGAACATCAACCCGCCGAGTCCGATCGAAGTTGCCTCCTCGCAGGCCTCGTTACCCAATTCGAGCATGCGGCTGCTGCCGTGGCTGATCGCGGTGGCGTTCTTTATGGAGTCGCTGGACACCACCATCCTCAACACCGGCGTACCCACGATCGCGGCGGCACTTCACGTTGCCCCCCTCAGCATGAAGTCAGTGCTGGCAAGCTACACCTTGAGCCTTGCGGTTTTCATTCCGATCAGCGGTTGGATGGCGGACCGGTTCGGAACGCGCCGGGTGTTCGCATCCGCGATTGGCATCTTCACACTGGGCTCATTTCTCTGCGGCATATCGAGCAGCATCCATGTACTGGTCGCGTGTCGCATCCTGCAGGGCTGCGGCGGATCCATGATGGTGCCCGTCGGCCGGCTCACCCTGGTACGGACGTTCGCCAAGTCCGAACTGGTCCGCGCCATGAGCTTCGTTGCTATCCCCAGTTTGGTCGGGCCCATGCTCGGCCCGATCGCCGGCGGTCTGATCGTCGGATATCTTCACTGGCGGTTTATTTTCTTTGTAAATATTCCGATTGGACTCGTCGGTTTGTATATGGTCTACCGGCATCTGCCGGACTACCGCGAGCGCACCAACCCTTTAGATGTGGCAGGCTTGATTCTTTTCGGCTCCGGCGTAGCCCTGCTTTCCTACGTACTGGAAGTGTTTGGCGAACACACGCTGAACGCTCGCGAAATCCTCGGGTTTCTCGCCCTATCCATCCTGCTCCTGGCGGGCTATGGATTTCACGCAACAAAAACAGCATATCCGATGTTGCGTCTGACCCTGTTTCGGATTCGCACCTTCCGCGCGGCGGTGAGCGGCAGCTTCCTGACTCGCCTTGGCATCGGCGGTATTCCATTTCTCTTCCCACTTTTGTATCAGGTTGGCCTCGGGTTCACGCCGGTTCAATCCGGTCTGCTCATGATGCCGCAGGCCATCGCTGCCATGAGTCTGAAGGTATTGATGCCGCGAATTTTGGCGCGCTTTGGATATAGTGCAGTGCTGGTCTCGAACACGCTGATCATTGGCTTGATGATCTTGCTTTTCGCGACTATCGGGCCGGAGACGCCAGTGTGGCTGATCGTGGCCGAAGTCTTCTGTTACGGATTCTTCACGTCGCTGCAATACACCAGCATGAACACGCTGGTGTACGCGGACGTCACAGAAGAGGAGGCGAGCGGCGCCAGCTCCATCGCGAGCACCATGCAGCAGATGGCCATCAGTTTCGGCGTCGCTTCAGCTTCGCTGGTGACTGTGTTCTTCCTTCCCGACCGCTATCGTTCAAATCCGCCGCAATTTATTCACGGCATTCACCGCGCGTTCTTCGTGCTGGGCGGGATGACCATCCTCTCGACAATCGTTTTCCGTGAATTGAGAAAAGGAGATGGCGGAGCGGTAAGCCAGGCAAAGGAACTACGCGGCGTCTAAGGTTGGGGACAAGATCTAGTCGCAATGAGCCTGCCGATTTCACGCCTTGCTGGGTTTCGCGTTTTTTGTGGCAAGTTCTTCGGCCAACTTGTGTACATTCATGGAACGCTCGTGCGCCTGTCTGGTGAGTTCGTGCGCGGACATGTGCCACGCCGCACTCCTTGGACGTAAGCTTCCGCGTGCGCTTCGTTCGCCCCAAACGCTCTGAGATCCCGAATCAGATCCACTTCAAAATCGGTGTGCGGAGTGCTCATGACTCCGCTGCTCGCCATCTCCAGCGGCTCGCCCAAAATACGGACGTCATTCCGAGGAAAACCGATAGCCTCAAGCTCACGGACAACCTCGTCGACCTAGCCTGGATTCTCAAATAAACCCACTGCTGTTTTTGCCATAATGTCCTCTGTGATCTTTACGTAGACTCGCTCAACCCCTTTCGAAATACAGTGCAGGATGGCTCACTTCGGAGAATTGCAAGGGCACGGACAACGTGGCGTCCCGATTGCAAATCGGCTTCCCTCTTCCAAGAATCTCGCCCCCAATAAATTCAATAAGGCTGCGGGCCATGTGTCGGTTTTTATCCCAGAGTGTGTACAAAACTGACCATCATGCAATGCAGAAAGGGAACATACTCGACAGTGATACCAAACCAACCCAGGCTAGAAACGAGGGACAATTATGGCTGCGGAACTTGCTACAGTAGACGACCACATTTTGGCCGGCGCGGAAGATGCTTGCGGTATCTTCGACGGGAGAATGGTCCCCCGCGTTTCCAGCGACAAACCGAAGGTTGGCGGCATGCGCTTTAACTGCGGTTACCTTTCACCCTTCTTCATCACCGACCCCGAACGCATGGAAGTTGCCTTCGAGGACGCCTGCATTCTCATTAGTGAAGGGAAAATCAGTTGCAAGAAAGACTTGCTCCCTCTGCTTGAGCAGATTAAAAAGATTGGCAAGCCGCTGCTCATAATCGCAGAGGATGTCGAGGGTGAGGCGCTGGCTACGCTCGTCGTAAACAAGTTGCGTGGTCCCCTGCAGGTTGCTGCCGTAAGGGCACCGGGCTTCGGAGAGCAGCGCAAGCGCATTTTGCGGGAAATTGCCCTGGTTACCGGTGCCAAGGCCATCGGCGAAGGAGTCGACATCCCACTGAGAAACGTGCAGGTTTCCGACCTCGGCCTAGCCCGCAAGATCACCGTCGACAAGAACCACACGATGGTCGAAGGCAGGACAAACTATGATCGGCTTTCCTTTGAACCTGTGTCTTGCACCCAGGCAAATGCTTACGCTTCGCCTGTGTAATCTGCGCCGACCCGTGCCTGAAGAAAAATGGCGCAGACTATGCTGCGCCACGAGTAGTACGAGCGTTCCGACCTCGGCGATATCTGAGGCCGCATAGCTCTTGTGAAGAGAAGTTACAACAGCGCCGATTCGGAAATCTGTTCAAAATTGCACAGTCTTACGTGTGGGGTTTCCGGCGCTCCTCTTAGAAACTGGGGAGTGCGTGAGCCGCTCCATTAGGGGAACGCCGGCCTTTTAATGTTGTAGTTTGGCAGCCGAGATCCTGCTCTATGGAATAAGAGATGTACTTGCTTGCGATCCTCCTGCTTGTTTCGAAAAAGAGCGCCTTGCGATGGCTGATCCATCTCGGCGGACCCAGCCTGATTTTGCTCGGCCTCGTTGACAACTCAGTCATCCCTCTGCCGGGTAGCACGGACATCGTCACCATTCTGCTGGCGGCCCACCATTCCGACCTGTGGGTCTACTACACAATCATGGCGACCGCAGGAGCTGTTCTGGGCGGCTATCTTACCTACCGCATTGCTCGCAAAGGTGGCAAAGAAACTCTGGAAAAGAGGTTCTCGAAGAAGACGACCAATAAGGTATACACGATTTTTGAACGTTGGGGCTTCGCGGCAATTGCGATCCCCGCTCTTCTTCCGCCGCCGTTTCCCATCGTGCCCATGCTTTTGGCCGCTGGCGCCATGCAGTACCCCACCAGGAAGTTTCTGACCGCCCTCGCCGTGGGGCGCGGCGTTCGCTTCGCCATCCTTGGCTATCTCGGAGCGCACTACGGGCGGCACATCGTAAAGTTTTTCGCTCTGTACTACTGGGATGTGCTTTTCGTCCTGATCGCGTTCACAGTGCTGGGTGGACTGTTCGGTCTGATCCAGTACAGACGCGGACAGAAATCCAGAGACCCTGAAAGTCTCCGCCCATCGTCGCAAGCACGTCGCCGGGTGGCCTGAGCCTGCGTCGTAGTTCCGAATTTTGCCATGAGCGATAATGGGTGCAAATGGGTACGGTAGGTTAACGAGTCGAGAATCGGTGAACGGTAGTTGACCGAAAACAGTCTCCCACCTTCAACACGGTTGAAGGAAAGTTCAGATGTTTGGTGAATCGGGGAAATGCTGAGTTTCAAGGCAGAAGGCTCCGCGATACCCATACGCTCCTCCCCCTTTTCCTTGGATCGGGCCGCCCAGAAAAGTGCCGCTGTAGAACTGCATTCCTGGCTCCGTCGTGAAAACCTGGAACACACGGCCGGACGACGGATCATAAGCATCCGCGGCTAAGTCCAGCGAGCCTGGCGCTATATGATCGAGCACAAAATTGTGATCGTAGCCCCCGGCGAAATTCAGCTGTGCGCAATTTTCGTCAATGCGCTCTCCAATCGGGTTTGCGCGGCGGAAATCGAACGGCGTTCCCGCCACGTCGCGGAGCTCGCCAGTCGGCACCTGCGTAGCGTCAATCGGCGTAAATCGGTTGGCGCGCACCATCAACTGATGACCCAGAATGTCGCCGTTCCCGGCTCTCGCCAGGTTGAAATAAGAATGACGGGTTAAATTTAGGAAGGTGTCCTTGCCCCTCGTTGCCGCCACGTAATCGATGTGGAGTTCATTGCGGTCGCAAGGCACGGCAAAGACAACCGTAACTGTGAGGTTCCCGGGAAAACCTTCTTCTCCATCTTCACTTGGGTAAGTGAACTCCACCGCCTGCTGCGAATCGCTGGAGACGTCCGTGGCCATCCACACGCGCTTGTCGAAGCCCCTGATTCCACCGTCAAGGGTATTGTCGCCGTTATTCATGGGAAGAACATAATCGATTTGACCAATGGTGAACCTAGCGTGTGCGATTCGGTTGGCGTAGCGGCCGATCGTTCCGCCAAAATACAGCCGCCCGCGCTCGAAGTCCTCCAGCTTCTCGTAACCGAGCACGACATTTTCGACCTTGCCGCTTCGATCGGGCACCTTTAGAGACACAATGGTGGCTCCATAGTTGGTGACGGCAACTTTCATGCCTCTGTCGGTTGTGAGCGTGTACAGGCTGACAGTCTGGCCTTCTTCGGTTGTTCCGTAGGGCTGGAACGCTGCGGGCGTCCGTTCTTACCGCGGTTTGACGTCGGCATAGTGGGTTGCAGAAAGATTCCTGAGGGTGGCGGCCGCAGCTTCTGGTGTGATGTCGCGCTGCGGACTGGCTAACATTTCATATCCAACCATGAACTTGCGGATCGTCGCCGAGCGCAGCAGCGGTGGATAGAAGTGCGCGTGCAGATGCCATTCCGAGTGCGCCTCGCCGTCTGTCGGAGCCTGGTGAAAACCCATCGAATAGGGAAACGAGGTTTCGAACAGATTGTCGTACCGCGCGGTGAGTTGTTTGAAGATGTCGGCCAGCCCTTCGCGCGCGGCCGCATCGAGCGACACCAAATCGCCGGTATGCCGCTTAGCAACCAGCAGCACTTCAAACGGCCACACCGCCCAGAACGGCACGAGCGCGGCAAAGTGACCATTCTCCACGACCATCCGAGCCCCCGCCTTTGTTTCCAGTTCCAAATAGTCGCAAAGCAGGCAGGTGCCGTACTTCTCTTTGTACGCTAACTGCGACTCTAGTTCCTTGCGGGGCTCGTTGGGAATGGTCTGGTTAGCCCAGATTTGTCCATGCGGGTGGGGATTGCTGCAGCCCATGATCTCGCCACGATTCTCGAAGATCTCGATGTAGTTGATATAGGGCAGAGACCCGATCTCCGCGTGCTGCTCTGCCCATACATCCACCACACGCCCAACCTCCGGAACCGTCATCCTCGCCAGCGTCAGGTCGTGCCGCGGCGAAAAACAGACTACCTTGCAGGTTCCGGCCTCGCTCTCCGAGAGCAGCAATCCCCGCCCTGAGTCATCGTGTCTTGCCGGTTGAACGTCGGGGACAAGTGCTGCAAAGTCGTTTGTGAAAATAAATGTCGAGGCATAGATTGGATTGCGCGCCCCGGCCGCCCGCAGGTTACCCGGGCAAAGATAACATTGCGGATCGTACGCCGGAGCCTTAGCAGTCCCCGCGGTCTGCCTTTGCCCGCCCCACGGGCGCTCGTTGCGATGCGGAGACACCAGGACCCATTCACCCGTGAGCGGGTTGAATCGGCGGTGCGGCTGGGCAGCAAGTTTCTCCAGCGTCATGCGCGATCGCTTCCCGCGCGGTTCCACTCCCCGGCGCTTTGTGCCGGCTCGCAAACGTAGACCAACGGCGCAATGCCTGTCTCCTTGGCATACGTCTGTGCGATCCGCACCTGAAAATCTGCCGCGCTCTCGGCGCGGACCAGATTGACCGTGCATCCGCCAAATCCGCCGCCGGTCATGCGAGCTCCAAACACGCCAGGGATTGTAGATGCCAAAGCCACAAGCAAGTCAAGCTCCCTACAACTTACTTCGTAGTCCTCACGCAAACTGGCATGCGACTGATACATCAGCTGGCCAAACAGCTCCGCGTCGGCCGCCTCCAGCGCGTTAACCGCCTTGATCACCCTTTGATTTTCCGTGACCACGTGACGGCAGCGGCGATAAACCCGCTCCGGCAGCACCGAGCAATCGTGCTTGAGATCCTTAAGTTCCACATCGCGCAGCGCCCTCACTCCCGGTAAATGCGCCTGCAGAAGCTTCACTCCCGTTTCGCAATCTGATCGACGGAGATTGTACTCCCCGGACGCTAGTTCGTGGCGGACCATGCTGTTGCAAACGACCAAGCGGAGATTCGGCGGAATCGGAACGAGTCGATAGTCGAGCGAACGGCAGTCCAGCAGAAGAGCGTGTCCAGCCTCGCTGAAGCACGCGGCAAACTGATCCATGATCCCGCACCGCGTGCCGACGTATTCATGCTCAGCGCGCTGGCAAAGCCTCACGAGTTCCAGGCGCGGCACTTCAATCCCGCTCACGCTGCTCAGCGCCAAGGCCACGCCCACCTCCAGCGAAGCCGAAGAACTCAGCCCGGCGCCGAGAGGGACTTCTCCGTGAATCACCACGTTGGCCCCAGTCAATTTGTGCCCCGCGTCCTGCAGAGTGGCCGCCACGCCTCGAATAAAATCGCTCCAATGCCCGCGCGGCGGACTCGCCAGTCCATCGAGTGACAACGCGATCTTTTCGTCGTAAAGATCGGAGTACACTCTGAGGCCCCGGTCCTGCCGCTTCGCCGCTGCCACCCATGCATAGAAGCCAATCGCCGCCGGCAGCACGAAGCCGTCGTTGTAGTCCGTGTGTTCACCGATCAGATTGACGCGTCCTGGTGCGCGGAAAATGCGCGCGGTGGCTCCGAACTTCTCCCGGAAAAGTGCGGCGATGCGGCTGTCCGCGGACTCACGGTTCACGATGCCAGCGATCATGGCTTCCTTCCGCATTTTGTGCCGGTGCCTGCCGCGCTCCCGGCACGATGCAGCTTCACATTCGCTTGTCTGCCCAGCACAAACATAACGATGCCAAAAACCAGGAGCACCACTCCCGAGCCAAGGTTCACATTCAGACCCATTCGTGCCCTCTCTTCAATGCCAACATCTTAACGTGTCGGATATTCCCGAGAAGCATCGTAACCACATACGACGGAGACGAAGACATTCACCGCGCCTTCGAAGCCGGAGCCCAGGGCTACATCATTAAAGGAGACGCTGGTTGAAGCCGTGCAACGAGTCCATGCCGGCAAGCGTTTCCTGCCGCCGCCGGTTGCCGGCGCTCTTTCCCGTATGCCCGATTCCGACTTGAGTGCCCGTGAACTGGAGGTGCTGCATTTGCTGGTTGCCGGCAAAAGCAACAAGGAAATTGCTCAGTCCCTCGGCATTACCGAAGCAACGGTCAAGAGCCACGTCAGCACAATCCTGATGCGCCTGAATGTAAGCGACCGCAGGCAGGCATCACCGCATTGCAGCGTGGGTGGGTGCATTTATAGACGCAAGAAAGCAACTTACCGTGAGAAGAAACGTGCATTGCAGCGCCTCATTAACAGTCCAGCATTCGGCGACGTGCTGAAAGCAGCCCCGCCTCGAATTGTTCAGGGGGCGGTGAAGTTCAACTTCTAGCTCATGGTGAGATCATGGCCTGGAATGATTTTGTCCCATACCAGGTAGTCGCGCAACTGTCCTTACTGAAACATATCTGCTAATCTCTGCGCTGTAAGTTCAACTGTGATATCCGAAGCGCGTTTGTCCAGTCCCCCTCGAATCTGCATTACACATCCTGGGCAATCGATCAAGACAAGCGGCACGTTGGCTTGTTCGATATGATCGAGTTTGCGTTTCAAGATCGGCGCCGAGAGCTCCGGGAGCTTCAATGTGTAAGACCCTCCCATGCCGCAGCACATATCAGACTCCTGCATTTCCACCAGCTCATGACCAGCTTGCTTCATCAGGTTGCGGGCATTTTGCTCGGCATGAAGCGTTCGCTTCAGGTGGCAGGAGTCGTGATACGTGAATCTTGTCGGGGTAATCCCTTTCTTAAATTTGAGCCTGCCTTGTTTAACCAAAGAACTTATGAGCGAAGAGAAGTCCATCGCTTTGTCGGCTAGTGCACGAGCGGCAGGCAGCGCATCGACTTGACCCGTACTTTCAAGACTCGCAATAAAATCGTGCTTGAGTGCTACTGTGCATGTGGGGCAAGCCGATACTATGTATTTCACGTCCTCAGACAGAAGGGCTTGAATGTTATCGAGCGCATTCTGTGCCGCCACATCGTACGCCCCGCTGTAACGTGCCGGAGCTCCGCAGCAGGTCTGTTTATCGGGAAACGTGACTTCGATGCCTGCCTTATTGAGAACATTCACAACTGCCTCCCCCATCTCCGGGTAGGCAAAGTCGATCAGGCATCCTGCGAAGAGAGCAGCTTTCTCCTTGCACTCCGGCTGTTTATTCTTTTGGAAGACATCGCGAAAGGGGCGATCCGCGATACTCGGGAGCGACCGGAATTCCGTCATGCTGCCTAGAAAGAGGGGCAAGTGGCGGATAAATCCATCCTTGGCGAATGGCTTTTGAGCAATCGACGCTGTGCGCAGGACAGAATGAAACATTCGACGGCTGTTGACGATCGAAAAGGCTGCCTTCTGAACCAGCGGTTGCCCCTGTTCGATGGTCAATCGTCGCCGCAGTTCCAAAATCAAATCGGGGATGTCAATCTTGCCCGGGCAAACATCTTTGCAGTTCCCGCACTGGATACAAAGACTCTGAATCTCGTTCGACTGTTTAAGCGCATCGAACCATGCGGTGAGGATCACCCCGATTCCTCCCGTATATACCTTCCCAAATACATGCCCGCCGACAAGTCGATACACGGGGCAGACGTTCAAACAACTGGCACAGCGAATGCATTGCAGCGCTTGCTTAAACCGCGGGTCGCGCGACATTTCACTGCGCCGGTTATCCATCAGGATGATGTGCAGTTCTTTAGAAGAGCCGTCGGTATTGGCCACCGGCCCGCTGATGATCGAAACGTAACTGGTCAGCAACTGCGCAGTTGCGCTGCGGGGGAGAGCCGTGAGGATGGGCACAACGTCCTGAAAATGCTCGATCAGTTTCTCGATGCCGACGATAGCCACATGGATTTTCGGAAGTGTGGTGACTAATCGAGCATTGCCCTCGTTAGTCACAATCACGATGCTTCCCGTTTCAGCAACTGCGATATTGGCACCAGTGATTCCCATTTCTGCCGCCAGAAACTTCGGACGCAGCTTGTTTCGCGCAAACTTGACTAACTTCGGAATGTCGGGCGTCTGTCCCTCTTCGACCTTGTCACTAAAGGTTTCAGCTACCTCTTCCTTGGTCATGTGGATGGCCGGCATCACCATGTGGGAGGGACGTTGCCCGGCCAGTTGAATGATCCACTCCCCAAGATCCGTTTCCACCACTTCAATGCCGGCCTGCCCTAAATAGGAGTTGAGATGAATCTCCTCGGAAGCCATGGACTTGGACTTCACGATGGTCTTGACGCCTCGATCCTTCGCCAGTTTGAGAATGTATTGCCGGACTGCCTGCGGATCGCTGGTACAAAAGACCTTCGCTCCCCGAGCCTCGGCGTTCTTCTGGAACATGTTCGAGAGTTTTTCGAAGCCCTCGGCAGCGCTCGATTTGATCTCGGCGATCTCCGTTCGAAGAGCTTCGAAATCCATACCTTCATACGCTTTGGCACGACTGGTACGGTATGCCTCGGAAAAACGCCCGAGCGCGCCAGCAAGATTGGAGTTGTTCAGTGCGTCAAGAATGGATTGTTTAAATTCGTTGTTCACAGGGCCACCGCCGTGTTGTCGACCAGCACAATGATCAAGCGTGACGGCCCATGAACACCGATCGTCAGCACCCGTTCGATGTCGGCCGTCCGGCTGGGCCCCGTGATCAATGAGATGTAGTGGATCTTCGTGGGGTCGAGTCTGGCAAGCGCCGACGAGAGTCCGGGTAGGATTCTTGGTGTTGGAAGGATTGCAATATGAATCGGAGGCAAAGTGGAAACGAGCCGCTTGTCAATCTCTTCCGCGATCTGTACCAGCGTGCCGGTATCGGCGAGGGCCCAGTCCATTTGGCTGATGCCAACTTTCGCTTGAGCGGCATTTTCGCGCGTCACATCGAATCGAATTCCTGGGGTACGTGAATTCAATTGTCCACGATGAGCAGAATCAATCATCGGGCATTCCGCCCAAACGGCGTAGGAACCGGGCAAGTCAGCAATCCCTGCGTGGAGAAGTACTCCGACGATGAACTCCAGCGCCTGCGATTCGTTCTCGACATGTTCGACTTCAGCACCGACAGCCACAGCGCGTTTCTTGAAACTGTCGACAGCGGCAGTCATCGGTTCCTCACAGCGGCGGACCCTGAATGCGGTCCCCCGAAGCCAGCTTGCGCGGCCTGCTCCCCTCCCTGGCAGGCCGCGCCCCGTTCCTAGCGAACAACTAGGTTCGCGAATGGCGAAACGTACGCAATCAGGAAGACAAACACGCCCACCAAGGCTGCGAGGGCAAGGCTATGCAGAAAGACATAGCGAAGAATTTCGCCCTCGTGGCCATACCATTGCGTTGCAGTCGAAGCTACGACAATGCTCTGGGCGTCAATCATCTTGCCCATCACGCCGCCGGTGCTGTTGGCCGAAGCCATCAAAACGGGTGAAACGTTCACCTGCTGCGCCGTAATTTTCTGCAAACTTCCAAACAGAACGTTGGAAGATGTGTCGGAGCCAGTAAGAGCGACGCCCAACCAGCCGAGCAGGGTGCCAAAGAACGGATAGAGATGTCCGGTGCGAGCAAAGGCCAAGCCCATGGTGGCGTCAAGGCCCGAGTATCGGGTCAGCATCCCGATCGCAAGCATCGCTGCTATTGTCAGTAGCGAAAATCTCACCTTGACAATCGTTCTCAGAAATACGGAGACGATGGTTCCAATCCCTTGACCCATAATCAGCCCCGAGAACAGGGCGGCCAGCAGAATGCCGGTTCCAGTCGCACTTAGCCAGTTCAGACTGTAAACAGCGCCCTCTTTCGTGGGTTTCCCGACCACCGGCGGGATGCGCTCGACCAGGTTATTGAGACCGACAACAGGAAACTGTGGATTGGTGATCTCACTGGCTTTTGGCGATTTCAGGGCAAGCGATGGGAAAACTTTTTCGGGACTGTTCATCCAGAGCTTTCCCGTCTGCGTGCCCCATAGAAAGACGATGGCGCTGAGAATAACCCATGGAATCCAGGCGCGCGTGATTGCGGATCGTGAATAGACTTGCGCTCCAGATGTTTCCTCGCCTTGTTCGTCCTTAAATCGCCAGATCTTCTTGGGATGCCAGACCAGCAGGAACCCAATGAGGCAGATCATGGACACAACCGAGGCAACAACATTGACGAGCCAGGGACCGTGCATGTTGGAGACGAGAATCTGCGGAATTGTGAATGAGATACCCGCGACGGCAATCGCAGGCCACACTTCCAGCATCTCTTCGAAACCGGCAAACGCCCAAATCAGCCAGAACGGAACAATAATGCAGAAGGGGGCCAGAATGCGGCCGGTCATTGCCGCTAGTGTCATTTCGCTGATTCCCGTCACCTTTGCGAGCGCAATAATTGGCGTGCCGAGTGCCCCGAAAGCTACTGGTGCTGTGTTCGCGATTAGTGACAAGCCCGAGGCCTGTAGCGGCTTGAACCCGAGCCCAATCAGCAGAGCTGCCGTTACCGCCACCGGTGTCCCAAACCCGGCCGCACCTTCAAAGAAGGCGCCGAAGCAGAATGCGATCAGCAACAACTGCAGGCGGCGATCCTGGGTGATTCCGGTCAGACTGTGCTGCAAGATGTTGAACTCGCCGGATTCGACCGTGAGTTGATACATAAAGATCACGTTGAGCACGATCCAGCCAATGGGGAACAGTCCGTAGCCAGCTCCATAAACCGCAGTGGTCGCTGCAAGTCGCACTGGCATGTGGAATCCGAGAATCGCAGTCAGCAGTGCGGTGGCAAGTCCCGCGAGAGCGGCATAGTGAGCCTTCACATGTCCGAGAGCCAGCGATCCGAGCAAAACTACCACCGGCAATGCTGCCATCAGGGTGGAGAGAAACCAATGTCCAGTTGGGTCGTAGTTCTGTTGCCAGGGGACAGCCAGCGGCTGGATCTTCAGGATAGCTGCTGCGATTAATGCAACTACTACAACAACAATGGAAGAAAGGATCAGGTTGGGTTTGGGCGATGAAGCGTCGGATCGCCTTGCAGTTGGCAGGGTGGGCAACGACTTGGTTGCGCTCACGTGGCACCTCCGTCGCCGACCCGCGGAAACATCAACTGGGGATTGCGCTCGGCGAACATCGGTTCTGGTCACTTTTCGACCGAACCTGAGGTACTTTAGCGTATTATCATCTTGTCTGACAATAGGGAACTTCGCTTAGTTATGGCCTGGGCTTAAATTCACCCAATGCGATACGCTTGACAGCGTAGTGCGTGGTTTCTACATTTCAATGTGATGGATCGCGAACTATCCCCAAATGCAACAAACGTAAAGCCGCTCTCCCGGGCTACCCTTAGTGAATTGGTGGCAAAGGAGATAGCTGGCAAAATCACTGCCGGAGAGTGGAAGCCAGGCTCCAAGTTGCCTTCCGAAGCGGAACTGTGTCGAGCATTCGGAGTTGGTCGATCTTGCCTTCGCGAAGCTCTAACCTCTCTTTCCTTTATCGGTCTAGTCCGCGCCCGTGCGGGCGAAGGTAGCTTTGTCGCTGATCAGCCGTCCGTCTATCTGACGAATTCTTGGCTCAATCGCGGTCTGCTGACCACCGAAAGAGAGCTTAATGAGTTTGCCGAAGCGCGACTGGTTCTGGAAACGGAAATGGCCGCGTTGTGTGCTTCCCGCAGCACGGAAACCGAATTAAAGAACTTGGAAGGCATTGTCGAGCAAATGAACGACTCGATAGATGACGCCCGAAAATTCCGTGATTTAGATCTTGCATTTCACCTCGCCATGGGTGCGGCAGCCAGAAACGACGTTCTCAACGATCTGCTCACGAGCGTCCGTGAGCGCATGTCGGAGCTGATTGAAAAGAGCCTGTTGCTCCGACAGGGGATGAAGCAGGCCGCTAGTCAGCACGCAAGAATCCTGGAGGCTTTTCGCAGCCGTAATCCGGAAAAAGCGCGGTCTGCGATGGATGCCCACTTGAGATCATTCCAGCGCGGCTACAAGGTTCTGTTTGAAGCCGGCCACCGAGGCGAAATATCCAAGAAGACCTGAGAGCGATCCGCAATTGACTCGGGGATCACACAGCCAGATTCTCAGACGCGGTGGGCTCAGCCTTGACGCGAGCGCCGTAACTGAGGACAAGCGAATCCAGAAGTTCCTGCTCGAACTTTGCTGACAGTCATGGACAGAAATCTAGCTGCCGTGTTGAACTCAGTGAAATTCCGCTGCGTTTGCCGCCCCTGTTGGCTCTTCTAAGCCCACTCCTGTGAGCGACAGAGTTAATGGAGAGCGGCGCGTGCCTAGCAGTGTTACAGAACGCAAGGCTAGGCGGCGCCGAAGAGGGATCTTTGGGCGTGCCGTAAGTGTACCGTGCGATTCGATCCGGCGCACGCGCGAGTGCTGTTTGTGGAATGGCGTGCCAAAAAGTGCGAGAGAGTGCCGCTTGAACGCGAACTGCTTCGCTTTCCCGGCACGACATGAGTCGTGCTCGCGCTTCCGTCAATTATTGCCGAACCTCACGACGACTCCGGTGCTGAACCTTAGATTGTTTTGCCGGTCGTCGTTGCCGGTGCCGTTGAGAAAATATGATTGAATAAAATCCGCCTGAATCAGGCGGACCGCAATCCAGGGACGCACCCGCCAATCCGCCCCCCCGCCCTCGGTGAGCAGCAGGCCATTGTTTGGCCCCAAGGGAGCCATGCCGGTTCCCAGCGAGCGCGTATAAAGCGTGCCCCCGGCGTTGCCTCCGCCGAGAAGCAGCTCTCCGAAAGGGGTAAGGCGCGTGCGATTGTGCCACGTCAGGCGCGGGCCGAACTGATAACTCTGTAAAGTGAGGCTGAATCCACGGGCCGCGATGTTGGACTGTCGGTAATAGCCAAAATCTCCCACCAGACTGAGCCAGTTATTCACGGAAAATGCCGCTTCGAAGCTCGCTCCTTGGAGACGCAAAGGCGTGTTACTAACCACCGTGTTGGCGCGTATTGAACTGTAGCCAGCGAATACTTCGACTTGACTTATGAGCGGCGAAGTTGCTGCTGGGGGGGCCTGCGCATAGGCATTATGCCCGTCACCAAGAGCGAACACGAGCATGGAGAACGTCAAGAACCGCAGAGTGCGTCGCATCGCTCTCTTCCCTGTTCAGGCGATTTCGAATCGAATGCGCTGGCAGATGGTTCTGCTCGGCCGCATGGCAATAGCGATGGTTTGGCAAAAGTGGCCGAATTCACGGCACAAGGGGCGGAAAGCGCATTCCGTGCGGACGTAAGGAAGGTCTTCATATCAGTTTGTGTTCAGGGCGATGTGGACGTCGTACATTGCCGTGCCCGAGGTGCAAGGCGTGTAAAAGAAAGCGTAGGAGATCGGTTGGCCGCCGATCGCGTAGAAAGTGAAATTGCTCGTCACTTCGGTGTCCGCTGCAAAACCCGTAACAAAGTTCATCACAGCTGCCTTATTGTTGGCCCCGCCGGAATCCGTCCAGTAAAAGTAGAAATGAATTTCTCCAGAGCCGACCGTCGTGCAAAAGGGGGCGATCTGGTTGATATAGGCGATCTCCGAATAAAGGCCGCTGGTGACGGGTGTGAACAGTGTGGTTTGAGAGATGGCCGCGGATTGTCCGGTCAAGTTGACCGTGGCAACAGTTGCTTCCCCAGCCGAGGAAGTGACGTACCCCTGATTCTGGACGTAGGCGGTAGTGGCGAGTTTGGTCGAGTTGTCGGAGGTGGAGGCGGTCTGGCCGGTGGCGGCTCCCGAGAAATTGGGAGTGCCGCTCAGGGTGGTGATGGCGGCGGTGGGGATGGTGACGGTGCCGGTGAAGGTGGGCGAAGCCAGCGGTGCAAGAGAACTCAGCGCCGTGCCTGAATCCTGAATCTGTCCTGTAGTACCTTGCT
>Ga0187887_10001447_pt1 | contig 20433 bp, 19 predicted proteins | sample June2016WEW_7_10_FD_132977 | JGI IMG/M metagenome (GOLD analysis project Ga0187887, IMG submission 132977) | Peatland microbial communities from SPRUCE experiment site at the Marcell Experimental Forest, Minnesota, USA - June2016WEW_7_10 | ecosystem: Environmental > Terrestrial > Soil >... | reverse complement strand
GGATCTACCAGGCCGGTGGGGCGAATGATCTGTTCTACCACGACGCCGGCGGATTTGGTTAGCTCATAAGGGCCGGGAGTGGCTGAGACATAAAGCACCTGGTTGACGCGATTCTCAAACTCTTCGAAGGTGAGCGGCCGATTGTCCAGGGCGCTGGGAAGGCGGAAGCCATAATTGACGAGGATGTTCTTGCGGGAACGGTCGCCGTGAAACATTCCCGACAACTGCGGGACGGTCTGATGGCTTTCGTCGATGAAGATCAGATGATCGTTGGGCAGGTAATCGAGCAACGTTGGAGGGGCTTCTCCGGGCAGGCGTCCGGAAAAATGGCGCGAGTAGTTTTCGATGCCGTGGCAGTAGCCGATCTGGCGGATCATTTCGAGATCGAACATGGTGCGCTGGTAGAGGCGTTGCGCTTCCACCAGCTTGCCGCCCTTTTCCAGCTCCTTTTGCCACCATTCGAGCTCGCGCTCGATGCTTAGGAGGGCGCGCTCGCGCGACTCGGGAGTCATCACGTAGTGAGTTTTCGGATAAATGGGAAGCCGCAGGTAGGTCTGGCGCACCTGGCCGAGCAGCGGATCAATCTGGCTGATGCTCTCGATTTCGTCGCCCCACAGTTCGATGCGATAGGCGTTGTCTTCGTAGGTGGGAAAGATTTCGATTACGTCGCCGCGCACACGGAATGTACCGCGCACGAAGTTCGCGTCGTTCCGTTCGTAGAGAATATCCACCAGGCGCGAGGTAATTTGCTGACGCGAGATCTTCTCGCCCTTTTCGAGCATCAGCAGCATTCCGTAATACGCTTCGGGTGAACCGAGGCCGTAGATGCAACTGACGCTGGCTACGATTACGCAGTCGCGGCGCTCGAATAGCGAACGCGTGGCGGAGAGGCGCAGCTTATCGAGCTCGTCGTTGATGGTGGCTTCCTTCTCGATATAGATGTCGCCGGAAGGGAGATAAGCTTCCGGCTGATAGTAATCGTAGTAGCTGACGAAATACTCGACGGCGTTGGACGGGAAGAAAGTTCTGAATTCGTGATAGAGCTGCGCGGCTAGCGTCTTGTTGTGGGCCAGCACCAGGGCGGGGCGTCCGGTCTTTTCGATGAGCTGGGCCATGGTGTAGGTCTTGCCGGAGCCGGTGACTCCGAGCAGGACCTGATGCTGTTCGCCGTCCAGCACGCCGCGGAAAAGTTGATCGATGGCGGCTGCCTGATCACCGCGCGGCTGGTAGTCGACGCCCAGATGAAATCCCATAAGATTTAAGGATAACAGCGAAATAGAAAACCGTTTCTGGTTTCTGGTTTCTGGTTAGGCACGAGTGGGTCTATTGGCGCAGTTCGAGCCGAGGTGAGCTATCTGCCGCAACGAGCGGGCCTGTGTAATCAAGACATAAATAACCACTTAGGTTTCGGCTGACGGATTGCGGCGGGATTTGAACGGAGGACTGCTATGTCCAGACTGGTCAAACTAGCGATGCCTTCCGTGATCCTAGCGGGAGGGTTTCTCGTGTCCTCGCCATTCTCCTTCGCCAAGCCCGATTACATGAAGAAGGAGCAGAAGGCCTGCACGTATTGTCACAACGCACCGGACAAGAAAGATCTGAACGAAACCGGCAAGTGTTACGCCGAGCACGGACATTCGCTCGCGAGCTGCAATCCGAAAAAGATTGCGGGGGTTAAATAAAACCCGTTTCTCGTTTCTCGTTTCTCGTTGGGCGCGGCCGTGGAACTAACTGGGAGAGCCGCGTCCGAAGTTGGTACAATTACAACTCGTGCGAAATGTTCTCTTGTGGTTGCTGCGCGTCTACGCGTATGGGTTTCATTTACTGTTGGGATTGTGGCTGGCCGGGATGGCGAGCGTGGCGTTTTCGACCGGTCATGATCTGACGCTCGGGATGTTGCCGTGGCAGGGTGCGTCGCTGACGCGCGTGACCTTGTTGCTGGGCCTGGCGGGAGTGATTTGCGTCGCGCTGGCGGTGACTGGATTGGCGCGCTGGCTGTTTCCACTGTGGACGTTGTTCGCGCTCATCATGATGCTACGCGGGTTCTTTTTGTCGCCTTACACTTTTTCCGGCGCGGGCGAATTTAAGTTCGCCGTGGGGTTGACGATTGCCGCGTTCGTGGCGTTCGTGGGGAGCTTGAGTTTGTTTGGGCGGCGGAGAAAAAGCCACTAGGCGTGCAGCTTATTATAGGCGGCCAGGCACTTCACGGCGGTTTCCAAGGCTGGATAGCGGCTGCCTTCCTGCTCGATCAAGTAGAACTCGGCGCCGCCAGTATTTTCGGCTGCGTCGAAGACTTGCTTCCACGGGACAATGCCTTCTCCGACTAGCGCTTTGAAGCCGACGTCCGGATCGCGTGACCAGTCCTTTAAATGCAGCGATTGGATGCGGCCGGGATTCTGATTGATCCATGCGACGGGGTCGGCGCCGGTTTCGATGCAGTGGCCGACGTCGAGCTGCAGCATGACGTCCTTACCCGTATTGGCCGCCAGCACTTCCATGGGGCGCTTGCCTTCGAGCGGCGTGAACTCCGCTTGATGGTTGTGGTAGCCGGTCTTGATCCCTTGCGGCTTGAGTTTCTCGGCGGCCTGGCTCAGAGTATCGGCAACTGCTTTCCATCCATCCAGACCCGTGACCTTATTCGCGCTGGCCATTACGATGTACTTGCTTCCGATGATCTGATTGAGCTCGGTGGCTTTGGCGAGACCATCGCCCACGAAGGAATTAGGGCCGTTGTGGGTGGAGTAGCAGCGAATGCCGAGATCATCCATGAGCGCCCGCATATCCTTGGCTTGCTGCGGCGTCCAGCGCATATAGGGCGCGTAGAATTCGACGCACTGGTAGCCCATTTTGGCGACAGCGCGAACGGTGCCGGTAAGATCCTTCTGGAGCTCGTCGCGGACGGAGTAAAGTTCGAGGCCGACGGGGATCTGTTTATTCTGTGGCGCGGCCGTTGCGAGCGGCGCGGCTGCGGCGAGAGCGAGAAAAGTACGGCGTGAGATATCAGGCGCGGTCATGCTAGGCATGATAGCAGCCGCGGTGGATTACTTGCCGGGGCTATTTGTCCGGATTGTAGAGCTCCGATTTTCCAGGCTCCTGCTTGGGCGTGAATTCGGAAGCCAGGCGCTGGGCCGTGGCGAGTTGTTTGGGCTTCAGTTTCTCAGCCACGAGATCGCGTTGCGCCACACACTTCTGATCGCCCTTGGCGGCGCATACATTGAGCCATTTATACGCTTGCACGTAGTCGCGCTTGACGCCTTTGCCGCTGGCGTACATGGCGCCCAGGTTCAGTTGCGCCTTGGCGTAATCCTGCTGCGCGGATCGTTCAAACCAGCTCAGGGCTTGCGTATAGTCCTGGGGTACACCGAGCCCGTCGACATATAGCAATCCGAGGTTGAACTGTGAAGGCGCGTCACCCTTTTCGGCGAGGGGGCGCCACTCCTTGACGGCCGTTGCGTAGTCTTTCTTCTGATAGGCGTTCAGGCCGGTGGAGAAGTCCGCTGCTGAAGTGGTCAGCGCAAGGAATAAGGGAAGAGCCAGCGATGAGGTTAGGGTTCGCATAGAGCGCTCCTAAGAATATTGAAGCATACCGGATTGGATTTGTTTCAACACTCTGTAAGAATACCGGCGCAGGCACCGACTCCGTTGAAGACACCGGTCCCCCTGCTGACGCGCGGGGCTACAATTCGCGTCTTCATCGCCTTTGGTCGGCCAGCAGGCCCATGGGAACTCCCTCACGGTCGCGGTTCCGTGGCACCTTCCTCCAGGAAGCGCGTGGTTTCTTCTAGGAATATATCCAGGCGGTCGTGATGCACCCAGTGGCCGGCGCCGGGGACTCGCACCAGGCGGTAGTTCTTGATAACCGATGCGCGGCCGTCCGCTTCCGGATCCGGCGCCCAGCTTTCCATGCCCCAGAACAGGAGCACCGGACAGGTGATTTCGCCGACGATGGCGCGCAGATCTTCCAGGCGATTGCCATAGGGCGGGAAGCTGCGGGCGTAGTTGTCGAATTTCCAGATCAGCGATCCGTCCGCATTCCAGTTGGTGCCGTGCAGCGTGAGGTGCCGCGCTACGTCGTCCGAGAGATGCGGATTGGCTTCCTTCATGCGTGCGACAGCAGATTCGATGTTGGGATAGCTGTGCGGCTCGCGGCGCTCGGTTTGGCGGATGCCTTCAATCCACGTGCGCATCCGTTCGGGTGCGGGCTTGTGAACGCGGTGCGAGGCCGGCAGTCCCAGGCCTTCGATGGATACGGCCTTGTGCACGCGGTCCGGATAAATGCCGGAGTAGAGCAGTGTGATGATGCCGCCGAGAGAGTGGCCGACTAAAGTTACCGGGAAGTCGTCGATGACATCCACCAGCGCGGAAAGATCCAGAACATGTTCGGCCAGGCTGTAAAGCGCACCGGGCGCCCAGGCGCTGTTGCCGTGGCCGCGCAGATCCATGGCGTAGACGTGGAAATTCTCGCGCAGGGTGCGGGCTACCCAATCCCAGTTGCGGGCGTGATCCAAGCCGCCGTGGACCAGTACGAGCGGGGGTTTGCCATCCTGGCCCCAGTCCCAGAAATGGAGCTTGAGGCGATGGGAATAGTAATAGTGAGAGACGGGTTCCAAGTTATCTATGTTCCCAGATCCCAGGGAAGGAAATCTGGGGACACGTCTGCATTGTGGACGGTTGCGAGAACGTTACGCTAGCCCGAAGTGTTCCCAGATTTCCAGATCACTCACTGTTTTAAATGGGCCGCTTGTTCGCGGACTTCGGCGTGGTGTCGGACGTCGATGCCCTTCATCAGAAATAGAACGTCCTCGGCGATGTTGGTGGCGTGGTCGGCGATGCGCTCCAGATTGTGGGCGATGAACATCAGGTCCACGGCGCGTGGAATTGTTGTGCTTTCTTCCTGCATGAACGCCACCAGCTCCTTGTAGACTGCGTCGCGCAGTTGATCCACTTCGTCATCGGAGAGCAGAACGCTGCGGGCCAGTTGTTCATCGCGCTTCACCAGGGCATCCAGGCTCTTGCGAACCATGGCTTCGGCCAGATCCGCCATGCGCGGGATGTCAATGAGCGGCTTTACCGGAGGCTCCCTCATCAAGGACAGGGCGCGCTCGGTGATATTCACGGCGAGATCGCCCATGCGTTCGAGGTCGCCATTGATCTTGATGGCAGCGGTCAGGAAGCGCATATCGCGCGCCATGGGCTGATAGAGCGCCAGGAGCCGCGTGGCAAATTCGTCGATCTCGATGTCCTTCTGATTGATCTGAGCTTCTTTCCACAGGACTTCTTTCGCGAGCTGATCGTCACGTTCCACCAGCGCCCCGACGCTTTGATGAATCGCCGACTCAACCAGGCCGGCCATCTCGAGCAGGCGACGCTGCAATTCGTCAAGTTCTTCTCTGAAGTGGACCAAAGACTGCTCCTTTGTCATCAACATTCGCAGGCCGGGGGCCTGCGCCACAGGGACAGGTCAACCGAAGCGGCCGGTGATGTAATCCTCGGTTTCTTTTCGCGCCGGCCTTTTGAATATAATTTCCGTCTTGTCGAATTCTATTAATTTACCGAGCAGGAAGAAGCCCGTAAACTCGGCCACGCGGGCGGCCTGCTGCATGTTGTGCGTGACGATGACCTGGGTACATTGATCCTTGAGGGTAAAGAGCAGATCCTCGATTTTCGATGTCGCGATGGGGTCGAGAGCCGAGCACGGTTCGTCCAATAACAGAACTTCTGGATCGACGGCCAGAGCTCTGGCGATGCACAGGCGCTGCTGTTGGCCTCCCGATAAGCTATACGCGGACTGGTTCAGTTTGTCCTTAACTTCCTCCCACAGCGCGGCGCGCTTCAAGCTGCGCTCCACCTGATCGGCCAGCGATTCTTTGCCCTTGAGTCCATTCACGCGTAATCCATAAGCCACGTTATCGAAGATAGATTTGGGGAAGGGATTGGGCCGCTGGAATACCATGCCCACGCGGCGCCTTAGATTGGTTACATCCAGCTCGAGGACGTTCTGGCCATCCAGCAGAACCTGGCCGTCGTAGCGGGCGCTCTTGATGGTCTCGTTGATCCGATTCAGCGTTCGTAGGAACGTGGATTTTCCGCAGCCGGAGGGGCCGATCAACGCCGTTATATGTTTCTCGGGAACCTCCAGGTTGATATCGTGGAGCGCCTGAAAGGTTCCGTAAAAAAAATCCAGCTTTTCCGTCTTCAGCTTGGCTTTGGACGGCACCTCTTGTGGGTTGGAGGGCGGAAGTGGCGGGACCATCATCTCGCTCATTTTGGCAGATCCTTGTACAGCGCCCATAAAGACAAGCTTACCCCCTTTGGACCGAGGCCCCTCGCGAGAGCACCCAGCGGGCGGCAATATTTGTGATTAAGACAAACGCTAGCAGCACCAGACCGGCCGCCCAGGCCTGGCGGTGCCAATCGTCATAAGCGGAGGTAGCCAGTTTATAAATCATGACCGGGAGAGTGGCCGTCGGTTCGGTAAGTTTGTCCGACCAAAACTGGTTGTTGAGACTAGTAAACAGCAGCGGCGCGGTTTCACCGGCGACGCGAGCCACGCCCAGGATCAAACCAGTCAGAATTCCTTGGCGTGCGGCGGGAACCACGACCGTCAGAATGGTTCGGGTTTTGGTAGCGCCCAGAGCGAGCGACGCTTCGCGCAATGAATTGGGAATGGAGCGCAAAAAGTGTTCGGTGCTGCGAAGCCCGATGGGGATCATCATCAGGCTGAGCGCGAAGCCGCCGGCCCAGGCGGAGAAGGTGTGCATCGGCACTACGATCACAGTCCACGCAAAAATACCGATGACAATGGATGGAACGCCGTTCAACAGATCGGCAGTGTAGCGCACGAGCATGGGAAAAGTCTTGCCGCCGAACTCGGCCAGGTAAATGCCTCCCAGAAATCCAACCGGGACGCCGATCACGATCGCGATCAATATCGTGATGCCGCTCCCCACTATAGCGTTGGCCAATCCTCCGCCGGTTTCACCCGCGGAAAGCGGTAGCTTGGTGAAGAAATTCCAATCCAAAGAGCGGAAGCCATTCCAAACCAGAAAGCCGAGAATGACGAACAGGACGGAGACGGTTAAAAAAGTGCACACTCCCGTCAGAGCCAGCATTACATTGTTCACGAGGTTTCTGCGCTTGGTCCGGCCCATCAGTCCTGCTTGGATCCTCTCTTGGTGGTGGCCACTATCAGCAATTGCGCCGAGGCGTTCAGGATGATGGTGATCAAGAACAGAACTAATCCTAATTCTACGAGAGCGCCCTGATAAAGATCGCCGGTGGCTTCGGTGAATTCATTGGCGATGACTGCGGCGATGGTGTAACCGGGCTTGAGCAGCGATGCATGGATGGAGGGATCGTTACCGATTACCATGGTGACGGCCATGGTTTCTCCCAGGGCTCTCGCGAGCGCGAGGAAGATGGATCCGATGATGCCAAGCCGCGCGTGGGGAACGACTACTTGCCAGGTGGATTCCCATTTGGTGGCTCCCAAGGCGAGCGCGGCCTCGCGCTGCTCCCGCGGAACTGCCAGCAGCGATTCACGCGAGATGGAGATGATAAACGGAAAAGTCATGATGGCCAGAACCAAGCCGGCCGCCAGATAGCCATAGCCTAAGGGGGCTCCCCGGAATAGAGGGAGAGAGCCGAGCGTTTTTTTCAAGAACGGCTCGCCGTACTTGCTCAGGAGCGGCACCAGCGTGAAGATTGCCAGCAGCCCGTAGATCACGCTGGGCACCGCGGCCAGCAATTCCACTAGGAAAGTGCAAGTGTTGGAGAGCCCGGGCGGGGCGAGCTCCGACAAGAAAATCGCGGCGCCCACCGCCAGCGGAACGGCGATCAAAAGGGCGAGGAAGGAGGTGAGTACCGTTCCGTAAATGAAGGGAAGCGCCCCGAATTTCTCCGCGACGGGATCCCAGGAGCTGGTGAACAGGAAGCCCAGACCGAACTTGGCGCGGGAGCTGGAAGAGTGAATCCACAGCTCGTAGATTAGAAAAACCGTTACCAGAAAAACGCTGGCGGCGAAGATCAGGGTTATCAGGTGCGCGGCTTTGTCGCCGTCCCGGAGGCGCTTCACGAATTTCCGCGCCGCCGATTGGGGCGGCGCGGCGATAACTGCTGTTCCCATGAATGGACGCCTACTGAATCAGACCGATCTGCTTTTCTTCCTTCGCCACAACCGGCTGGGGAAGCGACGCATAGTCGAGCCCCGCCGCAAACTTCTGCCCATCCGCGAGCATCCACTTCAGAAATTGCTGTATGGCGTTTTTCTTGGTGGCATTGTCAAATTTGTTGGGGATCAGCAGCCAGGTGAAGGACGAGACCGGGTAGGCCTTCTTGCCGGGCGCGTTGGTGATAGAGACGCGGAAATCGTCAGGCATGCTTTTGGCTGCTCCCGCAGCGGCTTCTGAAACGGAGTCGAAGTCTGCTCTCACAAATGTGCCCGCCGAATTTCGTATTGCTCCATAGGGCATCTTGTTTTGTGCCGCGTAAATCAGTTCTACATAACCGATGGAGTTGGCGGTCTGCTTCACCGTCCCGGCCACGCCTTCGTTGCCTTTACCGCCCAGGCCGGTTGGCCAGGCGACGGAGGTTCCCGCCCCCACCTTGGATTTCCATTCGGGGCTGATTTTGGACAGGTAATCCGTCCAGACGAAAGTGGTGCCGCTGCCATCGGAGCGATGAACCACCTGGATCTCGGTGTCTGGAAAGTTCACTCCCGGATTGTCCTTCTTCAAGGCCGCGTCGTTCCACTTCGTGATCTTGCCCAGGTAGATGCCGGCCAAGGTCTCCGGCGTGAAATTGAGTATCGCGGTTACTCCCGGGACGTTATAGGTCGGAACAAGCCCTCCGAGCACTGTTGGAAAGTGAAGCACCTTGACCTTGGTTATTTTGGAGAGCTGCTCGTTGGTCATTGGCATGTCGGAGGCTCCAAAATCCACGGTGCCTTGGGTGAGTTGTTGAATGCCGGCGCCTGATCCCAGCGACTGGTAGTTGATCTGGACATCCGGATGGAGCTTATGAAACTCCTGGAACCACTTTTGATAGATAACTGCCGGAAACGTTGCCCCCGCCGCATTGATAGTCTCGGCGCGTAGGCTGGCGCTGGAGGCCAGAACCGTCCAAATTATTGCTGGCAGCGCGATTGCGAGTCTTGTCTTGGTCACACTCATTCCTTCCCCGATTGATATGTGCTACCGCGTGTTGAGGATAGCTTTATGGGGTTAGTGAAAAATGACAGTTTGGTTAATATCGGGTTACAACAAAACCCGTTGCTCAGTTATTCGGTTGTTCGGTTGTTCGGTTGGGGGACGGAACTGAAGAACCGAGGAACCGTGAGCGTGAAGCGCGAACCCTGTCCTACCTGGCTTGCTACCGCGACGCTTCCGCCCATCTGTTCGATCACATGCTTCACGATGGAGAGGCCCAGGCCGGTGCCGCCCATTTCACGCGATCGGGCCTTGTCAGCGCGGTAGAAGCGTTCGAAAATTCTCGGAAGATCCTCGGAGGGAATTCCGATGCCTGTGTCGTATACGGTGATTTGCGCGGTTTCGTCCATTGAACGGGCCTCTACCCGTACCTCGCCGTTGGGCCGGTTGAATTTCACCGCGTTATCCAGCAGGTTCACGAAGACCTGTTCGATTTGGAGTTCGTTGCCCAACACCTGCACATCGTCGAGTTTTTCAGCGAGCAATCGTACACCGCGAATCCGCGCGCCGGATTCCACGGTACGCAGCGCGGATTCCAAAGCTGCGCGGATTGAGACGGGCTTAGGTGGAGGAGCTGCGTGATTGGATTCCAGTTCCGAGATAGTTAACAGGTCGGAGGCGATGTTGGTGAGGCGGGTGGCTTGCGCTTGAATGATCTCGACGAAGCGGTGCTTGTTCTCCTCGTCCTCGAGCGCGCCGTCGAGCAGAGTTTCGGCATATCCGCGGATTGCGGCCAGCGGAGTGCGTAGCTCATGCGAAACATTGGCGACGAAATCCTTGCGGACGCGCTCCAGCCGTTCGAGCTCGGTGACATCGTGGAGGATGGCGAGCGCTCCGCGTGTGGAGGGTCCGGCCAAGGGGCCAGCCAGAACTTCGAAGGAGTGCTGGTCGGCTGCCGCGAGCGTAATCCGGCGCTCCACGCGTTCGCCGGTGGAGAGAGCATCGGTCATGATCTCGATCAGCGCGGGATCGCGCACCAGTTCGAGAAGCTGCATGCCCGGACTCACGGGAGTGCGCGCGCCGACGGTTCGGGCGAACGAATTATTACAAAATGTCACGCGCAGGTCTTTATCCACCGCGAGCACGCCTTCCACCATGCTGGCCAGGATGGCCTCGCGACGTGCGCCTTCGAGCTTCAGGCTTTCGAGCAGTGCGCCGATACGCGGGACGGTTCGGCGGAGCGATTGCGCCAGTGCACCGAGATCGTCGTCACCCGAGGGCAGCTCCTGCTCTGAAATCTGGGGATCCAACAGACGCTCGGAATAGGCGCGCAGACTGGCGATTTGGCGGGAAAACGATTCCACGAAAATAAACGCGAGTCCGGCTGCCAGCGCGAGGCTAAGGGCGGACACGGCAAACAGTCGAGAGCGCAATGCGTCCGCGCGGGCGTGAATAGGATCAAGCGATTGGGAGAGCCGCAATGTGCCGGCTGACGCCAGAGCCGCTGGAAGCGTGACGGAAAGAACGTCGCCAGCGGCACTCGGATCGGAATCCGCCAACACCGCTCCGTCACGATCCAGCAGCGTAATCCTGGCGCCGGTTTGCGCGGCCGCGGTCTTCACCCAGCTATCGAAATGGCCGTTCGCGGCCGGCAAGCCGGTGGTGAGAATTTTCGCTTGAGTGGTGAGGGCGGCGCGCAGATCCTCAATTTCGTTGTTGGATATTATGCGCGAAACGTACAAGTCCACACCGAATAGCGAAATGGCAAAAAGAAGGAAGACGCTCCAAAGGAATCTTCTGACGATTCGCGTTCGCATTCGCTTGGCCTGGTCGCGACTGCAATATAGCACGACGGGGAGTGAGCAGCAGCGGAAAGATCCGCGCCTACAGCCGGGATTTGTTTTGATAGACTGATCGTTGCTGCTGCCGGTTCTTAACCCAAACAAAATATGAAACTTTTCCCTCGTCAGGAGCGGTTTTACGAATTCTTTCTATCCCAGGCGAGAATCATCCTGGAGGCTGCGCGGTTACTGTTGGAGGGGGCGCAGGCTGGCAATGCGGAGCTGGCCAGCGCCGCCGCCATGATCAGGACGCTCGAGCAACGCGGCGATGAAGTGATTCATGAAATATACACACGCTTGAACCAGACTTTCATCACACCGCTCGATCCGGAGGACATCCACTCGCTTTCTTCACATTTGGATGACGTGCTGGACGGTATTGAGGACGCCGCCTATCGCATGGTGGCTTATCGAGTAGAGCCCATTCCTCACATGGTGGTGGAGCTGTGTAAGATTGTGTATTCTTGCGCCCAAACCCTACAACTGGCCTTTGAGGCGCTGGAAACGAAGAAGCCGGTGCTGCCTTATTGCATCGAGGTGAATCGTCTGGAAGAGGTGGCCGACCAACTGGTTCGGGATGCGGTCAGCGAGCTGTTCCGTAGCGAGAAAGATCCAATCACGTTGCTGAAGCTGAAGGAAATCTACGAGTTTCTCGAACAAACTACCGACAACTGCGAAGACGTTGCCGATGCCCTGCAAAACGTGGTGGTGAAGAACTCCTGACGCATGGAATACTCGCTTGCGCTAGTGGCTGTCATCATCCTGACGGCGCTCGCCTTTGACTTCATCAACGGTTTCCATGACGCCGCCAATTCGATTGCGACCATTGTTTCCACACGGGTTCTGACTCCATTCTGGGCGGTGGTTTGGGCGGCCTTCTTCAACTTCAGCGCGGCTTTTCTACTGGGGACTGCAGTGGCCAAAACCGTGGGCGCCGGGATGGTACACCTGGAGTTCGTAACGCCCTGGGTGATTCTGGCTGGACTGGTTGGCGCCATCACCTGGGATTTGATCACCTGGTGGTTCGGGCTGCCCACCAGTTCATCGCACGCGCTACTGGGTGGCTACGCGGGAGCCGCCATGGCACACGTGGCGCGCCTCAAAGGTATCCAGCACTGCTTCGATGCATTGATCGGAAGCGGCTGGACACTCACTTTGATTTTCATTGTGGTGGCGCCGTTTATGGGTCTGGTTCTGGCGATGCTGCTGATGGTGGCCGTATATTGGCTCTTCCGCGATTTCAACCCCAAGCGAATGGACAAATACTTCCGGAGGCTTCAGCTAGTCTCGTCGGCGGCGCTCAGCTTGTCGCACGGGACCAATGATGCCCAAAAGACCATGGGGATCATCACCGCCGTGCTGGTCAGCTCGAAGCATCTGCGCACGTTCGAAGTGCCTTATTGGGTTCTGATGTCCTCCTATACAGTGATTGCTCTGGGCACATTGTCGGGTGGCTGGAGAATCATACATACCATGGGCGCCAGGCTGACCAAATTGAAGCCGCGCAGCGGATTCTGCGCCGAGACTGCGGCGGCCATTTCGATCATCTTCGCGGCCCACTTCATGCACCCGGCGCCGCCCGTCTCCACCACTCATGTCACGGCGGGCGCCATCGCGGGTGTAGGCTCCATCCAGCGCTTTAAGGCAGTCCGCTGGGGAATCGCGACCAACATCGTTTGGGCTTGGATATTGACCATCCCGGCATCCGCCCTGGTCGGGTGGATCTCACTGACTATTTTCCACCTGTTCATCCCAGGTCTGTGACATTCGCGTGAGAGTTTCCTTACTCGCCCGGCACTGTAACAATTTAACCCGTTTGTAACATTCCGTTCATTACACGGTAATACCTCAGCCGCTATTGTCTATAAGAACCGAGCCTCGGCCGGATGATGGTCGATTGCCGCGAATATTGCTATTCTAGCCTTCAAAATCTGAGGAGGAGATCAGGAACATGACAATAAGAAGCTTGGCGCGCCTGGGCACGCTGGCTGGCCTGGCAGTGGGTCTGATGGGTGTATCGTTCGCCCAAGATAAGAGCGGCGATGATGTCGCTCAATTGAAAGCGCAGTTAGCGCTGCAGCAGAAGCAGATCGAAGAACTTACGCGCCGGCTGGACGCGTTGTCGAAACCCGAGCAGCCAGGGCGGACGGAAGCCTCGGCGACCCAAGGTGGTAATGCCGCCGGTCCGCGCACGTTGGATCCGGCTACGCGGCCGCTGGTAGCCAGCACGACGCCGATATTTCCAAATACGCCGCCGCCGACTCCAATAAGTATCGCGCCTCCGGCGCAAACCAGCAGCGACACATCAAGTCCGCTGCAGTTCAAGTTGGGCGACGCCTTTTTCACTCCAGTGGGATTCATGGATATGACTTCGGTTACGCGATCCACAAATCCCGGGTCGGGTATTGGCACTAACTTTGGCAGCATTCCCTACAGCAACACGCAAACTGGAAGCATTGGCGAAACGCGTTTAAGCCCACAGAACTCGCGCATCGGCATGCGCGTCGACACCAGCTTCAAGGATTTCAATGTCATTGGATATTGGGAGTCTGACTTTTTGGGTCAACTCGGAAATCCCCCAAACGGCGCACTCGCTGTCAGTAGCAACCCGTACGTTTTTCGTCTCAGACTGTTCTGGGTGGATGTCCGGAAAAACGGTTGGGAGTTTCTGGCAGGTCAGTCCTGGAGCTTGGCGACGCCGAACAGGAAAGGGGTTTCCCCTCTGCCCGGCGATGTCTTCTTCTCCCAGGACATGGACGTGAATTACCAGTTAGGCTTGACGTGGGGCCGAATTCCCGGCTTCCGCGGCGCGTACCATTGGGGCGACAAGGCGGCTTTCGCAATCGCCCTGGAGAACTCGGAGCCATATGTTGGCGGAGGCAACGGTGGCAGTGCGATCGTAGGTCCCGCAGCCTACGCGAGCATCCTCGGAACGCAAGTGAACAATGGAGCAAGCGTTATTTCGGCATCGTCTCTGCATCCGGATATCATCGCGAAATTGGCCTTCGATCCGAGCGAGAAGGCCCACTTTGAATTCGTGGGCTTGGAGTCCACGAATCGGATCGCGAGTCCGTTCAGCGCTACTGCTCCTGTCCAGACCTTCACCAAGGCTGGCTTCGGAGGGGAGTTCAACTTCAACTTCGAGTTGTTCAAGGGTTTCCGCCTCATTGACAATAATTACTGGAGCGATGGCGGGGGCCGTTACATTTTCGGACAGGCTCCGGATTTCATCATCCAGGCCAACGGAAACCTCTCGCTGGTGCACTCCGCATCCACAGTAGCGGGCTTTGAAGCCACCGCCGGGAGAGCGCTGCTATTCGCTTACTACGGCGGCGTTTACATCGGCAGGGATACGGCAATAGATACCAACGGAAAGCTGATCGGATACGGCCCGCTCTCGAGCGACGGGCAGAATCGAGCGATTCAGGAAATTTCATTCGGCAGCAACTTCACACTTGCAAAGAACCCGAGATGGGGCGCCTTGAACCTGATCTTGCAGTATTCGTATCTGCAGCGAAATCCCTGGCTGGCGACGGGCACCGCGCCCACTAACGCGAATCTGAACATGGGATTCATCGATCTCCGCTACACGCTGCCAGGCGCTCCACCGGCGACGAAGTAGATTTGCTATAACAGATTCTCAGTTACAACCGGATGACCGCCGGCCCCGGAAATGGGTGCCGGCGTTTTTTTGCAGTCGGCGTTTTTTTGCAGTCGTCAATTGCTACGATTAACTGATGGAAATGTCAATACCAATCCGCTGCTTGTTGGTTTATTGTGTTTTTTGCACGTCTAGTGCTTTGCCTGGCCAAAATGCTTCCTTTGACGTCCGCAAAGTCATTCAAGATATCGCGGCAAAGTGCGAATCAGCCACGGAATACGCCTTTGAAGGGGACCTGGAAGTAGCCTGGCAGAATGGCTCTCAGCCGGGGCGGCTTTTGGCGAAAGCCAAAGTGACATACGCTGTCGCGGCATCCGGTAAGTATTTTCTACGCGTGGAAGGTGTGAATAAAGACGAATATCTGTTGGCCTCCGATGGCCAAAAGAGCTGGGCATACATGCCGAAGCTCAAGCAGTACACGTTGGAAGAGGCAGCCGCCGTGGTCGGCGACGATGACGAAGACGCCGAAGATTCGAGTCCAAGAAGATCTCCTGAGGAGCATGACTTGACGGAGACATTCATTCGTCTCGTGATTCCGACGCTGGCGGGAATGGCGAAGACCGCTGCAATGGCCGATACGAACGGATTTGGGGACGTGAAATTTGAGGGTAAGAAAGAGAAGTGGCCGGTGATGCGAGTGGTTTCCCGGGAGAACGCCCAGCAGGGCAGGAGCCGGATCGATCTCACCGCTGACCCCACCAGGTTGAACATCGGCCGCATGCTGTGGGCGAACTTTCGAGTTTTGAACCATCAGAAGGTTCTGACTCAAATGACGATGAATTTCACCAGCTTTCAGGTGGGTGGGAAGTTACCCGATTCCACGTTCGTTTTCGATCCGCCGAAAAAAGCAAAACTTGTGGACGCGGTTCCAATCCCGGGACAGACGGGATCGTTTTTGCTGAACCGTCCCGCGCCGGACTTCGAGCTAAAAACACTGGATGGCGAACGCGTGCATCTTTCGGCGTTGCGCGGCCATCCCGTGCTACTGAGCTTCTGGGCGACCTGGTGCGGACCTTGCCGGCGCGAATTGCCCGAATTAGCCAAAATACATGCTGCATTCAAGGATAAGGGCTTGCTGGTATTCGGCGTGAACAACGAGGGCAAGGGCACCGCCCGGGGGTACGTGAAGAAAGTGGAGCTCCCATTTGACACACTTGACGATTCCGGCAGGAAGGTGAGCGGCATGTATCGCGTCCATAGCATTCCCAGCGTTTTTCTGATCGATGGGGATGGCAAAGTGGTCCGTTTTCTCAAAGGCACACATGACGAAGTTGCGTTGCGGGAGGCGTTGAAGAGCGTCGGGTTGTGAAGAGGGGCTGGGGACTAGGGGCTCGGGGCTGGCGTACGGTCGAGTTCCGTACGAACCAGATCGATTAGCTGCTGCGAGGTGAAAGAGGAGCCTTCCACCAGCGCTGCCAGCTTGCCTGCGCGATCGATTAGGGCTGTGGATGAAGTGTGAGTGATGGCGCCTTCTTCAGGCCAGTAGACTACGCCAAAGTGGCCGGCTACTTTTTTGACGTCCTCCTCGGAGCCGGTGAGAAACAGCCACGTACGGGAATCGGCGCGCCAACGCTGGGCGTATTCAGCGAGAACTTCGGGAGTGTCGTGTTGGGGATCGAGCGTGATGGATAGCAACGCGATTTTTCCCGCAAATCTTTTCTGCAGCCGCGCGAAGTTCGCGGAGAGGCGGGGGCAAACATCCGGCAGCGGGCAGCGGGTGTAGATGAAGTCGACGGCCACCAGTTGCCCTGCGAAGCCGGATAGTCGAACGGCGCGGCCGCTTTGATCGGTGAGCGTGAAATCCGGCATTCGCTCGCCGATGGCGATCTTCGCTTCGGCTTTAGGAAGCGCGATGCCGTCGAGGGCGGTCTGCTGTAAATGAATATGCCGCGCGGTCACGGCGCCGCGAGTTACCTTCAGTTGAAAATCTATGCGCGAGCCGGGAGTGAGCTGCGCGAGATCGCGAGCAGCCTCCAAGTGGAATGGCATAGACATGGCGTCCATATATCCGGGTATGGCGCGATGCGAAATGGTAACCGTTCGATTAACCGGGTCGACGGCCAGGACGATGCCCTGCGCATGGAAATGGCGCGCGCAGGAGCACAGGAAAACGCAAACGAAGAATACGAGGCTATTTGAAATATAAGACATCGGGACGGACGGAGTGCTCGGCCTCCGCGCACGGGCCGCATTGCATCTGGTAGTCGGGCCTCGAGGCTCGTACGATTTCGGGAATCAGCTTGGGGTGGTCAGGTTGATGGTAGGACGCAACGGAGAGCCTGGGCTTATATTTCGCGAGTGTTTCGCGCGCGCCCGCCAGCGCTTTCGGCTCGGCGCCTTCGATGTCGAGCTTGACGTAATCCACACGCTCCAGCTTGAGCTCGGCCACCAGCTTGTCGATGGTGGTGAGCGGGACCTTCTCTAGATCCACCGCGCCCTCACGCTGCAGCACAAAAGAGTCGGCGGCGGAATTCTTGGGGTCCACGCGGAGGGTCAAAAAATCTTCCTTGTCCCAAACTCCTTTGGGCACCAGGATCACCTGGCCGGCCGCGATTTCCTTCGAATAGTTGCGGCGCAGGCATTCCAGATTTTCAGGCGCGGGCTCGATGGCGACAACGGTTTTGGCGCCGGCCGCCAATTCTTCATGCACCGTTACGCCAACATTGGCGCCGCAATCCAAGGTGATGTCGCCCGGGTGCGGGCCATAATCTCCGGTGCCGTAGATCTTGCGCTGTTGCTCGGCCAGGTTGAAGGGCAAGACATAACGGCTGCCGGTGGGAACCCAGTAGCGGCCCCGCGGCGTTTCCCAAAGCTCGTAACCAGGCGAGTCTTGTTGGAGTAGCTTGCTCGAGTTCAAGATCTGATCTTTGTAGGCAACCTGCCGCTTCAGATTCTCGTCCGACTTCAGCGCTTCCCGCAGTGGACAAACCGGACTGCGGCCCATGGCCACCCAGGTGAGCAACCGAAACGGGGGGTAGTAGGCGTAGACAACTCCCGCGATAATAAGAACCAGGATGAGCAGGCCGACGACGCGGGAAGCCTTCACGAATGCATGATATCAGTGACTGGTGGCTGGCGGTTGGTGGCTGGTGAGGAGCGCTCGAAACAAGGTGGATGTTAAATGGATACGGCGGAGAATTCTCGCCTGGTACCGGAAACACAAGCGGGACTTGCCGTGGCGGCGTACGCGGGATCCTTACCGCGTGTGGATTTCCGAGATCATGCTGCAGCAAACACGCGTGGCTGCGGTGATTCCGTACTTCGAACGGTTCCTCGGGCGTTTTCCGGACGTGGGTGCGCTCGCTTCCGCGCCCGAGCAGGAGTTGCTGGCGGCCTGGGCAGGCTTGGGTTATTATTCGAGGGCGCGCAATCTGCAGCGTGCCGCTCAGAAGATTGGGGAGTTGGGAGCCTTCCCGCGCGAATATCCCTCGATCCGTAGCTTGCCGGGCGTCGGCGATTATACGGCGGCTGCGATCGCCAGCATTGCTTTCGATTTGCCGCACGCTGTAGTGGATGGCAACGTCCTGCGGGTGCTGAGCCGTTTCACGGGCGAACGTGGAAATGTGGATTCCGTTCCCGTGCGCAACCGGTTGCGATCGGTTGCTGAACAGATGCTCGATGCGAAGAGAACCGGAGAATTCAATCAAGCGCTTATGGAACTGGGCGCGTTAGTGTGCGTGCCGAAGCAGCCACAATGTCGGGAGTGTCCCGTGGCGCGCCAATGCGTGGCGTATGAGATGGGAATGCAGAATGAATTGCCGGTCAAGTCCGTGCGGCCCGTTTCCCTGCGTGTGGAGAAAGATTTGCTTGTCATCGAGAGAGCGGGCAAAATCCTGATTTGGCAGAGGCCGCAGGAAAATCGCCGGTTGGCGGGCTTTTGGGAACTGCCGGAGCCGGGTCAATTGACGGCCGCGAAATTGGGAACGAGGATTGGCCAATTCCGGCATACCATCGTGAACACTAATTTCGTGTGCCAGGTTTTCCGGGCGTCTTTAGCGCTTGTCCCGGAAGGCTTTTGTTGGTTGGCCAAGTCGAAACTCCATGAGGTTCCGTTGAGCACAACGGCGAAAAAGGCGCTGGCGTGCCTCGCGGATTAGTAGTACTTCCGTTCTAGACTATCCGTCGCCGTAAGTGCCACTTCGTACTATTCGCTTTTGAATCTTAGGACCTATTTGTCGCGCCTTGGCACGCTTGTAAACTGCAATCAGGACAATGGAAATCGCAAACGCAATCCAGATTTTGAGCTACGGAATTCTAGCCGCCGCAGGCGTCGCCGTAGGGCTTGATTTTGTGAAAGCCAGGCAGGAACTCTCGAGAGCAATGTTATCGTGGCGCGCCGGAAGGGAAGACGTCCATTCGTGAAGAGCAAGCCGGCCCAGTCCGCTGCTGTGGACACTTTCTTGTGGGACGGTCAGCAATCGGCGGCTCAACCCGCTTCGCCTCGGGTGATGTCCCAATTGGAAGCCGCGCAGGGAGTTGTTATCGATGTCACGCCGGTTCCGCCGATGCAGCACCTGGTTCCGGTGGGCATGTTCAACCAGTGGCCTCTTGAAGTGCTCTTCCACCTCACCAAGCCATTTACCGGTTTGGTTGTGTTGATTGACCTGGTAAGAACGCGCCAGCGCTCATCCGATGAAAGCCTGTTGCAGTTGGTCACAGCCTGTGTCGCGGGTCTGCTGGGAGAAAACGATTTCGGTTGCCGGACCACCGAAGACGAGTTCGTGATGATCTGTCCGGGTCAGCAAGGCGCGGAAGCTCAGGGCCGCTTGAACCAAATCTCCGAACAGCTTTGGGAGTTCCAGCAGCGCGCCCATGGAACTTGCTCGCTGCTGTTTAGCTGGGGCGGAATCGGGACGCAGGAGAAACCGCTTGCGGAGGCCATTGGCGCCGCGGTCCATCGCATGAACCAGATCAATCGGAGTAGAAACGTCAATTCCAAGGAACCTGTGAAAAACCACAGAAAGGTTGTTTAACCCTCTTTATCCTTCTTCGTGGGTTAACACTCCAGAAGCCGCCGAGCATTACATACATCGGAGGAGCGGCTTCTGGAGTTTTTTTCGAAAACGTGTTATCGAACCGCGACCGTGATGAGTGAGCCGGTTCTTCTGGCGCGGTAAACAATCGAAACACCTTCTTGAGATAATCAAGGTAGACAGCGGGTGCGTGCCTGCTTTCCTGAAGCAACCCCTTGGAAGAATCCATACTCATCCGTGGAGCGCGAGTCCACAATCTCAAGAACGTTTCGCTCGCGATTCCGCACAATCAACTCACGGTGGTGACCGGTGTATCCGGATCGGGCAAATCGTCGCTGGTGTTTGATACGGTGTACGCGGAAGGGCAGCGGCGCTACGTGGAATCGCTCTCGTCCTACGCGCGGCAATTTCTGGAGCGCATGGAAAAGCCGGATGTGGATGAAATCTCTGGCATCGCGCCGCCCATCGCTATCCGGCAGAAAAACACCACGCGGAATCCACGATCCACCGTAGCCACGTCCACCGAAATCTACGATTTTCTGCGTCTGCTCTATGCGCGCGTGGGCCGCAGCTATTGCCCCAAGTGCGGCCAACAAGTGGTGCGAGACACGGTGGATCAGGTGGCGCAAACCATGCTGCAGCAGAAGGAGGGCACGCGCTGGTACGCGCTGTTTCCGGTTCGCCGCGGCGCCACTACGGAAGCCTTGCGCGATCAACTGTTCGAGCTGCGCAAGAAAGGCTTCAATCGACTCTATCAAAAGGGACGCGTTTTCGAATTTTCCACACCGGAATCATTGCTGGACATCGATTTC
>Ga0187887_10001443_pt1 | contig 20453 bp, 15 predicted proteins | sample June2016WEW_7_10_FD_132977 | JGI IMG/M metagenome (GOLD analysis project Ga0187887, IMG submission 132977) | Peatland microbial communities from SPRUCE experiment site at the Marcell Experimental Forest, Minnesota, USA - June2016WEW_7_10 | ecosystem: Environmental > Terrestrial > Soil >... | reverse complement strand
GCCGGTGGACCAGATCCGGCGCGGCCTGTACGCCGGGATTGTCGAGGCCCGTTGCGGGTCGAAGGCCGCGGCCGAACGGCACTTTCTCTCCGCGCTCGCCACGCAGGAAAAGGAGATGAGCCGGCAGCCGGATATCGCGGTCGAGATTTGCGTGCGCCTGATGGAATTGTGGCGCGCCTCGGGAAGAGAGAAGGAGGCCGCCGAGGCCGCGCGCCGTGGCCTGCGCGCAGCCGCCCTCGCCTACGGCAGTCACTTCGCGGAGCATCCCTTCGTGATCGAGATGCAGCAGAGCCTTCGCTGAGTCTGGCAGGCTTCGTTCTGATATGGAGCGACCCTGAAGCGAATGAGCGGACGCAGGCGAATCTTGCCGGAAGGCGGAACCACCAGGTTGAGCGATACGGGTCGCGCGTGGTTCACCAGATCGTTGATAGTGAAATCGCTGGCCGACGTGTTCCTGGCTACCAGCGGATCGCTGTATAGTGTGAGCGCGGTTTTCGCCGTGGAGAGGACGCCGCCAAAGTCGCGGTCCTCCCGCCGGCGATCACAGCTTCAGCCGGAATGGCACCATCGCGGAGCGCTCGAACCCGGCACGCCCATAGAGCCGCATCGCTTTGTGGTTGTCATCATCGGTCAGCAGCGTGATCCGCGTACAGCCTGCCAGCCTCGCTTCGTCCAACGCGTGCTGCAAGAGGCGGCGGCCGATGCCGTGGCCGCGCCAAGCAGGATCGACGACCATGTCCTCCAACCAGGCGGCGCGGCTGCCCTCGGCGGTGCTGACGGTGAAAAGTATCGAGACCATTCCGATTACGATGCCGGCCTGGCTGGCGCAGTAGACGCGGCCGCATTCCGGACTGTCGAGAATGAGCCGCAAGCCGCGCTGCTGCCGTGCGATGTCGCCAGTAAAGTCGGCTTCCTGCGCGAACAGTTCGGCCAGCAGCGCGCAGAGCTGCGGAATGTCGTCAAGGCGCGCTTCCCCGATGCCGGCGGTTTCCATTATTCCAAGGGTCGGGCTAATCCTTCATCAACATGACTTCCGTCGATTTGATGATCGCCGTTACCGTGTCTCCTTTTTTCAGGCCCAACTGTTCGGCGCTGCGGCGCGTGATCACGCTTTCGATCACGTTCTTACCGACGCGCACCGAAACATGGGCCATCACCTCGCCCAAATGAATGTCAGTGATACGTCCCGTCAGTTGATTACGAGCGGATATCGGCATGTTGATGCAGTCTCCTGTCCTGGGACAATTGTCGCGCGATTGCAGCCAGTTCGCGCGAGTTGACGCTGCCTCTTTTCGCCCTCGCCAGGCGGCGCACCGCCGAAACGATTTCCGCGCAAAGCAACGAGGGTACGGAAATGCCGCCAGCCTGCAGACTGGCGCGCACACCGGCCGACCCGGAATGCTTGCCGGTCACAAAGCCCTCTGGTGTGCGGCCCACTTCCTCGCAGGGAAACGGCTGGTACGCGGCCGGGTTCTTCAGCAGCGCGGCGGTGTGGATGCCGGATTCATGGCGGAACACGTCCGCGCCGGCGATCGGCTTGGCTCGGTGGATCGGCCGGCGGGCGCGGTTCGCTACAAGCTCGCAGAGAGCGTTCAGGCGCGACGTGTCCACGCCGGTATCTCTCGCCAGCGTGTGGCCAAGCGCCATGGCGACCTCTTCGAGTGGAGCATTGCCGGCGCGCTCGCCGAGGCCGTTGACCGTGACGCTGGCCGCATCGGCGCCGCCATCGATGGCGGAAACGGTGTTGGCGGTGGCCATGCCCAGATCGTTGTGGCCGTGGAATTCCAGGGCGAGGCGGCTGCCCGCGATCTTCCTCAGCCTGCGAAACGAACACCACGCCTGGCGCGGGTTCCAGATGCCGACCGTGTCGGCGACGCGCACGCGGTCCGCGCCGGCATCCCTGGCGGCGAGGACGAATCGATCGAGCAGCGTCTTATCCGCGCGCGAAGCATCCTGCGCGCCCACGGAAACGTAGCGGAAGCGGGCGCGCGCATACGCGATAAGTTCCGGAAGAGTGTTCCAAAGCCATTGCTCGTCCTTACCCAGGACGCCGAAGAGAATGGGCGACACCGGAAATGAGATGTGAACCGAATCGACCGCGCAGCTCGCAGCGTGATCGAGATCGAGCGCAGTGGCCCGGCACCACGCGGTAACCCAGCAATTCAAGCGTAAATTGACGATGGCGTGGAGATCGGCGCGCTCCTCTTCATCGATGGCCGGCGTTCCGGCTTCCAACTCCGGAACTCCCGCCGCGGCGATGGCGGTTGCGATTTCCAGCTTATCGGCACGCGAGAATACGACGCCCGGTGCCTGCTCGCCGTCGCGCAAGGTGCTGTCGATGAGGTGGACTTTCGCTCGTGCCATGGCCGATCAAGAGATGAGAAGCGCCTCGGCCGGCTTGCCCTCTTCGAGCGCATCCAGCATCTGGTCGATCCGCTCCTCATCCATCTTTCCGTACCAGTGGCCCTCCGGATAAACCACGACCACTGGCCCGTGTTCGCACAGGTTCAAACAGCCGGCGGCCGATACGGTGACACCGTCCAGGCCGCGGTCCGAAACTTCGGATTCCAGGTACCCGACCAGCGCACCCGAATCCTTGCGATGGCAAATCCCCTTAGGGTCTCCCGCGACGCGGAAGCTCCCGCAAACGAAGACGTGATGTTTTGGTTTTTCCATGTGAGTCTCCTATGTCCCTATCCGCAACCGGTTCCGGTGCCCGAGCAACCGCCGCAGCCCTGAAACAGCTTCTGCATTCCGCGCGGCACTTGTCCCGTGCGATCCCAGGCAACAATCGCATCGGAGGCGACGCCTACCGCCTCAATGACGCGGATTCCACGCTGTTCGAGAATCCGCCGCGGCGTCTTGCCGACCGCGCTGGTGAAGACGGCCTTGCAATCGTCGAGTACGTCCGCCAGTTTGTCCCAGCGGGCCAGACCACCGCCGGCATCGGGGGCTTCGCGCGTTTCCACCAGCGCGGGCGGCCCGTCGGGCTGCGGCTCGAATACCCAAATCAGGGAGGCTTCGCCGACGTGCTGGTTGATGAGCGCCCCTTCGTGGCTGGTCAGCGCGACGTACGGGCGCCGCTCGTTCGGGTTGACGGGACCGGCGGCTGTGGTTTGCAACAGTTCCACCAGATCGGCCGATTGTGGCGCGCCCAGCAATCCCACGGCGTCGGCACGGCAGCGCGTGCAGTGCAGCATCTGCGGCAGGAATTCCGCCGTGCGCTCGCGCAGCGCGGCCAGTTCGGCATGATCGATCTCGCCGATCGATTCGAACAGCGTGCCGGCGACCGGATAGAGCGGAACCGCATTCATGATGTTCGCGCCCAAGGACGCCACTTCGCGGGCCACCGCGGCGGCGTGCTGGTCGTTGATGCCGGGCATGACGATGGTGTTGATTTTGACCGTGATGCCGTGCCGCTTGAGTTCCACGATTGCGAGGCGCTGCCGTTCGAGCAGCGCGGCGGCGCCGTCCACACCGCGCAGGATCCGAATGCCGGAGCGGACCCAGGCGTAAATCTGCGCGCCGATTGCCGCGTCCACCGCGTTCACTGTGAGCGTGACATGGCTCACCTGGAGCTTCGCGAGTTCGCCGGCATGGGCGGCCACTTCGAGGCCATTACTGGCTACGCACAACAGCATCTCCGGGTAGCGATTGCGCACCAGGCGGAGCGTCTCGAGCGTCGGTTCCGGACTGGCGAACGGATCGCCCGGTCCGGCGATTCCCACCACGCGGATCTCCGGCGAGACTTCGAGCGCGCGATCCAGATAATAGACCGCCTGTTGCGGCGTGAGGACGGCGCTGGTCACGCCGGGACGGCTTTCGTTGAGGCAATCGTACTTCCGGTCGCAGAAGTTGCACCGCACGTTGCACCGCGGCGCCACCGGCAAGTGGATCCGCGCGGCGGTCTCTCGCGCTGCCTCGTTGAAGCACGGGTGCTGTGTGAGATTGAGTGTCATCGCGGCCTCCGTCATTGATAGCTGTAGCCCACCGAAGAGCGTTGCTGCGCACGATCGAGCAGGGCATTCGTCACTGCGTCGAACAACTGCTGCGCGCCGCGGTAGCCGAGATGCAGAATGCGCTGGCCGCCGATGCGATCGTGAATGGGGAAGCCAACGCGAATCAAGGGAAGGTCGAGCTCGCGGGCGACGCTGTAGCCCTTGCTGCTGCCGATCAGGAAATCCGGAGCCAGTCCGCGCGCCACCTCGACCATGGTGGCGAAATCCATTCCCTCCTTGGCCAGGATGCTCTCGACGGCTTCGCCTGCCACTGCATTGATGGCCACCGCCAGCCGCCCGCTCTCGCCGCCCGAGGCGCACAGCACCGGCTGCACGCCAATTTCGGCGAGAAAGGCAGTAAGTCCCACGACCAGATCTTCCTCGCCGAACACCACAGCGCGGCGGCCGAAGACATACTTATGAGCGTCGACATAAGAATCGACCAGGCGGCCACGCTCCTTCGCGTGTTTCTCAGGCGTTGGTCGGCCACTCCACTCGGAAAGAGCCGCGAAGAAGCGATCGCTTTCGAGCACGCCAACCGGCCAACCGAGCCTGCGCCGGGCCACGCCGAACTTGGATTCCAGCGACGCCGCCGCTGTCCCGGTGTCCGCCATGGTGCGGCCCAATTCCAGGCTGGCGCGCGCGCATCCCATGGCGCGGAGGCTTTCCACGGCAGTGCCTCCGGCGGGGATGTTCTCGTATTCCTCGAGCTGCGGACCGTCCAGGGTCTCCGAATAGTCGGGCAGCAGGGTGGCCTCGAGTCCGAAATCGGCGAACACTTCTTTCAGGTAACGCAAGTCGGCCGGCGATACCATGCCGGGGAACACATTGATGTGGCCGCGGACGGGTCCTCCCTCGGCCAATTGCTCGACCAGCGCCTTTACCGTGGCGTGAAAGCCATCGATGTGAGTGCCGCGATAACTCGGCGTCGAGACGTGCACGGTACGGAACGGCGAGTCGCCTTCCGGGTGGAAATCGTGTAATAGGTGACCCACATCTTCGCCGATGGTCTCCGGCAGGCAGGTGGTCGCGATGCCGATCAATTCCGGATGATACTGGCGCGCCAAGTTATTCAAACCGTTGCGTAAGTTATCGCCGCCGCCGAAGACGGTGGTAGCTTCGCTGAAACCTGAGACAGCTATGTCGACAGGCTCGCGAAAATGCGAAATGAGATATCGGCGAATGTAAGTAGCGCAGCCTTGCGAACCGTGCAGAAAGGGCACCGCGCCGGCCACTCCGCGCAGCGCCAGGCAAGCGCCCAGCGGTGCACAAAGTTTGCAGGCATTGCGCGTGGCCGCCATCGGTTCGATCGCGGTCATGACTGTTCCCCCTTGGCGCCGCGTGGAGTTAGTTTCCAGACGGGGCTGGCCACCGTGTTATAAACCTCGCGGGCGAAATTCAGCATGCCGAGGAAGCCGGCCAACGGCTGTTTGCGCTCATGGTTGTGGTCGCAGAAACCGACGCCCAGCTTGTAGGCGATGGGGCGCTCCTTGACGCCACCGATGAACAGGTCCACGCGCTTTTCCTGCAGGAAGGAAGACAGCTCCAGCGGGTTCGAGTCATCCACAATGATGGTGCCTTCGTCGCATAACTCGCGCAGCTCGTCGTAATCCTCGCGGAGCCCTGTCTGCGAACCGACCATGACGGTATCCATGCCTAACTGGCGCAGCGCCCGCACCAATGAGAACGCTTTGAACGCGCCGCCGACATACACGGCTGCCTTACGGCCCACCAGCTTGCGGCGGTATTGCGCAATTTGCGGCATGATCGTAGCTAACTCGCCGCTGACCAGCGCGGCGGTCCTTCCCACGATGCCGGGAGACTTATGGGCGAAGAATCCGGCGGTGTCATAGAGCGCCTGTGCCATATCTTCGATGCCGAAATACGAGACCCTCTTGAACGGGATGCCGCGCTTCTCCTGGAGTTGCTTGGCCAGGTGCATCATGGAGCCGGAGCACTGCACCAGGTTGAGAGCGGCGCCATGCGCGCGGCGTATGTCATCGATGCGGCCGTCGCCGGTGATGGTTGCCACCACCTCGACACCCATCTTTTCGAAGTAGTCGCGAATGATCCAAACTTCGCCGGCCAGATTGAAATCGCCGAGGATGTTGACGCTGACGGGGCTGATGCCTTCGGTGGAACCGGTCCCGACGAGTTGCAGCAGCGCTTCGCACGCCGCGCGATAACCGTCGCGCTTGGTGCCCTTGAAGCCTTCGGAATGGACCGGCAGCACCGGGATGCCCTTTACCGCGCTCACCTGGCGGCACACCGCTTCCACGTCGTCGCCGATCACGCCGACAATACATGTCGAATACACGAACGCCGCCTTCGGCTGGTGCAGGTCGATGAGCTGACAGAGCGCCTTGGAGAGCTTCTTCTCGCCGCCCTGGATCACGTCCATCTCCCGCAGATCGGTCGAAAAGCTCAGGCGATGCAACTGCGGACCGGAAGAAAGCGCACCGCGAATATCCCAGGTATAAGACGCGCAGCCGAGCGGACCGTGAACGATGTGCAGCGCGTCCGCAATCGGATACAGCACCACGCGCGATCCGCAGAAGACGCACGCGCGCTGGCTCACCGAGCCCGCCACGCTCTGCTTGTTGCAGTCGAGTTGGAAGGGCTCGGCGCCCTTTCGATAGACTTGCGGCTTGCGTTCTTCCAGGATCTTCATCGCGGTTCCCCTGTGTCCCGATTACATCGTCAGTTCGAACGACTCTTCGGGCGCGTTGCGGTCCTGGCGGTCCATGATGACGCTGAGAATCTTTTCGGCGAGGCGCATGGCGCCCATATATGCCACGGTCGGAAAGTACGAGTGGCCCACGCGGTCGATAATGGGAAATCCGAAACGAACGAACGGAATATCTTCGTCGCGCGCGATGTATTTCCCGTACGTGTTGCCGATCAGCAGATCCACGCCTTCCTTCTTGATCATCTGATGCAGGAGGAACATGTCGGCCTGGGCGCCCTGGCGGATTTGCGCTTCTGGGACGGAATCGCCCAGCGCCTCGCGGATGCGCGTCTCGAAACGCTTGCCGGGCGTGCCGGTGACGATGTAGACCGGACGCATGTCGAGCGTCACCAGAAACTCGGTGAGCGAAACCAGTTGGTCCGGATCGCCGAACAGCGCTACGCGTTTCCGGTAGAAATACTGGTGCATATCGGCGATCATATCGACCAGGCGGCCTCGTTCGTCGGTGATGAATCCGGGCACTCGGATGCCGGAGCGATGGCGCAGCGCGTTGATGAAGCGGTCGGTGGCCAGCAGGCCGATCGGCAGCTCCAGAGTTTCGAAACGCACCTCGCACTTCTCTTCGAGCGCCAGTGCAGCGGCCTCGGAAGCGGTCGGACCCAGCGCCAAAGTAGAGCGGCTGTCGCCCGCGTGGCGTATCTCTTCGATCGGTGCGCCGCCCCGGGGATAGAACTCATGCCGGCCGGTTTGCGGCGCGTCCATCACATCGGAAGTGTCGGGGAAAATGTTCGGGTTGATCCCCATGGCGCGCGAAAGGCGGCGCAGTTCCCGCATGTCGCTCGGTTCCACCCAACCCGGTATGATATTTACCTGGTTGCGCTTGCGCCCGCTGTTCTCGGCAAGGTAATTCACAATGCCTTTGACCATGCTGGAAAAGCCCGTTACATGCGAGCCGATATAACTCGGCGTATTGGCATGGATCACATGCTTACCGGGCGGGACTTTGCCTTCTTCGCGCGCCTTGGCTATGATCTGTACGATGTCATCGCCAATCGTTTCCGAAAGACACGTAGTATGAACCGCGATGATATCGGGGTTATACATCGCAAACATGTTGGTAATGGCCTGCAGCAGATTCGCCTGGCCGCCGAAAACGGCCGAGCCTTCGGTGAACGAACTGGTGCCCGCCATTACCGGTTCCTTGTAATGCCGAGTCAGGGTGCTGCGATGATAGGAGCAGCATCCTTGCGACCCGTGGCTGTGCGGCAGGCAGTTATGCACGCCTAACGCTGCATACAGCGCTCCAATTGGCTGGCAGGTCTTGGCCGGATTAATGGTCAAAGCGGAACGTTCCATTACGTCCGCCGTTGTATGCCGCAGCAGCATCGCAGTCTCCTCTATCGCTTCAAATGGCCTGTGGGGCAGCTTGCCAAGCTGCGGCCGATTGTCAATCGGCCCGATGCCCCGTTTGCAAATCGAACAGTGGCGGCGAATCAACCGCCACGCAGGATTTCATCCTGCCCCACACCTAGCTGGCAATCTCTTCCACTTCCAACTCTTCCTCGGTTTCCCACGGAGCTTGCACGTATTGCCAGATCTTCGTGTTGACCATGCGGTCGATCTCGTTATAGAAGTTGATCGCACCGCGAAACCCGGCGTATGGCCCTCCGTAGTCGTAACTGTGAAGCTGCTTGCAGGGAATGCCGGCCTTTTGCACGGCATACTTCTCTTTGATTCCGGCGCAAAAGATGTCGGGCTTGTAAATCTCCAGCAGCCGTTCGGTTTCGAAGTGATAGATGTCGTCGATGACCAGCGCCCCCTCCTCCATCTCCGGCATCATGCCTTGATAGGCCGCCACGTCCATGCCGGCGGCTTCCAGTTGCACGAGCTCGCTCGGACCCCTGCGCGGCATGTAGCGCGTCTCGTCGGGGTGCACTTCGAGCTGTTCGATGTTGCGGCTGTCGGCATCCACCTTGATGGTCGGCAGCACGCGCCGGCCTTCGTAGTCGTCGCGATGGGCAAATTCGTAACCGGCCGCCACGGTCTTCATGCCCATCTCCGCGAACAGCATCTGATAGTGATGCGCGCGCGAGCCGCCCACGAATAGCATGGCCGTCTTGCCCTCGCAGCGCGACCGCACGGCAAACTGCGTTTTGAGAACGTCGGTCATTTCCTCCGAGATGACCTTCTCGACGCGCTCGGTCAGCTCGGCATCGTTGAAGTACTGCGCGATGTGGCGCAGACTCTTGGCGGTACCTTCGGCGCCTACGAAGTTTACCTTGATCCACGGGATCCCGAACTTCTTTTCCATCATTTCCGCCACGTAGTTGATCGAGCGGTGGCACATGACTGCGTTGAGATCCGCCATGTGCGAGTTAGCGAAAGCATCGTATGTCGAGTTGCCGCTGAAGGTCGATATCAGCGTTATGCCGCAGCGCTCGAACAACTCTTCGATGACAAACGCGTCGCCGCCGATGTTATACTCGCCCAGCAGATTGATCTTGAAGTTTTCCGGCCGAGGCGTCTCGTTGGTCCCTACAACGTGTTTGAAAAGCTGATTGTTCGCGATATGATGGCCGGCCGATTGACTCACGCCCTTATAGCCCTCGCAACTGAAGCCGAACACGTTGATGCCCAACTTCTCCTTCATGTCCCGGGCCACCGCGTGCACGTCGTCGCCGATCAAGCCGACCGGGCAGGTGGAGAAAATGGCGATCGCTTTGGGATGAAACAACTCATACGCCTCTTCGATCGCCGCGCGCAGCTTCTTCTCTCCACCGAAGACGATCTGCTCATCCTGCATGTCGGTGCTCAGGCAATAGGGGATGTAGTTGGCGTCGTCCGGGCCTTCCGGGCGCGTCTGGTTGCGGCGCGTCAGCCAACTGTAAAAGCCGCAGCCGACCGGTCCGTGCGTGATGCTGAGAATGTCGCGTGTGGGCCCGATCACCACGCCCTTGCAACCGGCATAGGTGCAGCCGCGCTGCGTGATGGCGCCCGGTGTGGTGCGCACGTTAGCCTTGATCTCGGGAACCGAGCCGTCGGGACGGCGTTCATTGACGACAATCTGTTCGGCCCGCTTGCGCGCGGATTTTTTCGGTAATGCGCTCAGCAGCTCGTCTTTTACGGTGTGCGGATTCGGTTTCATCGCAGTGTCTCCTTGTCAGGACTTAGGCAGCCAGACCATAATCCATCAACAGGTGCTCGAGAGTATCCATGGTGAGCGGTTTCGGAATCACGAACTTCTGATTGGCGTCGATGGCGCGCGCCAACTTCCGGTATTCGTCCGCTTGAGGAGCGTTGGTGTTCCAGTCGATCACCGTCTTGCGGTTGATTTCGGCGCGCTGCACGTCGTTGTCGCGGGGCACGAAATGAATCATCTGCGTGCCGAGTTGCGACGCCAGTTCTACGATCATTTCCCGTTCGTTGTCGACTTTGCGGCTGTTGCAGATCAATCCTCCCAGGCGCACGCCACCAGCGTTGGCGAACTTCACGATTCCCTTGCAGATGTTATTGGCCGCGTACATTGCCATCATTTCGCCGGAGCAGACAATGTAGATTTCCTGCGCCTTGCCCTCGCGAATGGGCATGGCGAATCCCCCGCACACCACGTCGCCCAGGACATCGTAGAAGACATAGTCCAGGTTTTCGTTTTCGTGGTACGCGCCCAACTGTTCGAGCAGGTTGATGGAGGTGATGATGCCGCGCCCGGCGCATCCCACGCCTGGTTCCGGCCCGCCCGACTCGGTGCAGTAGGTGTTTCCGAAGCCGCGCAGGCGGATGTCCCCGAGATCGACGTCCTCGCCCTCCTCACGCAACGTATCGAGAACCGTCTTCTGTGCCAACCCGCCCAGCAACAGGCGTGTGGAATCCGCCTTCGGATCGCAGCCGACCACCATTACCTTCTTGCCCATTTCGGCGAGGGCCGCAACCGTGTTCTGTGTTGTGGTGGATTTGCCGATTCCGCCTTTTCCGTAAATGGCGACTTTTCTCATGGGGGTTCTGTCTCCTGACGATGGACTTGTGAACAGATCGGCCGCGGCACGCCTGGTGGCCAAGCGGTCGGGTGGACGCGAACGCGATCTGCGTAACTGCTGGATGCCGGTGAACACGTTTTGCAAACGCGCGCAACGTGAAAACGGTGAATGGCGGGGAAAGCCTGAACACTCCAAGACTGATGGCCGAAGCCGATCTAGACAACCCTGTCTATCAGTGTAAGTGCTTCTCGGAGAAGCGGTTCAGCTCTCAGTTAGTAGAGTATCACGGGCGGCGAAACGAGACCAATTCAAAATTCCTATCGGATCGATAGTTACAGATCCTAAACACCTTAACCGATGGCAGACTGGAGCGGCCCAGTCCATCGGCGGAAGCGCGATTCTCCGCCAGAGTGACGTCGATGGTTCCTGTTACGCCCGTTCGAAACGGGCATCGGCAACCGCTCCCGCCGCGGATACCCACCAAGACACGACATACCGGTCGAAGAAGACGTGCTGGTAGCGGCACGGAAGGGGCAGAGCCTCCGCTCAACCCTCACGCCGCAGATCCAGCGTAAACGGGAATTCGGGATTGCGCTCCTCCGGTGGCACAACCATCGTACCCGGCGTATGGCCGGTATCCTGAAACCGGGCCAGCCGGCGGCTCTCCGCCTCCTGGGCGTTGACGGGAAACTGCTCATTGGCTCGTCCGCCCGGATGCGCCACATGATACGTGCAGCCCCCGATGGAGCGTCCGGACCACGTGTCCACGACATCGAATACCAGTGGCGTGTGCACCGGAATGTTCGGGTGGAGGCACGAGGGCGGCTGCCAGGCGCGATAACGCACCCCCGCCACAAATTCGCCGCTTTCCCCCGTTGAGTGCAGTGGCACCCGGCGGCCGTTGCAAGCCACCACGAAGCGCTCGTCCGTCATACCGGTCACTTTCACCTGCAGCCGCTCGACCGATGAGTCCACGTTGCGAACAGTCCCGCTGCCGGAAGCCTCTTCGCCAAGCACGTGCCACGGCTCCAGCGCGTGCCGCAGCTCGAGCCGAATGCCCTGCCTGGTGATCGAACCGATCTGCGGAAATCGAAATTCGAAGTGCGAGGCGAACCATTCCGTCTGAAACTCGAAACCGGCTTCGCGCAGGTCCGCCATCACGCTCTCCCAGTCGAGTTGCACGAAGTGAGGCAGCATAAAGCGGTCGTGCAGCATGGTTCCCCACCACACGAGTTTCCGGCGGTACGGGTTCTTCCAGAAATGTGCGGTCAGAGCCCGCACCAGCAATTGTTGTGTGAGACTCATTTGCGCGTGTGGCGGCATCTCGAAGGCGCGCAGCTCCACCAGGCCAAGCCGCGATCCTGCGGAATCCGGCGAATAGAGCTTGTCGATGCAGAACTCGGCGCGATGCGTGTTGCCCGCCAGATCGGTCAGCAGGTGCCGGAACACGCGATCGGCCAGCCATAGCGGGGCCGCCGGAGAACCCATGTCCGGAATCTGGTCGAAGGCGATCTCCAGTTCGTAGATGGCATCCGTGCGCGCCTCGTCCACGCGGGGATGTTGGCTGGTGGGACCGATGAACAGCCCCGAGAGCAGATACGACAGGGATGGGTGATTGTGCCAGTAGCCGATCAGGCTTCGCAACAGATCGGGGCGCCGCAGGAAGGGACTGTCCTCCGGAGTTGGGCCGCCGATGACCACGTGGTTACCGCCGCCGGTGCCGGAGTGCTGTCCGTCCAACATGAATTTCTCCGTGCCCAAACGGCTTTGGCGCGCGAGCTCGTAGAGCGCGGTGATGTTCGCCGTAAGCTCGTCCCAGGATGCGGCCGGATGGATGTTGACTTCGATGACGCCGGGATCGGGCGTCACTTTTAGGACGGAAATCCGCGGATCCCAGGGAGGCGCATAGCCTTCCAGCAGAACTGGCATTTTGAGATGAGCGGCCGTATCTTCGACCGCCGCCGTCAGATCGAGATAATCCTCCAGATACTCGACCGGCGGCATGAAGACGAACAGCTTGCCCTGGCGCGCTTCCACGCAGAGGGCGGGGCGCATCATCCAGGCTGCCGATTTGCCTTTTTCCGGCGGTACGACTTTGTCCGCATCCGGCATGGGACTTTCGGCAACGAAGGGCGCGTCGAAAAGGGAGCTATTGCGCTCCTGACTTGCCGGCAGGCGGCTCCGCTTCGCAAAAGGATCCGGGTCATGCGAATAGAGCACATCTTCCGGCTTGGTCCAGGGAAGAGATTCCAGCGGCAAACGGTATCCCATCGCCGAATCGCCTGGAATCAGGAACATCTCTTTCGAGGCGAGAAACCAGGGCTGGCTGGTCCAGCCCGGCGTGCCCGAACGGGTCGGGCTGCGGCGCAACGGCAGAACGTACCCGATCGGCTGACCCATTCCCTGTTCGAAGACGTGCGCCAGACGATCGCGTTCGATCGGATCCGCCAGCTTGGAATCCAGCGCATCGACGTTGATCGGCAGCTTGCGTTCTTTCCACAGATAATAGTAGACGTCCTCGTATGCGGCAATCGTGAATGCCGCATCCACCTGGAGGCGGCGCGTGAGGGCTTCCAGAAACTGCCGAGCATGCTCCGCCGTGTAACCGTAATCTCTGCCGTCCTCGGCGATGAGGCTGGCGTCTTCCCAGATGGGAACCCCATCCTTGCGCCAGTAGCAACCGAATGCCCAACGCGGAAGCGGCTCGCCGGGATACCATTTCCCCTGCCCAAAATGCAGCAAGCCGCCAGGCGCAAACCGCCGGCGTAGCCTGCCCAGCAGTTCCACGGCACGCTGGAGTTTCTTTGGCCCCAGCGCGGCGGTGGTCCATTCGGCTCCGTCAGGGTCGTCGAGAGAAACGAAAGTCGGCTCGCCACCCATGGTGAGCCGAACGTCTCCCGCGCGGAGGTCGGCATCCACCTGAGCCCCCAGCTTTTCGATTGCCTGCCACTGCTGTTCGGTATACGGTTTGGTGACGCGGGGGGATTCGTGAATTCGCGCGACCGTCATCTGGTGACGGAATTCCGTTTTGCAGGGCTCGATCTGGCCGAAGATGGGTGCTGCGCTGCTGGCGTCCGGAGTGCAGGCTAGCGGGATATGCCCCTCGCCGGCCAGCAACCCGGATGTGGGATCGAATCCGACCCAGCCGGCGCCCGGAAGATACGCTTCGGTCCACGCGTGCAGGTCGGTGAAATCGGCGCTGGGGCCGGCCGGTCCTTCGAGCGGCTTCACGTCCGCCACGAGCTGAATCAAATAGCCGGAAACGAAGCGGGCCGCCAGTCCCAGGTGGCGCAGGATCTGCACCAGCAACCAGGCCGAATCGCGGCATGAGCCCGTGCGCAGAGTGAGGGTTTGCTCGCAAGTCTGCACGCCCGGCTCCATGCGAATCACGTAACCGATTTCGTTTTGCACCAGTTGATTGAGCCCGACCAGAAAATCCATCGTGCCTGTGGCGCCGCGCGGCACTTTGGCCAGGAAAGCGGAAAGCAGAGGCCCGGCTGGCTCGGTTTCGAGAAACGGGCGCAACTCGCGCGCGGCCGAGGGCTCGTAGCAAAACGGGTATTGTTCCGCGCGGGGCTCCAGGAAGAAGTCGAACGGATTGTATACCGCCATTTCGGCGACCAGATCGACTTCCACGAACAGTTCCGTGGCCGGTTCCGGGAAAACCAGCCGGGCGAGGTAGTTGCCCTGCGGGTCCTGTTGCCAGTTGATGAAGTGGTTCTTGGGAAGAACTTTCAACGAATACGCGAGGATCGGCGTGCGGCAGTGCGGCGCGGGGCGAAGCCTGATGATATGAGGTCCGAGCGATACCCGCCGGTCGTACCGGTACAGGGTCTCATGATGAAGTGCAACGTGAATGGACATGAATATTCTCCAGGCAGCCAGCGATCGCCGCGGACCCGGACGCGTCTCACAATCACAGAAGGGCGCTGGCTTCGGGCGATCGGCGGATCGGGTTCGACGGGGAATTGGCCGGAGACAAACGCTAATCTATTAGTATACCCCTCGCGGTGCTGGGTTCTTCCGCGTTTTTCGATGCGGACAGCACAGCGCACAGCCAGTTTGCAGTTCGGCTGCGATGCGCTTAGACTGAATACGTTTCCTCGCGATTGCATGGTGGGTCCCCAGTGATATCTCCTTGCGAAGGCGAGCCTCCATGCCTCGTCAGCAGACGCTAGTCAATCTCTCACCTTGGAGGAAGTCGGGAAGCTTGCGGCGGACGGCGCTGCGCATTTCCGGAATGCCTGCGAGCGAACAGGCGGCTGAATGAACAGGCGGTTTTGATGCGGAATGGTGGTCTGGCCACGTAAGTGCTAAGTGGGCTTTCCCGACGGTGCCTACGTTAGGTGGCTCCTTAGGGTCGTTGCGTTCAGTTCGGACTCACTTGATGCGGATCGGGTCGGCCCAGGTCCCGCGAAAAATAAACTGCTGCGCGTAGATGGTCTTTGTGAACTTGCCGTAGCGGATATCGGTCCCGGCATAGAGTCCCAGCACAAAACAATCGTCGGGCAGCGGGAACGTAGCCGAGACACTCTGCTCTTTCCGCTTTGGGTCGATCGGTCGCTGATGGGTTTCTCCCGGCTCCCACCCCTTGTGCGGAGCAAAGACGTAGCGCAACTCGCTTCCGAGCGAGAAAACGGTGTTGTTGGTGAGTGAGTATTCCACCGGAACTTCTTTGGCTTTGTCCAGGTCCGTGACCGGGGTGCGCAGTTCGAGTGTGGGCCACATGATCGGCTTCTTGCCCGTGAGCACCACGACCGACTCGTACTTGAGCAGCCGGCCTTGGGCGTTGTAGCTTTCGAACACCAGTTCGCGATCCTTGAGATCTTCGCCCGCAAACGAGAGCTTCCCACTGACATATCCATGGGCGTCGGGCGCTGCTTCCCAAAGCACGGCGTCCTGGTAGATGACTCTGAACCGCTTGACCTCCGGTCCCAGGAAGGCTTCGACCGGAACCTCATTCAAGTAGAACTGCTGATTCCTGGGCGAGGCTACCAGCGCCTGGTTATACTCCGCGAGTGCATGCCACGCCGGCCGCGGATAACCGGTCTTGTCGTTCAGATTCTTGTAGCCCCAGAACCCAAACCACTCTTCGGCCGTGTCGTTATGCACGGCAGGCTCGCCGCCCTTCCACCATCCATCGGCGTAAATGAAGGGGCTTAGGCCGGCGACGCCCGAATCGAGCAGATCGCGATAGGCGCGGGTCATGGCCCGTGCCTGGGTCTCCAACGTGTTGCCTCCGTACTGGCCGGCGCCCGCGCCCTGGCGCGAGACCGAGCGGCCAAACTCGGTGACCAACACCGGCTTCGCGCCGCCGTTGAGTTCATCTACGAAACGATTCGTGTTGGCATAGCCGTGTGTAAAGTTGGAGCCTTCGGTCGAGTAGTCGTAGGTGTTATGGGCATACACATCGAAGACGTTGAGGTTCAGCCAGCCGGTAATGGCCGTGTTTCCCGAGATCGCGACGGGGACTCCCGGATGTTCGCGATGGATCAGGTCGCGAAGCCTGGTCCAAAGATCCAGTGTCGACTGCGCTCCGACCTTGCGGATGTGCGCCGGCATCGGCTCATTCATGATCAGGTAGGTGATCACGCAGTCATACTTCTTTGTGTAGGCGAGGATGCGCTTCGCCGACTCCAGGTCCCGCTCCACGACCATGGGATCGCCAAAATCCTCGTCAGGCTTAATCCAGACCCCGAAAATGATCTTCAGGCCGGATGCCTCGACCAGTTTGAGCTCGTCTTCGGTCATCTCCGACCATGTGCGTACGCCATTGAACCCGGCAGCCTTGATGTTGTCGAGATCTTGCCGGGTCGCCACAAGGTCCGTGACGCGCTGCTTGTAAGGATCTTCGCCGGGAAGCGCACCGGGCTCGTAGCCGATGGCATTGACGAAGAACTTGTGGCCATCGATGTAGTACCAGCCGTCCTTGATTTCGATTTTGGTCCCGGGCACCGGCGCGGCCAGAGCCGTGACGCAGCAAGCAAGCAACGCCGGCAGGATGCAACGAAGAAACGATTTCATGAAGAGGCCTCTCGCGCCCCCTCCGGGACGCGCCGGAAGTGACCAGCCAGAGCTGAAGCCGTCAGTATCACAAGAGGCCATTCTCTTGTCAAGGGCATCTCTGACGCTTAGCCCGCGCAACGGTTCTCACTGCTTGAAATCGTCCAGGTTCGGCGAACAACACGGAGTCCGAACCGGCTTGCGGATCATGATCTCCGTGCGCGTTTAGTTACTATCGTATAGTTGCAGGAGCCAGCGCCCGTCGACGGCGATCGCCGGCTCGCTCGGCGGTTTGTAGCCGCGTTCGACCACCGTCCGGTACACCTTCTGCACATCCAGCGTATCCAGCGCATAGTGATTCGCTGCCTTCTTGCCGCACCAGTCCTTCGACCGTCTGGCTCCTGGCCGAATTGCCGGTGCACACGACGAGGATTCGCTTCTTACCTGTGCTCGACGGGTCTTCTCCGCAACTCATGCCAGCGCCCGCTCATGAACGAATGCCTTGACCCGTTTTCGGAGCTGGTCGCGGATCTGCCTGAAGGCGGCAAGGCGCTCCTCTTCGGCGCCCTCAACCGCCGCCGGATCTTCGAGGCTCCAGTGAATCCGCTGTGTCGCGCCCGGAAAGACGGGGCAATTGTCGCGCGCGCTGTCGCAGACAGTCACCACGAAATCGAACACTTGCCCGGCGAACTCATCAGCCGATTTCGAGCGGTTACCCGAGATATCGATTCCGATCTCGCGCATGACCGCGATTGCCTCCGGCCGGACCTGGCTCGGCCTGGTCCCGGCGCTGAAGACTGCGTATCCGGCGCCGCCTTCCTCGCGAAACAAGCCTTCGCCCATCTGGCTGCGGGCGGAATTGCCGGTGCAGAGCACCAATACGCGCGTTCTTTTCATAGTTAGGCCCCCTACAGTACGACCTAGGCCCGAGGGACGTCAGCCGGCCCCCTCCGTTTCGGGAAACCAATGCTTCGTCCGGTTGCAGAAGGAGCAGACCGAGAGCATCACGGGGACCTCGATCAAGACTCCGACCACCGTGGCCAGCGCCGCCCCGGACCCAGGTCCGAAGAGCGCGATGGCCGTTGCAACCGCCAGTTCGAAAAAGTTGCTCGCGCCAATCAGTGCTCCCGGTGCGGCTACCGCGTGACGGACCTTGAACAGCCGCATCAGTCCATACGCTAAAGAAGAATTGAAGTAGACCTGAATGAGGATCGGCACCGCAATCAGCAGGACGTGAAATGGCTTGCCGAGGATGTTGTCGGCCTGGAAGGCGAAGATGAGCACCAGCGTCGCCAGCAACGCCATCGTACTCACCGGTGCAAAGCGCGGCAGGAGTTGCTTCTCGAACCACTCCTCGCCGTGCACCCGAATGAAATGTGCCCGCAGCGCCGTCCCCGCAGCCAGCGGAATGACGATGAAGATCGCCACCGCATAGAGCAGCACGCCAAACGGAACGTGCAGCGAGGACGCCCCGTTCACCAGAAACCGGACGATGGGAGCGAACAGGAACAGCATGATGAGATCGTTCACCGAAACCTGGACGAGCGTGTATGCGGGATCGCCATCGGTCAGGTAGCTCCAGACGAAAACCATCGCGGTGCAGGGCGCGGCGGCGAGGATGATGCAGCCGGCGATGTACTGGCCGGCATCGGCCGCGGGAATCCAGGCCGAGAACACATGCCGGAAGAACAGCCAGGCGATGAACGCCATCGAAAACGGCTTCACCAGCCAATTGACGAAGAGCGTCACGAACAGCCCGCGGGGCCGCTTGCCGACCTGCCGGATCGAGGCGAAATCCACTTTCATCATCATCGGGACGATCATCAGCCAGATCAGGACCGCGATCGGGATATTGATCTGGCTGCCGGCCCCGAATTCCATCCGCCGCAGAGAGTCGGCTGCATCGGGCATCGCTCTTCCCAGCAGCACTCCCACAATCATGCAGGCGGCCACCCAGACGCTGAGATAGCGCTCGAAATAGTTCAGGCGTTTCGGTGCAACCGTCTCAGCCATCGCTGGTGTCATTTCACCGATCTCCTGCTAGAATCGGAAATCGACGATTGGCAATTGTGTGGACACAAAAAAGAACCTCCCTCAGATGATGGCAGCCAGGGCTTTCAGGCGTCGCAGACCATCAAAATCGATGCAATAGCCGACACGCGTGCCGTCCTGCGCGCATCGCACGAGGCCGGCCTCCTTCAGAATGCGCAGGTGCTCGGAAACTGTCGATTGCGCCAGGGGTAGCTCGTCTACAATCTGGCTGCAGACGCGCGCCTCCTTACGCGACAGCAAGCGGAGGATGCGAACGCGGGCGGGGTGCCCGATCGCCTTCGCCAGCTTCGCCAACTCCTCGTCGGCTTCCGCCCCTTCTAGGGTCTGCAGGCTCACCTCGGCTGGTGCTGCGCCCGGAGGGCAGCACAAGTCGTTCTTGGGTCGTTTTGACATTCTTATCGTCGTTTGACGATAACACAAGTCAATCTCGACTTGCAAGAGCTTGGCTGCGCGGTTCGATTCACACCGCCTCAAGCGCTGGCTGGGTGGGCTGGGCGGCGGCGCGCATCGCTAAATCGCGGCGCTGGTAACTCACGGACAGTTTTCAACGATCACGAAAGTAATGTCATCGGTTTGCGGTATGCCCTGGGTGAATTCCTCGATGGCTTTCAGGAACCTCTGCTCGAGCGCCTGACTTCCCGAGGGCGCCTCTTGCCGAATGATTCCGAGCAGTCTTTTCTCTCCGAACATTTCTTCCTGCGGGTTTCGCGCGTCCGTGAGGCCGTCGGAATACACCACTAGAATGTCTCCTTTGTCGAGACGGAACGTGCAGGATTCATAAGAGGCGTCGTCGAACAGTCCCAGAACACTGGCGTTAGAGCCCAACTCTTCGATTTTTCCCGTGGCGGAACGGAACAAATAGGCTGGAGTATGTCCCGCGCTGATGAATTGTCCCACGCCTTGCGGACTGAGGAGAAAGAGAAAGAGCGTCACGAACTGGTAAGGAAGAGATTTTTCGCAAAGCAGCCGGTTAACCTGGTTTAAGACCTCCTGCGGTTGGGTCCTTGCGTGAAATTCCATGCTGAGAGCGCCCAGTACCATCGAGCTTAACAAGGCTGCGGACATACCCTTGCCGGAGACATCCGCCAGAACTCCCACCCATTCCCCTGAACTCAGTGGCAGGAAATCGTAGAAATCCCCTCCCACATAGCGTGTGGGATTGTTGAATGCGTGGATGCGAAAATTCTCAAACTGGGGCAGGGAGCGCGGCAGCAGGCTCTCCTGAGTTTCCTGCGCCAAAGCTAATTCCTGCTCGCTCTTCTTTCGCTCCTCCAGGGTCTTGAGACGAATCACCTCGCGGCTTGCCTCGAGTTCCCGGACCGTCTCCTCCAGCACCTTGCTGTAGTTCTTGGTTTCCAGGTGCAACAGGCGCACTTCCAGAATGTTGTGAACGCGCGCGCGCAGCTCGGCCAGATCGAACGGTTTGCTGACGAAATCCTTAGCGCCGGCTTCCAGAGCGCGCAACTTATGAGCCGGCTGCGCAGTGATGACCAGGACCGGAAGATAACCGTCCGCTTCGATTTCCTTCAGGCCCTCCATCACCTGGAATCCGTCCATACCGGGCATTTGGAGATCGAGCAGAATCAGGCTGTAACGGTTTTTGCGGTGAAGTTCGCAGACCTCCCTCGGATCCATCGTAGACTCGATCGAAGCGTAGCCGGCGATGCGCAGCATGCCTTCCAGCAGACGGACGTTGGCTTCCTGATCGTCAACGACCAGGATTCTGGCGTTCAGGAT
>Ga0187887_10001442_pt1 | contig 20486 bp, 20 predicted proteins | sample June2016WEW_7_10_FD_132977 | JGI IMG/M metagenome (GOLD analysis project Ga0187887, IMG submission 132977) | Peatland microbial communities from SPRUCE experiment site at the Marcell Experimental Forest, Minnesota, USA - June2016WEW_7_10 | ecosystem: Environmental > Terrestrial > Soil >... | reverse complement strand
CCGACGCGCCCGGCCGCACCGCGAATATGGGCCGTATTTTGTCGCCCACATAGCCTGATGTGAGGTACAGCAGGCCCAACCTGGCAAACGGCGTAGGGATGGCGATCGACGACATGCCGCCCAGTTCCCAAAGCACCTTGCCGTCGAGGTCGTATGCCCGCACGCGCCGCGTCCCGGCCGTCACGATTTCCGTGCGCTTGCCGCTCTCCCAAATGAACGGCGTGGCCCAGTTGCTGCCCTCGTCGCGCGCCACCCGCCAGATCTGTTTGCCGGTCTTGGCGTCCAGCGATTCCAGGAAGGATTGCTCCTCGTTGTCGTTGACGATGTAAAGCCGCCCCTGGTGCAGCACCGGTGACGACGCCGCGCCCCAGCCGAAACGCATGCGGAACGGTCCCAGCGGTTGCGACCAAATCGCCTTGCCGTCGCGGTCGAAGCAGAACACACCCACGCTGCCGAAGTAGGCATAGACCCGCTCGCCATCCGTCACCGGCGTTTCGGAAGCGTAACTATTCTTCAAATGCCGCGCGGGCGCTTTGCCCCGATGCACTTCGCGCTCCCAAAGCAGCTTGCCGGTCTTCCAGTCTACGCAGTAGACCATCCAGCGATGCTCGTCGGGCGGCGGCGCTTCGCGATTGCCGCCGAAGTACAGGCCCTTCTTGGGAGGCTCTTCCGGCTGTGTGGCGATCACGGAAGTGAGGAAAATGCGGTCTCCCGCCACGACGGGAGACGACCAGCCGCGGCCCGGAATATCGAGTTTCCAGGCAATGTTGGTGGTCGTACTCCAGGTTTCGGGTAATGTCGCATCGTCCGCCACGCCCGCCGCCGGTCCGCGAAACTGCGGCCATCCATCCTCCGCCCCAGCCGCCACGCCCATGCAAAGGCAGAGCATGGCCAGCATTGGTGGGGCAGACCTCCAGGTCTGCGCGGGTCCTCCAGGACCCGCTCTGGCCGCCCTTGGCAGACTCACTCGCCAACCTGTCGATTTGCGAGGTGCGGAGCTAAAGCCCCGCGCGGGATAAATCCCGCCCCCCCAGGCTTTGGGTTGCTGCCCTGGGCGACGGCGCCCGGCCGCGTTCACTTCTTTAAATTGTAGCAAAACAGATTATCCTGTTCCCGCAAATAGAGCTTCCCATTCGCAATCACCGGCTGGCTCCACGTCGGATAACTGCCCTTGGAAATCTCGAATCGCGATATCTCGTGGTAACCCGCCGGCGTGGCGTCCACCAGCCCCACAATGCCGTCTTCACCCAGCGCATACAAGTGCCGGTCCGCGTAAATCAGCGAGCCTTTGCCCACGCTGCGGTCCCGCCACGACACGTCCCCGGTTTCGAATTTCATGGCCGTCAGAATACTTGCGGAGAATCCATACAAGTAGCCGTCCACCAACACCGAAGTACTGTAATGGTTCTGCATGTTGCGGCTGAAATACACTTCGGAAGCGTCGCTGCCGCCGGTTTTCAGCAGCACGCAGCCGGTGCCGTAGTCAGACGAAAGGAAAATCTCCCCGCCATGCACGATCGGCGTGGCGATGTTGGCCACACCATTGGCCACCCGCTCGTATCGCCATTGGAGCTTGCCGCTGGCCAGGTCCAGACCCATGGCCGAATTGGCCGTCAGCACCACCACGCGGCGGGCGCCGCCCGCTTCGTATATCATCGGCGACGAATAACCGGCCGAGTCGCTTTGCGACTGCCACAACAGCTTGCCGCTCATCTTGTCCAGCGCCACCACGCCGGCGCCAGAGCCGCCCGGCGTCACGATAACGCGGTCTCCATCCACCAGCGGCGATTCGCTGATTCCCCAATGCGGGACGTGGCCGTGGAAGTGGTCGACAATGTTGTACCCCCAGAGTGTCTTGCCCGTGGCTGCCTCCAGGCACACCAGCATGCCATCGGCCGCCAGCGCGTACAGGCGGTCGCCATCCACCGTGGGAGTGCTGCGCGGTCCGTGTCCGCGCGATTCATTGAAAGGGACGCCGGTGTGCGTGCGCCACACTTGCTTGCCGGTGTTCGCGTCGAAGGCCAGCACATACTCTTCGTTGCCCTGCTGGCCTTGAATGAATAGCCTGCCGCCGGCCACCGCTCCGGACGAGTAGCCCTCGCCCAGACCCTGTATTTTCCAGACCAGCGGCGGCCCGCCCTTGGGCCAGACATCCAGCAGTCCGGTCTCCGCGGAGATTCCGTCGCGGTTCGGCCCGCGCCATTGCGGCCAATCGGCGGCCCAGGCGAGCGTGCCAAGAAAGAAGCAAACGAGAACGGCGATTCCGCGACCCAACATGTGGAAAGGTTACCACGCCGGGACGCGCGTGGCGTGGTGGGTCGGGCTTGGTGCTAGTCCCGTAGGCGCTAAACTAAGCCATGGCCCGTTCGACTCCCGCCAATTTCGACAGTCGCACAAGCCAACGCATTCGTGGCTGAGCTACATACCGAAATGTCTCTTTGTTGCTTTTGGTGCAGCCATTGGCATGGGACGGCCATCGCATGACGTTCTTCGATTTGCCGTCCAGCTTTGGAATAGGATGCGATATGTTTCCACGCGTAAAGGAGGTCCGGCACGCCGGAGAGTATCGCCTGGACCTGAGTTTCACCGACGAAACTACCAGCCAGATCGACCTGAGAGGACGGATTGCCGGACGCGGGGGAGTTTTCGTTCCACTGCAGGATATTGAATTCTTCAAACAGGTCCGGGTGGACCGCGTAGCGGGGTCGATCGTCTGGCACAACGGCGTCGACGTCTGCCCAGCCTCGCGACCGGGAAGCCGATTCGGGTTCCGGAACCAGCTTGAGCCAAGAGCCAGCCACTTGCAGACGAGGCGCAAATCCGACAATCGTGGACGTTATGACTATGGTCACGGTCCATGGTACAAATTAGATATGCGTGAAATCGCGATTTCGAAATTCAAGGCCACCTGTCTGGCGGTTCTGGAGGACGTGCGGCGGACCCGCAGGCCGGTGCGAGTGACTCGCTTTGGCAAGCCCGTCGCGGAGGTGGTCCCGCCTGGCGTCGAATCCAAAGAATCGTGGCTGGGTTGCATGCGGGATTCGGTCGAAATCTGCGGCGATATCGTCGGACCGGTGCGCGCGTTCGAACGGTGGAACGTTCGCTGACCATGCAACTGCTCCTCGACACGCACATTTGGGTTTGGGCCGTTTCTTCCCCGGAGAAACTGGGCCACGGCGTCCGGCGGCAGCTTGAAAACCCAAAGAACGAGCTATTCTTGTCGCCGGTTTCGATCTGGGAAGCGCGCCACCTGGTGCGCCGCAAACGGTTGCGCATCAAGCAAAGCTTTCCCGACTGGTTGGAGATGGTGTTTGCGCGGGTGCCTATCAAGGAAGCCCCGTTCAATTTCGCAGTCGCGGTGGAAGCCGCCGGTATCGAACTGCCGGAGTCCGATCCGGGGGATGTATTCCTGGCCGCGACCGCTGCGGTGTTCCGGCTGACCTTGGTCACGGCCGACGCGCAATTCGCCGGGCGCTCCTGGTTGCAGACGATGGCTAACGACTAACGCCAAGGCTTCGCCGGCGAGCGCAGAGTGCGCTCGCGGCAGGCTGGAGTGCCTACGCCACGGGGTCCAAATCCGGGTATCCTTAAAGGAAACACTCATGATGCGACGCTGCGCACTCTTCCTCCTCTCGATTTCATCGATCGCTCTCGCCCAGCAAACCGGCGTGGTGGGCGACTGGCCGGACTGGCGCGGACCCGATCGCGACGGCATCTCCCGCGAAAAAGGCTTGCCCGAAAAATGGTCGCTCGATGGCCAGGGCCTGGCCTGGAAGGCGCCCTACGGCGGCCGTTCCACCCCGGTCGTCCTGGGCGACCACCTCTACCTCGAAAATACCGCCGGCGCCCGCGAGACCGAGCAGGAGCGCCTGATGTGCTTCAACGCCGACACCGGCAAACTGCTCTGGGAATATAAATTCAGCCTGTATCAAAGCGACGTGCCCGCCCACCGCGTAGGGTGGGCTTCGCCCGTTGCCGATCCGGAAACCGGCAACGTCTACAGCTTCGGCGTCAACAACCTGGTCACCGCCCTCACCAAGGACGGCCAGAAGCTGTGGGAGCATTCCATTACCGAAGAGTTTTCGCCCTTCACCACGCACGGCGGGCGCACGGTCTCGCCGATGATCGACGGCAACCTGGTGATCGTGTCGACGCCCACCTCCACCTGGGGAGCGCAGGCCAACCGCACGCAGCGCTTTATCGCGATGAACAAGCGCACCGGCGAGATCGTATGGATCAGCACGCCCGGCGGGCGCCCCTACGATACGAGTTATGGCCCGATGAATATCGCCACCATCGAAGGGACACGCCTGCTGTTGGCGGGCGGATCCGACGGCTCTGTAATGGCCATGAAGCCACAGACTGGCGAGCCGGTCTTCAACCTGGTGATCGCCAAGCGCGGGCTCAATACGGGCATCGTGGTGAATGGCAAATACGCCATCGCCTCCCACGGCGACGAAAACCTGGACACCAATGAAATGGGCAATCTCCTGGCCTTCGACGCCACGCGCAAAGGCAAGCTCGGCAAGGACGCCATCAAATGGTCGGTGCCCGGATTCCTGGGCGGCTTCTCGTCGCCGGTGATAGACGGCGACCGCATCTATCAGGCCGATAACAACGGGGTTCTTTTCGCATTCGATGTCGAAACCGGCCACGAGCTTTGGAAGCAAACCATCGGCACCGTGCAAAAGGCGTCGACGGTGTTCGCGGATGGCAAGATCTACATCGGCAGCGAAAGCGGCAAGTTCTATATCGTGCGTCCGCATGCGGACCACTGCGAAATCTTGAGCGAAGTGGAGATGCCGCTGAGCGAGACCGGAATTACGTCGCAAAGGACTCCGGAGCCGGTTGTGGCGGCGGCGGCCGTCGCACGCGGGCGCGTATATTTCGTTTCGAGCGACACGTTGTACGCCATCGGTCCGAAGAAAACAGCGGGTCATCCGTGGAAGCCGGTGGTGCAAGCCATGGAGCCCGGGCAAGGCGATCCGGCCTGGTTGCAAGTGGAGCCCACTGAACTCGTACTGAAGCCCGGACAGACCGTCGAGTTGCACGCGCGCCTGTTCGACGCCGCCGGCCGTTTCCTGCGCGAAGAGAATTCCGCCGCGTGGTCGCTCGATCACCTGAAGGGAACCGTCGCGGATGGCAAGTTCGCAGTGGCGGCCGATCCCACGGGCCAGGCCGGTTTGATTAAAGCCAGCGTCGGGGGCCTCACCGGCGAAGCGCGCGCCCGCGTGATCCCGCCGCTGCCCTGGAACGAGACGTTCGATTCCTACGCCGTGGGCGCCCTGCCGCCGCATTGGATAAGCGCACAGGCAGGCCAGTTCCAAGTGACGGAGTTGGATGGCCAAAAGGTGCTCGAAAAGAAACCCACCGACACGTTGTTCAAACGCATGCGCGTCTTCATGGGACCGTCCGATTGGTCCAACTACACGGTGGAGGCCGACATCCGCATCCCCGAAAAACGCCGCCAGATGGGCGATGCCGGCATCGTTGCGCAACGCTACACGCTGGTGGCGTTCGGCAACAACCAGCGGCTGGAGATGAACTCCTGGCAGCCGGAAGTCGCCCGCGCCGCCGCCGCGCCCTTCGCCTGGAAGCCGGACACCTGGTATCGCCTGAAGCTGCGCGTGGAAAATACCGCCGACGGCAAAACGCGCATTCGCGGCAAAGCCTGGGCCGTCGCCGATCCCGAGCCGGATGCCTGGCTCATCGACCGCACCGATCCCATTCCCAACAAACAGGGCAGCCCCGGCCTCTTCGCCGACGCCCAGTTTGGAGTGTACTTCGATAACTTTAAAGTGACCCCAAATCAATGAAACGCGCCATCCTGCTCGCTCTCGTCTGTCTCCCCATTTCGCTGTGGCTGTTGCTCGCGTCCGATCCAGGCACGGGAGACTGGCCCATGTGGGGCGGCACGCCCGACCGCAACATGCTGTCGCCGATGAAAGGCATTCCCACTACCTGGGACATCAAGACCAAAAAGAACGTGAAGTGGATGGCGCAGCTCGGCTCGCAGAGCTACGGAAATCCCGTCGTCGCCGGCGGACAGGTCTACGTCGGGACCAACAACGAACTGGTGCGCAATCCCAAAGAGACCGGCGACCGCGGCGTGCTCATGTGTTTCCGCGAGTCGGACGGCAAGTTCCTGTGGCAGCAGGCCAACGTGAAACTGGCCGCCGGGCGCGCGCTCGATTGGCCGTTCCAGGGTGTGTGCTCCTCGCCGCTGGTGGAAGGCGACCGCCTGTATTACGTCACCAACCGCTGCGAAGTGATGTGCCTGGATACGCACGGCGACGGCAACGGCGGGCCAAAAATGATCTGGAAATACGACATGATCGAGGAGGTGGGCTCCTCGCCGCACAACATGTCCAATTCGTCGCCGGTTTCATACGGCAATCTGTTGTTCGTCGGTACAGCCAACGGCCAGGACGAGAGCCACGTGCACATTCCTTCGCCGCGCGCGCCGTCCATGATCGCCTTGAACAAGAACACCGGCAAAGAGGTTTGGGAAGTGAACAACGTGGGCGAGCGCATCCTGCATGGGCAGTGGTCGTCGCCCGCAGTGGGCAAGATCGGCGATGTGGTGCAGGTGGTGATGGGTGAGGGCGATGGCTGGGTGCGCGGCTATGAAGCCGAGACCGGGAAGAAATTGTGGGAGTTCGACCTCAATCCTAAAGACTCCGTGTGGCCCAAGACGCGCAACGAAGTGATCGCCACCCCGGTCATCTGGGAAAGCAAAGTGTTCATCGCCAATGGCCAGGACCCCGAGCACGGCGAAGGCGTGGGGCACCTCTATGGCATTGACGCCACCAAGCGCGGCGATATCACCGAGACCGGGCGGCTCTGGCATTACGACAAGATCCGCCGTTCGATATCTACGGGCGCCATCTATAATGGGCTGCTATTCTATTCCGATTTCAGCGGTTTCCTGCATTGCTTGGACGTGAACACGGGCAAGCCCTACTGGACGCACGACCTGCTGTCGGCAGTGTGGGGATCGCCGATGGTGATCAACGGCAAGGTCTATATTGGCGACGAAGACGGCGACGTGCTGGTGCTCGAAGCGGCCAAGGAGAAGAAGTTGATCTCGACCATCAACATGGGCAGCTCGGTATATGCGACAGCAGTGCCCGCCAACGGTACTCTGTTTATCATGAACCGCAACGAACTCTGGGCCCTAAGCGAGAAATAAGTGGGGCAGGCTCGCAGGCCGCCCTCTTTCTCATGGATTTAGACATCCGCACCAGGCTGGTTTTTGGCGAGTCCCGCCTTCGGGACCTGCCTACTCTAGCCCGTGACCTCGGCTTCACACGCACTCTCTTAGTTTCCGACCCGGGCCTCCAATCCACGGGCTACCCCGCCCATTCCATCGCCCTACTCGCCGAAGCCCGCGTCGCCGTCCAAGCGTTCCAGAATTTCTCGCCGAACCCCGATACAGACATGGTGGAAGCGGGCCGCGCCGTCGCCGCGGCGCACGGCATCGACTCGCTGGTCGCCCTAGGCGGCGGCAGCTCGCTCGATTGCGCCAAAGGCATCAACTTCGTCGTCACCAACGGAGGCAGCATCCGCGACTATTGGGGCTTCGGCAAAGCGGCGCGGCCCATGCTGCCCATGATCGCGATTCCGACCACCGCCGGAACCGGCAGCGAAGCGCAAAGCTACGCGCTGATCTCCGACGCCCTAACGCACGTGAAAATGGCTTGCGGCGATCCCAAAGCCGCCTTTCGCGTAGCCATCCTCGACCCGCTGTTGACGCGCTCGCAGCCGCGCGCAGTGACCGCCACGGCCGGCTACGATGCCATCTCCCACGCGGTCGAAAGCTACGTCACCACGCGGCGCACACCGGCGTCCATCTTATTCGCGCGAGAAGCATGGCAACTGCTATCGGCGAATTTCGCGCGGGTGCTGCGCGATTCAGGCGACATCGAAGCGCGCGGCGCCATGCTGCTGGGCGCGCACTATGCCGGCATCGCCATAGAGAACTCCATGCTGGGCGCCACGCACGCCTGCGCCAATCCGCTAACGGCGCATTACGGCACGACGCACGGCGTGGCCATCGCGGCGCTTTTACCGCACGTGGTCCGCTGGAACTGGACGGCGGCGGAATCGTTGTATCGCGAACTCGCCGGCGCCGATCTCGCCGATCGCCTCGCGGAAATGGCGGTCGCCGCCGGCTTGCCTGGCCGCTTGCGCGACCTTGGCGTTCCTGGAGACGCGCTGCCGTCGCTGGCCGAAGAAGCCGCCACGCAGTGGACGGGCCGCTTCAATCCCCGCCCGTTTGGCGCCGCCGCCGCGTTGGAGATTTATCAATCGGCGTATTGAACGCTCTTTTGTATAATTGGACTAGGATGCCCACGAATTACGCCGAGCAAAAGGACGCTGGCTATTGCGTTGCGGGCGCGCGTGTCTCTTTGGATTCGATCGTGTACGCGTTCCGAGGCGGTGAAAGCCCGGAGACGATTCAGCAGAATTTCCCGACCCTCACCCTGGAACAGGTCTATGGCGCGATTGCGTTCTACCTTGGGCGCCAAGCCGAGATCGATGCCAACATCCGCCAAGGTGAAGAGGAAGTGCGTCGCCTGGTACCGCCGCTAAGCCAAAGGAAACCGGAGGCGTATGCACGGCTCCAACGCGCCCGCGAACAGATGACCAGCCGGTGAGCATCCGCTATCAAGCCGACAACCACCTCAACCAACTCATCGTGGCAGCGACATTTCGCAAGGAGCCCGGCATCGACTTCAAGACCGCGCAAGGCGCCCAGTTCGATCGTCTCGACGACGGGCAAAGCCCGGGTGTTGTGCTGGTAGTCCCTCGGCCTCGGCGCCCGAAAGCCCACGCCGCTGGAACAAATGTCCCCTCCGTCAACTGCCATCGGGGAACCCGCCGCGATGCAGCACCATGGGATAGTGCGGCAGCGTCTCGGGCTTGCGCACCGCTGCCCGCCACCCGTCGGGGTACGGCTCCAACCCGCGGAATAGCGGCGAGCCCTCTGCGGTAGCATCACCCGCCAACTGCTCCAGCGCCTCTCGAAGGGCGTGGATGGCTTCTTTGCCGAATCGCGCTTGCCAACGCTCTTCGATGGTGCTCAGCAGTTGCCGGTACGCGGCCTGAGCCTCGATGCCCTTCGCGGTGAGGCGGGCGACCTTCAGCCGGCTGCCGGTCGGGTCCGGTTCGACTACCGCGACCAGTTTCTTTTCGAGAAAGCCCAGCGCCATGCTGATCGCCTCCTTCGATACGCCACTCAACAGTGGAAGATCGCGGACGCGCACGCCCTTCTCGTCGAGTACCCGCACCACGTTGGCGCAGATCGCGAGCGACAAGTCCGACTCGCGCTCGAACTCGATGGCGAACGCCAGCAGCACACGCGAGAGCAGCGCCGGAAGAGGAAGTTGAGAGCCGGCGCCATGTTCGCTTCGAACCGGCGTCCGGCGATTATCCCGCGGCCCGGTGCTGAACAGCCCATAACCCAGGATCGGGAGACAGTCGGGCAGATCTTCGTCCATGTGGCCGATCACTGCCCCCAGCGAATCCCGAAGCCGCGCAATCTCGTCCCCGCCGAAGCGTTCCCGCCAGCGCTCCTCAATCGCGCCGAACAGCGGCCGCCACACCTCTTGCGCCATCCGGCCTTTGAATGTGGCGCGAATCACCCAGTCCGCTTGGGGTGGCTTTGGCCGCGAATCGGCCGGATCGGGTTTGACTAAGATGTATCCCCACCTCTGCATGCCGTTCAGGTTCGTCTTGGTGCGGGCGAGGTCCTCCAACTCGCGGACGGTCACCCCGGCCTCGCCCACAAACCGCATGCAAGTCGACCACATCGCCATAGAGGCCAGCCAGGGACCCTGGCGCGCGCCGGCCGTCGCGCCATGGCTCGTTGTGCGATGCGGCGTCCGGTGCTCGAATTCGTTGTCGAATTCGATCGTGAACGCGACCAGCGCCTGGGAAAGCAGGGTGGATAAGGGCAGGCTGGGAGGTTTCAAGCGCGGAAGATCTCGGAGACGTCCATGTGGCTGTCGAACATCGCCAGCGGAATGCGGTCGCCCACCTGGTAGACCGTTGGGATCCCGCCACCCTGGCGTGTCACGCTGACCGTTTCCCGCTTCGGGTCAACCACCGAGAATTCCTGCGTTCCGGTCGACAGGCAGAGGACGGCTTTTTTCCGGATTTCGCTTCTTGTGTTAGAAGGCGACAATACCTCGATCGCCAGTTCCGGCGAACCGCGCAGGTTGTCGTCATCGTCGGTGGCGTCCCATCGCTGCCGCGAAACGTACGCTACGTCGGCTCCCCGCAGATCGTACTCGGGAAGGGCCATGAAGGGCACTTCGGCTCCGACGACGCCCAGATGCTCCGCCTTTGGGCGCAGCAGATCCACCAACCGGAACTGTAGCTTGGCGTGCCTCATCTTGGGTCGCGGCAACGTGACCAGCATTCCCTTATGTAGCTCCTGGATTACGTCTTCCCGATCAGGCAATTGGCGGTACTCATCGACTGTCATCAATAAAGGTTCGGCGGCAGCGGCCATCGTGTACCTCGCGTTTATTATCGCTCATCTTGTTGGCAGGGCGGCCGGCGGCCTACGAGGCCGCCGCAGGCAGGGTGCCTGCCCCACTAGGAGGCCGGCCACTTCAACGTTCCCACAATCTCGCTCACACTCCCAACACCCTCCTCCCGCAAGAGGCGCCCCAACTCCCGCGCCACCCGCACCGGCGACCGGGGATCCCAAAACGTAGCCGTGCCCACCTCCACCGCGCTGGCGCCGGCCACCAGGAATTCGGCGGCATCCTCGCCCGTGGCAATGCCACCCAGCCCGATCACCGGGATCTTCACCGCCTGCGCCGCCTGGTATACCAGCCGTAGCGCGATGGGTTTGATGGCCGGGCCGGAAAGGCCGCCGAAGCCGGCGCCCAGCCGCGGCCGGCGCGTGCGCGCATCGATGGCCAGCGCCACGAACGTATTCACCAGCGAGATGGCATCCGCGCCGCTCTCTTCCGCCGCCCGCGCCAACGGCTCGATGGCCGCCACATTCGGCGACAGCTTCACGATCACCGGCCGACGCGCCGCGCGCTTCACCGCGCCGACCACCTCCGCCAGCAGCACCGGATCGCTCGAAAAATAGATGCCGCCGTGTTTCGTGTTCGGGCAGGAAACGTTTACTTCGTAGCCCGCCACGCCTTCGGCCGATTCCAGCACGCGCACCACTTCCACGTAGTCTTCCACCGCGTAGCCGAACACGTTGGCGAAGACCGCGGTCCGCAGGCCCGCCAATTGCGGCAGCTTCTCGCGCACGAACGCGCGCACGCCGATGTTCTGCAGGCCGATCGAATTCAGCATGCCGGCTTCCGCTTCCCAGATGCGGGGCGGCGGATTGCCGTCCATCGCTTCGCGCGACAAGCCCTTCACCACCAGCCCGCCCAGCGCGCTCAGATCCACCAGTTTCTCGAATTCCACGCCGTAGCCGAATGTTCCGGATGCCGCCAGCACGGGATTGCGCAATGCGATGCCGCACAACGAAGTCGCTAGGCGCGCTTCGTCGCGGCTCATTTCGCGTGCTCTTCTTCGCCTTCCGCGTAGGCGTCCGCCAGCACCTCGCCGGTCGCGGACGACGGCATGCCGATCCCGGCGGCGCGCGCCAACGTGGGCGCCAGGTCCACCGATTCAATGGCGCGCTCGATCACCTTCTTGCCGAATTGCGGGCCATACAGAAACAGGGGCACGCGCGTATCGTAGTTGTAGAGCGAGCCATAGGATACGCCGCGGCCGGCGGCAAAGTCTTCCACCGCTTCCGGCTCGTAGGCCAGCATCACGTCGCCGGAACGTATTTCGTGAAAACTGTTTGCCAGCCTCCGCCGCCACTCGCCGGTGTGGGAGCAATCCCCGTCCGCCGTGTAATAACCCGCCACGCCGGGCACGCGAAGGGCAGCCTCACCCGCCAGTTTGCGCGCGCCGCGCGCTGGCGTGTTTTGCTTTTGCAGCGCATCCAGCTTCAGATACAGGAACGGGTATACGTACTTGTCCACGTAGGCATTCTTCGCCGCGCCTTTGTCGATCCGGGCGGAAAGCGCCTGCCCGATAGCGCGCGCAACGGTCTCCCCGGAGATGGCCTTCTGTGACCGCATGGCCGGATCGGGCTCGGGCGGCGCGCCGTGCGCGGCGGCAAAGATCAGATTGTATTTGTCCTTCCCCGGGGCTTTGTTTAGCGCTTCCAGCGTACTCTGGATCTGCTGGTCCAGATGCACCGCCATCTGGTCCATCAGTTGCGACAGCGGGGAATACGATCCCGTTTCGTAGCCCAGCAGCGCCATCGAACCTAGCGACATGAAAACAAGATCCAGGGTCTGCCCCTGGCCCAGTTTCTCCTGGGCGATCATGGCACGCAGCAACTCGAATTGCGCATCCTGGCAGAATGGCGACGATTGGTAAAGGGAGAAGAACTCTTCCGGCCGCTTGGGATCGTAGTTGAGTGTGCGCATGGGGGGCAAGTCGGGTCCCGCCCCGACCGCCGCCCACTTCTTGTCGTGAAATCTGTCGATCGGCCGTGCGCTGTTATGCGCGGCCAGCCATTCCGGCGCGTTGCCGCGGGTGTTGAACTGGCCCTGCGCGTCCATCCAGTACACCGGCGCCCGCGACTGGCCCGCCACCAGCGAGGCCGGCCCTTCATTCAGACCCAGGCAGAAAATTCGGCTGTGCCCGGCGCGGGCGGCCTCGTCGGCCAGCGTGGTGGCTTCCAGCAGCTCGGCGCGAGCCTGGGTTAAGGCTTTTGTCCGGCGGTCGTACCACTGGTCGGCGACAATCCCGTGGAGATTCGGATAGGCGCCGGTGGCCAAGGTGGCCAGACCGGTCGCGGTAAAGCCGCTGGCGGCCAGGCGGCAGTCCGGATAATAGGCCCCCTTGGCCACCAGCTCACGGAAGCCGCCGGGCGTCAAGAGACTGGCGGCCCGGTCCAGGTAAAGCTGCCTAAACTGTTCCGCGATCAGGATCACGAATAGCTTCGGCCGGGGGCGTAGCGCCTGCAGGCGGCCGGGCAGATAGCCTGCCAGTCCGGCCAGGGCGCCCGCGGCGAACCGTCTTCGGGAAATGGGCATCGCGTTTCGAGTTTAGCAATCCTGCCTGAATTATGGTATGGTATTTTCCTTAATACTTTTTCATAAATGAACGAGTGTACAGCACTCTTAGGGAGAACCGGCTGATGCAAGAGGAAGATGGAAGCGTCTTGGGCTTGGCTACCATCCGGCGGAATCGAGGGATTTCGCTGGAGCAAATTGCGGAATCCACGAAGATCAACATTCGCAGCCTAAAGGCTATCGAGGGCGGAGATTTTACGAAACTGCCCGGCGGCATTTATAACACCAGCTATATCCGGCAATACGCCAAGGCCATCGATTTCGACGAGGCCGAGTTGTTGGCGTTCTATCGCATCAAGATGGGTGTGGCAAGCAGTTCGGCAGACGCCCACCGCGACCGTGACGGCAAGGATATCGTGGGCGGCGGATTCCGGCCGGCTTCCCTGGCTGGATGATCGCCTGATTCATCGCAACACTGCCAGGAGATCTCCGGTCTGTCTGGCCAGATTCCAGTGGGACCGCTCTACCGCGTACTGTGCGTCGTAGAACGCGATCCATTTGCCGCTCTCGGCGATGCGCGATTCCTCTAGCTGGCTCAGCAGAATCCTGCCCTCCTGCAGTAGAGCCAGATTCACGGAGAGCTGTTCGCGCGCGACTTCCAAGTCGAGGCGCGCCACCTCCCGTTGCCCCTCCGCCTTGCGCAGCTCGCGGTAGATCTGGCGCGTGTCGGCCGTAATCTGGTTGCGCATACTGGCCAGTTGGATGCGCAGCTTGGACGCTTCCGCATCGGCTTCGGCGGCCGCCGCGCCGGCTCCTGGACCGGCCAACAACGGGAGCACGAACGAAACGCCGATCTCGCCGTTGTTGCGCTGGTATTTGAGGAAATAATCCTGATAGTGATTGAAGGTGGCGAACAGGCCATACTGCGCCACCAAGTCGACGTGCGGCAGGCGCGCGGCTTTGGCCGCCCGGCTCTGCAAACCCTTAGCCGCAATCTGGGATTCCAAACGGCGCAGTTCCTGGCTGGACTGCAACGCGCTTTCCACAGCGGCTTCCTCGGAAGCCGGCATGGGCGGGGCGAGGCGCTCTTCGGAGACCGGTTGCACGCGGTCGTCCGCGCCGTATCCCAGCACGATGGCCAGCGAAGTTTCGGCGGTTTCGCGATCCGCATCCCAGGAATCGGCGATCTGCCGCGCGCGCGCCAGGTTGAGCGCCGCCCGCTTGGATTCGAGCGGCAACTCGCGCCCTTCCTGCACGCGGTTCTCGACGGTCGCCAGCACCTTTTGGGAGCTCTCCAGTTCCTTGCGCGCCATCTCGCCGGCGCGCGCCGCGCGTTCGGCGTCCAAGAAGAGCGCCGCCGTGCGGAAGGCGACATCGTCTTTCTTGGCGGACGCCGCGATGCCAGCCCCGCGGGCTTCTTCCTTGGTCCGCGCCACCACATAGCTCTGCTGGCGATTGAACAGAGATTCCGCAACGCGCGCTTGCACCACGGATGGCGCCGCCCCGTCGATGCTCATCGGAAATCCGTTGGTGTATGCCAGTCCGCTGCCCACATAGACGTGCGGAGCGAACGGATCCTTCTGGACGCGTACGGCCGCCTGCGCTTTCAACTCGTCCAGACGCGCCATGGCAATGTCGGGGTTCTGCTGTAGGGCGCGCTCCACCGCCTGCCGCAAATTCATGGTGTGCACTTCGGCGCGCAAAGCGGCGGCGCAGCATGCCAGGGTGATGATTCTTGACAACGTCGACATGCTGGTATTGTCTCAGGAGGCGCGCTCAGCGCGAGGCTCGACTCGAACTCGCGCTCCGTGCGGCCCAAGTACGCGTTCCGGCCCAGTAGTAGGCCCGTCTCGCGGTCCTATGCGCAACGCGCCGTATCACGGCCGCCGGGCGGTGGCGCGGCGATACTTAACCACGTTGGCTGCCTGGGCGGCGAGACTGTTGGAGAAGTTGTGGCCGCCGGAGCCATCCGCGCGCGCCACGAAATACAGATAGTCCGTGCTGGCGGAGTGCAAGACCGCGGCGATCGACGCGGCACCCGGATTGGCGATCGGACCGGGCGGCAGCCCCGCATGCTGGTAGGTGTTGTAAGGATCGTCGCTGGCCAGATCGGATTTGTGGATGGCGCCGCTATAGTTGCCGGCCAGCAGGGCCGCGTAGATGGTGGTCGGGTCGCAATCGAGCTTCATTCCGATAGCCAGGCGGCGGGTGAAAACGGAGGCGATGATGGGCCGCTCGCCGGGAAGCTTGCCTTCCTTTTCCACCAGCGATGCCAGCGTGACGGTGCGGTGCACGTTGGCGTCCGTGCGCAAGCCGCGCCAGACCTCGCGGAACTTGCCGGTCATCATCAGGCACAATTGATCGGGTGTGGCAGTGCGGCTCAGGCGGTAGGTGTTGGGGAATAAGTAGCCTTCCAAAGTGGGCGCCTGCGGATCGAGATCGCGGATGAGCGCGGGATTGCGGGCCGCGTCCAGAAATCGATCCGCCGAAAACAGGTCGAGCCGTTCGACCGCCGCGGCGATATCGAACATGTTCTTGCCTTCGGGCACCACCAGCTCGTAATAAAACACGTCGCCACGGTGGATGCGGTCGAAGATCTCGAGCACGGATGCCGGTTGGGTAAAGCGATATTCGCCGGCCTGCAGGGTGGCGCCGCGGCGGAAGGCGCGCGCCGTTAGGAATGCCCAGGAGTGGCGTATGACGCCGGCGCTCTGCAGCAGATCGGCCATCTGACGGGCGTTGGTGCCTTTGGGCAGATCGACGAAGGCTTCCTGGTTAAAGCCCGCATAGGTCGAGTTCAGGTTGATTCCAATGTAGGCCATCGCTCCCATGGCGCACAGCAGGACTAGCGCGAGGCGGCGAAAGAGCGTCACAACGAATCCAAGTAGCTCTGCAGCAGGATGACGGCGGAGAGCCGGTCGACGGCGCGGGCGCGCTTTTGGATGCTGATGCCGCTGGCGCGCAAGACGCGGGAAGCTTCCACCGTGGTCAAGCGCTCGTCCCACAGCCGGACGGGCCGGCCGGCGCGCACGGTGAGCGCCTCGGCGAACTCGCGCACCCAGGCGGACTGGCGCCCTTCGACGCCGCTCATATTTATCGGATTTCCGATCAGGATGAGGGCGACGTCGCGCTCCTGCACGTGGCGGACGAGCTCGGCCAGATCGGCGCGCTTGGTGGTGCGCTCCAGGTTGGGCAGCCCTTGCGCGGTGAGACCCAAGGGATCGCTGATCGCCAGGCCGATGCGCTTCTTTCCCAGGTCGAGAGCCAGGATGCGGGGCTTTGGAGATGACATGCGGCGGAAACTCATTTCATTATAAGCGCGGGCGTGGTAGATTCGAAGACAGGGATCTCGTTGCTTCGTGGCCATCTTGTCCAAGCCCCTGCGCGCCGCCGAGCAGGAAGTTCGCAACATCGCGGGACCGCTGATCGCGCTGGGCGTGCTGATCGCCATCCTGTACTTCGGCCGGGTGTTCTTCATCACTTCGCTGGCCGCGGTGATGCTGGCGTTCATCCTGGAGCCGTTCGTGATTCTGCTGGTGCGCATCCGGTTTCCGCGTTCGCTGGCGAGCTTTGTGGTGTGCGCGGCGGCGCTTTCGATACTGTATCTGATGGGGCTGGGCGCCTACTCGCAGTTATCCGGCCTGGCTTCGGAACTGCCCAAATACAGCCAGCGCATCGGAGAACTGGTCGGGAGCGTGTCACAGAAGGCGGAAGACCTGGAGCAGCGCAGCTATCAGTTGGTGATGCCGGCCCCCAAACAGCCGCCGCCCGCGCAGGAGCCGACGCGCAAGAAGCGGCGCACGGCGGAAGCCGCGGCCGCGGCTGCTCCCGGCGCCATACCGGAAGTGCGCATCCACGAGGAATCGTCACCGATCAAGGACTTTGTGTCAGTGCGTCTGGGATCGTTTTACCAGATCCTGCTGATGGCTTCGTTCGTGCCGTTTCTGGTGTACTTCATGCTGAGCTGGCACGATCATATTCATCGCAGCTTTCTACAGTTCTTTCAAGGCGAAGACCGGGCGGCGGCGGCGCGCAGCCTGCAGGGCATCGCGGACATGGTGCGCGCCTTCGTGGTGGGGAATTCGGTGCTGGGGCTGCTGCTGGCGGCTGGCAGCGCGCTGGCGTTTTGGATCGTCCACCTGCCGTACGCCCTGCTGGTGGGGCCGCTGAGCGGTTTCCTGAGCCTGGTGCCGTACGTAGGACTGCCGCTGGCGGCGCTGCCGCCGTTGTTTGTGGCACTGACGGCATACGACACCATATCCGGGTATTTGCTGGTGGTGGCGATCGTGACGGTCTTCCATCTGCTGGCGCTGAATCTGTTGTATCCCAAGTTCGTGGGGTCGCGCGTGCATTTGAATCCGCTGGCGGTGACATTTTCGCTGATGATTTGGGGCTTCCTATGGGACGCGGCGGGGCTGCTGCTGGCGATTCCGATGACGGCGGCGTTCAAGGCCGTGTGCGACAACGTGAAAGGGCTGCGGCAGATCGGGAAGTTCCTGGGGGATTAGATATCCCGGCGAGCAAAGCTCGCCTGTGGAGTTTCTACATTTGCGGTGGGGGGGGCGGGCTTGAGCCCGCGCGGGGCTTTGGCCCCGCTCCTGGTGGGATAGGCTTTAGCCTGCCGTGGCGAGCTTCGCTCGCCTGTGCCGGCAGAAGTGCCGGCACGGCACGCCGGGGGCGTGCGCCACGAGGGCTATCCATCGGATTACGGAGTTCCCGTGTTGATCAGATCCCAACTGGAACACGTGATCCCGCTCTTCGCCGTGGTGAGCGTCGAGAGAATCCCAACCGTGCCGGACTTAGGCACTTTGGTTTGTGTTTTGACGACCGTGACCGGCGGTTCGGTAATTGCCTGCGCTTGCGACCACAGGAGTTCCGTGACGCTCCCATACGAGAGCCAACCGTTCCAAGTCGCCTGGTAGGGAGTCCCGACGGTGAAGTTCATGGTCAAAGTACCGGTGGACGAGTCGTAGCTCGGCGTGTCCTCGAGAAGGCACTTCGTCTTGCCCTTCTGACACGTGCCGAGTAGGCACGCGACGTCCAGGTCGTAGTCGGAGATCCCGTCGTTGCCGGCGGCGTCGACCACCACAAGATAGGTGCCGTCCTGGGTGGGCGTTACATCCGTTTGGACACTGCTCGATGAGACGGGGAAACATCCCTGGCAGGTGCACGCCCCGTACACGCTAGTCCCGTTCGGCTGATAGACATTCATGCAGACATTGGACGGGCTGCCGGAGGCGAGGCTGGTGGTTATCTCATAAGTACCCGTAGTGATGCCATCGAAGGTAAAAGAGTCCTGCGCGGTCGGCGGGTTCACCGCACCGGTTACGGTGTCTCCCAGAACCAAAGGGATGGCCTCCGGCGGTGTAGGTTCCAAGCGTTCGACGGACAGACCATAACTGACCACCCCCGTACTCGCCTCGCTCACCACGACGGTGTAAAGTCCGGCAGTTGTCAGGGTCTGCGTGGTACCTACCGCATAGCTGCTCGAGGGGAAGCAGCCCGCGCAAGTACAGCCGGAGAAAATAGGGCTGGTACTGCCGGGGGGGTAGAGAGTCAGGCAAACGTTGGCCGGGGCATCCGCGCCCAGCCCAGCCCGGTGACCAAATTGTAGATATCCCCCACCGACGCATTGAACTGGAACGAGTCCACGTCGCCTAGTGACTTGATCACGCAGTTAGTCCCATAGTAGGACTCCCCAGAGACGATGCGTACATTCTGTGCTGGCTCGTTAGGGCAGTCTTCGGACGTGGGACCGGTCCCCGCCCATCCGGGACGGGGCAGAACGACCACTGCCAAAAGAAGCGCCGCAAATGGCAAGCCTGAACTCGTTAAGGTCCGCAATCTGTTCCTCCTGGATGCCCGGCGGGTGACTGTCGAGGCCAATTTTCGGGCCGGGATGTCCTCGACTCGTGTCAGTATGATTAAGCACACTGGGTTTTGTCAAGTATACCGTGAGATATCCCGGACCAGATCCAGGAGTACCCGGTGGCGGTCTTCGCGCGCCGCCGACCTACTGCTGTTCCCGGCGATTCACGCCAAGACTCCGCGACGTTCGGCCGATGGTGCATCAGGAAGCTGTAAACCTCGCCCACATTGATGGCGCTCAACAGAAGTCGAGCGTTTCCGGCTACGCCCTCCGCGAGCAGCGCGGCCACGAGGGTGTCGGCTGGCTTCCTGCCGTTGACTTGACCCATTCCAAAATTGCCATGGGCAACTCAGAACTGCGCGGCGGCCGGACCGGTCACGCGGTGCGGGCCATGAGCTGCGATTGGGCGAGGGCCGGGGCGGTGGCTTTGATGCGCCGCAGGGCTTCACGGTCGAGAACCCTTTCCCAGCAGGCCGGGCATTGGTGGAATTCGAGGTCGGGGATGGTGTAGGCCTTCCCTTGGAATTCGCCGGTCCAGTTCCGGCGGACCTTCTTAATCTCGTCGCTACCGCACGTCGGACAATAAGTGATTTCTAGCATTGATGATTGGCTGTGTAACGCCATTGTATTCTCTCCCAAAATAGGCGCGTGAATCCTAACCGAACAAACGCGACGCAACTTCGTCCGCGCTCATGTCAAAGTGCCGTCCGACCTCTCTCAAGATCGACCGCAGAGTTCCGACAGGAAGCACTTTGTGCACCGGCACACTGACATGATGCTCACCGCCGGCAAGAGTGGTCAACCGCGCGTGGCGGCCCGTCTGCCGGGTTGTTTCGTAGCCCAATTCTCGTAAGGCTTTCGCCAAGTCCGATCCCGCCAAGTCCCGCGGAATCTTCATACCGCGATGACTTCATCGCGGACAAAATGCAAACGGATGATCTTCGGCCGCGAAACTTCTTCAAAATGGCAAACGACAGCATCGCGTACCATCCAGTTCAATTCATCGAGCGTACTTGCCGTCGTGAAGATCGCGTGGCCGAGGGCCTCCGCCGCGTAGCCGCCCTCGGGAGGCTCGTTCACTAAAAAGATGATTTCGTTCATGCAAGAACCTAAGAGCGGGGCTAAAGCCCCACGCCGGCTAAAGCCCGCCCTCCACCACAGGCTGAAGCCTGTGCTACCTATTCCGCCAGCGAGTCGTCGCCCGAATTCTCGGTGAGTCCGCCGGCGTATTGAATCCGCGCCTCTTCGTCGTAACCGGGGATGGATTCGAGCGACGGCTCCACCACCGGTTCTTCGACCACGTCTTCGCCGGCGATCTTCACGCGCCGGTAGTATTCCATGCCGGTTCCCGCGGGAACCAGGCGGCCCATGATGACGTTCTCCTTCAGGCCGCGCAGGTAATCCACCTTGCCGTTGATGGCGGCTTCGGTGAGCACGCGGGTGGTCTCCTGGAAGGAGGCCGCCGAGATGAACGAATCGGTGGAAAGCGACGCCTTCGTAATGCCCAGCAACACCGCCCGTCCTTTCGCCGGACGTCCACCGGACTCAACCGTTAGCTG
>Ga0187887_10001439_pt1 | contig 20507 bp, 11 predicted proteins | sample June2016WEW_7_10_FD_132977 | JGI IMG/M metagenome (GOLD analysis project Ga0187887, IMG submission 132977) | Peatland microbial communities from SPRUCE experiment site at the Marcell Experimental Forest, Minnesota, USA - June2016WEW_7_10 | ecosystem: Environmental > Terrestrial > Soil >... | reverse complement strand
TGGCCCCGTAGCTCAGGTGGATAGAGCAGCAGTTTCCTAAACTGCGTGTCGGAAGTTCGAGTCTTCCCGGGGTCACCACTCCTCCATTTGCCCATTCGGCTCAATGACCGGCAGAGTCAGCCTGATCCTCGCGGCGGCTTCGCCCGCTTCCGTTTCGCGCTTTTCAACCGTCAGGGCTTTGACTTCGCGCCCCGGCGCGGTTATAAATGTTGATGTCATGGAAAATGATTCCATGGCGTCACGGCCGCTCCATCGAGGAGCAGCGCAGTTCACCAAGGCAATCGCCAGGATGCTCGGGAAGGCGGTGAAATTCCGCCACTGCCCCGCAACTGTGAGCGCCCCTGTTCCGCTGCCCGTCGTTTTGGGTGATCGGAGGCAGGAATTCAGCCAGGGTTGTTCCGCCGCGCGCGGACAACCGTGAGGGAAACCACTGGAGGCGAGGTTTTTCAGGCTCGTTTCTGGGAAGGTGGCTGGAGAAGGCGCAAGTCAGGAGACCGGTCCTCGGCGCTCAACCCGCTTGCGTTCCGAGGGGAACGAAGGAGCTTGTCATGCCTGTTTCCGCGTCTTTGCGCGCTCGCCTGCGCCGCGCGCTGCCCATTATCTTCCTTGCCATTCTCTTTACCGCGTCCGCCGCGTTTTGCCCGGCTGCATCCATCCGCGGCGTGGTAACCGACGCTTCGGGCGCACGGGTGACCGGAGCGAATGTGAATCTGCTCAGCAACGGAAAGGTCGTCGCCACCGCCGTCTCCACGGTTGACGGCAGCTTTCAGATTCTCACCGGGGTCGAGGGCCGGTTCTTCCTGGTGGTCTCGGCCAGGAGCTTCCGGCAGTTGGAGACGCCGGGCTTCTACGCCGGGCGGCTGGATAACATCGAACGCAATGTGGTGCTTGAGCCGGAGTGGGCGCGCGAGTCGATCGTGGTGACCGCGACTGGAACGCCGATGCCGCAGCCGCAGACCAGCGCCGCCACCAGCGTGCTGGGGCCGCTGGATCTGGCTCTGCGCGACGACCTGGTGAGCGCGCTGCGGATGATGCCGGGCACGTTCGTGGTGCAGACCGGCCAGCTTGGGGCGCAGAGTTCGCTGTTCGTCCGCGGCGGCGATTCGGATGCCAACAAGGTTCTGATGGATGGGGTCAGCGTTGGCGATATGGGCGGGCAATTCGACTTTGGGCCGTTTTCCACCACCGCGGTCGAGAGCGCCGAAGTCTATCGAGGGCCCGATTCGAGCCTCTATGGCGCCGATGCGGCCAGCGGCGTCGTGAGCCTGACCACTCCGCACGGGACTACGAGCTTTCCTTCGCTGCTGTTTGAGGGCGATGCAGGCACCCTGAACACTTCGCGCGAGCAATTTGAACTCGCCGGAGCGCACAACAAGCTGGATTACCTGGGCGCATTCAGTTGGCTGCAATCCGCCAACGATCTGCCCATGGACGAGTACCACGTGGCTACCACGGCGGCTAACATTGGTTGGCAGCCCAGCGGGAGCACGCAGATTCGAGCCACGCTGCATTACGGCGTGGATGCGACCGGGGTTCCCAACGCCTGGGATTTCTACCAAATCAGCGACGACCGCAAGCAGGGCGATCAGGATCTGTACGGCGCGGGATCGCTGGACAACCAGACCACGCCCGGCTTCCACAATCGCTTCCAGTTCGGGCTGGCGCGCAAGCGCGAGCAATCGCAGCAGTGGTATCCGGCCGGCATCTGCATTCCCGCCGGCAGTTGCGACCTCGCTCCCGGCTCATCCAACGCCGGCAATTTCTACGGCTTGCCGGTCACCATTGAGGGCGCCAACGGATACAGCGTCACCGGGCCGGCGCTTCTGGACTACAGTGCGGCAAACTACAGCGTCTATCCGAACCGGCTGGACCTGGTCTCGAACCGCGATCGGTTTCTCTACCAGGGCGACCTTCATTTGACGCCGCATCTTATGCTGGTGGGCGGCTTTCACTACGAGAACGAGCGCGCTGCCGAGCGGGAGCCCGTCTACTTCATCGACGAGGCCATCGATCGCGCCAACTACGACTTCCTTCTTGGCTTTCACGGCGACTTCAAGGAGCGGCTGTTTTATACGCTTGGCACAGACGAGGAGCACCTGCAACAGATCGGCAACAGCTTTTCTCCCCATGCCGGCGCGGGCTTCTATGCGCAGCGTCCCCGGCCGGGCGTATTCAGCGGAACCAAGCTGAACTTCAGCTTCTCGAAAGGCGTGCGCGAACCCAAATTGACCGATGAGTTTGGCTCGCTTTACGACTTTCTGGAGCAGAACGGCGGTCAGGCAACCATCCAGCAGTTGCATATCTCCCCCATTGAAGCGCCTGCCGCGCGCACCTGGGAGGGCGGCGGCGAACAAGCCTTCTGGGGCGAGCGGATCGTCTTCCGCGCCAGCTATTTCCACAACGAGTTTGGCCGCGAGATCGAATCGGTCGGCGCGGGACTGGTGCCCGCCTTGCTGCCCGGTCTTACCCCCCAGCAGCAAAGCATCCTCGAAGCATTCCTCCAGAACAACGACGCCTACTCGTTGGACCTCAATTCTCTCGCCTTCCGCGCGCAGGGGATTGAGAGCACGGTCGAGAGCGGGATTGGCAAGAGCATCTTTCTTCGCGGCGGTTACACCTATCTGGATTCCGTGGTGCAGCGTTCCTTCTCCAGCGACAATCAGGCGCTGTTAGGCGGCTACGCGCCCTCCTTTGACGGAATCCCGGTGGGCATCTACTCGCCGCTTACTGGCGCGCGCCCCTTTCGGCGTCCGCCTCATACGGGATTCTTCACGGCAAGTTATGCGAGCCGGCGAATCACGGGCGTCTTCACCTCGGCCTTCTCCAGCCGCAGCGACGACTCCACGTTTCTGGGCTACGCGAACCTTCAGCAAGGAAATTCGCTGCTGCTGCCTAACCGCAATCTGGATCACGGCTACGCCAAGCTGGACCTTGGCGGAAGCTACAGTCTGCTGTCATGGCTGGCGATCTACGCGCAGGCCGAGAACCTGCTGAACGATCGCCACATTGCCCCCATCGGTTATCCCAGCCTGCCCATTACTATCCGGACCGGGTTGCGCGTGCAATGGGGTTTGGGTAGCGGCCGCTGACGCTTCGGTCCAATTCGCCGCGTCGATCTGACAGCTTTGGCGTCGTTACTCTCTCTTCGCTCTGCCCGGAATGGGATGCGCCGGTCCGCCTTAAACCGATTTACTTCGAGGCAGCACGGGCTCCGCTGTGATAACATTCGCTGGTTGAAGCAGGGAGGGATTGGCGATGAGGCTGCGGCTGGGCTCGGGCATGCTTTGGGGATGGATTGCGGGGCTGGTTTTGGCGGCGGGCTTGGCGCGCGTGGCCGCGGCGCAAGTGGATTTTCCCTTCCGCGACCCCAAGCTGGGCGACGATCAACGCATCGACGACCTGCTGGGCCGGCTGACGCTGGAAGAGAAGCTGACGCTCCTTTCGGACCACACGAAGTTTCCGCGGCTAGGGATCGCTTTTTCCGGCCAGGTAGAGGGGCTGCATGGGCTGGCGCTGGGCGGCCCGGGCGGCTGGGGCGGCTGGGGCAAGCAGCCTGTTCCGACAACGACCTTTCCGCAGGAAAAGGGGCTGGGCGAGACCTGGGATCCTGACCTGCTCAAGAGGATTGGGGCGCTGGAGGGCTACCAGGCGCGCTATGACTACCAGAATCCCAAAATCGACCGCGGTGGGGTGGTAATTCGCTCGCCCAATGCCGATCTGAGCCGCGATCCGCGCTGGGGCCGCACCGAGGAGTCCTATGGCGAAGACCCGTTCTTGGTTGGCACGCTGACGGTCGCGTTTATCCGCGGCCTCCAAGGCCCCGATCCAAAACACTGGCAGGCCGCTTCGCTGATGAAGCATTTCCTGGCCAACGAGAACGAGGACGGCCGCTCCCACACCTCTTCGGACTTCGATGAGCGGCTCTTCCGCGAGTACTACTCCGTGCCTTTCCGGATGGGCTTCGAGCAGGGCGGCTCGCGGGCAGTGATGGCCGCGTACAACGCCTGGAACGGCACGCCGATGCTGGTCCACCCGGTGCTGAAAGACGTGATGATCAAGGAGTGGGGCAACGACGGGCTGATCTGCTCGGACGGGGGCGCTCTGGGGATGCTGGTTTTCGCGCACAAAAGCTTCCCTGACAAGGAGCACGCCGTGGCGGCCGCGGTGAAGGGCGGCGTCAACAACTTCCTCGACTCATACATCGGCGACCTGCGCAAGGCGCTGAAGAATGGCCTGCTGACCGAGGCGGACCTGAACGCATCCCTGCACAACGAACTGCGCGTCTTTCTGCGGCTGGGCGAGTTTGACGCGCCTGGAGCAGACCCTTACGGCGAGATCGGCCGCAAACCGGGAGAGTATCTCAACACGGGCTCGGCGCTGGCGCGGCTGGCCACCGATGAATCGGTGGTGCTGTTGAAGAACGAGAACAATACTCTGCCGCTGGACCGTACGAAGCTGAAGACAATCGCCGTAATTGGGCCGTTTGCCGACCAGGTGCTGCTGGATTGGTACAGCGGAACGCCGCCGTATGCGGTGAGCACTCTCGATGGGATTCGCGAGGCGGCCGGTCACGACGTGAAGGTGCTCTCCTCCGACACCTCCGACCCTGGGGAGGCCGCGGCCCTGGCCCGTAAGGCGGACGTGGCGATTGTGGTGGTGGGCAACCATCCTGAATGCAATGCCCCTTGGGCCCAGTGTCCCACACCCTCCAACGGCAAGGAAGGCATGGACCGCAAAACCATTGTGCTGGAGCAGGAGGAGATGGTGAAGAAGGTCTTCGCGGCCAATCCCCGGACCATCGAGGTCTTGCGGGCCAGCTTTCCTTATGCCATCGTCTGGAGCCAGCAGAACCTGCCGGCGATCGTGCACATCACGCATAACAGCCAGGAGGAAGGCCACGGGCTGGCCGACGTGCTCTTTGGCGACTACTCGCCGGCTGGCCGTCTCACCCAGACTTGGCCCACGGGCGATGCGCGGTTGCTGCCCATCATGGATTACAACCTGCTCCACGGGCGGACTTATCTCTACAGCAAAGACAAGCCGCTCTACGCCTTCGGTTACGGGCTCAGCTACACGAGCTTTGCCTATGAGGGGCTGAGCTTGAGCGCGCCCAAGGTGGCGGCCGAGGGCACGGTCCAGGTGACAGTGAAGGTGAAGAACACCGGCCAGCGCGCAGGCGACGAGGTGGTGCAGATGTACGTGCAGCACCTGGACTCCAAGGTCGAGCGGCCAAACCTGGAACTGAAGGGATTCAAGCGGGTAAGGATCGAGGCCGGCGCGGAGCGGGATGTGACGATGGAGCTGAAGCCGCGCGACCTGGCCTACTGGGACGCGGCGGCTCATCTGTGGCGCGTGGAAAAGGAGCAGGTGCGGGTGCTGGCCGGCGGATCGAGCGACAAGCTGCCCGTTCAGGCGGACGTGAAGGTCGATTCGAGCGGAGAGTTCAAACCATAGAGCCTCTACCGCTTCTTCGCCTTTGCCGGCCGGGCCGGCTTCTTGGCGGCCTTCTTGACGCCCGCCAGCTTCAGCGCCTTCAGTGCGGCCCGATTCTTCTTGATCAGGGCGCAGCGCTGCTCGACGCAGGCGTAACTGCGCAGCGGATCGGCTGGGGTATTCATCACATAGTCCAGCAGCCTGGTGATCGTGCTTGCGGCCACGTGCAGCCGCGTGTCCGATGAGGCGTAGTAGATCAGCACATCGCCGTTCTTGCGTTCGATCCAGCCGCTGCTGAAGACGACGTTCGACACATCGCCCACGCGCTCGGCGCCCTTGGGAGCGATAAAGTAACCCGCCGGCTTGTGAGTGACCACCCACGGCCGCTCTAACTCGCACAGAAACATATAGAGCACGTAGCGCAGACCAGCCGCCGTGTTGCGCACTCCATGGGCCAGGTGCAGCCAGCCCCGCTTGGTCTTGATGGGCGCGGGGCCCAGGCCGTTCTTTACCTCTTGAATGGTGTGGTACTCGCGGTTGTCGAGGATGATCTCCTCGCCGACCTCGGCCTGCTCGATGCTCGGCGACAATCCCCAGCCGATGCCGCCTCCCTTGCCGGCCTGTATGAAGTCGTCCTGCGGCCGCGTGTAGAAGGCGTACTTGCCATCGACAAACTCGGGATGCAGCACCACGTTGCGCTGCTGCGGAGACTTCGATTTGAGATCGGCCAGCCGCTCCCACGTCTTCAGATCTTTGGTGCGGGCGATGCCGCACTGCGCCACCGCCGAGGAAGTGTCCCACTGCGGCGCCGCCGGGTCTTTGCGCTCGGTGCAGAAGAGGCCATAGATCCATCCGTCCTCGTGCTTCACCAGCCGCATATCGTACACATTGGTATCCGGGCTGGCGGCCTCGGGCATCACGATCGGATACTCCCAGAAGCGGAAGTTATCCTTGCCATTCTCGCTCTCGGCGACGGCGAAGAAGGATTTGCGGTCCGCGCCTTCAACGCGCGCCACCACCAGAAACTTCCCCTGGTGCAGGATAGCGCCTGCATTGAACGTCGCATTGATTCCCATGCGCTCCATCAGGAAGGGATTCGTCTTCTGGTCGAGGTCGTAGCGCCAAGTTATGGGCGCGTGTGCCGCCGTCAGCACCGGAAATTCGTAGCGGTCATAAATGCCATTACCGCCGGGTAACTTGCGGTTGCGCCGCACCAGCAGCTTCTCCTGCTGCTTGAATAACTCCTGGACGCTCTTCTTGAAAGTTGCACGATTCATCTGAGTTCTCCTGTCCTTCAATCTTAGCTTTGCGCCTTAGCCAGGCCGTCCACCCGCTCCATCACTTCAAAGCACGCGCGGCTATTGTGGTAGGGACACTTCCAGGGGTCCACCTTGAATTGCTCCGCGCTGGGAACGCCCGACCGCGATACCAGCCAGAACCATTCTCCATGCTCATGATCGACGATGTACTTGTCGATGAACGCCCAGCTTCTCTCGGCGGCATTCAGAAAGTGCGGCCGACCGGAAAGCTGGTAGGCGTTGAAGAAGCCGACGACGGCCTCCGCCTGCGGCCACCAATGCTTGTCGGTATCGATGATTCCGGTAGGATCGGCCTCGTAGAGCAGCCCGCCATCCGTGTCCAAACCCTGCTCGTAAACGGCCTGCGCCATCTTTACCGCAGCCTCGCGCACTCGCCTCAGAATGCCCTTGTCGCCGAGAACCTCCGCCGCCTCGCACAGCAACCAGCTTCCCTCGATGTCGTGGCCGAACGAGACTTTCTCCGAGCGCGGGCGCCACTCCTCGTCGAAGAAGAGAATGAAGTGCTGAGTTATTGGATCGAGGATGCGATCGAGAAAGACTTCGATGAGTTCCCGCAGCCGGAGGCGGACAGTCGAATCCTCGCGGCAGCGCAACAGCGTGGCATAAGCCTCCATCAGATGGAGATGAGTGTTCATGGACTTCTTCTCGTCCATGTCTACATCGCTCAGGCGCTGATCCACGGCCAGCGTCCAGTCCCGCTCATAGGTCTCGAAGTAACCGAGGTGCGTTGCATCGTGGCCCGCGGCATCGATCCTCTCCACCAGGCGCAATGCCCTGGCCAGTATCTCGGCGTCTTCTGTTGCGTGGTAGTACTCGGCCAGCGCGTAGACGGCAAAGGCCTGCCCATAAATGCGCTTCTTGGTGTCGATGGGCCGGCCCTCGAAATCGACCATCCAGTAATAGCCGCCAAACTCTGGGTCCCGGAAGAAGCGGACAAGATACTCATAGGCGCGGCGAGCGGCGGCAAGATACACCGGGTTGTCATAAACATTGAAGGCCTTGGAAAAGGTCCACAAGATGCGCGCGTTCAGAATGAGTCCCTTAGCGGCGCGCTGATCGACCGTCAAATCATTGGCAATCTGGCCGCGAAAGCCGCCAAACTCGCCGTCGATGCCGTACTTGAGCCAGAAGGGCAGGATGTCGGAGAGCAACTCCGCTTCCACCTTCCACCGTAACTCTTGCACTGGAGCGCCTCCTTCAGGAACCATCCGCTGTCGCCTAAGTCTCTGACCGGGTGATTTTGTCCTTCCCACCCTAGCGGCAAAGGCAGAGACGCCGCGAGGGTGGGGCACCCACATTGGTACAAGAATAAACGGTCAGAGACCAGTAAGTCCGCCGTATCCAGATCAGGCAGTCTGCGCCAGAATCGCGTCGATCCTGCCTAACTCCACTACCGAGAATTGCAGGTTAGCCAGCGCCGCCACGTTCTGCTCAATCTGCTCCACGCGGCTGGCGCCGATTAGCGCCGAAGTCATGCGGCCGTCGCGCAGCACCCAGGCCAGAGCCATCTGCGCCAGCGACTGCCCGCGTTCGGCGGCCACCGCGTTCAGCGCGCGCACCTTGGCCAGGCGATGTTCATCGATGTCGTGCTTCTTCAGAAACCCATGCGGCTTGTTCGCGCGCGAGTCGGCGGGGATGCCGTCGAGATAACGGTCGGTCAGCAAGCCCTGCGCCAGCGGGCAGAAGGCAATCCCGCCCACGCCCTCATTGCCCAGAACGTCCAGCAGTCCGCTTTCAACCCAGCGATCGAACATCGAGTACTTGGGCTGGTGAATCAGGCAGGGCGTCCCCAGTTCGCGCAGAATCTTTGCGGCCGTGGCGGTCTGCCTGGCGTCGTAACTGGAGATGCCGGCATAGAGCGCCTTGCCGCTGCGCACCGCCTGATCGAGCGCTCCCATCGTCTCCTCGACTGGCGTTTCGGGATCGGGCCGGTGTGAGTAGAAGATGTCAACGTACTCCAGGCCCATGCGCTTCAAGCTTTGATCCAGGCTGGCCAGCAGGTACTTGCGCGATCCCCAGTTGCCGTAAGGGCCGGGCCACATATCCCAGCCGGCCTTGGTGCTGACGATCAATTCGTCGCGATGCGGCTTGAGGTCCAGGCGCAGAATCTCGCCGAAGTTACTCTCCGCGCTTCCAGGCGGCGGCCCGTAGTTATTGGCCAGGTCGAAGTGCGTGATGCCCAGATCGAAGGCCCGGCGCACCATGGCGCGGCTGTTCTCAAAAACGTCCACCCCGCCGAAGTTATGCCACAAGCCCAGAGAGATAGCGGGCAAGCGCACGCCGCTCCGGCCGCAGCGGCGATACTGCATGGTGTCATAGCGCTGTTCGCTGGCAACGTACAAGGTAATTCTCCTAACTCAGAACGCCCCTGATTGTAACTTCCTTCCGCCCGTCCGCGGGCGGAGCCACGATATTGCCCTCGATCGGCGTTCCATCCACGGTCAGTGCAATCCGGTTGCCCTCGCCCTGGCGCTCTATGGAGATCTTGTAAGTCACCCCGCGGAAGATGCGGGTCGCGGTGAAGCCCGGCCAATTCCTGGGAATCACCGGAGCGATCTGCAGCCCGTCGAGCGTAGTGCGCACACCGAGTATCCACTGCGCGATGGCATAGTAGTTCCACGCCGCCGTGCCCGTGAGCCACGAGTTCTTGGCCTCGCCGAAGGTGGGCGCATCCTTGCCCGCGATCATCTGCGCGTAAACATACGGCTCGCAGCGGTGCAGCTCGCCGATCTCCTCGCGCGCCGAGGGATTGATGCGGCTGTAGTAGTCGTGCGCCGCATCGCCGCGGCCCAGGCGCGCCTCACCGATCATCACCCACGGATTCACATGGCAGAATATGCCCGCATTCTCCTTATATCCCGGCGGGTAAGAGGAAATCTCGCCCAGGTTGAGGTAGTACCTGGAGTAAGCCGGCTGCTGCACCACGATACCGTGCTTGGTGGCCAAATGCTCGCGAGTCGCGTCCATCGCCTTCAGGGCCGTGCCATCCTCCAAGCCGATCCCGGCCAGCACACAGAAGCCATTGGACTCGATGAATATCTTGCCCTCTTCACAATCCTTGGAGCCGATCTTGGCGCCGAAGTCGTCGTAGGCGCGCAGAAACCACTCGCCGTCCCAGCCATGCTTGCGGATGACCGCCAGCATCTTCTCGGTCTCGCCAATATAGTGACTGGCCTCGGCGGCCAACCCGCGGCGGCTGGCAATCGCGGCCAGCTCGCGGCCGGCGTGGACAAACAGCCCGGCGATGAAGACCGACTCGGCCACCTTGCCGTCCTTGTTGGTGGTGGTCTGGAAGGATTGGCCCGGCGTATCGGAGAAGCAGTTGAGGTTGAGGCAGTCGTTCCAGTCGGCGCGGCCAATCAGCGGCAACCCATGCGGCCCCAGGCGAGCCAACGTATAAGAGAAGCTGCGCTGCAGGTGATTGTAGAGCGGCTGCTCGGAGCCGGGTTCGTTGTCGTAGGGCACCGGCTCGTCCAGAATGCTCCAGTCGCCGGTCTCCTTGAGATAGGCGCTGACGCCAACGATGAGCCAGTGCGGATCGTCGTTGAAGCCGCCGCCGATGTCGTTGTTGCCGCGCTTGGTGAGCGGCTGATACTGGTGATAGGCGCCGCCGATGGGCAACTGAGTCGCCGCCAGGTCGAGGATGCGCTCGCGGGCGCGCGCGGGCGCCATGTGCACAAAGCCCAGCAGGTCCTGGTTGGAGTCGCGGAAGCCGAGGCCGCGGCCAATCCCGGATTCGTAGAACGACGCCGAGCGCGACATATTGAAGGTAGCCATGCACTGATAAGCGTTCCAGATATTGACCATGCGGTCGGTGTGAATGTCGGGCGTACTTACCTGGAAGATGCCCAGCAGGCCATCCCAGTATTGGCGCAGACGCTCGAAGGCCGCGTCGGCCTCGAGGGGATCGAGATACTTGGCTATCGTCGGCTTCACCAGCGCCTTGTTGATGGTCTGCGAGCCGGGCGGATCGAACTTCTGATCAACCGGATTCTCGTGGTAGCCGAGCAGGAAGACGATCTGGCGGGTCTCGCCGGGCTCCAGGTCGAGCTTGACCTGATGCGCGCCCATGGGCGCCCAACCGTGCGCGATGGAGTTGGTTAGCTGTCCGGCTTCGACCGCGGCGGGCGAATCCCAGCCGCGATAACGGCCTAGGAAGGCCTCGCGCTGGGTATCGAAGCCCGCCAGGGGCTCAGAGCAGGCGAAGTAAGCGAAGTGATCGCGGCGCTCGCGGTACTCCGTCTTGTGGTAGATCACGCCCTCCTCGACTTCCACCTGTCCGGTGTTGAAGTTGCGCTGGAAGTTGGTGGCGTCGTCCTGGGCATCCCACAGGCAGAACTCGATCGACGAGAATGCGGAGATTTGCGCCTTGGTCTGGCGGCGGTTGGTCACCGTGAGCTGCCAGACTTCGAGGTTCTCGTCCAGCGGGACGAAGTAGCGGGTGTGCGCCTCGATTCCGTTCGAGGTCGAGCCGATGACGGTGTAGCCCATGCCGTGGCGGCAGGAGTAGTCCTCCAGCTCGCGGCGCGTCGGCTGCCACGAAGGCGACCAGAACTGGCCCGATTCCTGGTCGCGCAGATGAACGTAGCGCCCGCCAAGATCGAAGGGCGCGTTGTTGTATCGATAGCGGGTGAGCCGGCGAAGGCGGGCGTCGCGATAGAACGAGTAGCCCCCGGCGGTGTTGGAGATGATGCCGAAATACGCCTGGCAGCCCAGGTAGTTGATCCACGGCAGCGGTGTATCCGGCTGCGTAATCACGTATTCGCGGCTTCGGTCGTCGAAGTATCCAAATTTCATGGTGGTTGTTCCCCCCAGGAAACGGCAGCCCTTGCGCGGCCCCCGGTTGATAAAACTCGATCAAACGTTTTTCCAGTGGATTCTGCTACTATTGGAAGACGAAACGCGATTATACTCGATGGGATATGTGTGCGGGCAAGTTCCGCGCGCGAAAGTGAAGCGATTTACCGCTGGTATCCGGCGTCGTTGCCAGAGCTTGCGGCAATGTGAGACCATTTGGCGTTTTCCGATCATTTTCGGAGCCCTTCCGCGAGGCGAGACCATAAAGATTATGACGAATTCCTTCTCCCAGCCGTGGATTGGCGCGCGATCCGGTCGCTGCCACCCCTTTGCCCGGCGCGGGAGCTGGAGGGGTCTGGCCGCGGCAAGTTGTGGAGAATCAGTTCTGTCGCCCGCGGAGAGCGGAGAGAGGATGCCGATAGGCATCGAGGAGTCGCATGCTTCACCTTCACGTAATTGACATCGTCATCATCGTAGCCTACCTGCTGAGCACGGTGTTCATAGGCTACTGGGTTTCAAAACGCGCTTCGCAGAGCATGCAGAATTACTTCCTGGGCGGCAATGCCATGCCCTGGTATATGCTGGGCATCTCCAACGCATCGGGAATGTTCGACATCAGCGGCACCATGCTGCTGGTCTCCTGGATGTTCGTCTACGGCCTGAAGAGCGTGTGGATACCCTGGCTCTGGCCCACCTTCAACCAGATATTCCTCATGGTCTACCTTTCCTCATGGCTTCGCCGATCGAACGTAATGACCGGCGCGGAGTGGATCAAGACCCGCTTCGGCACCGGATTGGGCGCGCAGCTCTCGCACGTGATCGTCGTGATCTACGCCTTCGTCAGCATCATCGGATTCTTCACCTATGCGTTCAAGGGCATCGGCAAGTTTGCTCAGACCTACCTGCCATGGCATTTGTCGGCCAATGAATATGCGCTGATTCTGATCGCCATCACCGCCATCTACGTGATCAAGGGCGGCATGATCAGCGTGGTCATCACCGAGGTGGTGCAATTCTGCATCCTCTCCGTCGCCTCCTTTGCCGTAGGCATTATCGCCATGCGCAAGGTGGCCCCTGAGATGCTTCACAGGGTGGTTCCCGCCGGCTGGGACAACATCTTCTTCGGCTGGCATTTGAATCTGGACTGGTCCACGCTGCTCCCGGCCGCCACCGCCAAGATTGCCGACGACAGGTACGAGCTCTTCGGCTTCTTCGTCATGATGCTGCTCTTTAAGGGCATACCGATCTCCGCGGCCGGCCCGGCGCCGAACTACGATATGCAGCGCGTTCTTTCCGCGAAGAATCCGCGCGAAGCCTCCATGATGAGCGCCTGGGTCAACATTGTGCTCACCCCTCCCCGGTACTTCCTTATCATGGGTCTCACGGTGCTGGCGGCGGCCTTCTTCGGGCCCGACCTGCGCGCCATGGGAAGCCATATGGACTTCGAACTGGTGCTGCCGCTGGCATTGGGGCGCTTTGTCCCGATGGGCCTGCTCGGCTTCCTGATCGCCGGCCTGCTGGCCGCCTTTATGTCGAACTTCGCGGCTACGGTCAACGCCGCGCCGCCCTACTTTGTCAATGACATCTACAAGCGCTACATCAATCCCAACGCTTCGCCCAAGACTTATGTGCGGCTGAGTTATCTCGCTTCCTTTACGGTGATCGTGATCGGCGTCATCTTCGGCTGGAACGTAACCTCCGTCAATGAGGTCGTGGTGTGGATTGTCTCCGGCCTTTGGGGAGGGTACACAGCTTCCAACGTCCTCAAATGGTACTGGTGGCGTTTCAACGGCTACGGCTACTTCTGGGGCATGGTCACGGGCATTGCCTCCGCGCTGGCGATGCCCAGAATTGCTCCCCTCTTTCCATTCGTGCAGCACCTGATGGCAACCTACACCATAAACATGGAGGTGGTGATCATCTTCCCGCTGGTGGTGGGCATTTCGCTCATCGGCTGCCTGCTGGGCACGCTGCTCACCAAGCCGGAATCGGATGAGGTGCTCATGGACTTCTACCGCCGGGTGCGGCCGTGGGGCTTCTGGGGACCGGTGCTCAGAAAGGTGCTGGCGGAAGACCCCGGCTTCCAGCGCAACAAGGATTTCTTCCGCGACATGTTCAATATCGCCGTCGGGATTGTGTGGCAGGTTTCCCTGGTGGCGCTGCCCTTGTACATCGTGATTCAGGAGTTCGACCGCGCCGCCATCGCCTTGGGCGTGATTCTGGCAACCTCGCTGATACTCAAACTCACCTGGTATGACCATTTAGCCGTGCGCGAGGTCGAGACCGATAAGGCCGCTTCCGCGAACAGCTAACCAGCTCGACCGGGCTGCTGTATTCCCGAATGGAACCTCAGCCGCCATTTGTTTGCACACGGGAGCATTTCGAAGCCCCTCTACCGCGCAAGAAAGGCCACGTCCCTTGGACCGCCGCTCGGGAACATCGGATACACAAGTCTTGCCAGCCGCTCAGCGGACGGGAGTGTCCGTTGAGCGGACTTCCTACCACGGTTGGCCCGGCTGCTTTCTCATCTCCAACGGCAGCGTGGAAGCCGTCGTCGTGCCCGCCATTGGCCGCGTGATGCAACTGCGGCTGGCGGGCGAGGCGGACGGCGCGTTCTGGGAGAACCGGGCATTGGATGGGCAACTCCACGACGCGGTCTCGAACGACTGGATCAACTTTGGCGGAGACAAGTGCTGGCCCGCTCCGCAGACAGTCTGGACCGGCCAGCAAGGCCGCGACTGGCCACCTCCAGCGGCCTTCGACGCGCGGCCCGCCGAGGCTGTCGCCAGCGAGCGCGGCGTGGTGGTGACCTCGCCCATCGATCCCGGCTTCGGCATCCAGGTTGTCCGCCATGTGGAACTGGACGCCGGGCAGCCCATCATGCGCATCTCAACCGAGTATCGCAAGCTTCTGGGCGGCGCTGTCAGGGTGGGCATCTGGACCGTTACCCAGTTGCAGGAACCCGAGCATATTTGCATCCTCCTCGCCGCAAAATCGAAGTTCGCGGCGGGCTATCTGCGGCTGCTGGCGGCCGAACCCGCGGACTTGAGGATCGACGGACGCCTGCTCTCCTTCGCGCGCCATCCACGCCAGTCCGTGAAGGTGGGCACGGATGGAGGCAGCCTGGCTTGGGTGGGACGGAAGTGCGTGGTCCGGATCGACGCGGAGGTTGGGCCGGGAGAATATCCCGATGGCGGCTGCGTCACCGAGGTCTATACCAACCCCGATCCTCTTAAATATGTGGAACTGGAGACTCTCGGGCCCTTGACGACGATGAATGCCGGCGACCAGATCGAGCAGACCACGGTATACACGGTGATGCCCCGGTCGACGCCGGACTCTGCAGCCGAAGCGCGCAGGGCGTTGAGCTGACGACAGGAGTTGTGTCGCTGACGTTCCGCCTCGCGCGCACTGTGAAGGGCCGAGGAACTTAGTTGCACTTCTAGATTTATCTCATAGATTCAATTATCTTTATTGATTCATAGACCATCGCCTTCCTCTTTCCTTTTGAGAACCAGAAGCGGGCTTCCGGACTGGCCGCGGACGAGGCGCGAAAAAAAGAAAAAATAGGGACTTGACAAAGAACGGTTCATGGGCGTGTAATGTGCCCGACTCTGAAATATGAGTTTTTTGCGATTTTGCTAAAACGTTTGACTTCTACAACTGAAACGTTTGAGTTGAAAATCCCAAAAAGCGGAGAAAGGCGAATTGCCTCTTCCATTCCACGGAGAAGAATCGGACGGCTCCGGCGCTGTGACAGGCGCGGCAAGAGGAACGGAAACAGGGGCTTGACAACCGGCACCTCCTGGGCGTGTAATGTGCGCGACCCTGGAAAACGGGTCTTTTCCTCATATTACTCAATCGGTTTACTGCTTTAGGTAAAGCGATTGAGTTGAAAGATCCCCAAAAGCGTAGAAAAGCAGATTTGCATCTTCCATTTCGTGGAGAAAAACCCGGCTGGTAAGGCACTCGATCTGGGTTCCTGCCGCCTCGGGCTGATAGGCCGGAACCGGGATTGGCCGGGATTCTGAGATGCTTTCCGGGAGGTTTGGATGCATGTGGTTTCCCGCGGCGGAAGCGCTTTTGGGGTCGACTGGTAACACGAGCACGGTGGACTGAAGGATCGCTGGGCAGATCGATGCTCTTGTGAGAGGTTCTTCGGTGCATTTCAACGGGCTTCAGTCCTGACCAACGGGGCAGCGGCTGAGGTACGAGACAAGAAACTGAAACAACTTTGAAAAGGATGGTCACATGAGACAAGCGAGATACAGGTTCTTCCTGCTGCCGTTGCTCTTCGTATTGGCATGCGTGGGAGCATTTGCACAGGCCAACTCCGAGCTCACCGGCATCGTCACGGACCAGACCGGGGCGGGGGTTCCGGGAGCGAGCATCGTGCTCACCGATCCGGCCACTGGCGCGGTTCACTCAACCGTAAGCGGATCCACCGGCCTGTACGACATACCCGGCTTGAACCCCGCCACCTACAACCTGAAGATCACGGCCAAGGGCTTCGAGGCGTACGTCCAGAACGGCATCGTGGTCAACGTTTCCATGACGTTCACCGCCAACGCCAAGCTCACCGTTGGCGCCGAAAGCCAGACGGTTTCGGTCGAGGCCGACGCCCTAACGGTACAGGCCGACACCAACGTGGTCAGCACCCTGATCAACTCGGAGGAGATCACCTCCATCGCCACCGAGAACCGCAACTTTGCGGCTCTGGCTGCTCTTGGCCTGGGCGTCAGTTCTGAACTGCCAGACAACAACTCCCTCGGTGCGTTTGGCGCCAACTTCAGCCTCGAATTCAACGGCCTGCGCGAGGCCCACAACATCTGGCTGATCGACGGCGGCGAGTCGGCTGACCGCGGCGGCGGCGGCGGCACGCAGATTCAGCCTTCGCAGGACGCCATCGCCGAGTTCCAGATGATGACCTCGAACTATCCTCCCGACTACGGCATCTCCTCCGGCGCCACCATCAGCATGTCGCTGAAGTCGGGCACCAACCAATTCCATGGCGGAGCGTGGGAAGAGAATCGCGCCACCGCTTACAACGCCAACTCCTTCTTCAACAAGTACAACGGCGCCACCAATGCCAGGCCGGCAACGCATTACAACGTATACGGCTTCAACGTCGGCGGCCCCATCTACATCCCTCACACTTACAACACCAACAAGAACAAGGGTTTCTTCTTCTTCAACCAGGAGTGGCGCAAGACGTCCGCCGTGGCTTCCAGCAACAACGCCACCCTCGACAAAGCGGATGTTCCGGTTTCTGGCACGGATCTCACCTACGTCGATCCAACGTATGCTGCAGCGCATGGTGCGGCCTTTACATGGTTGCAGGTCCCCAATGTTGCTCCTGGATCGGATTACGCGGTCAACCACCTTGGGGCTCTGACCCCCAACGGTTGCTTCCAGGGAACTAAGTCCTTGGATTCGGTTTCTGGCAAAATGTTGTGCCCAGCCGGACAGAAGATTCCTCATGGACTGTTCGATCCCAACGCGGTTATTTACCTAACGGCAGGCATTCTGCCCGCGCCGAACGTTGGAAGCACGGACTATAACGTCGCCAGCGTCCCGCTCCCGCAAAAGGTGGAAGACACCGTCGTCCGCGGCGATTACAACTTCAACGATAAGTGGGCGCTCCTGGTTCACTACATCGGAGATCATCAGAATCAGAACTACGGCAATCCGGAACTTGGCTGGTGCGGATGCAATTACAACACCCTGACCAGCATTCTCGCCTCGCCGGCCCATAGCGCTACCGCCAAGTTGACCGGCGCCATCAAGTCCAACCTGCTGCTGGAAGTCAGCATGAACTATGACGGCAACGGGGCCGACATCGTGCCCAGCGCGAACACCTTCCTGCCCTCGACCTGGACGGTTTCTCCGGTTGTGTCGGCTTATACCATCACCCGGAAGACCTGGCCCGGCATGGGTTGGGGCAGCACCCTGGGCGGAGGAAAATCGGAAGACACAGCCACCGAACCCTATCACAATGCGGCCCAGGACTATTCTCCCAAGGTGGACGTCTCCTACACCAAGGGCAAGCATCAACTCAAGTTCGGCTTCAGCTACAACCGCTATACCAAGAACCAGATGCTCTACGGCGATTCGCAGGGCTACTACAACTGGGGCCAGTTGTCGGGCGACACGCTCATGGATACTCTTTTGGGCCTGCCCAGCAGCTACAGCCAGAATCAGTCCGCGCCGATTCGCCACTACGCCAACCAGACTCCTTCGGTTTACGCCATGGACAACTGGCACGTGACCCCGCGCCTCACCCTGCAGCTCGGCCTCCGTTACGACGCCCTGCCGCACGCCTGGGAGCGCGATAACCTCCTTGGCAACTTCAATCCGGCTACTTACCAGACGGGCGCGGCCGCTGCTCCGGTGTGGAACGCCGACGGCACCATCAGTTCGCACAGCCCGACTCTGTACACCTTCGGCGGTATCCCCGCGTACGTCAACGGCACCAACCTTGCCGGCGTTAACGGCTACCCGCGTGGCGTGGTCACCAACGACTACAAAACCTGGCAACCCCGCTTCGGCTTCTCCGAGGATCTCTTCGGAAACGGCAGGACCATTCTCCGCGGCGGCTTTGGAACCTTCTATGAGCGCATGCAGGGCAACGACATCTTCGGCGTCGCCACCAGCGCGCCCTTCGATCCTTCGCTCAGCCTCAGCAACCCCTACTTCAGCACCCCTGGGAAGAACTGGAGCACCGGCAATGTGATCGCGCCGACGTCCCTGATCTTTGCGGGCTCCGGCGATAGCCTTGCCCAGACCTACAAAGCTCCCGGCGTGGCCATGTTCAGCCTCGGCGTGCAGCGCGAAGTAACGCGTTCGGTCATTTGGGTTGTCCAGTACGTTGGCAACTTGCAATGGCATCAGAACATTGTCAACAACTCGCTCAACGGTTTGCCGACCAACATTGGCCTGGTGAATATTGCCAGCGGAGCGTCGGCAGCCGCCTGCGCAACTCCTTCGGCAACCTGCGTTGACGCCCGCCAGGTAGCTGGTGACGGCGGCGGTCATTTCGGTTCAGACCTCGCGACATCTTTCGCTAACATCGCGGGCGAGAACGCCTACCGTCAATACCCGGGCTACGCGGGCATCACCCAGGATGAGAACGTCGCCACCGGCGATTACAACGGCCTCCAGTCGGCTGTTCGTATCCAGAACCGCTGGGGCCTGAGCGGCGAGGTCGATTACACATACTCGCATCAAATCGACATCCAGTCTCAGGATCGCAATGAAATCGACAACCCCTGGTATATCAAGTATGACAAGGGTTCGGGTTCATACGATCGCCGTCAAATCCTCAACGCCGACTACGTCTACAACCTGCCCATCTTCAACAAGAGCCAGGGACTGGTCAAGTCCATCGCCGGCGGATGGCAGATTGCGGGAACCTTTGTCAAAGAGACCGGCATCCCTCAGGAGATCAACATAAGCGCAGCTTATGATCCGGTCGGCTTGGGCGGCGGTTACAATGCCCATCCAAGTATGACCCCCGGCGGCAAGCTGAACTACCCCAAGAAGGTGACCCAATGGTTCGACGCAAGCCGGATCAATAACAACGTGACGCCCGTCTGGGCGGGCGGAACGAACCTGGGCTTCGGCAACTGGGGCAAGGACGCGCTGGTATTGCCCGGCCGCTTTAACCTCACCACGTCTCTCTACAAGTCCTTCCAAATCCACGAGCAAGTCAATTTCCAGCTCAAGTTCGAGTCGTTCAACACGCTGAACCACACCGAATTCAACGCTGTCAGCACCTCTGGCGGCAATGCAGGTGCGCTTACGGGAACCCAAGATCCACGCAATCTGCAACTGGCGGGCAAGTTCACGTTCTAACTTCAATCCACAACCGGGGCGCGGCGGCAATACCTGCCGCGCCCTCTTCTCATTCGGAAGTCTCTGAACAATTCCACCTCCTCATCTGCTGTCAAGGGCGCGGCCCCGACGCCGTTCAAGCTTCCAATGGGCTTTCGACGGTGCGCAAGACCGGCTCAGGCGCGGTAACCGCCAAAGAAGTGGCCGATGGAAAACTCCATCTTCAGGCGCCCGGCGATTCGATAGCCATTTTTCGCCGGAGAGTGTTACAACAGGAATATATGGTCAAGCGAATCAGATCAGGGCCCAGGCCGCTGCCGGGACAGCCCATCAGCCTGCGTACGCTCGGCGAGTATCTGAACCTGTCGCCGGCCACCATCTCGCTGGTGCTGAACAACGCTCCCGGGGTGCGCTCGATTCCCCAGGAGACCAGGGACCGGGTCACCAGGGCGGCGGCGAAATTCGACTATCGGCCCAGCTTCTACGCGCGGTCGCTGCGCAAGCGCCAAACCTTCTCCATAGGCGTGCTGGTGCCGGATCTGAACGACCACTATGTCGCGCCGGTGCTGGCAGGCGTCGAGGAGTTCCTAATCGAGGAAGGATACTTCTATCTGACCGCAAGCCATCGCCGCAAGCCGGACCTGATCGAGGAGTATCCGCGCCTGCTGATGGACCGCTCCGTCGAAGGGTTCGTCCTGATCGACACGGTGCTGGACCACAGTATGAAGCTGCCGGCGGTGGCTGTGGCGGGTCATCGCAAGATCGAGGGAGTGACCAACGTGGTGCTCGATCAGCGTCGGGCGGCGGAGCTTACTCTGCGGCATCTATACGATTTGGGGCATCGCAAAATCGCATTCATGCGCGGCGGCAGCCACAGCTCCGATGCCGACGAGCGCTGGGAATGCCTGATGAATGTAGCAGCGGAGATGAAGCTGGAGGTCTTGCCCAAATTGACCGTGCAAGTGAAGTTGCGGGTTTCCACCCCCGAACTGGGCTTTGGACCGGCCAATGAACTGCTCGAACGCGGCGGTGATTTCACGGCCATTGTCTGCTACAACGACGAGGCCGCCATCGGAGCGATTCGCGCCTGCATGAATCACGGCCTGCGCGTGCCCCCGGACGTCT
>Ga0187887_10001437_pt1 | contig 20536 bp, 17 predicted proteins | sample June2016WEW_7_10_FD_132977 | JGI IMG/M metagenome (GOLD analysis project Ga0187887, IMG submission 132977) | Peatland microbial communities from SPRUCE experiment site at the Marcell Experimental Forest, Minnesota, USA - June2016WEW_7_10 | ecosystem: Environmental > Terrestrial > Soil >... | reverse complement strand
CTCGTTTGCTCTTAGTCAACTGCTTCCGAGAGCGTATCACACGCAAGAAAGCTATCGAATAGGCTCATCCCTGTCCCGGCGCCCAACTGCCTGCGCTCTATTCAATTATGCTTCCCACCAGCTCAAAAGTGGGGGGAAACTTGGATTTTGGTTTCCACGGCGAACTTTCTTGCACGTCGAGGGTCGACCCCGTGAGATTCCATTGTCGTGGGGGCGCGGCGTTTCTGACCCGAATTCAACTCGCATCATTGCGGTGACCATATCAACGCCACCGTGCCCGCGTTCGTCGGCAACACTTCCACTACTGTCCCAGCGGGGAAAGAAACTGGCTCGCGGTAGACGTAGCTTCGCGCGAAACGCGGCTGGTAGTTGTAGAGCCAGAGGAGCGGCTCCACGCCACCGTCGGGTCGCCGAGCAACTACCTGCAAAGATGCGCCGGCGGGGACTTGTGCGGGACGAATGGCCACAAGTTGAATCGCGCGCTTCAATTCGAGCCGGCCGTTCACCACGAGCTCCGGACCTGACGGCGGGCTTGCGGGCGCGGCGGTCTTCGTGAAATCGAGTACGGGCGGCAGCAGCGCCGGATCGCCCTCTGGTGCGCCACCCTCGGCCCACGCGGCGACGATCTCCAGTTCGGCCTCTGTCAGCGCCTCGTCATTGCGAAAATCGCCGAAGCCGTCCACCGCGCCCCACGGAGGCATGCGGCGCTCGAGTATCTCTTCCTTGATTGCCACGGCCCAGGGACGCGCCTGCCGGTAGGTCATCAACGAAAAAGACGACCCGCCTTCGCGATGACACGATGCGCAATGCGCCAACACCAACCGCGAAACTTCACGGCTCCATGTGATTTTCGTCGAAATGGGATCGTGCGCCAGCGCGCACACGGGCAGCAACAAAATGGCCCGTTTCCAGCGCACTCAGTGCCCGCCGGTCCAAACGACGCGCCAGATGGAGTTCGACCCGTCATCGCTCACCATCAGCGATCCATCGGGAGCGACCGCGACGCCGACCGGCCTTCCCCACACATCGCCATCCGGCGTGACGAACCCGGTGATGAAATTCTCGAAGACGCCGCTGGCATGGCCATTCTCCAATGGCACACGAATCACTTCGTATCCCGTACGCATGTGCCGGTTCCAGGAGCCGTGCTCGGCCGCGAAAATGTCGCCCTTGTATTCAGCCGGGAATTGCGAGCCCTCATAGAACGTCATCTCAAGCGAGGCATTGTGAGGCTGCAACAAGACATCGGGAACCAGCACCTTCTCCTTCAGTTCGGGATGCGCACCGTTCAGCCGCGGATCGGGGTGACCGCCTGTGTAGTAATAAGGCCAGCCGTAAAAGCCCCCGTCGGCGACGTGAGTGATGTAATCGGGCGGCAGATTATCCCCCAGCTCATCGCGCTCGTTGGTGGAACACCACAGCTCGCCAGTAGCGGGGTTCACCGCGATGCCCACGGGGTTGCGAGTGCCGTATGCGTAGACGCGTTCAAATTGACCACTTAGGTTGAACACCAGAATGTCGGCCCGATGAAACTCGTTGGGATGGGTGTCGGGGTCGTTGATGTTCGAATTCGAGCCGACCGATACATACATGTGCTTGCCGTCCGGCGTGAGCGCGAGATCGCGAGTCCAGTGGTAGCCGGCGCGCGGCAAATCGGCCAGCTTCTCCACCGGACCGCGTGCTTTCAGGTCGCCGCTTTGATAGGGCACGCGCACCAGCGAATCGGAATTGCCGATGTACAACCAGCGCGGGTTCGGTCCCGCGGGGACAAAAGCCATGCCGAACGGCTGGTGGAGGCCGGTAACAAACACCGACATTTCTTTCGATTTCCCGTCGGGCGTGATTCCACGGTAAACGCGAATATCGCTCGGCTCGCTTTCCGCGACGAACAAATCTCCGTTGGGCGCCGTGCGAATTTCACGCGGGTTATTCAATCCCTCCGCATAGAGCTGCACCTTGAAGCCAGCGGGCGCCTGCGGCCACGCATTGGCCGGCCTCGGCACTACCTGCGGACCATTCCCCGCGCTCCCTGTCTCGAATGGCTTAGGAAGATCGGGCACGGTGATTTTTCGAAACTGGCCGGGACGCTCCGTGGTGTAGTCCTGAAAGGCCGTCTTGCCGGTGAGAACTTCGCCCACTTTTCCTGGCCCGGCGAAGATCAGCAGCGTGGCTATCAGCAGTTTCATTCGGCTCTCCTTATTTGCTTGTACCAGACGGTGTAGGGGCGATCGAGTTAACCATGGCCAGAAAATCTTCCAGCCGTGTGCCTGGTTGGTCTTCGAAGGTATCGTCCAGCGGCAGGAGCGAACGCATGCGATCCAGACGGAAGTTGCGAAAATCTGTGCGGGTTTCGCACCACGCGGTGAGAGTCCACAGAGTGCCCCAGAAGGCCAGGCCCAGTGGCCGGATGACGCGCTCCGATTGCTTGTCGCGCAGGTCAATATAGGCGATGCGCAGCTTGCGACGCGCGAGAATCGCCTGGCGAATGGTTTCGATATTGGCCGCACTTAGATTGGCGATGTGCCCGGGCGCGAACAGCGGCGTGCGCTCCACATCGTCGCGCCGCGATGCGGGTAATGCCTGGGTGATCTTTTCAATCGCCGAGCGGCTGGAGAGCGCCAGAGCAGGGCCGCACCACGCCTGCACCATCCGCGCGCCCGCCACCAACGCGTGCACTTCGTCCATGGTGAACATGATCGGGGGAAGATCGAACCCTTTGCTGAGGCGGTAACCGACGCCCGCCTCGCTTTCCACGGGCACACCGGAGAGCGACAGATCGCGGATATCGCGATAGACCGTACGCTCTGAGACCGACAACCGCGCGGCGATCTGAGCGGCGGTGGTGAGCCGCCGGCCCCGCAGATACTGCACGATCTGAAAGAGCCGGTCGGCGCGGCGCATCGCCCCAGTTTAGCTTTGACTGGCTCAGCCCGTGCAGGGACTCAACTCAGCGCGTGCAGGCCGACGGTGTTTCCCTCCGTATCCAGGATCCTGGTGTACACGCCCATGTCACCGGGAAGCGTGACGTCGGGCATGAGGACCTTGCCACCCGCCGCCTCCACGCGGCTGCGGACCGCATCCAGAGTGGGCTCGGCGTTGAGGTAAACCACGGCTCCCGCGCCCGGCTTGAACTCGCCGCCCTTGATGAGGCAGCCACTGATGGCCGGCGCAGTGTACGGGAACACGGCGAGTTCCACCCCTCCCGCGGGTTCGCGCCGTAGCTCGGTGTTGAGGATAGCTTCATAGAAGCGGACCGCGCGGTCCAGATTGAGAGCGGGGATCTCGAACCAGACCACTCGGCTCAGGCGTTGCTGTTCTCTCGGGGTCATGTCATCTCCTTGTGGCTTCACTTATAACCGAGGGCTCGGCCCCGGCTACAGGAGATTGTGCGGCAGGGCTGCTGACAGGGTTGTGTCAGGAGAGTGGAGGGAGTTTCTTACGCGTGACTTGAACGACTACATCCCGGACTGATAGCCTGAGATGGGAAGACGGGGCCGTGCCCTCCTGTACACAGACGGATAGTGTCATGCGAGGACTGAGGGCGATTGATTCTTGGGGTAGCCTATTCTCCAACAGGTATCGGCCCCATCCAACCCCTCTGGGTTGTCGAATGAACTGAGCGATGAGAACCCAAAGCGAAACTCGACGCCGCGAGCAACTGAAAAGCGATCGAAGAGGCCGCCGGTTGCTGGAACGATGAGTCGCATCCCGACCTGGGGGCTGGCTCAGAAGCCTGGATACGCCGGATGCGCCAGGAGTCGGAGCTGCGGTTCCGACAGTTGCAGCAGCTGCGCGAAGCCGACTAACTCACTTCTTCAGCACCGCCGTCATCTCATCCAGTAGCGCGGCCTCGTTGCGCAGTACCGCCGACACAACCTCGATCTCGTGGCTGGCTTCGTCCCAGTGTTTCTCCTCGATGGCTTCGCGAATGCCCGGCAAGGTCTTCACGCCGTAGCCGGTATAAAACCCGGGCGCGTAGATCTGGTGCTGGAACCAGGGGCGGCGCGGCAGCCCGGCGGCATCGGTGAGCACTCGTTCGGTTTCCATCAGCTTTGCATTCAGCTCCTGTGCCGGGGGCTGCGGCGCATCCTTGAAAGCCTTCTCGAACGCGTCGGCACTGCGCGACAACGTATCGGTTGCGGTTTCCAGTGGCGCGAAATTCAGATAAGGTGGGATCTCCTCGCGTTTCGGCGGCACCAGCACTTTTTTCGGATCCGTAATGGCCGGGAACACGCCTTCGTCCAGCTCGCGGTCGCGCTCTTCAATTTCATCGTGCTTTTCCTTCCAGAGCGTCTTCACTTCGTCGACGTACTTGCGGATGGTGTCGGCGAAATCGCCGAATTGGAACGGAAGCACGTCCGCATCGGCCAGACGCATCACGGCTGTGCCGGCCGTTTGCGCCAACGCCTGGCCATAGACAAACTTCGTGTCTGCGAAATGCGTGTACCAGTAGAAGTCGTCATAAGCGGAATGATAGATGCCGCCGCCATCTTCGCCAGTGTAGCCCAGGTTGAGCGAGGCAACGCCGAGATGATCGATGAAAGCGGTGTAATCGCTGCCCGAACCGAGCGCGCCGATGCGCAGGTCCGCGCGATTGCGGAGCTCCTTTCGATCCTCCGGCTTCGCCTCGGAGATGCGGTGCAATCTCAGACGTTCCCGGACGGAGAGCTTCGTCTCGGGGTCCTCCACATCGCGCTCGATGCCGTTCATGAACTGTTCCAGAATGTGCGAGCCGGACACGCCCAAAAAACCGCGCCCATTGCCGTCGGAGTTAATGTAGACCGCGGCATGCTTCTTGAGCTCGGCCGCATGCTCCTCCACCCACTCCGTGGAGCCGAGCAGCCCCTCCTCTTCACCGTCCCAGGCCGTAAAGATGACGGTGCGCCGCGGTTGCCAACCTTGCTTGCGCAGCTCGGCCATGGAGCGCGCCTCTTCCAAAAGCGCTACCTGAGCCGAGATCGGGTCCTCCGCGCCATTCACCCACGCGTCGTAATGATTGCCGCGAATGATCCACTCGTCCTTGTCATCACTGCCGGGGATGGTTGCGATCACATCGCGGATGTCCACCATGTCCCAGTTGAACTGCAGCGCGAGGTGTACCCTCGCGGGGCCGGGACCCATGTGATAAGTGAGCGGCAAACTGCCGCGCCACGTCTCGGGCGCGACCGGCCCTTTCAACTCGGCCAGCAGCGGCTGCGCGTCACCATAGGAAATGGGAAGGACCGGGATTTTCGTGAGCGTGGTTGCCTCGGAAATGGGCAGCCGCTTGGCATCCACAGTTGCGCCAATTCCGGGCGTGAGCGGATCGCCGGGATACACGGGCATATCCATCACGCTGCCGCGCTGCGCACCGAACGGCGGCCGCCACGCGCCCTCGGGGAACACGTCGCCCTGCGCGTAGCCGTCATCTTTCGGATCCGAATAAATGATGCAGCCGATGGCTCCATGCTCGGCGGCCACCTTCGGCTTGATTCCGCGCCACGATCCGCCGTACCGCGCGATCACGATGGCGCCCTTCACCGAAACGCCGTTGCGCTCCAGCTCTTCATAGTCGGCGGGAATACCGTAGTTCACGTAGACGAGCGGACCGGCAACGTCGCCATCGACTGAATACGCGTTGTAAGGCGGCAACTGCTGAGCGGTCTGGCTGGATGTGGGATCGCCGGGGATGGGCGGCTCGGCCAGTTTCGCCGCGTAGTGTCCGGGCGCTATCAGCTCCAACGTGCGCAGCTTCGGCGTCGGAAACAACACGCGAAATGTCTCAATGTGGGCGTCCAAACCCCAGGAGCGAAACTGGGCCAGAATCCACTCGGAGTTGTCCTTGTCGTACGGCGAGCCGATGTGGTGCGGAAACGCCGAAAGCCGGCGCATATACTCGCGCATGTTCTCCGGACTGGGGAAGGCGCGAAACTTCTCTTCCCATTCACGCTCGATGCGCGCGCCGTCGCTGCTATAGCCGCGCAATGAGGCGTCGGAGTGCGGGGCGGCGGGCCCGGCCCCAAAACATGCGGCGAATGACAGAACAACCGGCAGAATGGCACGCGATGTATTCGACATGAGGTTGTAATGGATACTGTAACGTATGATTCCCCGTCTTGCTGTAATCGCCGCGCTGGCCGCCGTTCTCGCAACTGCGGACAAAACCTGGCCCGTAACCGAGGGAGACGCCCATCTCCACGACTTCCATTTTCAAACCGGCGAGACCATGCCGGACCTGAAGATTCACTACCGCACGCTCGGTACGCCCCGGCGCGATCCATCTGGAACCGTTCGGAACGCTGTGATGATTCTGCATGGAACCACCGGGGCCGGGACGACATTCCTGTTGGGCATCTTCGCGGGAGAGCTTTTCGGACCGGGCCAACCGCTCGACATCGCGCAGTATTACGTGATTCTGCCCGACGGCATTGGGCACGGCCAATCGAGTAAACCGAGCGACGGCTTGCGAGCGAAGTTCCCGCGATACGGGTACACGGACATGGTGGAGGCGCAATATCGCATGTTGCGTGAACGACTGGGCGTGACGCATTTGCGACTGCTTATGGGGACCTCCATGGGTTGCATGCATAGCTATGTGTGGGTTGAACACCACGGCGATTTCCTCGATGCCGCCATGCCGCTGGCTTGTCAACCGATGCAGATCACCGGCCGCAACCTGCTCTGGCGCCTAACCGTCATACACGCGATTCGCGATGACCCGGCGTTCGACGGCGGGGATTACACGGAGAATCCGCCGTCCGCCAAGACCGCTGCGGCGATCCTCGCGTTCATGGGCGGCAATCCGCTCACGTGGCAGAAGACCAGCCCAACACGGGAAAAAGGTCTGGAGAAGTTCGCGAAGATCACGGCTGGCCCGCTTCAGGATGCCAACGACACTGCATACGCAGTGGACGCGTCATGGGATTACGATCCCGAGCCGGGTCTCGCCAAAATCCATACGCCGATTCTGCACATCAACTTCAGCGACGACACTATCAACCCACCGGAATTGAAGATCACACCGGAGCTGCTGAAGCAGGTCCCCTCGGCGCGGTTCATTCTGTATCCGTATACGCCGGAGACCCGTGGGCACGGCTCGCACACCATGGCCGCGCTTTGGAAGGACAAGCTTGCGGAGTTTCTGAAGGAGACGGAGCCGAAATAGGCGTTAGCTTCCGAGACGTATTGGCGTGACGTGCGCACGGACCCACTTCTCCAACTCGACAAATCGCATCCTCCCGCTCTGGTAGAGGCCGATAAGAAATGAGAAGGCTTGGAGATCGTCAAACTCAAGCTGGTATCGATTCACCTTTAGAAACGCAGCGGTCACGGTGACGGCGACACGCTTGTTGCCGTCCACGAACGGATGGTTTTGCGATAAGCTCTCCCAAAGCGCAGCGGCTTCCTGGATAATGTCCTCGTAGTAGCCCGATTGCGGCCGGGCGAGTGCCGATTCAAGTCCGCCGCGATCCCGGATTCCAAGCGAACCCCCGAACCTGGCGATCAGCCGGGTGTGAACCGCGATCACCTCATTACTGGTTGGATAGAAGGTCACTGCGCCAGACGGCGAAGCAGCTCAGGGTGCTGTTCCACAAACTCATCTACAGCGGCCAGAAATGGCGAAGACGGAGAGAGGCTCTTTCTCCGGAGGAACTCGACGAACAGTCTCACATATTCCTGCTCATCTGGTGTCAATGAGCTGATCACGTCGACAAGATTCCCGGCTGCCATCGTTTCCTCTGTCCGCAGTATACCCCGGGAGGCCGCGCATCATCTTCCCGCGCCCGCGATCTTCAACCGGATGCGGTACACGCTGGTGCTCGCCGTGATGTAAAGCGATTTGCCGTCCATATCGCCCCATGCCAGATTGCTCACCACTTCCGGCACCTTGATGGTTCCGAGATGCTCGCCTTCGGCAGAAAAAATCCACACCCCGCCGGGGCCGGCGCTGTACACATTCCCGCTCTTGTCTACTTTCATGCCGTCCGGCGCTCCAGGGGAGTTATCGGAAGTCGCATCGTAGAAAACAGTGGCCTCCGACAGCGAACCGTCGGCGTTCACTCGATACCGCATCCACAGCTTCTTCGGCGCGGAGTTATCCACATACAGCCATTTCTCATCGGGCGAGAAGGCGATGCCATTCGGACGCGGAAGATCCTTCACCACAAGCCGAAGTTTGTCGCGCGCGGGTGGCGCACCGGGTTTCTGCGAGATCGCGCCCGGAATGCGATACACGCCGTTGACTTGAAGTTCCTTCGCGGGATCATTATCGCCCTGCGTTGGCAAACCGTAGGGTGGATCGGTGAAGTAGAGCGAGCCGTCCGACTTATACACAACGTCATTAGGGCTGTTCAGCCGCTTGCCTTCATACTGATCCGCCAGCACGGTGATACGCGCGCGTGGATTCATCGCCTCCAGACGCCAGACATTGCGTCGCGCATGCCCGGCAACGGTGAGCCGACCGCGAGCGTCAAGTGTCATGCCATTCGATCCCGGCTCCGGTCCACCGTAGGGCTCAGTCCCTGTATAGCCGCTCGGATGCATGAAGATGCTTGCGCCAGTGTCCGGCGTCCACTTCATGATGCTGTTGCCGGGAATCTCCGCGAACAGCAGGTAGCCGGCGGAAATCCACACCGGGCCCTCGGTCCATTTGTTGAAGCCGGTGGCGACGCGCTCTACCTTCGCGTCTGGCGGGATGATCTGGTCCTGCGAAAACGCGGCGGCCGGCAGCATGGCGAGCCAGAGGATTGTTCGTATTTGCACGGGAGAATTGTATAACAAACGTGACACTGAGCATGCCCGCTACAATAAGGTCGATGATTCCCAGGGTCAGAAAAGCAGTCTTCCCGGCGGCGGGGCTTGGCACACGATTCCTGCCGGCCACCAAAGCGCAGCCGAAAGAAATGCTGCCATTGGTGGACAAGCCGCTCATTCAATATGGCGTCGAGGAAGCGCTGCATTCGGGCATTCAGAACATTCTGATTGTCACCGGCCGGGGCAAGAGCTCCATCGAGGACCATTTCGACGTGAGCTTCGAGCTTGAGCAGACGCTGGAATCGAAGGGGAAGACCGACCTGCTGGCCATCGTGCGCGGCGTTTCCGATATGATCGACGTTTCCTATATCCGCCAGAAGGAGGCGCTGGGCCTGGGCCACGCTGTCCATCGCGCCAAGGAGCTGGTGGGGAACGAACCGTTCGCCGTGGTTCTATCCGACGACGTCATCGAATCTGAGATTCCCTGCACTCGGCAGTTGCTGGATGTCTACGAGTTCTTCGGCGCTTCCGTGGTGGCGCTGATGGAAGTGGAAGGCGATGCCATTTCCTCTTACGGTGCGGTGGATGCCGAACCCGTCAACCACAATGGCACGCGCGACCGGCTGTTTCGCATCCGCAACATGGTGGAAAAACCGAAGTTGTCAGAAGCGCCGTCGAACCTGGCTATTATCGGGCGCTACGTGCTGACGCCGGAAATCTTCACGTCCATCGAATCCATCGATCCGGGCAGCGGCGGCGAGATCCAGCTCACCGACGCTCTTAAACACCTGTTGCGCAACCGGCCCATCTACGGCTACAAATTCGAGGGCAAGCGCTACGATGCGGGCGACAAGCTGGGTTTCCTGAAGGCCACCGTGGAGTTCGCCCTGAACCGTCACGACCTGGGCGCACCATTTCTCGAGTACCTGCGAAGTCTGAAACTATAAAGACTGACAATGACATCTCTGGCCCAGCGCGCGCTTCGGCTGTTGCTGTCGCTGGTGGGCGTCGCTGCGGTCACCTTTATAGGCTTTCGAGTGATTCCCGTGAACGCTACCACGGCGGGCCTGGCTTACCTGCTGGTTGTGCTGGCGATCGCCAGTACATGGGGTTTTGCGGAGGCTCTGATCGCCTCAATAGCCTCCACCCTCGCATTCAATCTGTTCTTTCTTCCGCCAATCGGCAAGCTCACCATTGCCGACCCGCAGAACTGGATCGCACTTTTCAGTTTTCTGGTAACGGCCCTGATTGCCAGCCGCCTTTCGGCTAAGGCGAAGCTCAGGACCCAGGAAGCCATCGATCATCGGCAGGATGTGGAGAGGCTTTACACATTCAGCCGGGCCATTCTGCTGATCGATAACACCGAGCCATTCCCCCGCCAGCTCGCCCGCAAACTCGCCGAGATCTTCGAGCTGAGCGCTATCGTTCTGTACGACCGTCGAACCGGCGAGTTCCATCGCCAGGGTCCCGCGGAATTCGAGGGTCTGGACGAGCAGCTTCGCGACGCGGCCCTCAACGGCACTTCGTTTTCCGATCAGGGACGGCATCGCGTGATCACCGCCGTCCGGCTCGGCTCCGAACCGATTGCCAGTCTCGCGCTGCAAGGCGTGGCGATGGGCGACGCCGTTTTGCAGGGCATTGCCAATCTTGTGGCCATTGGACTGGAACGGGCGCGTGCGCAGGATCTTGCCCATCAGGTGGAAGCCGCCCGCCAGAGCGAGCAGCTTCGGACCACGCTCATCGACGCAATGGCCCACGAGTTCAAGACACCGCTCACGTCGATCCGCGCAGCCACCACATCGCTGCTGGCGGATCCAGAAGATCTTTCCGCGAGTAAGACCGAGTTATTGCGCATCGCGGACGAAGAATCCGACCGCCTGCAACACCTGATCGACGACACTGTTGAGATGGCCCGGCTCGATACCGCACGTATCGAGGTTCATCGCGAAGCGGCGCGCGTAGATGAGATCGTCCGCGAAGTAGTAACATCGATGCAAACCGAAATCGAGGACCGGCGCGTCGAAATTGTGTCCGATCCGGGCGTGACCGAGAACACCATTGATCGCCGCCTTGTCCGCCTGGCGATCCGGCAGCTGCTGGACAATGCGATGAAGTACTCGCCGCCACAAGCGCCGGTGAGGGTCCATATTCACAATGGCGATGGCACGAATACAGTGGAGGTTACCGATCATGGTGCGGGCATACCGGCCGCCGAACAGGAGCGCGTCTTCGAGCGCTTTTACAGGAGTCCTGGCGTGAAGCACCAGGTCCCTGGGTCGGGTCTTGGGCTGAGCATCGCACACAGCATTGCGCGCGCGCATGGCGGCGACCTCACGGTCACCAGCCGTCCCGGCGAGACAACTTTTCGTTTGAGTCTGCCAGTACGGCAGAACGGGGTGTAGTTATGAGCGCGGGACGCATTTTGGTTGTCGATGACGAACCGCAGATCCGGCGTATTCTGCGCACAACTTTGACCGGCAGCGGATATGAAGTGGAAGACGCGCGGTCCGGCGAAGAAGCGCTCGAGAAAGTGCGGGACTTCCGGCCCGATCTGGTGCTGCTGGATATCAACATGCCGGGAATGGGCGGTCTTGCGGCCTGCCGTGAGTTGCGCGCGGACACGCTCATGGGCATCATCATGCTCACGGTGCGCAATTCCGAAGAAGACAAGGTCAAAGCGCTTGACGCCGGAGCAGACGATTTCGTCACCAAGCCCTTCAGCACACCGGAGCTGCTGGCGCGAATCCGCGCGGCCCTTCGGCGCGTACCCGTTGCGCCGCAATCTTCGCCAGCGCGGCTTGAGCTCGGGCGACTGGTCATCGACTTTACTGCCCGCGTCGTGCAGAATGGCGGCGTCACGTCGCACCTTACGCCAAAGGAACTGGATCTGCTTCGTTACCTCACGCAGCATGCGAATGAAGCAGTATCGCACCGGCAACTGCTCCAGGCCGTGTGGGGACCCGATTACGGCGATCAGGTGGACTACCTGCGCGTGTTCATCCGCAGCCTGCGTAAGAAAATCGAAGCGAACCCCGAGCAGCCCGAGTACATCACCACCGAACCCTGGGTCGGCTATCGCTTCAACGCGCCTGCCAACTCTTAATAACTTCTTCACGCCTTTTCCATTACTTCTTCAGGGCGTTCCCCCTACGCTTGGACTGTACGAACCAATGGAGGCGCGAAACGAAATGGCGCTCGCGTTCGAGAGAATGCTGATCCCCGCGGTGACGCGGCCCGATGAGGCCGTCAAGCGGGAAAGCACCCGTCTGGGTGTGGTTGTGGTTTTCACTTCAGTCGAGTCCACGGTCCATGCTTTGCGCAAGGCCGGCGCTCTGGCCTCGCGGCTGAATGCGCGCATTTCGCTCGTGGTTCCACAGGTGGTACCATACCCTCTACCGCTCACAAGTCCACCAGTGCTGCTGGATTTCAGCGAGCGCCGCTTCCGCGTGATCGCCGCGGAAAGCCCCGTGGAAACGACCGTGCGGCTGTATCTTTGCCGGGACCGGATGGAAACGCTCGCAGCGGTCCTGGAACCTCACTCGCTGATCGTTCTTGGCGGGCGCAGGAGATGGTGGCCGACTCAGGAAAAGCGCCTGGTCCGGAAGCTGCGGCGCGCCGGTCACGAAGTGATTCTGGAGGAAAAGGATTAACACCATGCTCGACCTCTTTTACATTGGCGTGGGTGTCGTGTTTCTGCTGATCTGCTGGCCGTTTACCAAGGCCTGCGACAAGCTCTGAGGAGAATCGAAATGGATTACATCATCGCGGGCATTACCTCGCTCGGTCTGTTTGTCTATCTGCTCTACGCGCTGCTCAAGCCGGAGCGGTTTTAGGGGAAGATGAAATGACCGCTGCCGGTATTCTGCAGATCGCCTTGTTTTTCGGCGTGATCCTGGCGTGCACCAGGCCCCTGGGATCTTACATCGCGCGTGTCTTCGCGGGAGAGCGGACCTTTCTGCATCCCGTTCTGCGATGGCTGGAGGTTCTCACTTACAAAGTGTCCGGCGTACGCGAGGACGTGGAGCAGCGTTGGACGCAATACACCGCCTCCGTGCTCAGCTTCAGTATCTTCGGGTTTGTGATTCTGTATGTGCTGCAGCGCGTGCAGGCCTATCTGCCGTTGAACCCGCAGAACTTCGGGACGCCGGTGGTTCCTCCGGATGGAGCGTTCAACACCGCCGTCAGTTTCCTGACTAACACAAACTGGCAGGGCTATAGCGGCGAATCGACGATGAGTTACCTGGTGCAGATGGCTGGCCTCACCGTGCAGAATTTCGTCTCGGCCGCGGCGGGCCTGGCCATTGCCATTGCGGTAGTGCGTGGCTTTGCGCGGAAAGAGTCGAAGACCATCGGCAATTTCTGGACCGATCTTACACGCGGCACTGTCTATGTTCTGCTGCCCCTGAGCATCGTCGCCGCGCTGTTTCTTTGCTCGCAGGGCGTGATACAGAACCTAAAGCCATACACGACTGTCACCACTATCGAAGGCGCGAAGCAGACCATCGCGCAGGGACCCGTGGCCTCGCAGGAAGCGATTAAGGAACTCGGCACCAACGGCGGCGGCTTCTTTAACGCTAATTCCGCGCACCCATTCGAGAACCCGACTCCACTTACTAACTTCGTGGAAATGTTTCTGCTGTTAGTAATTCCGGCGGCCCTGACTTACACGTTCGGCAAGATGGTTGGCGATACGCGCCAGGGATGGGCCATTTTCGCGGCTTTCACGATCATGTTCCTGGGCGGCGTGTTTGTCTGCTATGGCTTTGAGCAGGCAGGCAATCCCACGCTGGCGAAGCTTGGTCTGCAGACCGCCGCCACCTCGGGCCAGCCCGGCGGCAACATGGAGGGCAAGGAAGTTCGCAATGGCAACGTGAACTCGGCCTTGTTCGCCACCGTCACGACCGATACCAGTTGCGGCGCGGTCAATTCATGGCACGACAGCTTCACCCCAATCGCCGGGCTGGTACCCATGGTCAATATGATGACCGACGTGGTCATTTTCGGAGGAGTGGGTGCGGGCCTGTACGGCATTCTTATTTACTGCATTGTCGCGGTATTTATCGCCGGCCTGATGGTGGGTCGCACACCCGAGTATCTGGGCAAAAAGTTGGAGCAGAAGGAAGTGAAAATGGCTATGTTAGCAGTGATTGCCACTTCCGCCTGCATTCTGGTTTTCAGTGCTCTAAGTTCCGTGATACAACTTCCCGCCAAAGGTTACTGGAACCCGCCTGGCCCGGCCACCGCCAACATGAATAACAACGGCCCTCACGGGTTCAGCGAAATCCTGTATGCGTATGACAGCGCCACCGGGAATAACGGCAGCGCCTTCGCCGGCATCACCGTGAACACGCCGTATTACGATCTCACGCTCGGCCTTTCGATGCTCATTGGCCGCTTCCTGTTCCTCATACCGATTCTGGCTGCGGCCGGGAGTCTGGCCGCGAAGAAGAAGGTGCCGGTGACCAGTGGAACATTCCCCACCCATGGCCCGCTCTTCGTTGGCTTGCTGGTAGGGACCGTGATCATCGTGGCGGCGCTTACTTATTTCCCTGCAGTTTCGCTGGGACCCATCGTGGAGCAATTTCTGATGCATAGCGGCAAGCTCTTTTCCACGATTCTGCTGCCGCTGGGGAGCTAAACATGTCTACAGTCACTACAGCGCCAACGCCCGTTCCCAACGCTCCGCAGGACGACCCGACATCGTTGCTTCCCCGGAAGCTGGCGCGGTCGCGTCCATTGTTCGACCCGGACATTGTGGGCCGCGCTACCAGGGCATCGTTCGGGAAGCTGAACCCGGTTTCGTTGATGAAAAATCCGGTGATGTTCGTGGTGGAAGTGGGCGCCGCGCTCACAACGGCATTCGTCATCCGCGATATCGTTACCGGCGCTCCGGGCCTTCTCTTTGGCATTCAGATCGCCATCTGGCTGTGGTTCACCGTGCTGTTCGCCAATTTCGCAGAAGCGATGGCGGAGGCGCGCGGCAAAGCCCAGGCAGACAGCCTGCGCAAGACCAAGACAGATTCTCTGGCGAAGAAACTCATCGCGGGCGAGAAGGTGGATCAGGTGCCGGCCTCGGCCTTGCGCTCCGGTGACACCGTGCTCTGCGATGCCGGTGACCTGATCCCTGGCGACGGCGAAGTAATTGACGGGATCGCCACCGTGGACGAGTCCGTGATCACGGGGGAAAGCGCTCCGGTGATCCGCGAATCCGGGGGCGACCGCAGTGCGGTGACCGGCGGCACCAAAGTGCTGTCGGACCATATTCGCGTCCGCATCACCTCGAACCCCGGCGAGACATTTCTCGACCGGATGATCGCTCTCGTAGAGGGAGCCCAACGCCAGAAAACGCCGAACGAGGTCGCGCTGAACATCCTGATCGCCGGCCTGACGCTGATCTTTCTGCTTGCCGTTGTGACGCTGCAGCCATATGCGGCGTTCAGCGTTGCGCAGATGAACGCCGGGCAGGTTCCCAGCGTGGCCGTTCTCGTATCGCTGCTGGTCTGTCTGATCCCCACCACTATCGGCGGCCTGCTATCCGCTATCGGCATCGCCGGCATGGACCGCGTGATGCAGCACAATGTGCTCGCCATGAGCGGAAAGGCCGTGGAAGCGGCGGGCGACGTAAACTCGCTGCTGCTCGATAAGACCGGCACCATCACGCTTGGCAACCGTCAGGCCGTGGAGTTCCTGACCGTCAGCGGCGTCACCGATGAAGAACTTGCCGATGCAGCCCAGTTATCGAGTCTCGCCGATGAGACGCCGGAGGGCCGGTCCGTGGTCATCCTGGCCAAAGAAAAATACGGTCTGCGCGGCCGCCACATCCCGGAGAACGAGGCGACCTTCATTCCGTTCTCCGCTTACACGCGCATGAGCGGCGTCGATTTTCAGGGACGCCAGTTGCGCAAAGGCGCCACCGAGGCCATCGTCCGCTTTGTGGTGGAGCGCGGCGGCGAGGCTCCGCCGAACTTCCAGGACATGAGCGACCGCATCTCACGCAATGGCGGAACTCCTCTCGCCGTCTGCGACGGCAAACGGCTGCTGGGCATCATCCACCTGAAGGACATCGTCAAGGGCGGCATGAAGGAGCGCATCGCGCAGCTTCGGCGGATGGGCATTCGCAGCATTATGATCACCGGCGATAACCCGCTCACTGCCGCTGCAATCGCGGCTGAAGCGGGTGTTGACGATTTTCTGGCGCAGGCCACCCCCAAGGACAAACTCGAATACATCCGCAAAGAACAGGCGAACGGACGGCTGGTGGCGATGACCGGCGACGGCACCAACGATGCTCCCGCGCTCGCGCAGGCAGACGTCGGTCTGGCCATGAACACCGGCACCATGGCAGCCAAGGAAGCCGGCAACATGGTGGACCTGGACAGCAACCCCACCAAGCTAATTGAAGTGGTGGCCATCGGCAAGCAGTTGCTTATCACGCGCGGCGCGCTGACCACATTTTCCATCGCCAACGATGTGGCCAAGTATTTCGCCATCATCCCGGCTATGTTCATGGTCACGTATCCGTCGCTTGCCAAACTGAACATCATGGGTCTGCACACGTCGCAGAGCGCGGTATTAGCGGCGGTGATTTTCAACGCGCTGATCATCATCGCGCTGGTTCCATTGGCGCTGCGCGGCGTGAAATACCGTCCGGTGGACGCGGCCAGCCTGCTGCGGCGCAATTTGCTGATCTACGGAGTTGGCGGCATCATCGTGCCGTTCCCGGGCATCTGGGCGATCGACCAACTGCTGGCCTTGTTCCATCTGGCATAGGAGACTCAATATGTGGCAACAACTTCTTCCTGGACTTCGCATAACCGTCTTCTTCACGATTTTCTGCGGCCTCGTGTACCCGCTGGCCATCACCGGTATTTGTCAGCTCGCGTTCCCGCATCAAGCCAACGGAAGCCTGATTCCGATGAATGGAAATCTCGTGGGATCGGAGCTGCTGGCGCAGGGCTTCTCTAAACCCGAGTATTTCCAGCCGCGCCCGTCGGCAGCCGGCAATGGCTACGATCCGACATCTTCGGGCGGATCCAACTACGGCCCCACCAATAAGAAGCTGATCGACCGTGTGCAAGCTGCGGTGGTGCAATTCAGGAAGGACAACCCGGATTATCACGGGCCCATTCCAGCCGATCTGCTGACCGCGTCGGCCAGCGGTCTGGATCCGCACATCAGCCCCGATTCGGCTCTGGCACAGGCGCCACGCGTGGCCAAAGCTCGCGGCGTGACGCCCGATCAAATCAATACGCTGGTGGCGACCCTAACGGAAGGCCCCGATCTCGGCATTTTGGGCGAACCGCGTGTGAATGTCTTGAAACTGAATCTGGCGCTCGATCGGAAGTTTCCACGGAAGTAGGGCGATCTATACTTACCGTTGAGGTAAAGCATGGCGCGTGAGCTACGCCGGAGGACACCCGACGAATTGCTCCTCGAACTTCAGAGCGAGGAGCCGGAATCCTGCGTCCAGAAAGGCCGCCTCAAGATTTTCCTGGGTTACGCGTCGGGCGTCGGCAAATCGTATCGCATGTTCGACGAGGCGCGCCGTCGCAAGGAGCGCGGCCAGGATGTTGTGGTGGCGGCCGTGCAACCGAGCGTGTCCGCTGAGGTCGCCGCTCTGCTTTCGCACCTCGAAGTCATTCCCCTCGTCGCCGTTGCCGAGGACCAGACCGCCGTCGATCTGAACACCGTTCTCGCGCGTCATCCAGGCGTCTGCGTTATCGATGGCCTCGCCTACAACAACCCGCCGAACTTCCGGAATCCCACGCGCTGGCAGGATGTCGACGAAATGCTGAACGCCGGCGTTTCCGTGATCTCTTCCATCAACATCCAGTACGTCGCGGAGATGCGGCAATTGATCGAATCGGTGACCGGCAAGCGCGTCAACCCCACGGTGCCGATGTCGTTCATTCAGAGTGCCGCCGAAATCGAGATCGTGGACGCTCCCCAGGAAGAGCCGGGCGAACGCTCTCCCGAGCAGCAGATGAAAGCCGTGAAACGCGAGCAGCGCCTCTCCCGTTTGCGCGAACTCACTCTGGTGCTGGCGGCCGATGTGGTTGATCACCAGTTGACCGAGTATCTGCAGCGCCACGGTATCGACCAGCACTTCGGCACGCACGAGCGCATTCTGGTCTGCATAACGCCGCGCGCCAACGTGCATGAGATGGTGGAGACCGCGCGCAGCATCGCCGAGAAATTCCATGGCGAGCTGATCGGCGCATACGTGCATCAACCTCAGATCTCCGCGCCGGATCAGGCGGCTCTCGATGAAAAGCTGACACTACTACGCTCCGCCGGTGCGAGCATCGAGATGCTGCACGGCGAAGACCCGGTGGACGCCATCCTGCAATTTGCGCGCGCCCGCGGCATCACGCAACTATTCATCGGCCACAGCCAGCGTGCGGGTTTGTGGGCGCGCATGTGGGGAAATCCGGTGGATAAACTGATCTACCGGTCCAGAGGAATGGATGTGCGAGTATTTCCTCAATAGGCCATGGTCGAGCAACGGACCGGCAAGTTGAGGATCTTCATAGGATACGCGGCCGGCGTCGGCAAGACGTATCACATGCTCGAAGAAGCGCAGCAGCTTAAGGCGCAGGGCGTGGACGTGGTGATCGGCTACTTCGAGCCGCACGGGCGCAAGGACACCATCGCTCGTACCGAAGGTCTGGAGTTGGTGCCGCGCAAAATCGTCGATTATCGCGGATCCACCTTCGAAGAGATGGACACCGATGCGATTCTGGCGCGCCACCCGGCCGTCTGCGTGGTGGACGAATTCCCGCACACGAACGTCCCCGGTTCAGAACGGCTGAAGCGATGGGAGGACGTGCAGGCGCTTCTCGACGCCGGCATCGACGTCCTGACCACCATGAACATCCAACACCTCGAGAGCCTGAACGACCAGGTGTGGCAGATCACCGGCATCCGCGTTCGCGAGACCATCCCGGACTGGGTGATGGAGCAGGCCGATCAGGTGGTGATGATAGACGTCACGCCGCGAGCTTTGCTCAATCGTCTGGAGAGAGGCGTGGTGTACGGGCGCGAGAAGGCCGAGCGCGCGCTGCAGAATTTTTTCCGCGAATCGACTTTGGTGGCTTTACGGGAGATGGCTCTTCGCCAGACCGCGCACGAGGTGGAACACCGCAGTATGGCCGAAGGCGATGCGTGGGCGGCGGACAACGGAGGTTCGCCCCGGCCGGACCAGCAGCATCGGATTCTCGTTCTGGTGACCCCCGATCCCGAAACTGCGATGCTCATTCGCCGCGCCAAACGCGTTGGCGATTTTCTGGACGCCGAGTGTTTCGCGGTCACTGTGCAACCCTCCGGCGGTCTCGCGGGCCTGCCCGAATGCGACCGCGAATCCATTGAACGCCATCTCAATTTCGCGCGTAATCTGCACATCGAAACGCGCATTCTGGTGGGCGAAGATGTACCTGCCGGTCTCGTGGACTTCGCACGGCGCAATCAAATCACTCAGATTTTCCTGGCGCGGCCGCGCGACCGGGACTGGCGCTCTTTATTCGGACGCGACCTGATTCAGCGGATTGTAGGCCTCGCGCGCGACATGCAGGTGGTGATTGTTTCGCCCCGGGAACCGGTTGCGGGAATGTCATGATGAAACAGTTACCGGGACGTCTGCGTCTCATCATCGTTAATCTCGAATGTTGCTAAGCTTAGCGACCGTCACCTTGAGGGGGAACCTATGAAAACAGCCAAACTGAGTTTGTTCCTGCTGATCGTCCTTTGTTTTTCGCTGCAGGCTTATGCGCAATGCAGCGTTGCGAGTTTGAACGGAACTTTTTTCTACAGCCTCGCGGGATCGGTGAAAAACGGCGCCACCACCGCATCCTACGATGAATTAGGCAAAGTAATGGCTGACGGAAATGGCAATCTCAGCGGCAGCACGACAACGAGCATCGCCGGCGTCCTGGCGACGCTGGTGGTCAGTGGGACGTATGCCATCAAGCCGAACTGTTCCGGGACGGGCACATTGACCACCAGCGCCGACACTTTACAGTTCGCCCTTCAATTGGTCAGCGGCGGGGGCACCACTCTGGTATCGATTACATCGTCCGGGGCCACCGAAATAGCGAATGGCCGGTTCTACCGGGCGGCGAATGCCACCGGGAGCGTGTGCGGGCAGGGAACGCTGTCCGGAACCTATGGAGTATTGTTATCGGGTGGAACCTACGCGGCCGCTGTCAGGACCGCATTCGAGGCCGCCAACCAGACAACCTTCGATGGCAATGGCGGGGTTATGGTTGAGGGCGAAGTGACAACCGGGGGCACAACCAGCGTGACCTGGAATGGCACAGGCGCGTATACGGTTAATGCGGACTGTTCCGGGGTCGCGCAAATCACCAGCCCGAACGGCACTGTTAACTATCTTCTCGCTCGTGTGGAGGGTGGAACCGTTCTGTTTCTGGAGAGCGACACCAACACCACGGTCTCGGGTTCCGCGACCGCCCAACAACTGGAAGACGTGCTTCCTCAGTTTGCTTTTGGAGGCGGTTGGTATACCGCGCTGTATTTCACAAACACCAGTTCGGTGACGGTGACTTTTCGGGTAACATTCACCGCCGACAGCGGGACTCCGTTGAACGTGCCAGGAGTGGGAACCAGCAAACAGATCACGCTTGCCCCGCTGGAGACCGCGACCATCGTAGCTCCGAATTCGGGCGCCACGCTCATTCAGGGGTACGCTACGCTTGCGCTGCCCGTCGGCGTGAACGGCTATGGCGTCTTCCGGCAAACCGTCGCGGGACGTGCCGACCAGGAAGCGCTGGTATCTTTCAAGAGCGCG
>Ga0187887_10001436_pt1 | contig 20546 bp, 28 predicted proteins | sample June2016WEW_7_10_FD_132977 | JGI IMG/M metagenome (GOLD analysis project Ga0187887, IMG submission 132977) | Peatland microbial communities from SPRUCE experiment site at the Marcell Experimental Forest, Minnesota, USA - June2016WEW_7_10 | ecosystem: Environmental > Terrestrial > Soil >... | reverse complement strand
GTTAAGCTGGGCTTCAGTCCGCCCGCTCGGAGCGGAGCGCCATTCGTTGACGACCGGATGCCGCGTCCGTAAGATGGATCGACCCGAAAGCTAGAACGTCTCTCGAAATGATCGGCCAAACCAGATGAATCATGTACTCTCAGTGTGTTTTCAATGACTTCAGTGTGCAGAAGGGCTCGATTCGATGCTGAATATGCGGCTTTGAGACATGGATTAAGACATGATTGAGGCATGGACGATAGTGTCTGTCGTTGCTGGCCATGATGCCTTTGCGGGGAGTGGAATTCTGTGTCTTACGCCCATACCGTCTTCGATTTCCACAGTTGCCTTTTCGATCTTGTCTAATATCAGGTCGCTTGTTCCGATATCCCTTCTCGGTATCTCGAACCCAATCCATCCCCTCTCAGGCTTGCCAGCGGAAAGGTGTTCCGCCCGCAATGCGACAGTTTCCAACGGGACATATCTTGCGTTGGTCGCATTGAAACGGGTGTCGAAAAATTCCTCTCGCAATAACCACTCTGATAAATCAGAAATCCCGGTTCCTCTGTAGCGGTTACCGGATAGAGTCTGGATCTGAAGCGACGCTTTGAAGATGCCACTATCGACAGTTGACACAATGCTCGTGTTCACAAAAACATATGTTTCCATGCTGACCTTTGTTCCCTCGCAGACTGTGATAATTTCATACCGCAGCGTATCCGGGTAGACTGGTAGTTCTGCGAGAACAGATGCATTTCTTTGGGCTGTTGCGTCACAACAGCCCGGGTCTGTCAGTTTCCACAAGATGGCCGATTGTCCGTAAGTGTCCTCAAACAATGCAACTATACCGATGACTAGGCCGCTCACGACCCAGACGTACCACGGCCACCGGGGAATGTAGTTGCCGATCTTGGGGAATAGAAGCGAAAGCGTAGAAATCGCACCCAAAACCGTCCACACGACGCCGAGTGCCCATACCAAGGGGCTATTTGGTGCCTCCGTGATGAATCGCCACCGGTTGAGCCCACCCATCGCTCACCCTCTCCGTTTACTGATTGCGTGCGACTGTCGATTCATCATTGACGGGCTGGGGATGCGGACAAGAAAGAAGATTAATTTCGCCGTGGTTCGAACCTGTCTCGATACTGTCTGTACGAAATGTGGGCATCGCATCACGTCAAGGTTGAAGGCTTCCAAGAAAAAGAAATCACTCCTAGCCTGTTCAACATAAACGAGAGAACGGAAACCCATTTGACCTCGAAAATCCAATCGGGATGGCTAAAGGGTTGCGGTCTACGACCAAGGGGCACCGTTTGGAAGTGCGGAAGCATTTGTGAAATTGTATCGTTTTTCCGACGGGCGTGGTTGCCGCCGCTCGCTTGCTTTTCTGAAAACCCGTGTTGGGTTCGTCATCTTTGACGGGTGCTGGGACGATTCCTCGCTGGGCTAGTTCGGCCCATTTCTAGACGCACAACTATTTTGGAATCCACGTAAAGGACTTCTGCCCCACTCCCTCTGGCTCACACTTCCTGCAATCAAACTTCTCCCAACTCGGGGCTATCCCCTCGATACGTTTATCCGACAGAAGGTCAATTTCTGTGTCGTCGTCACGACTGCACCAGTTGATGACATTCTGTGCGAACGTACTCCAACTCATACTTCTTCGGTACTGACAAGGGAGGTGTGTGTGGACTTTGCCACGCCACTTCCCATCGGGACTCTTCTTCAGTTCGCTCCGAGCGAATCCACCAGCCTTCTTAATGTCGTGAGGAATGCTGACCCAGTCTGTGTACAGGTAGTCACCGTCCTGCCTGATGTTGTAGTCACGCCCTGACATAAGAGAAGTCCAGACGATGCCCTCCGTCAGCGAACCTTCACTCTGGCTTGCAATGGAGTTTAGCGGTTTAGCCTGTTGGTGGGCTGTGACGAGGAGTTCCTTCACTCCGCTGCACGGGGCTGCAAAGTTCAGGTTCTGTCCCAATTCAAGGTTTACACCCCAAGTGATGACTCCGACGACACGGTCGTTCATGTCCAGCAACGGTCCCCCGCTGTTTCCGTGGGAGACAGGTGCTGTAGTCTGAATCCACTTTCTGCTGGCTACATCTCGAAGGGCACTGACAATGCCATCTGAAGCCGTTCCCTCAAGACCTAGCGGGCTACCAATTGCAACGACATGGTCCCCCACATGCAGATTGTCGATGTCCCCGAGCGTTAAGAACGGCAGATTCTTTCCGCTGACCTTGATGATTGCCAAATCCTTGTTGGCATCAGATACAAGAACTCCGTTTACAGGGAAGAACGCACCGTTCGACAACTTCACGATGGCTGAGTTGGCGTCTTTGATGACGTGGTAATTAGTGACTATCTCGCCGTCAGCAGAAACGAGGAAGCCGCTGCCCAGTGCGGTCTCCTGGCCTGCTGAGTTGGAGATGACGATTAGCACGACGGCATCACTGCTTCGCTTTACGACATCAGCGACACCCTCTTGTGCTGCTGAGTACGACGAGCACGGCAACACGAGAACTGCAAGGAGGGAACCAAGAATCACACTTTTCTTAAGTGACATGACATTCCTCTTCCTCGAAGGTCTAGTCTCATCGCCGTTGTGCAAGGGCGTTACCCTTATTAGTCTGCTAGCACTCAGACACGGAGAATCGCCGTCCGCATTTGAGCCTTACTGGTAGTAAACCAGAGTGGCGTCAACAAGAACAGTTCTCTGAGTGAGCAGCGAAAACCTGTTGTTGAAAACGAGATAATATGTCCCAGCATCGGAAGGCAGCGTCACGTTGAGAGTTCCAACCGTGACTTTGCCGCTGTTGTATATGGCATTTGCTGCGTGCCTGTTTTGCCAGTTCACGAAATCATTCTCAGGCAGCACAAACACCTCTACGTCGTTCGTGAATCCGCCGCTTGCGGTGAAGTTCCCGTGCAGATTGACGCTGGTCGCTCCTGTTGGAACGTCGAGTTTGAAATAGGAGAAGTTAAGTGCGTTGATGTGCAAGTCGGGATTCTTGACCGTCACCGTGCGTTGTTGCTTGACGATTCGGTCAATAGGGTTCACTGCTGGGTTGGGATTTGCTCGTTGACTGGCGTTGTATCCGTAGATCAGCAACAAGAGGAGCAGGACTCCCGCAATTGCGAAGGGAGCACGCACCCCAGGTTTCGTTGTCGTCGGAGTTTCAGGGCTTCGTGCAGGTGCAACCGCTGCTCCGCCTCCGATCCCTACTCCGCTCGACGGAGCAGAGACAGCCAACCCTTGACCGCATTTGCGGCAGAACTGCGAATCGTCAGGAGTCTCCGTACCGCACTTCGGACAGAACACATCACGCTCCTGCAGCAAAGTTAGAGCGGCTCTGAAGGGGTGTCAAACTGATTCTTGAGATCTTCTGGCACGAAGGTAACAAGCTGGCACCAACGTGGTTGGCTGTGTGGACGAAGGAAATTTATGGGCTGGTCGTTACTTTTGAAACGAGTGATGCGATGTTCGAATGATACTGGGCTCACGGGGGCTTTATGACAAAGGCATTCACTGTCGGCATGCCGCTCAGAAGACCGTGGGCCCGAAACTTTGGTCGCATCAAACCTCAGCGAAGTAAGGATTACAATCGGGCGACTGTATCGGGCCCGTCGTCCTTAGCTGGGATGGGCGTGCTGACGATTCCCCGTTGGGCGACGAACATGGTGAGTATCTTCATAGTCAAATCTCCACCACCCACGGCTGTGCAGTCGGCAGGGTGACACTGTGGTTCGACGCTGCCATTGCCAGTCTGGGTGCTCGGATGTCGAGCGATGCGTTGTAGAAATCAATCCCTTCCAAAGTGACGTGCCCTCGATACCCGTGGACGTGTCCAAAAACATGTAACCGAGGCTTCGCTGCCAGAATCGCTCGTCGAAGAGCAGGGCATCCCATGCCGCCGTCTAGTATCCCAGCGGGTGGACAGTGAGACACGATGACATCAACCCCGGTCGGGATCGCAGCATCACTATCCCAGCCCACTCCGTAGAATCGCAAGCCCGCAATCTCGACTTCGCTGTCTTGGAGTAACTGGATCCCTGCGGACTTCAACAGGCCGTGGGCCATGACGGGATTAGTCTTCAGGAGATGCATCAGAACAAGGTCGTGGTTCCCCAACGTCAGCACTGTGTCTCTAAATCGCAGAGACTTAATCCATGCGAGATCGCTTTTGAGTGACGTCATATCATCCCCACAGAAGATGTCTCCCGCAAAAATTAAAACATCACCCTTGGGGATTGCGACGTGACGGTCGTGGATGTCAGAGGTCAGGACGAGGCGTGTCATTTTGCCCCTAGCCGCTCTGAAACGATGTCAAAGTTGACATAGGCGAATAGAATCGGACCGTTGGGCGACGGCTCATAGTGCAGCATGTTTCCGTTTTGCATCATGCAAGGTTCCGGGGTTGGTTGGATTGCGATTACGGGGTCGCCGTCGTGGTCTGGCGTTTTGCTTAGGACACACTGGTTAATCGGTAAACCTACGTCGGGCACTTGGCTCAAGTCGGGTCCGTGAGGGTAGACACCGTATCGAGTATGGAGATGGAGCCCAGTGCCAGGGAAGTCCCCTGGTTTAGCAGTGCTCGTTTGCGACTCGCTATACTCCACCTTCATAATGCCCCGTCCGTGACGTACGGTGTATTCGTCTCCCGTATGTGCAATTATCATGTAAGGAGTCAGGGTTAGCTGTCGTGGTTGGGCCTGCCCGGATGCTAGCGATGCCGTGAAGACGAGTGCCAGAATGATTGCCCGTTTCATCGCCCCTCCTGATTGCACGAGATAAAGACCCTACGATCTCCATTACCCTTAAGGGTTGGCGTCTCGGCGTTCCGACAGAACACCCCGAGCGAGCCATCGCCTAATGCCCAAACCGTGTACACGTCTGCGTGAGGTAGCATTCGCATCATCGTATCGGCCTGATCGACGAGCCCTTTCATGCGAATATGTTCTAGGTTGACGGCGTTGTAAGATCGAAACCAGCAGGCATTCGAAAGGATGAGAGCGAATGCCAGGGCATAAGTGATCGTCTTCATCGCTTTCCTTCCGCATCTTCCTGCTTGAACTGGTCGAACATGTGATGACGTTTCAGGAACAGAGCCATTCGAAACCACATCTCTTCCGTGATTGCGTAATTGGTGTTTGAGTAAGTCTGATACCCGCCGGGGTCGATACGCCAGTTGCATTCGTTCATCTCATCCCCTTCGGCATCCAGAATTTTGTAAGGGGTTTCGTGACGGGTAGGACTTATAGCCGTGGCTTTCCACGCATCCGCATCGGCATGGCATTGTTCAGCAGTCAATGCGTGTGGCAAATCGACGTTTGTCTTCTGGGCAAACGCTGATGCCGCAAGAATGAGTGCTACGAAAAGCGTTTTCATCGTTGTCCCTCCGTTGCTTTCTTCAGTGTTCGCCTAATCCAGTCCGACCGCTCACGCTCTGCTTTCCTCGCCGCTTGGTCAATCGCTTCAATCAGGCTCTTGGGAACCCGTAGGGTAAGTATCGAATCGTTCACGTCTTTTTTCATGTCGTACCTCATATGAACAATGTAATACAGTGTTCACACATCGTCGACATAAAAAGACTAGACTTGCAAATCTTCGGTAACCACCCCCGAACGAGGTCACCTCCTCTTCTGGGTAGGCATTGACGGCTCGGGAGGATTAAGATCTACAATTTCACGTTTGACAAACAGATTCTGGAATTGAACCCGAAAGATCGAAGGCGGTTTTCCTGTTGAAAAGTTTTCACGCTGAGCAGCGGAAATGAAATTCCCCTAACGAGAGTGCTCGGATGGGGAAAACTCCTCTCAAGGGAGATTCAGCCTCCCCTAAAATCGGCGTCTTAGGACTTTCCCCCAGATTTCTGACGGCATGGGGGTATCTACAGTGAAAAGATGAACGTAAATCGACGTTTCTGCAAGGGCTCGCCCGGGTGATTGCAGCCGCAGTCGCCGACTCTTCCAATTAACTGCCATGTCATGCTGCCCTGCTTTGAATCCTGCAACGTAGGCCTGAGTCTCTGTGCTAACGAATGACACTGGCATATTTCCCCCTTAGTCTAGTGATCTCCAACCCCCGCAGGCGTGCCCGTTCGCCCTTAAGGTCCCGTGTGTACTCGTCTACTGCCTGCCTCGAGACTTCTAAGATCTCCGCAATGATCGCACTAGGCCACAGCGGATAGGTGAGGTACAGATTACGGGCGGCATGGTATGTAGGTCCCCTCTCGTGATAGGTGTCCCGTGGTTTACGTGTGCTCATTATTCCTCGATCTGGGTAATGCCCCGTCTAATTCATCGTCCAGGCTTGTGCTCCGTTCGGTAGACGTAATCGTCCGCACGGTTTCCGACAGAGTAACTTCTTCCGCTATTCGAACAGACTCCGCTGTCCATCCTCCAAGGTTCTACCACCAGAGCCTAGATGACTCGCACAGCGGGAAACCTTGTGCCCGCCGTACGTGTTCCCTAGATGTGATCGAACGCATACGGCCTAATCGTGGTGCAATGCTTTCCGAACCTCGCCGCACCCCGTGGGCAAACGTGCAAGCCTGATGTTTCATAAGCTTCGCCCCGTCGATACGGCCCACGTTTTGCGGTGAATCTAACCGTAACACGTTGCGATGTGCTAGGAGTGCCCGCAGGGCCATCAATCGAGACAATCCAGCAAGGTACTAAGCCTGCGAACGAGTCGAAATAAGCCAAACATCCTACCGTGAGTGTGAGCATTAGATTCCCTCCTGAATTTCGTACGCTGTAAACTGCCGTGCACTGCCGTCGTCCGCAATCCATGCGACGGGATTGTTAGGCGTCGATAGGGACGCATCCCCAGCGAGCTTACGGACTCCGCCTAGAGCAAACTGTTTGACAGCATCTCGCATCCATTCGGCCTTGATATCACGAGCCTGATAGACGCCACGTTCCCAGATATGAAAGGTTCGCATTAGAATTCCTCCTCTTCGGACGGCTCGCTGCAGCAAGGATCATCGGCATCTACAATGCAGCCACATTCGAAGCACTTGCGTTGCTTGATCCATTCGCCAGATTCGGCATCCCAGCGAGCACTCGTGTTGGGGCATCCTGTCTCGTGGCAGGGAATGCCGTTAATGCTTAGCATCTGGCATTGAGCGCACGACATCTGGGGCGTATCGTCTTCTTCGTCTTCCTCTTCTTCTGGATAGTTCTCATCGAGATAAGCTTTTGCCTCTTCCTCGGTGTCGAAAACCGTCCAGTCTGTGCAATCGAGATAGCCTGGAGCGGATAGGCGAGCACCGAACCCCTTGATGTTTTCCCAGGACTCGGGCGTGCCGCTCGTATAGTCCCGAATCTTGTCAATCGTTTCCTCTCGCTCATCATCGGTTAGTGGTTGGGACGGGCAGTCCGAATTCCGAACGAATAAACTAGTGTCTGCGATTCGGACAAACTCCGTACCTTGCCTTGTTTCCACTTGCAACCAATTTTCGTTGCCTGTTACCTGACGTTGCATGAAGTCCGACATTAGAGCACCTCCGAAGACTTCATGCACTCGGAGTAATCGAGCGATTGAACGGAGGCTTTCCAATCCGCTGTAACGTGCTCACGGATGAGATAGCCGAGCAGGTTTGCTTCTGCTGCAGACTTACGGAAGGTAATGAACGTCAGAGCGGATGGGATGGTCTGGAGTTCACTGCCACGAAGGACGTTGCCACAGATGATTAGCTTGGCTGCGTCTTGAGAAGAGAAACCACGGACGCTGCGAGTGTTGCGATGTTGTTTTTCGTTGGTAGTCTCACTGGCGAGTAGCTTCTCAAGGTCGTCTGACCAAGAGATGTTCCGAGCATAGTCTCGGAGTGCTTTGGTCTCGTCGGTAGTCGCTGACTGGTATGCACGATCAACGGCGTCTCGGAGCCCGTCCCAGATTTGCGTGATGTGCTGGTGAGTGGTAGGTTTTTTGCTAGCCATTTGGAAGCCTCATTTCCTTTTGGTTAGGCTCTGTCCGAGATTGCCGTCTCTGGCAGAGCCGTTCTGTTTACATTCTCAGTATCGGTTATGACTTGACTATTGTCAAGTGATAAGTAAGCGAAGATAGAAATCTTTGGTAATCACGATTCGGGTCACTGTGATCGGTCGAATGATCGGGCCCATCGAAAAGCAGAGAAAAAAGAAGATAAGAACAGATGGACAGTAGGACATAAGGCAGGGGTTAAGGCTGGGTTGAGATTTTTATAAGTAATACGACATCACAAGATAAGAGCCACAGCACCGTTACGGGCCAACGTTGAGGCCGTCATGTAGGAGTCCAGGTTATGTAAGTCGTGACCACGCCGTGCCTTTATCGATGCGATTGTGTGATGGTATGACCATAGACCAATGGTTTTCGATCATACCACAAACGATTGAGATACGATTAGGGTACGATCTCGTGTAATTCGATTGTTATCATCAGTGCATGATGGTCGGCTGAACCATAAACCCCACTCCCGATTTAGATTTGGCGGTCCTAGATCTAGAATCGAGCCCTGTCGACCCAGGTCAGAATTAAGGGAATGGGGTAACCCTGTATTTCGTCCATTGTTCGCCCTGCTATGATGCGTACACTATTGAAAATAAATAGGGTGTCTACCACCCTTTGAAATCGAGCCGTACGGGTTACCCCAGCCGGTATGGAGATCCTGCCGCCCGCTTTGCCTAGCAGGACAACACGACCACCTTATAGCTCTCACACAGGTTTGTGCGTATCTCATACGGGGTTCCTGCAGTTCTCGTACACATACCTCCTGGCTTACATCCCTAGGGGGGGGTCGTCCTTATTTCGGATTTTTCTGGCCTAATAGGGAACATCCCCTGGGGGAAAATGGCTGCTCGGCGGAATTGGGGTTTAGGATTTTGGGAATTTTGCAATAGGGACCTCGTAGGCGAGCGACCACCCACATACCTGTCGTTGGTCATCCGAGGGGAGATCCTCGTTCCTGGCTGGAGGGACGGGTTGTTTTGCCCCTATCTGAACGCCCATCGGGACTTTCGCCTTGACTTCGCTACCCAAACGTGCTAGTATGGCCTTAATAAGACCCCGCAGAATATACGTCGGGGCATCCGATGGGACGGACTGGTCATCCAGCCGTTGAAATCGGAACCGCTGGAATGCGGGCTGGAGGGCCAAATGTGCTCCCAGACCACACATCCGTAATACCCCAATCTTCTGTTCGAGCGAACTTCAAAGACATCCCTGTCGGTACGAGGTTCGGACGGCTGGTTGTCCAGGCATTCGACCGTATGAAGGTCGAGGCTGATGGCTCCTCGACAGCGTGCTGGTCGTGCGTCTGCGAATGCGAAGCCGTTGTATCCGTCCGTGGGGAGGACCTTCGTCGAGGCCATTCTACGCAGTGCCGTGTCTGTGGTCGGGGCACGAACCACACATTCGCAAACACCCGATGTGCACACCGCCGCTGCAACGCCATAAAGTGCAAGGGAGCCTGTCGTGATCGCCGTCCAACAAATCGTTGCTCAGGTAGGTGCGTAATGCCCCGCCGTTCGACTCCGAATACCGGGCAGTAATGACTCGGAGAACACCTGTTGTTTGGGTGAAAAGGAGAAGTATATGAATGACGAACAGAACGAACTAGGTACCGACTACAAAGCACATCGCAACATGCCAATCGGCCTCACCGAGGCAGACCTCGATCAACTGGAAAGGCGGGGAGATGCCTTTACTATATCCGCCAACCCGACGACTGAAGAAATGGACGCCTTCTATGCGTTCATGATTCGTACGACAGAACCGCAGAAATAGATTCACGGGATGGGCTCGCTCATCCCTAACCGGAGTAGCGATGATTATCGTCAAAACAAAACCGACCCTCCTGACCGACGAGCAGTGGCAACTCGTGATTCAATATCACATCTCGGATAGGGGCCGAAACCACGCTGAGTCCATATGCAAGCGGTGTGGAACTTTGATTGATAAGTCGGAATTGCGAATTGCATTTGCCCAGCGGTCGCCAAATGGTCGACCTGGGATTCACGGGTACTGCCATAGACGGCACTTGGAGGACCTATGAACCTGATAACGAAGCCCGAAGAGATCGATCCTGCAGTCGCAGGAGATTTCGAAATCGCTTGACGAGTGCTGTGGTACGAACACCGCCATGCGATCTCTGATTCTCAGACGTTTACAATTCGCTCTCGATCACGATGCGAACCTAATCCGCAACGGCATGAAGTTCGAGGAGAAGCCTCAGCCGAAGGTATGAGTGATGAGGGTGTCAGCCGTCCCAGAAAGGATCTCGGACGGGCGTCGGTCACCTCAGGCGGCGTCTTACATATACGTCACTTTTCCTTCGCCTAGAATAAATGGCGAAAGTCCTTGACAATAGAGCCCTTGGCGTGTTAGTCTAATAACAGTGGAGAAATTCCACAAACAACTGAATAGCCGACGAACTCTCCAAGAGCGTTAAATGCGTCCCGTGAAACTCGGGATTGGGAGCACTGAGTTCTAGGCAAACGATCTCATAAGGGTCGGTGATTGGTTCCGCAACAGCAGCGGATTCGATCATCGGCCCTTTTTGCGTTTTTGGAATAGGAGGTTTTATGGCTGCTGGCACAGGCATAGCAATGGCACCTATTTCGAAAGAACCACGCATCATGAAGACCACGACCGAACAGTTCGGTGGATTCATCAGAGAAGTTCTGTACTACTCGGACGGCATGAGGCTCAACATCGATAGACGTAAGACAGAGAACGAATGAAAGGAACAAGTATGACATCGACAACGACACTGACACTCACACCACGAGCACAAGAGATCGTGTCCCAGGTTCTGGCACTACGAGAATACACCCGAACGTCGGGGCACAAGACAACCAAGAGTCAGCACCAACTCATTCAATCTTTGGACGGGGCGGAACTGGCCGACGCACTTCGAGCGATTAAACAAACGGAGTAGCAGCAGTAGCAGTATGAGTAGGAGAAGATAAGAAATGACTACACGCAAGAAACTCATCGTATACCGTACCACCCCAAAGACTGCGAAGAAGCCGGTTCGGAAAACAATACTCCCGCCACATTTGCGAGACGTCTATATGTTCGCAGCCAAGAACCTCAACAAGCAGGGCGAATATATTCTGCCACGGGCTGTCATGGCCAATGAATTCGGCATCAACGAAACGACCGTTGGCCGTCGTGTCGACCAACTCGAACGCTGGCATGCTATCCGTAAAACTTTGACGGGGTGGGATACCCATCATCGACGACTCATAGTTCATTTCGTGTTAAGAAATACGACTGATTTTCTACAACCAGTCCGACGTAAAGACGCACTCAGTAGGGCCTCGAAAAACGCACTCAGCATCGAAAACCAACCTTTGAAAGACGCACTCAGCATAACTTCGCTGAGTGCAAACACGCACTCAGGACAACTAGCAGAAACAAAACTAGTTAGCGATGTCGAAAATCATGCTGAGTGCGTACACGCACCTTATAACACTATAAGGCTAGATAGTGATAATAAGACCGTTGTTAATAGGGTAATGGGTGATGGGGTATGTGTTAGCACGTCAGAGACGCACTCAGCCCCCACCCCAACGGAATCCCCGCTCGACCTCGCCCGCAGAGAACTCGAAAAGATTGAAGCCACCCGAGCGACCGTGAGCAATCCGCATTCGAAGTACTGGACCGATCTGAGTGCGAAGGCGAAGGCCGAAGTCGAACGACAGGAGGAATCACAATGAGTGAATACGAGAATCCGTTTATTAAATGCCTACGACTCGGTCGTGAGTGCCGATCCAAGATGGGAGTGGATTACACCGCCATGTTCCGAAATGATCCTACCCGAAATAGTCGACTCAGTGCCCCAGGCACCTTCGTGAACGACCGCAATCAGATTTCAAAAATCAAGAATTCCGATCCTGATGTTCATCGAAACTCTTGCCCCATCGAGAGACCGCTGCTGGTCACGACGATTTCAGCAGATGATGAGGACGAGTCCAAAGAGATCGAAGAAGGACTGGAGCCCTTGGTCGTTGAGCCCCAGGCGGCTCCAGTCGCAGGGATCGAGGTCGAAGAACCGATGCATATTGAAATCGGCACTAGGGGAATTGTTCGACTAGACACAGGGGTGACATTCCTGGCAACGACCACCCAGGTCGATCCCCTAACCATAGATGGTGGTGAAGAATTTGGGCTGCTTGAGATTTCAAGGGAAGAGTTCACACCAGAGGAAGCGGCATGATGAATGACAACCTTGAAGGTCTCGACTTCACCGAGGAGGAACTTGCGGTCTATTCGGTGAGGCGTCAAGCATTTGCTGCCAATTTCTTCCGACGACAGGTCGCTCGATACAAACAGTATCTCGAACCTTCCGCCGTAGCGGGGTTTACCCGTTGGTGGACTGGGTGCACTGATGGTTTTCGCCTATTCACAGAAACTCAACAGGAATTCGATGGACAGGCGTTCGCAGCCTGTGATGTGTGGTTAGAGCGTTGGGTAAAAAGACAGGCTAAAGCTATTGTCGCAGGGAAAATTGAGGAGACTCCACCATCACAGGACAAGCAGAAGCAGGACGAAGTTGCCAGAATCCGTGCGTCGTGGGGCTTATCTACTACGGACGCCAAGCGAATATCCAAGGTGATTCGGAGAGGTGTCAAGAAGTTCGTCCCTGAGTTGCGAAATAAGTCTGTGACGTGGACAGGCACGTCTCTACTGCTTCCTAAGGCTACGGTTGTTTCTTCGGGTGAAGCGGATGCAATACAAGATGCCTGGGTAAAGTTACTCACAGAGTCAAACGATGGCGTAAGCGGACCAGCCGCATACTCCGCAGGGGGCAGCGTAGGGCGGGGTAATGTTCGAGAAGAGGCTCATCTCATACCTATATCCCAGTTGCAGAGTGCTGATCCTGAAGCACCCGAAGTCACCGTTGATGGAGTCCAGAAGGTCTGGACGGATGAGGACTATCAGCGCTCGGAGGAATCGAAGGTGGAAACGGTCCTGGGTGAGATCCAAGACGCTGTCCGTTTAGCGATCTTGGCTCAGTTTCGCCAAGAGGCCTCTGCAGATTACGTTTTTATCGTCGATTATCTCAAACGGGTGGAGCGAGACGTCCTGTTCCGACACGGGCGTCGGGTGAGTGTTTCCAAACGGGGGGCAAAGACAACGCCCGAGGAGCGAACACGGGCGTCTAACATATTGAAAAGGCTCCGCAAATGGGAAGAGTTGGAGCTTCAAAAAGAAAGTTGCTGAAAAGTTACACTTTAGGGCCCTCCGTGTCCTTTATCTCATAAGGGGCAAGGGCGGAGTTCCGCCCCTGAGGAGGTGCGTATGGCAGAACACGTTGACCAAGAAAAGTTGTGGGTCGAATTCAAAAATCTGGCCGAGAAAAATGGTCGAGAGGCATCTCGGACGTCAGAGCACTTTGGAGATTTGGTCAAATTCTACACACAGTACCAGCCGAAGCCTACACCGCCGCTCGCTGAACTCATCGACCTGAAGTAACGGAGTATTACATATAACTTTTTCAGAGATTGCTCCGAGCCTTTGCCAAAAGGCGTCGACGAGCAGTTGCATCGGGGAGCCAAGGAACCATCCTTCCGAAGCGACGATCCGACTAGAGCAGCAACATTGTCCGTGGGTAGGAATGCCCTGGTTCACAGTGTTCGCTGACAAATGCGAGGGCTTGGGTTGGATTACTCAAGCCTTCGACCTTTCTGTAACACATTCATGAGGGAGCCTGTTCTTATCCCCGCTACGGATTCGAAACTGGGCGACGATCTTGTGAAAGGGGGCTTCATCACCCCCGTTCGAGCCTGTTGAATTACAGGCTCAGATTTTCTGCAGTACCCACTCAGGAGGAGACATGACGAGGCAAGAGTTGCATCCCCGTGATCGACACGGGTGTTTCACCAGGGGTCCGATACGACCGTACCCCAGCCTCGTCGGCAAGACCTTCGGTCATCTGAAGGTTCTGAGGTTCGCAGGCATTGAACCTCGTGCTGATGGACTAGCCCGAATTTGGAAAGTGCGTTGTCGGTGCGGGAACATTCGCTTCCGCAATACGAACACATTGACATCGGGCAGATCGAGAAGTTGCGGACAGAAGTGCATCTACAACGTCCGACGTGCGATTGCTCTCGGACATGCTCATCGAAAACACGGGCACTGTCTAGTCACGAATTACGTGCGGCATAACTCGCCAACGTGGATTTCGTGGAAAGGAATGCACAATCGTTGCCATGATTTGAAGCGTAAGGGTTACGGAGCGGCGAGCGTTCAGGTGTGCAAGAGATGGTCAGGTGTGCATGGCTTCGAACGCTTTTTACAGGACTTGGGGAAACGTCCGAAGGGGAAAACTTTAGATCGCTATCCGAACCCCCACGGAAACTACAAGCCGTCCAACGCTCGTTGGGCATCGGCTAGCCAACAGAATAGAAACAAGTCTGAATCATTACGAGATATCGCAATGCGTGCATGGGCGACGAAGCGGGCGAAGTTGGGGAGGAGAACATGAGCGACTTAGTTTCGTATCACCTTATCGGCGTCCAACCGAACGGTGACGTGTTCATCCAGCCGTTGCTGGAAGATGTTATTCCCGAAACGCTCACGATGTGGGACGTCTTGGCGTTCGAAAAGATATGTATCCAGGCTGGGGCCAGAATGGTTTGCACGATTCGTTGTCGTCGTGATCCCGAAGGCAAACTTGAATACTTCCATGGATACTTCCCCAGCGAGCCAACTGCCCTGGATGAAGAGGCGAAGAATAACGCTCTGTTGAGGATTGCATTGTCAGGCTCGGGCAAGTTAGACAACTCTCGGCCTTATGCTGCGGAAGCAGCTATCCATGACCTGGAAGTGGCGACGGAATTGGGTCTTAATCAGGGGGAGAACTGATGGCCGCTGATCAGTTTACGACCGATTCGATGCTGTACGCTGCGGTACTTGATTACATTTTCTCCGAAGAAAGTTTGGTCCGCATCGACTTGTCAGACAGTGGGAAAGCACAGTTCACTTTCTGTGTTCCGAGTCTGGATGCGGCGGCGTACATTGACGAGTTCGAGAAAGGAATTCTTCAAATCACAGATTGCAAGTCGCTGTTCAAATCTCATTCACGCATTTTTGGTGCGGTCAGGGCACTCCGTCAGCGAAACGAAAGTTCCTGGTGCTCTCGGGGATGGGTTGAGGGGCGAACTAGCGACGGGAGGAAGATTAAATAGGAGGGGTTATGAGTGAGATCTCAGGCGGCGATGGTCGACCGCATGGAACAGGCGGGACGTTCGAAGGTGCAGGTGCGGTCGTAAGAAGTGCCGACCGTGAGCGGTATGAACGTGAGAATGCAAAATTGCGACAGGCTGAAAAACCAACGAGCCGAGTATCGGCCTGGGTAGAAGAATTGAATCGTGAGCAGGCACAGAAGGCGAAGGCTGACGCTGACGCAATCGCCCGAGGGGCCCTCAAGATCCTGCCCGATGGGACACGAGTCGAATCGTACAGCGGCTTTCGAAGGAATTAGGAGGGGTCATGAAGCGAAACACATTAGGTAGTGCGTGGGGTTCGATACTGGCGATGCAAGCGGGTGTACAAGCACAAGAAGCCGCAGCGAAACCGAGGGTAGTTAAGACCGAGGCTCAACGTCGACAGGATGAATTTAACCAGATCCGCAAAGAACACGAGGCTGAGTTTATTACTGTTGAGGTCGCCTCGACTGATTACGAGCGGGCACAAACAGGTCAAGCGACGAAACTGGTCGAGATGAGCCGTGCGGTTTACGAGAAGCAATATGGTATTTCCGATCTCAGAAAACTGTGGTCTTTGTCAGTCAACGACATCCAAGTTCAGGCCGACAATCCGCTTCAGAGATTGAAGATGGTCGATTCAACGGCGAGATGGCCGAGGATTGCAACGCCCGTAGAACTGACTGAAGGAAATACAGAGAAGGCAATGCAGCAAGCAGCAGCCTTTCTTGATTCAAAGAATCTCCAGGGTGAAGACCGAGACAAAGTCATATTATTCACGGCGTACGCTTGTGATAGCAATAGCCAGATTGATATTTTGAATCCTGAAATTTGGCGAATCGGATTCAAAAGATTGGTCGAATTGGGCGTGATCCAGTCGGAATCTACCTCGACGCAAGCACAGCCGAAGGTTGAGCAATCAGCGGACGAATTGAGGGCCGAAGCCGAAGCCAGTTACATGGAACAAGAGGCAGGCCCACTCTGGTCGAGTCTCATGGATTTCTTCGTTCGGGAGTTCAACGCTTATTTGAACGATAAGCAGAAGCGGGCACTTATCGATTACGTGGTCAGCCACAACTTGCAAGTGCTCGATTACGAATCGTGGAATATCGCCCGCAGGGCCCTCGTTTTTAGTTCGGTTTTACCCGAGACTTGCCTCTCGGCGGACGACAGGCTCTGCGTTGAACTCGACAGGCTTGATACCTCGACGCCAGCGGGTCGTGCAGAATACGCCAGACGGAAAAATCGTCTCGAATTTCAGGGTTAAAGATTGTCGCCATAGGACGGGTTCTCACGGGCGACAAGGGCTCAATCTCCCCGACAAACGTGCCGTCCACTCCAATATTAAGAACCACCGAGACACGCCCAGAAGTCTTTCGGGCGGCTCGTCACTTCTGGGTATCCCCTCGACGACCGCCCTTTTTTGTACGCCGCCACGTGCGACAGATAGGAAATCAGTATGTCAGACCCTGTTATCCCAACTCCAGCGACTAACGGAACCGCACAAGGCGGGCCTAATGGCACTCCGCCAGTTCAGACTCCCGCTCCTGCTCAGCCTGCGTCAGACCAGCAGATGATTGCACGGGGTGCTGATGTAGCTTCGCACAGCATGCCTGCGGTGATTCCTGGGGCTACTCCTATGCCGACACAGGCACCGAACGCACCCAATGCGGCACAGCCTCAGCCGGGACAGCCTACACAGCCCACCCAGACCCCACACGAGGCGTTGTATTCGAAGATCTTACGCACTCTTTCTCCCGGGACCAAGTACCTCGACCCCCAGGGGAACCAGCAGACCACCCGCCCCAGCTTGTCCAATAGCATCCTCGCCGGTGCTGTGGCCGGACTCCTTCAGCCCACCGCTTTCAGACAGGGGTCCTTCGGACCAATCGCTGATATGCAGCAGACAAATTTCAATGCTTTTCAAGCAGGCCAAGCGAAATCTAAAGAACAGAGTGATGCCGTCCAAAAACTTAGTGACGATGCTCAAGCTCGCAAGTTGAATTATGTAAAGAGCAACGTTGATGCGATGCACAACTATGCTTCACTGATGCAGGCTCAGGCTACTGCTGAAAAGGAAGGTGCGGAAGCCGAAAAGGCTCAGACTTCGAATTGGCAGGACATTATCAATCAGAATCAGACGACACTTCTTAAGGATGCCGACGATTTTGATTCCAATCGTCCTACGCCCGATGCTCCGAAAGCCCGTATCGCATCGGGCATGACTATGAAGGAACTCTTGGCTTCTCCATTCAAAGACAAGATGACCAGTCAACTCATGGTTCAGGACGGCTTGACCCAGGAGATGGACCCGACTACAGGAAAGTCACACACTGTGCCAACCTTCACCGTGTTGAATCCTGATGTTCAGTTAAAGATGAACAAAGACGCAGTAGATCGTGCAGCGAAGATCAATCCGCAATTTGCAGGACTCTACGAAGCCACAGGCGGAACCGTTCGGATGAATCTCGGGCGGTATACGGCGTTGACCCACCAAATCAATAGTGTCGATCATGCCGAAGATCTGTTGCAGAGCGTGGCGGATTCTAAAGATCCTGACCTGATGGCTTTGGGAATTAAGGGTGATGTCGAAGGAAGGCTCGCCTCTGCAGTTCGTGGTAACTCAGCAGCCATGAAGTCTTTGATGGAGTTCGAGAATGCGACTGCACACGGGGGCACCACGGCTGATCAATTGAATCGACTCCTGACCTCGGATGGTGGTGATGCAATCTTTAAGGCTCTAGGCACAGACCGTGACGCAGTTCAGGATTATGTCGATACGATTTATAACCGCAGACTGAAGAACCAAACGCTTGCGAGGGAAGGTGCAGACAAGGCTCCAGCCAGCCCGACTCGAATCGCTGGATTTGCGGATGCCGTTGCTAAGTTGCCGAAGGAGTATCAGGGCCCGCTGTATGACAATTTGGGCATGGATGTTAACGGCAATCCGACTCGCATACCGACAAATAAAGATCTCGACGGGATGGATAACAAGATAATCGACATCCAAAAAACGGTCGACAAAGCTGCTCTCGAAGCAGCCACGCCTGAAGCGATTGCGAATCAGGTCCAGCTCTCTATTGGTGCGGGCGATCTCACGAGGGCACGAGATCTCTATAGCATGAGAAAAGATACAAAAGCAGCGTACAACACAGGTCTGGAGAACAAAGCGATCAGTCTGGGACTCAACCCGAGTCACTTCAATATTGAAGCGTTGAATCAGAAGTCTAAGACGCAAGAGGATTACCAACCCAACGGGAAGATCGGTCAGAACCTTACGGCATTCCGTGCGTTTATCGAACACGGTCTTGACGCAAAGGTTGCCAATGATGCGTGGCAACGTTCGGGTTCGCCTGATCTGAACAAGTCGATCAAGTGGTGGGATGAGCACGCCGCCAACGATCAGAATTTCCAACGGTTCCGAGCGTCAATCATTGCCCCCGCCCAAGAATATATGAATTTCCTGAAGGCGAATCACGCAACGACTGTAGGTGATGAAGCGGCACTTAATGCAATCTTGAAGGATAACGCTACGCCACAAACCATCTATACCGCTCTGCAGACTTTCACGAGAACGGCTGATGACAGATTGCTATCTCTCGGTCAAGGCTACGTCAACTCAGTCGGTACTACGAACCCAGGTTTGTTGACAAAGACGGCTATCGACAGCATGAAAGCTCTCGGCGTTGATAGTCGGGCGAAGAATGTTGCGGGCGAACTCCCTCGGGCACAATCTTGGGTAGCTAATCTGCAACCGCAGACACTGAACACGAAGAACCCGCAAGACCTTGCGGTCGCTACCCAGTTCCTCAATGCTGCGAGCGGTGACAAAGACCTAGCACGGTCGATGGCGAAGGAACACGGCTACTCGTTCTAAGGAGATTACAATGGGTGACATTTTCGATAACGTAGCCGCACAACCACAACCTAATGCTCCGAACATTCCAGCAACGGCAACAGCACCCTCGTCTACACAGGGAGTTACGTCGGGGGATATCTTTGACACCGTTGCTGCAAAGCAACCTCCCGCAAGTACCCCGAACACCAACAGCCCCAATATGGTGTTGGGCTCTGACGGTAAGATGCACGAATATACCCCGAACTTGGGAGATACCGTAGCAGATGCCGCCAGTCATATTCTCGTCGGGGAAGGTAAGGGTGTTGCAGAAACTGCACACACGGTCGGAGCCCTTGCAGGGAAAGTCATGCCGAACTCGTGGCGTGATGCCCTCGGATTACCTTCATCGTTCAAAGAACCTGATTATCTCCAATCAACAAGCGGAGCGGAGACAGCAGGAAAGGTCGGCGAGAACATCGCAGAATTCGTGATGGGCGACGAAGCCTTGAAAGGTTTGCAGATCACCGAACGATTAGGACTAGCACAGAAGATGGCACAGATGGCGAAGAGTTCGCCGTACATCGCCAAGATTCTGGAGCATGGTTTGACGGCGATACGGGGCGGAGCAGTCACCGTGCCCCAGCGGATGCTCCACGGTGCGACCCCGACTGAAGCATTAAAGACTGGTGCTGAGGCAACTGTCCTAGGTGCGGCCACAGGGGCTGCTGTTGAAGGTGCATCCAAACTGGCCGACGTTACTGGAGTATCTGAAAAACTTGCCAGTGCTCGTAGAGGCGGAATTCTATCAGGCGGTCAACCGAAACTCCAAACTGCTATCAGCGATGCCGCACGAACAGGGACGGGTGTCGCAGCGGCACGCACTGCTGCTGAGACTGCGGGGCACGTCAATGTCCCTGATCAGTACAAAGCAATCGTTGATGAAGCGATGAAGAGTGAGCCTGCATGGACGCCCGAATCAGCGAAACCGATTGCGAAGGCTCTCGGGAAAGATTTCGAAATTCGCGGTTCGGTCGCAGAAGGTAAACCGACTGACAACGATTTGGATATTTGGCAGAAGAATGGCAATGCAGATGCTGCTAATACTCTGAAGAAACAAGGCTTCGAGTACAGCCATGACACGCCTCACGGGGAACTATGGACGAAGGGTGACCAGCACATCGATCTTTGGGATTCAGAGCACGAGCCGATTAAAGGTTTTGGCAAAGATACCGAAGTGACCGAGGAAACATCGGCGAAGGCTCCTGTAAAATCAGCGGGCATTCGGACCACCATCGAGGACGTCAGCAATGATGTGAAAGCGAAATCGCAGGGACTATATCGCCAACTTGATCAAGCAACAGGTGGACGTTGGCAGCGATACGAAGATCAGATCAAGAACATCGAATCGAAGATGGATGAAGTCAATGGAGTCGATGATGATGCCTATGACCGTTTGGAAACTAAACGCAATGACATCGAAACATCACAGGCTCAAGCCATCGAAGATTTGAAAGCGAAAGGTATTGAT
>Ga0187887_10001433_pt1 | contig 20558 bp, 13 predicted proteins | sample June2016WEW_7_10_FD_132977 | JGI IMG/M metagenome (GOLD analysis project Ga0187887, IMG submission 132977) | Peatland microbial communities from SPRUCE experiment site at the Marcell Experimental Forest, Minnesota, USA - June2016WEW_7_10 | ecosystem: Environmental > Terrestrial > Soil >... | reverse complement strand
TCGCGGATGGTTTGAGCGATGGTTTCGTACAGCGGGCGGCCGGTGCTTTCGAGTACCTGATCCTGATAATCTCGCGATCCCGGGTTTGAAGTTTTGAGGACAACGAAGATTCCTTTGCCGTGCTCGCGGCAGGCGTCAACATATGGCAACATGCTGTCGCGACCGAGATAGGGTGTCACGGTGAGGGCGTCCACATCGAATGCTCTCTTACCGAGGTAGGCCGCGGCGTAGGCTTCGGCCGTGGAATCGACGTCGTTGCGTTTGCCATCCGCGATCACCAGCAGCCCTCGCTGTTTCGCGGCTTGGATGGTATCTTCGAAGCCCTGGATGCCTGCGGATCCGTATTGCTCGAAGAATGCCAGTTGAGGCTTGACGATGGACGCAAGTCCGGCGATAGTATCCAATACCAGTTCGTGAAAATCGCGAATGATGGAAAGGATGACGGCGGGTGTGGGCGCGCCGCGGCCGGATTTTATGAAGGCCGGCATCAGGTCGATGCGCGGGTCTAGACCAACGGCGCAGGGGCTGTCGGTCTTGCGGATGGATTCCACCAAGCGGTCGGAGAAGTGACGCATGCGCTTGAACGCTGATTATACGCCGAGTTGGCAGGCGAAAGCGCCTGCCCCACGTTCAGTTGCCGAGGTTCATTAGGGGCTTGCCGCGTAGTTTGTAATCGGCCGCGTTGAGCTTGGGACTGAGATCCACCGTATCGAAGCGAACGTCGATGCCATGTGGGGCTCCATCCGGCTTGATCTGCACCGTCTTGGGATAGAACGCCTTTTCGCCCTTGAAATAGTCGGAGTAACTAATGAGCGCGGAGCCTACTCCAGTGGCGGTGCTGATCTGCACCTTTTGTGGACGCAAGCTGCTGTCCAGGCCGATGGAGATTTTCTCGGTGCCGTTTTCGGCGACCAGCGGATACTCTTCGTCCGGGACGGGCGCCGGATGGTTCGCGACAATCTTGAATTGTGGATTGCTGATCCTGACCAGCACGGCCGAAACCTGATAATCACGAATGAAACCCAAATCAGTGGGGAGATCCAACGCGTCTTGCCCCTTCAGATTCTTGCTGGCCGTGAATTCGCTGCCGGTGAAAGCGACTTCATGCAGGATAGCTCCGGCTTTGGCTTGAAATAGCGCCCGGTCCGGATTGTTGCGCATGAACAACGTCCAGCGTACGCTGGCGCCACCGTTGCTCCAGACCGTGAGACTGCCGGTAGCTTGCACCGTGGTCAGCTCGCGAAGCCCATCTTGACCGGCCACGGCTTGGACCACTTTCTTGAGTAGATCAGCCCCGAAAGCTTCGAGCGTGGCGCGGCTGGGCTCCAGCACCGCGGAAACCGGAAGGGTGCGGTCCGCTTCCACCGCGACCGTGGCTTGATGGCCGATGTACCCTTTCTCGTTGAAGTCGACCACCAACTTGCCGGGCTTCTTCTTAAGCTCCAGCCGTCCATCCAAGGTAGTCCCGACGGCGGTGCCGTCCAGGCTGATATCGCATTCGGCGGGTGCGCAAGTGAGCAACACCGTGCCCATTGGATCTTTCTTTGGAGGAGGCGGAAGAACGACAGCCACCACCGGCTTGGCTTTGCTCCGGATGGCCTTCAGAATCTCGTCGGATGCGCCCGCGGCCTTGAGCTTCTCGGCTTGGTCGGACGTTAGCGAAAAATCCACGCCGCGGTTTAGAATCGCTTCCTTCCGGCGATGCAGCGGGATGGCGTCCAGGCCGGCGAACTTGAGCACCTGCTCAAAGGTCAACGGGGCGCCATTGACAAATGGGTCTTCGGTTTTCTTGGAATGCGGGGCGGACGCCGGTTTGGGGTCTTCGGCGGCAATCCGCGGCGCGAAACACACGGAAAGAGCCGCAAGAAAAGCAGCTCGCAACAAAATGGATCGGTTCGATGGTCTCATGCACACCTACTTCATGGCCGCTTCCGCTTCTTGCGCGGCGCGGATCTTCTTCTTCCAGATGCGTCCTTCCATGTAGTCCGGATGGGCGGTCAGAAGGTCGTCCACTTTTTCCATGGCCTGGGCGTATTTGCCCGAAGCCCACAGCGCTTTCACCTGGTTCAACTGAACTTGTTCGTCCGAGGGCTTGGCAGGGGCGGGCTCGCTAGCCGGGACTTCCGTCGCCGCAACGGGCGTGGGAGTCTGGGGCGTCGCAACAGGTTGATCAACTGGAGCAGGGCTGGGCACGTGGACCACGGCCGAAGCGGGTGCCTTGGTCTGGGACGCATGTATGCTTTGGCGCGAAAAGAAAGTCAGGCTGATGCAAAACGTCAGCACCGCGGCGATCGCGTAGGGAATCCAACGCGTTTTGGAACTTTTTGGCGGAGCGGCGGCAGGCGTCCCCTTAGTTACGTGCGGGGCTACTTTCGGCGGCGCGGGAGTCACGTCCGGTGCAGTATTCACGGCTGGCTCAGGTGCTACAACTACCGGAGGAAGCGGCGGCGGAGCGGCTACAACCGGAGCCGGCGAAGCTGAGGCAAATGTTGGAGCGAAGGCTGGAGCGGCCAGTTCCATGGGAGGTTCAGCGCCGGCAATTGGTGCAGGCACTGCGCCCGGCCCCCGCAGTTTCTGCGAAATCAGGTACAAGCCGGCTGCAAACTCGTCTGCCCGTTCCAAGCGCTTCTCCGGATCTTTCTCGAGCGCTCGCACCATAAGCTGCTCCAGCTCGCCGGGAATCTCGGGGTCCAGCTTGCGCAGGAGTTCGGGCGTGGTGTGCACAATCTCGCGCGCTATCAGATTTGCGTCGGCCGGGAAAGGATATTTCACCAGCAGCTCATACAGCACTACCGCAACCGAGAAGACATCCGACTTGGCTTTGAAGGGCTTGCCCAGCACTTGCTCCGGTGCAAAATAGTTCGGCAGCAACGCGCCCGGCCGGCCTCCCGCTTCCACAATGGACGCCAGGCATTTTCCGATGCCAAAGTCGAGAATGGTGGCATCCTTGCCCGTGACGAAGATATTTCCGGGCTTGATATTTCCGTGCGCCACTCCCTTGGAATGGGCAAATGCCAGCGCGCCGCAGACCTGCACCATGAGGTCGATCTTGTCCGCCAGCGAGAGAATCCGGCGGTCGATATGCCAGCGCAGATCGACACCGTTGAGAAGTTCAGTAGCGACATAAATTGCGCCATCCACTTCGCCCAGATCACGCACTTTTACGATATGCGGATGGCGTAGCTCGGCCGAGGCGCTTAGGTCGCGGCAAATCTGTTCGCGCAATTCCGGCGTCGCGATAATGGCCGGATTCAGAACCTTCAACACCATTTCGCGATTGCGAAAGGTGTCGGTGGCGCGGTAGGTTGTGCCTACGGCGCCCACGCCCATCTCGTCCAGAAGCTTGTATTTACCGATTGATGTCATCGAAGTAGCGCCCTGTTCGCCCCCAGGTGTTCACCGCTGCCGAAGGAAGTACATCGGCTACTAGTAAATATCGGATGGGCGCGGTGGCTGCTGCATGCTGGATCAACGAACTAATGGTTTTTTGGCCTGTGACTGCGTGAGTCGCCGTAGTACGGAAGTAGGGTGAGCCTCCGGCTCGCCGCTTAGCGCTTGCCGAAGAGCCACAAAAGGAACGACAGCACCACGCTGACCAGCAGGCAAGTAGCCAGCGGAAAATAGAATACCGAATTCCTGCCGCGGATCACGATGTCGCCGGGGAGCCTGCCTAAACGGATGGGCAGCTTTTCGCCGAGGGTGAGAATCAACCCCAGCGCAAGAATGATAATCCCTAGCGCGATCAGCGTTCGGCCCAGATTCACACTGAATAGGTTCACACCGAGTATGTTCGTCCGCGATGCTGCCCTAACAGGATTTGCACCATGCGATGCGCGATCAATTCATGCAAGGTCAGCAGTTCGCGATTGGCGGCCGTGATGGCCTCGACGTCCAGTGGATCCGCCGGCCCGCCGCCTGCTTTCAGAGCATCCGTCGCCTCGCGGATGATCGGGTCAGCGATAACGTCGCCCGCCATTTCCCAAAGCGTGATGAAGCGATCTACGGCGGTAGGGAAACTGACAGCGAATACGCCGTGATTGCTGGTAGTGCGCGGCGGTTTGTAATCCAGATTGAAGGGCCCTGCGTATTTGTGGCTGCGCAGCAGCACCAGTACGTTCAGCCAATCCAGCGGATTCACCAACCCTACCGCGATATCGACATCGTGCTTCAGGCGATAGCCGTCGTTAATGTCGAAGTGGAATAGTTTTCCCGCGAGCAGTGCCCGCGCCAGCGCTGCCCGAGGCGCGCCGCCCCACATCAGCTCATGCAGGTATTCCGGATTCAGGCCCACCATTTCCGGATGCTTCAGCAATCCGGAGCCAATGAACGCCAGCATGGCATCGCTGGTCGGTAGCAATATTTCGGCTTGCGGTTCGAACGGCTTGGCTTCGAGGCAATGTTTCAGCGTGGGACGATTGAGTTTTTTCGCAAGCTCGATATCCGCTTCGCACGCCGCATTCAATCCGTCGGCATACCAACGTAACGTTTGGGTCTCTTCCACAGCGCCCTGCGTGTAGTAGCCGAGTGAGCCCGGCCAGTAGACTGCGAACTTCGCCCCCAGTTCATGTCCGATCGCGACCGTATTCGCCAATCGCCACGCCGCATATTTCCTGACCTCGGGCGCCTCCGCTGCCGGGCTGGCGGCCCACACGGCGTGGAAGAACGTCTCTGTGGTCACCATGGAACATTCCAGGCCGTGCTCTTTCAGTGCCTTTTTGATGCGATCCACAATCTTCGATTGCTCATCCTTGCCGAGCGACTCGGTGGAAATTACGTCCGTATCGTGCGTACACCAGTGGCCGATGCCGAGCTTGCCGTATTCGCGGATCACGTCTTCAAAACCAATCGCATCACGCGTCGGTGCGTGGAACAGCGCTTGTCCCTGATAAGCAGCGGCCCATTGCGGCCCGGTGATGTAATACTTTCGGCGAGTGGCAGGCGGGTAAGCGCCTCCGCAGACCGCCATTAACCGCTCGACGAGGGCGCGTTGTTGATCGGGTTTCATCGCTAACATCATAACGGTTATTCGGTTACTCGGTTCTTCGGTTCATCGGTTCGCGCTCCGTCAGGGAACGGTAAAACGCAAGGAGCTACGAACCGAAGAACCGATAAACCGAAGAACTCTTTACTTCCCGCCTGAGATCAAATTCACTATCGCAGCGCCTACCGCCGTGAGGAACGGTTGTCCGCCGGTCGCGAGATCGGCCGCAGTCATGTAGTCTTGGACGATGTCCGGGTAAATTCCTACACCGTCGTAAGAGGGTAGCAAGGGAAAGCCCGGTGTTTGGACGGGCGCCGCTCGCGTGATGAGTGACTCGGTGACTCTGGTGGAACCCTCCGAGTAAGCACCGGCATCGAACGATACCACGTTGCCTCCGCCGCCATCGGTGCGAGTTCCGAAAAGCGTGGCGCGCTTGGAGTCTTGCAGGAACATGGCCAAGATCTCAGCAGCGGATAAGGTGAAGTTATCCACCAGAACCAGCATCGGCTTCGTATACGCTGCAAGATTCCCGTTGCTATCGGTAGCGGCCGGCGTATCGAAGGTGGGGCCGCAGACTGCCAAACTTCCCGTCATCCCTCGATTCGAAGCCAAGGCTTTCTTTACCGCGTTGAGATGCGAAGTATAAAGAGCGATCACCCACTGCGGCGCGCCCTCTTCTTCGGCGATAGTTATGTTCTCTGAGTACGCAACCTGCCAGCTCAGTGTCGCGCGAAGCTCAAACTCGAGACCTCGGAAGTTATGGGGAATCAGGTAGGACGCCAAGGTCTGCGAATAGCATCCGTCGCCGCCGCCATTTTCCATGATATCCACCACCAGGCCGTCGGTATTGGCTTGGAAATAGGCCATCTCACCGGCGAATTGCGTCTGCGCGTTACTGAAGCTGTTCGGCTCCATGGAGGGAATGCGAATATAGCCGATGTTGAGTTTTCCAATCGGGAACGTACCGGACACGAATTCGTCCGTCTGGCCGGCTCCCAGGCGCAGTTTGAATCCCGCGGGAGGGTTAAACACCGGCGAGAAGTTGCCGAAAGGTTCCAGGCCGCTGGTTACGAATGGCGTTGTCAACGCGCGCATGGTGCGAAGCTTCTTCAGCGGCGCCATGTAATCGGGCTGGGGCGTTTCCACCTTAGCGGCGCGAGCTCCAGTCCAAACTCCCCAGGGGTTCAGCTCTCGCCCGGATTCCGCATGGGCCGTAGCCGCAGTAACGCCGCGCCGGAACGTCCTGTTCTTGAATGCGGCGCTGGTTTGTGTGACCGCAACCGGGGATTGCACCGGGCCCTCCTCGGTCACCGCTGTACCCAGCACGTCCCAAGGAATGCTGTAGGTCACGGTTTTTCCATTCTGCTGATTGACCACCACCGTTGCGTTGGCGCTAATGTTAGTGGCGCGCGGATACCATCCCTGATAGCGCTCGGTGATGGTTGCGGCCGCCAGCCGTGCCTGGCTTACGGGATTGCTGGATCCATTGACGGAGTACGGGACGAATTGCGTCAGCAGATCGGCCACGGCCACGCCGTCCACCGAAACCAACTCATCGCCGATGTTGAAGCCGTATGTACTGGGCGGCAGATAGCCGGTATCGATAAAGTCGATCAGGAATTTCCCGCCATAGATATCGCCGTTGAAATGCAGCCAGGCATCGAAATCCGACTGAATGGTGAACTCATCATGGCTATCCTGCAAACTGGCGACATACTTTACGCAGATGTCGTAGAAATCGATGTCGGTTTGTGACGCCTGCACCTGGGCGAGCCAAGGCGTGATCTTGTAGAGATCGAAATTAAATACATCCCGTTTCTCCTCATAAGGCCCGTAGTTCTTGGCATAGAGCCCAACCAGCTGCAGGAAATCCGAATTCTTCTGGTCCGGCGTCAGTTGTGCAAAGCCGAGTGGCGCCAAGCATAAGAACGGAATAAAGAATTTTAGCGTCTTCATGAAAATCCCCTTTCGTGGCGTTATGTAACGCGGTGTTATGCAACTATAACAAAGACCGCGTGGGGATGGGAAGTGGAGCGCGCCGCTAATTTTCGGAGCGTAATTTCGCCGGCGGCCATATCGGCAGCATTGCCTACCACGATCACCAGATTGCCGGCGTGCAACTCGACGTCGGGAAAGGCGGTCTGTTCCGGCCGCTCCAGAAGAGAATCCCGCCGGAAATATTTGCTGCATGCCCATGTGCCGATCTCTAGATTTCGCAAGGATATTTTCTCCCTCGCAGAGGCGGCTCTCAATGGGACGGTCGTCGAGTTCACACACAAAGGGGTGACCTTTCGAGTGATTCCGGAACAATCTACCGACAAGATTCGAAACATCACTCCGCTCGAGGTGATCAATCCGGCGTATAGCGATAACCTCGAATCGGGACAATCGAGCTGCGGAGAGAAATGGAAAAGGACTGGAGCAAACTTTGACAGCCAACGCGCGCACTGCATACCTCGACACCGACGTTGCCGTGTGGCTGGCGCAAGGCGATTTGTCCAGAATCACACCGGCCGCCCTGGACTCCGTGAGGAATTTCAACTTATTGGTATCTCCCATGCTGGCCCTTGAACTTGCATACCTGCACGAGATTGGTAGGATTACGCTGAGCTCTCAAGATGTCCTGCTCAAATTGAGAACAGAAATCGGGGTTGAAGTGTGCGACTTGCCGTTTCCGGAGTTGATGACCATCGCCGTGAATGAGAAATGGACAAAGAGACCTGTGGTAGTCGCGCGCTTCAGTAAATCAGCTTCAATGAAAACTGAATCTGCCGGGACGTTCCCGCCGTGCGGCTGATCTCGCCGAAGCCTGGGCCCAGGACGATATTCGAGGGCAGGCCGAAATTTACGGCATTGAATATATTGAAGAACTCGGCGCGGAACTGGAGCGATGCCACTTCGCCTTGCGCGCTGGTTACGAGTGGCGTGTCTTTGATTAGCGCCATGTCGAAGTCATGAAGGCCTGGGCCGCGGAATGTGTTTCTGCCGAGCGTTCCGAAGACTCCCTGATTTGGGCCGGTGCCGCCCGGGACATTGATTGGAATATAAAAGAACGACGCGTTGTTCGCGCCCATTCCGAAATAATCTTCGCGCACGGTGCGGCTGGTGGAAAGATCCGGGGTGCCGATCTGATCGGGCCGGTCCGTCCCAGCCGCTCCTACTCCGGTCTGCTGGATGCCTGAGTAAACGGTGAAGGGAAGGCCGCTCATGAGCGTCCCGATGCCCAGCAGTTGCCAACCAGCGGTCAGCTTTTTGCCGAGAACCCGAAGGAGGGGCGCGCGGTCCGCGTGAAGATCCTGGAACAGGCTGAAAGCGAGCACGTTCTTGATGTCGAAGTTTGATACAGCTTTGTCGGCGCGAGTGTCGAACGGGTTTTCGGGCGCGGTTTGCACCACGGCGCCCGAATATCCGGAGACGAATCCGCCGAAGACCGCGCTCGTATCGTCAATGGATTTCGAAAGCGTGTAGCTGGCTTGGAATCCGAGGCCGGAAGCAGTCAGATCCTTTTGCGCGGAAACTTGCAAGGAGTGATAGGTGGAATGGGAACGATTGGTCATCAGATTGATCGGTCCATAGCCGCCGGTGATTGCTCCGGATGAATTGAACTGCGTATAAGGTGCGAATCCAGGATCGGCGCCGGCGAACCCGTTTGGATAATCCGTCACGGGCAGCTTGATTCCAGCCGTGCCGACATAGGCCGCGGTCAGCGTGGCTCCGGCCAGTTTTTGTTCCAGGCCAGCGGTCCAGGTGCCGATGTAACCATTCTGGAAATTCGGCGCGATGCCGGCGATGGCCAGCGGCGTGATCTGATGATTGGGCGAAAGCGCGGCGAGGTCCTGCTCGAAGCGCAGCACATCCATAAGAGTGTTTCCCGGAACTTGTTTCGAATTGCCCGACGCGAATATCGGCGATCCGGTGGGCGTGTAAACGGTGGGTAACTGCTGGGGTGTGATGGTGAGGCCGAAAGGAATCAACTCGCCGGGCGCCGCAGTGAGGCGCGGATAGACCACGAAGGGCGTGCTTGCGGTGAGATAGTCGTCCTGATAGAGGTTGACAAGAAGCGTCGTGATCCCGGCGCCGGTGCGCAGCAAGGTATTTCCGGCCACGCGCCATTCCGCTGCCAGGCGCGGACCCCAGCCGTTCTTGTCGAGCGAGTATGGGGGTTGGGGATTGATGAGCAGCGTGGATCCCGGCTGGGAGCCGCCCAGCACGGGAGCGGATGTTTCGAGGTTCGATTCGCGGATGCGTGATTCGATTTCATAGCGCAAGCCGTAGTTGAGCAGCAGGCGAGGCGAAATCTTCCAACTATCCTGGAAGAACACGTTGTATGCATCGCGGTGGATGGCGGCATCGCCGATGCGGGGGCCCTGCGCAAACAGCAGCGGCGCAACGGCGGTGGTGTAAGTGAACGCGCTCGCGGTGAGGAGTCCTGTAAGGGCGTCGGGCAGGAGACCGCCGACTGGGATGTCGTGTGCGCCGCTCACCGAACTGATTGCGACGGGTGAGTACGCCGCGCCGCCGCCGAATTGGTAGAGGCCGTTGGGGCTGATTCCGAACAGTGACGTATCGCGGTTCAATCGAACTTCGCCGCCGGCTTTGAAGCTGTGCTTTCCGTGTGTCCACGCGACGGTCTGGCGAAGCTGCAATAGATTGCCGAACCAAGCAGTAACGGATCCAGCGGCTGCGTTGAACGCTTCGTACAAGCCGTCGCCGAACGTCAACGCAGGATCCGTGCGATCAAGCGTTGGAAACCCGGGCGTAGCGCGGGTGAAGCTCAGGGAAGACTGCAGAGTGAGTGAGGCCGAGGGCGTGTGGGTGTAAGAGATAGCCGCGTTACGCTGCTGATCGGTGAATTGAATCGCGAAATTCGGATCAATGGCGGTTTGGCTGGGGTTGGTGGTTGGCCCGACAGTATTCTCCATGGTGAAGCGCGCGAACAATTGCGATTTATCCGAAATGCGATGGTCCAGGCGCGCTGAAAACTGATCGGAGACTGTGGTCACTTTCGACGATGTCGCATAGGTGCGTGCGCCGTAGGGGCCCTGCGTATCGTTGGGCAGCGGATAGCGCGCCAGAAGTTTCGCGATTTTCGGGTTCACCGGGACGATCAGCGTGTCGCCGGGAAAAGCCGTGGTGTCCAGGCCCGAGCGCTCGGCAGCCGTGGGAACCGGGATCACCTCGGTGGCGCTCAGTACTTGCCGGAAGCCTTGATATTCCAGAAAGTAGAAAGTTTTGTCGCGGCCGTTGTAGAGGTGTGGCACGATCAACGGGCCGCCATTGGTCAGGCCAAATTCGTTACGGATGAAGGGCGGGATGCGGCGTGGATCGGCGATGGAGCGCTGGTCGAAGAAATTGCGCGCATCCAGCGCTGAGTTGCGAAGAAACTCGAATGCGGAGCCGTGTTCGGCGTTGGTTCCCGAGCGCGTGATGATATCGGTGAAACCGGCCGCGCCGCGTCCGATCTCGGCGGGCATCCAACCGGAGCTGGAACGAATCTCCTGGACTGCGTCCACGTTGAAATTGGTGAACGTGGCCCCGCCCATTTCCGGATCGGTGCTGTCAGCGCCATCCATCGCAAACACGGCCGCGGTTCCGCGCTGTCCGTTCACTGCGAACTGCTGCGTGAAATTTGCAGCGCCGTTGGTGTCCGTCATGGTGCCTGCGGCGAGCAAAAGCAACTGGCTGAAATCGCGTTTGTTGAGCGGCAGCGAGGAGACAGCTTTGTTCGACAACTGCTGGCCGCCGGTGCTCTGGCGCGAGCCTTGGTCTTCGAGAAGAGAGAGACTCCCGTCGGTTGACAACTGGAGAACGGCGTCGAGACCTGCGGCGGGCAGTTGCACTTTGCGAGAGTAGATCGCCGTGGTGCCGTTATGTTCCACCGAGATCGAATACTCGCCCGGCGTGACTGCGGGAAATGTGAAGCGGCCGGTTGGTTCCGTTTTGGTTGAGGATGTAGCGTTGCCGGACTGTAGATGCACTTCGGCGCCCGCGATGGGCTTGCCCGCGGTGTCGCGAAGAATGCCGGTCCAGGGTTTCGCGTTCTGCGGCTGGGCCGGCGCCAGCGCGCACGCAGCAAGAATGACGAGTAAGATTGTTGAATCGACCTTCCGAACCATGCTTCAATAATAGTTACACTCCTTCCCGAGTACTGGAGGTCAATCCGAATTGAATCAGGCAATCCTCGCCCTGGAGGACGGAACGGTCTTCGAGGGCAAGAGCTTTGGTGCGCGAAAAGATAAGCTGGGCGAAGTCGTCTTCAACACGGCCATCACCGGCTATCAGGAAATTTTCACCGACCCGTCATATTCCGGCCAGATCGTAGTGCTGACGAATCCGCAAATCGGCAATTACGGCGCCAACCGGGCAGATCTGGAAGCTGCGCGCCCTTACATCGAAGGACTCATCGTGCGTGAGTTCTCTTCCATCGCGAGCAATTGGCGCTCCGAAGAGAACGCCGACCAGTTTCTGGCGGAAAGCGGCGTACCAGTTGCTGCCGAGATCGACACTCGCGCGCTGGTTCGCCATCTGCGCACGCGCGGCGTGATGCGGGGCATTCTGGCTGCGGGCGGTGGCGATCGGGCGGAATTGATTGAACGCGCCCGGCGATCGCCTTCCATGACGGGGCTGGATTTGGCCACGCGCGTTTCCACTTCCACGAGCTACGGCTGGGACAAACCTGTGGAACGCTGCTCGCCATCGGAACCTGTGCCCGCACAGGTGGCTCCGTGGTGTCACGTGGTGGCCTACGATTATGGAATCAAGCGCAATATTTTGCGCAGGTTGGTGCAGGTGGGTGCGCGCGTGACCGTGGTACCGGCGCTAACGTCCGCGGAAGACGTGCTGGCGCTTGCGCCCGATGGCGTGTTTCTCTCGAACGGGCCCGGCGATCCGGAGCCGCTGCAGTACCAAGCGCAACAGGTTCGAAAGCTCATTGGCAAGAAACCCGTATTCGGTATTTGCCTGGGTCACCAGATTCTAGGGCTCGCGTTGGGAGGCAAAACCTACAAGCTGAAGTTCGGGCATCGCGGCGCGAATCATCCGGTGTTGAATCAGGTGACGCAAAAAGTTGAGATAACTTCGCACAATCATGGATTCGCTGTGGATCCGGATTCGCTCAACCAAACCGAAGTGGAGTTGACGCATATCAATCTGAACGACCAGACGCTGGAGGGTTTCAGGCATCGCAGCGAGCCGGTGTTTTGCGTGCAGTACCATCCGGAGGCTGCACCGGGGCCGCATGATTCCCACTATTTGTTTGATGACTTCATGAAGATGATCAAGGATTTTGGCCGCGGATGAACGCGGATAAACGCGGATAATGCCTCGACGTACAGACATTCATCGAATCCTGGTGGTAGGCTCCGGCCCCATCGTCATTGGGCAGGCTTGTGAGTTCGACTATTCGGGCGCGCAGGCTTGCAAGGCGCTTCGAGCTGATGGCTTTGAAGTGGTGCTGATCAATTCGAATCCAGCCACCATCATGACCGATCCTAATCTTGCGGATCGCACTTACGTGGAGCCGCTCACTGTGGCTTTCGCTGAGGAAGTGATTCGCAAGGAGCGTCCGGATGCGCTGCTGTCTACAGTCGGCGGCCAGACTGGTTTGAATCTGGCTGTGGATTTGGCTGAAGCCGGCGTGCTGGACAAATATGGCGTGGAGCTGATCGGGGCGAAGCTCGAATCCATCAAGAAGGCCGAGGATCGGCTGCTGTTCAAGGATGCGATGCGCAAGATTGGGCTGGATACGCCGCAATCGCAGCTTGTGAACAACGTGGATTCGGGTATCGCGTTCGCCAATCGCATCGGATATCCGGTGATTTTGCGCGCCAGTTTCACGCTGGGCGGATCGGGCGGCGGCATCGCCTACAATCGCGAAGAACTGCAGGAAACTCTGGAGCGCGGCCTGGATCTTTCGCCCGTGCATGAAGTGCTAATCGAAGAGAGCGTGCTGGGATGGAAGGAATTTGAGCTGGAGGTGATGCGCGATCTCGCGGATAACGCGATCATTGTCTGCTCCATTGAAAACTTCGATCCGATGGGCGTGCATACGGGCGATTCGATCACCGTGGCTCCGGCGCAAACGCTCACAGATCGCGAATATCAGATGATGCGCGACGCGTCGCTGCGTTGCCTGCGCGAGATTGGCGTGGACACTGGAGGATCGAACGTACAGTTTGCGGTGAATCCTCAGGACGGGCGGATGGTGATCGTCGAGATGAACCCGCGCGTTTCGCGCAGCTCGGCGCTGGCTTCGAAGGCCACCGGATTTCCCATCGCGAAGATCGCAGCGAAGCTCGCCGTTGGATATCGGCTGGACGAAATCAAGAACGATATCACCAAGGTTACCCCAGCTTGCTTTGAACCCACGCTGGATTACGTGGTGGTGAAGATCCCGCGCTGGCAGTTCGAGAAATTTCCCGGCGCTGAACCGGTGCTGGGCACGCAAATGAAATCGGTCGGCGAAGTGATGGCCATCGGCCGGACTTTCCGGCAAGCGCTAGCCAAAGGCATACGGAGCCTGGAAACTGGGAAGCCGGTGGCATCGGAAGTTTTCGATCCAGCTCTGATCCGGCAGCGTTTGATTACACCGAATCCCGAGCGGCTGGGTTACATTTTCTTTGCGCTGGAGCAAGGCTGGACGGTGGAGCAAATTCAGGAGATCACGGCAATCGATCCGTGGTTTCTGAAACACCTTCGAGAAATGGTGGATTTGGAAACTAGCCTCGGAAAAGAGAAGCTGGAGTCGCTCTCGCGCGAGCGTTTGCTCAACGCTAAGCGAGAAGGGATCTCGGACACGCGGCTCAGCCTGTTGTGGAAGTGCAGCTCGCAGGACGTGCGCGCGCGGCGCAAGGAGCTGGGAATCACCGCCGTGTTCAATCGCGTCGACACGTGCGCGGCTGAATTCGAAAGTTTCACGCCGTATTTGTATTCGAGCTACGAATCCGAGAATGAATCCGCGCCGTCCGATCGCAAAAAGGTAATGATTCTCGGCAGCGGGCCGAATCGCATCGGGCAAGGGATCGAGTTCGATTATTGCTGCTGCCATGCGTCCTTCGCACTGCAGGAGTTCGGCTACGAATCGATCATGGTGAACTGCAATCCCGAGACAGTTTCGACGGATTACGACACCAGCGACCGGCTGTACTTTGAGCCGCTCACGCGCGAAGAGGTGCTGAATATCTACGATGTGGAAAAGCCGGACGGCGTGATCGTTCAGTTTGGCGGGCAGACGCCGCTCAATCTGGCGCTGCCGTTGAAAGCTGCGGGCGTTCCGATTATCGGCACCGACCCGTCGGATATCGATCTGGCCGAGGATCGCAAGCTGTTCGGGAAATTGCTGGACGATCTCGGCATTCCCTCGCCCGCGAACGGAACTGCGACCAGCGCTGAGGAGGCTTGCGCGGTGGCGCGCCGCCTGGGTTATCCGGTGTTGGTGCGTCCCAGCTACGTACTAGGCGGACGAGCGATGGTGATCGCTTATGACGAGGAGACCGTGCGCCGCTACATGCGCGAAGCGGTGGTGTTCTCGCAGGAGCGTCCGGTGCTGATCGACCGGTTTCTGGAAGACGCAACTGAAGTGGATGTGGATGCGCTGGCTGATAAGGAAGGCTCGGTGCTGATTGCCGGCATCATGGAGCATATCGAGGAAGCAGGCGTACACTCCGGCGATAGCTCCTGTGTTCTGCCGACTCAGGGACTTTCGGACGCCGTGCTCGAGACCATCCAAAGCTACACCACCAAGCTAGCGCGCGCGCTGCGGGTGATCGGGCTGATGAACGTGCAGTACGCGATCAAGGACGGGCAGGTTTACGTTCTGGAAGTGAATCCACGCGCCTCGCGCACGGTCCCTTACGTGAGCAAAGCTACCGGTGTGCCGCTGCCTAAGATTGCAGTCGGACTGATGCTGGGCAAAAAGCTCGCCGATTTTTCTGGAATGACCGGCGGCCAGGTTTCGGGAGTGTTGCCGGTACCCCAATGTTTCGTAAAGTCGCCGGTGTTTCCATTCGGCAAATTCCCCGGCGTGGATCCCGCGCTAGGACCCGAGATGCGATCCACCGGCGAAGTGATGGGTGTCGGCGAAAATTTCGGCGAAGCGTTCGGCAAAGCTCAACTTGCGGCCGGGACTCCGTTGCCGGACGGCGGAACTGTGTTTATCAGCGTCAACAATCGCGATAAAGCCGCAGTGGTGGACGTGGCTGCCCGATTCATCAAATTCGGATTCCAAATTGCGGCCACACGCGGTACCGCTGCGGTGTTGAAGGCGGCAGGAATTGCGGTGAAGACAGTTTTCAAAGTCAACGAGGGGCGCCCTAACGCTGTGGATCTTCTGAAAGCCGGTTCCTTGCAGTTGATCATTTATACCACCACCGGTGGGCACTCTTTTACTGATGAGCAAGCTATCCGCCGCAGTGCAGTGGCTTACCGCATCCCTTGCATCACTACCATGAGCGGCGCCAAAGCGGCCGTCGAAGCCATCGCTTCGCGCAGAGAGGCTCCCATTCGGGTGTGGAGCTTGCAGGAGATCCATGGACGGGCGGCTGGGGGCTTGGGGCTGGGGGCCGCGGAGCCGTCATCTGGTTGTCAAAATCACCCGTTTCCGAAACATTTTTGACCACAAATGTCGGTCGACATATGGGTTATCATGAACGATTGCAGTTTTAGAGGAGTAAATGCAATCTAAAAAAACAGGTGCCCCGGCACTAAACTCTTCCGCCGCCCGCCGGCTTGACCTTGCGCGGTTTCGCAAAAAAGCGGGTGTCTCGCTCGATGACATCGCTCAAGAAACCAAGATCAGCCTGCGTTTCCTTCGGGCAATTGAAGAAGAGGAATTCGAGAAGCTGCCCGGCGGCATCTTCAGCACAAGTTATCTGCGGCAATATGCCACGGCAATCGGCTTTGACGAAGCTCAACTGCTGGCGCATTACGAACGCAAGATGAACCCGCCGGCGTCTGGCTCGAACTCGCGGGCGGACGCAAGTGGGACTCAAAGCTTTTTGGACCGATGGCTAAAGGTTCCGGCTGAAGCCCAGCGCTAGCGGCGCCTCAGCTCAGCAGATCCTGCTTCCACAAACGGCGGCCGGCGATGGAGGTGTGAAATCCCCAGGCAGCCAGCGCGACAACGCTCCCGAGCAGGAGCACATCATTGCCGAAGTACCAAGCGGACGTAGAGGCGGTTACTTGGGTGTAGGTGATAAGACTATCCACAAAAATGAAGGCGGATAAGGCCAACAAACCAAAACGGAACACCAACGCCGCCACCAAGGCGTAAACCACCACAGACGCAACGGCATCCTCAATGGGGTGGCTGCTCTGGAAGTACTGCAGGGCGGAAAAAATCAGGATGAAACCGGCCGTCGCTAGCCACTGATTGCGCAACAACACTCGCAATATAAAGATCACGAAGAAGAACAGCAAGGTATCACGGATGCCATGCGGAAAGCTTCTGAAGAATACGGCGAGCGTGCTTCTGAGTCCCATTAGAACGTCGGTGGATCCCGGCGGGTCAGTAGTGGCCAGAGCCAGATTGGCAATTTGATTAATTACTCTCACGGCAACGGCGAGCGCCGCGCCGGCCAGGACATCGCGGCCGACAATGGGATCGCGCCAATGGCCGGTGAGAACGGCGCTCCAGGAAATCATGGTTTGGGGCCAGCGGCGCCGGACATGCGGCTCCAACGCCAGATACATCGTTCGCACTACAAAAGCGTAGAAGATCGCCGTGGCCAGTGCCACTAGAAACATTCCAAATGTAGCGAATGATGCGTTCAGGTGCGATCGGAAAAGCCACAGCCCCATTTGCCCGAAGCCTACCCAGATGCCTAGCCGGCCTGCGCCCGCTTCATCGCCGCCGCCTCTTTTGACGTTGCGGTGCATCAGCAAAATGGTGCCGATGGCAATCGCGAGCGAAATACCGATGAAGATAGTGAGCTGGCCACGTTCCGAGTTAGTGGATTCCCGCTTAGGCATCCGATCCGTTGCGGTCCACGGACCGATCAACGAAAATGCAACGGGTTTGCCGCGGAATGCGGCAGCTTCTACGCGCAGCGGCTGCGAGCCGCCCGGCCATGTTCCGGTCCAAGCCACGCGGGTGTCGGAAGTGGCGAGCCAGGTCCACAAGGATTCGGTGGAATGGAACTGGGCTGGATCCAGGCCAGCCGCGGTGAAAAGCGGATTCCAGTCGGGCGTTGGATTTTGTGTAGCGGACTGAAGCTTCTGATCCGGGATTCTTTCGAAGTAAAGTAGCCGGCCTTGCGCGTCCAGCTTTAGCGAAATCATGCCGGAGAGAATCGGTGGTGGATCGTCTGTATCCACAATTCCGGGTGTCAGCAGATCGTCGTGGAATTCGAAGCCGGTGAGCGGATAAGGACTTTCGCGATACCAGAACTGAAGCGGCAAAGGACGTTGCCGCATAACCTCGTTCCAGCGCGGCTCCGGCTTGCCGTTGCCTTGTAAATAACCCAGATAAGCGTAATCCCAGTAATATTCGTAAGCAGTGTCGGCGGGCGTTTCTGTGAAGCCCAGGTGTTGGATCACATCGCGGGCTTTTTCGGACAGCACCTCCGGCGAATACCGGGTCTGGATGCGTTCGAGCGCGCTCGCGCGAACTCCCAGTACATAATAGGCGGCCACGCCCAAAACCACCGCCGCCAACAAAGGAATCGCGAAGCGTGGCGCGAGGCCAACGCCTTCACCGGCCGCGGCCACCATTTCGGGCGACGGTGTTTCGCCCGCAGCCAGCGCGGCCTGCAGCGGATCACCGCCCGGCAATCCCGCAGCGACAGCAAGAGCCGAGGATGGCCGTCGCGAGGGTTCCGGATCGAGGCAGCGCAGAATCACGCGCTCCACCGCGGGGTCCAAATCGCGTACCAGGCTCGAGAGACTGATGGGCGTCGCCTTGGTTTGGGCTTGCATCAGTTCGGCCAGCGTGTTCGCTTCGAAGGGGCGCTTCCCGGTGAAGATTTCGTAGAACACCAGACCCAGCGAATAAATATCGCTGCGCGCCGTCACTTCCTTGCCGGCCAGTTGCTCGGGCGCCATATATTGCGGCGTGCCGTTGCGAACTTCGGCGCCCGAAATCTGGTCCGCCAGTCCGGCCAAGCCGAAGTCGGTGAGCAGCACCTGGCCGCGGCTATCCAGCATCACGTTGCTGGGCTTCAAATCCCGATGTAGGACGCCCTTCTCGTGCGCAGCAGCGAGTCCCGCGCACAACTTTCGGGCGATCTCGAGCGCTTTATCCGGGGGCAGACGGCCGATACGCCGAAGCAGCGAGCCAAGATCTTCGCCGTCCACATATTCCATCGAAAGAAAAACGTGCCTGTCGATTTCCCCGACGTCATAAACGCGGCACACATTGGGATGCGACACCTGCCGCGCCACCCGCACCTCGTTACGAAAGCGCGCGAGTGCGTTCGGGCTGGAAAGCGCGCCTTCGGGCAGGAATTTCAGGGCTACCGGTTGATCCAGAGTCAGATCGTCGGCGCGGTATACCTCGCCCATTCCACCCTTGCCGAGCAGGGAGACGATGCGGTATCGCCCGGCCAGCAAAGTTCCAGGCACGAAGCGGCTTTCGGAGTGCGAAGAGGATGTAGCCAGGCGCGACGAACCGCTGCCTGGTGTTCGCGCGGCGGATCGCGGGGTGGCGGGGATGGAAGTTGCCACGGTGCGGGTGGCGAAAATTCCCCCGTCGATATTTTCACCGCAAGTGGAACAGAAGCGGCTGTTTTCGGCGATCTCGCTCGCGCAGGATGGGCACTTGGTCATGGCCGATCGCCTCTCATGATCGCACACCGCGTAAGCAAGCCTGCCCTCCTAGCGTCACCGGCAAAATTTCGGGAACCTGAACCCCTCCACCGGTGTCGTAAGAATGTGAAGCGCCACCTTGCGCTATTGGTGCAGGTCGCCGGGCTCGCTGCTACGGGATACGTGGTCTGGACCGCCGCTGTGGTTCCCCGCTTAGGGCGGCAACCGCTGGCCGGGGTCATCTGGGAGGCGCTGCAGCACGCCCTGTTGGCCTGTTTCGCGAGCGCGGCCATCACGCTGGGCCTGTATCTATTGATCGCCCGATCGGGGCGTACCGATGCACTGTTAGCCGCACTTCGCACATCGGCCGTGGCGGTTTGGTTCGCGCCCGCGACACTGCTGTTATCGGAACTATCTCCGCTGGCTCTCGGAGCAGCTTTAGTATTGGTGATCACCACGACGCGCCTGCTGTATCTGCAATGGCAGGCGATTCATCCCGCACAGCCGGCAGGCGATTTCGTTCCAGAAAGGGAGCTTTTTTCGCCGCCGCCTGCGCCCCTCCGGCTGAAGGATCTGGCGCCAGCGCTGATTGCATCTCTCGGTTTGGAGGCGGGCATTGTCGCGGTGCTGATGGGCAATCCGCTGTTGGGCGCAGTCCTATTTTCGCTCGCTACTGCGATGCTCACGCTGGCTTCGCTCGCCGCGGGCGCTTATGATCCGCCGGGGCAGCGCAGTTTGCCGCGCTCCATTCTCGGGCTGGCGCTCACGATAATCCTCGCGGCTGGCTTTACGGTAGGCGGCCTGGCCGATCATATCCAGCGGCATGGCTCAGGGTGGCATTGGGGTTCGCCGTACCACGCCGGACCCGTACAAAGCGCTCGAGCGTTGCTCGAAAGGCTGCTGCACGGCAACGAGTCCGATCGGCCGAAAGGATCGGTCACGCGGGTTTACGCACCACCCACGAGCAGCGGCAGCGTGGAAATAAACGACAAGAGTTTCCCGGGCGTGGTGCTTTTTTCCGAGCCCAGGCCGCGGGCGAAGCTGATGGAACCGCGGCCCGGCTGGGCGCGCAATACCATTTCGTCCGTCCCCATGGAGCCTTCCATTATTCCGTTCTCCGGCGAATATTGGATGTTCCGCCCACCGGACACGGAGCCGCCAAGGAAATCGTACACGCGATGGGGGAACCCGGAGACGCAGTCTTTTCTTACCACCGATCACGCGACCATGACCATGCAAGCGCGGCAAAGGCTGGAGCATCCCATCGATCTCAGTTGCTGCGGCGAAATTCAAATCGCGATTTCGAATGCTGACCGGTATCCGGGAACTGTGGCGCTGGAATTGATTCTGATTGATAACGGCGCGCCGCAGAGCCTGGGAACGGTGGCAGTGCCAACCCGCACGGAGGCGTTGCTTAGCTTTCCGATTCCTGGCGGCTCGACCATTCGCCAGTTCGATGAGCTGGAGGTGATGTTTCATCGGGACCGCGTCAGGATCGACCGAAGTGCGCGGATATCCATTCAGCGGTTTGTGCTGATGCCCAGATAGACAAGCCGGAGGCTTGTCCTACGATTACGATCGGAGGGCGGATACGGGTGACATTCGAACGGCGCGGCGCGCGGGAATCCAGCATGCTAGTAAGGCGACTAATGCCAGCGCGACGGGTACGCCCACGAATGTTATGGGATCGGCCGGCGAAACGCCAAACAACAGGCTGGCCATCAGGTGCGTGGCGCCTTGTGCGGCCGCGAGTCCCAATGCCACTCCCGTTAGCGTGAGCACGGCGCCGGGGCGCAACGCCAACAGGAGAATGTCGCGCGCTTCGGCGCCCAGAGCC
>Ga0187887_10001432_pt1 | contig 20563 bp, 16 predicted proteins | sample June2016WEW_7_10_FD_132977 | JGI IMG/M metagenome (GOLD analysis project Ga0187887, IMG submission 132977) | Peatland microbial communities from SPRUCE experiment site at the Marcell Experimental Forest, Minnesota, USA - June2016WEW_7_10 | ecosystem: Environmental > Terrestrial > Soil >... | reverse complement strand
TGGCGGAGAGGGTGGGATTCGAACCCACGGTCGGATTGCTCCAACGCCGGTTTTCAAGACCGGTGCATTCAACCGCTCTGCCACCTCTCCGGAGAGCAGAAAGTGTACCTGAGGCCCCTCGCGTACGTGTAATCGGCACCACGGGCGCCCGGCAGCGAGCCCGGGGCCTGCGCGGGGAGCCCGCCCCCTGAGCCATTGATTTGGCGATGGCCGCCCCCAATTCTAAGCTGCAAGTCGTTTGCCGGAGCTGCGCGTAGCGGTACCGCTGGCCGAAGTACCGGCCCATCGGCTACCGATCCTCCAAGGTGGTAAAATGGCGGCTGGTTTCACCGTTCAAAGGTCTCCAGAGAGGTCTTAAGTCCATGGCTAATTTCCCCAGCAACAATGCGGCGTTCCCCGGATCGAGGATCGACAGCCGCAGTGTGTTCATCACCCGCACCTACACCCATCTGGTGGGCGGTATCTTGGGTTTCATTCTGATCGAGATGGGTCTGTTCGAATCCGGCCTCGCGCAGAACGTCGCGCGCTACATGCTGGGGCTCCCGTGGCTCCTCATCCTCGGCGCCTTCATGCTGATCGGGTGGCTCGCGACTCGCACCGCTCAGACCAGCACCTCGATCGGCATGCAGTACTTCGCGTACGCCATGTATGTCGTGGTGGAGGCTCTGATCTTCGTCCCGCTCCTTTATATCGCGGAAGCCAAAGCGCCGGGCACCATCGATAGCGCGACGCTGATCACCGCACTCGGGGCCGGCGGACTCATGGTGGTGGCGCATCGTACGCGCAAGGATTTCTCCTTCCTGCGGGCCATCCTCATGTGGGGGGGCATCCTGGCGCTCGTTGCGATCATCGGCGGGATCGTGTTCGGCTTCCAGCTCGGCACCTGGTTCTCGGTGCTGATGATCGGATTCGCCGGCGCGGCGGTGCTCTACGACACCTCGAATATCATCCATCTGTATCCGGAAGACCGGTACGTGTCGGCGGCGATGCAGCTGTTCGCATCGATCGCACTGATGTTCTGGTACGTGTTGCGGCTCCTGATGGGCAACCGAAACTAGGCTTTACGGGCCAAGGCCTGGTGCGTCACCAGGCCTCACACTCGACCCAGCCCCGCGGCGCAGAGCCTTGGCTCTCGCCGCCGGGGCTTTTTAACACCCCGCTTCTCGATGCAAACCCCGCTTCAGCCGAGCACCATCGTCCCGGTCATGTACGGGCCGAGCGCGGGAGGCACGATCACGGTACCGTCCGCCTGCTGATAGTTCTCCAAGATCGCGACCAACGCCCGGCCGACCGCCACACCCGAGCCGTTGAGCGTGTGCACGGGCTCAGGCTTGCCGGTCGCAGGATTCCTCCAGCGCGCCTGCAGTCGACGCGCCTGGAATGACTCGAAGTTGCTGCATGAGGATATCTCGCGATAGCGCTTTTGCGAGGGCAGCCACACTTCGAGGTCGTAGGTCTTCGCGCTCGTAAATCCGACATCCCCGGCGCAGAGCGCCACGACGCGGTAAGGTAACTCCAGCGCCTTGAGCACCGCCTCCGCGTGGCCCGTGAGCTCTTCGAGCGCGGTGTAAGAGTCTTCCGGACGAACGATCTGCACCAGCTCCACTTTCTCGAATTGATGCTGGCGAATCATGCCGCGGGTATCCTTGCCGGCGGCGCCCGCCTCCGAGCGAAAACACGGCGTGTGCGCCACGTACTTGAGCGGCAGAGTTCCCGCCTCCAAAATTTGATCGCGCACCAGATTCGTGACCGGCACCTCGGCGGTCGGAATCAGAAAATATCCCGGATCGCCCTTTACGGCGAACAGATCCTGCTCGAATTTCGGCAATTGGCCGGTCCCGAGAAGCGCCGCGGCATGCACGAGATACGGCACGTACGCCTCCCGATAGCCGTGCTCGCGAGTGTGCATGTCGAGCATGAACTGGATGAGCGCTCGATGCAGTCTCGCGAGATCGCCGGTCATGACCACGAAGCGGGAGCCGGAGATCCGGCTGGCAGCCTCGAAGTCCATTCCCAGGCGCTCGCCGACGAGCACGTGGTCCTTGGGCTCGAACTCAAAATCACGCGGCGTGCCCCAGCGCCGGACCTCGACGTTGTCGGCCTCTTCGCGCCCGTCAGGGACGCTCGCATGGAGGATGTTGGGTATCCCCAGCTGCACCTCGGACAACTCCGCCTGGATGCGCTCGAGATCCGCCTCCAGCCCCGTCAGCTTGGCCGACAGCGACTCTCCCAGCGCCAACAGCGGCGCCGCATCGCGGCCTTGAGCCTTGGCCTGCCCCGTCGCTTTGGCATTGGCGTTTCGCTCTGCGCGCACCCGGTCCGCTTCGACCTGCGCGGCCTTGCGCCGCTCTTCGAGCGCCGCGATCTTGTCCACCTCCAGCACAAATCCACGGCGCCCCAATTCCGCCGCCACTTTCGGCAATTCGCTGCGCAACAACTTAGGATCCAGCACCTGTTTTTCCTCGAGTATTCCCGGTTTCCCGCCCTACCCTCTCATTGTAGGCGGAATCCACGGACTCGAAAGTGTCCGTGACCGCCCGCCACCGGAGAATTCATCGCCCGCTGAGAGAAGGTCGGCCTAAGCGCGATCCCGCGCGCGCCGTGCCGCCAGCGCCTCGCCGATCTTGATCTCGAGTCCCCGCGGCGCCGGCACGTAGTAGCGGCGCTCCGGCATCCCGTCGGGAAAATAGCGTTCTCCCGCCGCGTAAGCGTCGGGCTCGTCGTGCGCGTATCGATAACCCTTGCCGTAGCCGATTTCCTTCATGAGGCGCGTGGGCGCATTGCGCAGGTGCAGCGGAACTTCCAGCGAGCCGAGACTCGCGGCATCTGCCTTGGCGGCGTTGAACGCCGTGTAAACCGCGTTGCTCTTCGCCGCACACGCCATGAATGTGATCGCCTGTGCGATCGCGAGCTCCCCTTCCGGACTGCCGAGGCGCTCATACACCGCGCACGCTTCCAAGGTCAGCGTCAGCGCCCGCGGATCGGCGTTGCCGATGTCCTCGCTCGCCATGCGCACCGCGCGCCGCGCGATGTACAAAGGGTCGCAGCCACCTTCCAGCATGCGGCAGAGCCAGTAGAGCGCGGCATCGGGGTCGCTGCCGCGGACCGACTTGTGCAAAGCGGAAATCTGATCGTAAAAATTCTCGCCACCCTTGTCGAAACGCACGTAGGTGCTGCCGATCACGGCCCTCATGGTATCCGTGTCCAGCCGGCGCGCCGCGCCCCCAGCCGGTGCGGCGCCGCCCGGTGAGGCCGCGGCATCCGGCGCCGCGAGATCGCCCGCCGTCTCCAACAGATTCAACATGCGCCGCGCATCGCCGTCGGCAGCTGCGAGCAAGAGTTCCCGTGCGCCCGCGTCGAGTTCCAGATGCAGCCGACCCAAGCCGCGCTCCGGGTCGGTCAGGGCTCGATCGAGGAGCTTGCCGAGATCCTCCGCCGTGAGCGCCTTGAGCACATACACCCGCGCCCGCGACAGCAGTGCGTTATTGACCTCGAAGGAGGGGTTCTCGGTCGTCGCACCGACGAAAATCAGCGTGCCGTCTTCGACATAGGGCAGGAACGTATCCTGCTGCGACTTGTTGAATCGATGCACTTCGTCCAGGAACAGCACGGTGTCGCGCGTGCCACGCAAACTCTTGGCGTGCTCCACGACCGCGCGGATGTCCTTGATGCCCGCAAGCACCGCCGACAGCGACAGAAACTCCGCATTCGCACCCTTCGCGACCAGCCGGGCGAGGGTCGTCTTGCCGGTACCCGGGGGGCCCCAGAGAATCATCGAGTGCGGCCGGCCGCTCTCCAGCGCACGTCTGAGCGGCGCCCCCGGCCCCAGCAGGTGCGACTGCCCGACGTACTCGTCCAGGGTTTGCGGCCGCAGCCGATCAGCCAGGGGCCGATAGCCACCCTCGCCGACTGCGGTCACTTGGCGTTGCGCCCGATCACGTCCACTCCGGGCGGCGGCGTGAACGAAAAGAGATCCGGAGCGAACTTGGGATTCTTGATCGGGTGGGTAAAGGACAGCTCGGTGATCTGATCGAGCTTGTCCGCCAGGAACATCGAGGTCAGCTCGCCGTCCTTGTCGAAGCCGATCCGCACCAGTTGGAAATCGGTGTTCGGATGTTTGGGTATGAGCTGAAACCAGCGCAGGCCGCCATCGGGCGGCAGCGCCTTGATGTCGAATTCCGCGCTCACGGAGCCGTTTCCCGACAGCAGCATCGCCGGCGTACTCGCCAGCGTGCCATCCATGTCGCGCACGTTTGCCTGCGCGAGATCCTTGTCGTAGAACCAGATCTGCTTGCCGTCCGCCAAGATCAGCTGTGCCGAGGGTTCGGAGTAATCCCAACGAAATTTTCCCGGACGCTCGAGATAGAACTTGCCGGCGGCGCTGCGCAGCTCCTTCCCCTTGCCGTCGGTGATGGTCTGCTTGAAATCCGCGGACCAGCTGGAAAGGCCCGTGAGGTAATGGTCGACGTCCGTCGCGGGCGATGCAATGCCCGGTGCCGAGCGCAGCACGACGAGAAATACGATGGCGAACAAGGTCACTCGAAGGTTCTGCACGGGATCTATTCCTCCGGCGGGGGAGCGCCGAAAATCTCGCGGGCGCCGTTCGGCTGCAGGGGACCGACGAGCCCTGCCGCCTCCATGGCCTCGACCAGGCGCGCCGCGCGGTTGTAGCCGATCTTGAGGCGGCGCTGAACGCCGGAGATGGACGCCTTGCGGGTCTCGGTCACGATGCGCACCGCCTCGTCGTAGAGCGGGTCCGCTTCGGCATCGCCGGAATCGCCCTCGCCGCCTTCCTCGTCGTCCGACGGGAAACCCGGAATGGCAGTGCGCGGACCATCGAGGATCTCGTCGATATAGGTCGGCGCGGACGAAGCCTTGAGTCCGGCTACCACCCGATGCACTTCCTGATCCGAGACGAAGGCGCCGTGCACGCGCGTCGGAATGGACGTGCCCGGCGGCAGGTACAGCATGTCGCCGTGCCCCAGCAGCGATTCGGCGCCCATCTGGTCGAGGATCGTGCGCGAGTCCACCTTGGCCGATACCTGGAACGCGATTCGGGTCGGAATATTCGCCTTGATGAGGCCGGTGATCACATCCACCGACGGACGCTGCGTTGCAAGAATCAAATGGATCCCCGAGGCGCGCGCCTTTTGCGCGAGGCGCGCGATGAGCTCCTCGACCTTTTTGCCGACGATCATCATGAGGTCGGCGAGTTCGTCGATGATCACCACGATGAACGGCAACGTGGTGAGATCCTCCACGTCCTCGGCGACCACCCCCGGAACGCCCTGCGCGATCTTTTGCAGCCGGATCGGATCCTTGATGGGCTTGCCGGCTTCCTCGGCCTCCTTGACCTTGCGGTTGAAGCCGCCGACGTTGCGCACCCCGAGCATCGCCATGAGCTGATAGCGCCGCTCCATTTCGGCAACGCACCAGCGCAAGGCGTTCGCCGCCTGTTTCATGTCCGTGACCACCGGCGAGAGCAGGTGCGGGATCCCCTCGTACACGGACAATTCCAGCATTTTCGGATCGATCATGATCATCCGCACATGCTCGGGCGTCGCTTTGTAAACGAGGCTCAGCACCATGGCGTTGATGCCCACGGACTTTCCGGAGCCGGTGGTGCCCGCGATCAGCAGGTGAGGCATGCGGGCCAGGTCGGCGACCACCGGCACGCCGCCGATGTCCTTGCCGAGCGCGAGCGCGAGCGGCGAGCCCACATCATCGTAGGGTTTGGACTTGATGATCTCGCCCAGCGTGACGATTTCGCGCTTCTCGTTGGGGATCTCCAGGCCGACCACCGATTTGCCCGGGATGATCTCGACCACGCGCACGCTCACTACCGATAGCGCGCGCGCCAGATCCTTGGACAGATTGCTGATCTGGCTCACCTTGACGCCGGGTGCCGGGCGCAGCTCGAAGCGCGTGATGACCGGGCCGGGCTGGACGGCGACCACCTCGGCCTCGACGCCGAAATCGCGGAGCTTGAGCTCGACCAGGCGCGACATGGCCTCCAACGCCTCGTCGGAATAGGACTGCTCGCGCGCCGGCGCTTCATCGAGCAGCGACAGCGCCGGCAGTCCGCTCGACTTCGGCGTATCGAACAGCGGCACCTGCCGCTCACGCTCGACTCGTTCGCTCTTCTCGGGAACCGGCGCGGCGGCCTCGATGCGGGGCGGCGGACGGCTTGCGACCTTCTTTTGCTCCTCGCGCACCACCCCTTGGCGCGCCTGCTTGCGCTGCTGGCCGGAGGCGATTTCGCGCCTCTGTTCCATGCGAGCGCGTGCCCATTCGGTACCCTTGAGCACCCAGGCGCCGAGCGTGTCCATGACCTCGAACCACGAGACGCCCAGGAACAGAGCGACACCCGAAAACCACAGACCGAGCAGCAGCAGCGTCGCGCCGAGGAAGCTCAGGCCGCGGGCGCTGCCGTTACCGACCAGCCAGCCGAGGCCGCCGCCGGCGGTATTCGGCAGCGATGTGCCGTCCCAGTGCAAGCTGGCGAGACCGCAACTCGTGAGCAGCGTTAGAATGAATCCCGCCGTGCGCAGCAGCGTGTTGATTCTGGAGCGCGCATCGGGCAGAGCTTGATTCTTGTGCACGAGCCAACCGGCATATGCCAGCATGATCGGGAAAAGATAGGCGGGCCGCCCGAACAAAAAGAAGAAGAATCCGGCGAGCCATGCGCCGATGGGTCCGATCCAGTTGCCGACCGCACCCGGTTCGCCCGTGTTCGCAAAACTCGGGTCTCGGGCATGATAGGTGATGAACGACAGGAGCAGCATCAGGGCGAGCGCGCACAGCGTGAGCAGCGTACCCTCGCGGAGCGATCGCGCCACGGCAGCCGACAGCTTGACGCCGGATTTGGGCTTCTTCAGAGCGGCTGCGTCACTCAAGTCTAGACACCTGCTGATATTTAGCGTTTAACCATTTGAATAATATGCCAAAGCATATGCATCCCGCCACCAGACTGAAGGCGTGCGCAGTTCCCTGGAACTGGCTGGCGCGGGCGGATTTACTTACCATGAGCCGGCGCGATAGAGAGGCAGATCATACATGAGCGTTGTCAGGCACAGTCGTCTAATCATCCTCGGGTCGGGGCCCGCCGGATATTCCGCCGCAGTCTACGCGGCCCGGGCCAATCGTGCGCCCCTGCTGATCACCGGGCTCGAGCAGGGCGGCCAGCTCATGACCACCACGGACGTGGACAATTGGCCGGGCGATGTCGAGCATTTGCAAGGCCCCCAGTTGATGGAGCGCATGCGCCGTCATGCGGAGCGGTTCAAGACCGACATCGTGCTCGACCACATCAACCGCGTGCAGCTCACTCAGCGGCCCTTTCGGCTGCACGGGGACAACGGCGAATACACCTGCGAGGCGTTGATCATCGCGACGGGCGCATCGGCCAAGTACCTCGGCCTGCCCTCGGAGGAGGCCTTCCGCGGCAAGGGCGTCTCCGCCTGCGCCACCTGCGATGGCTTTTTCTACCGAGGCAAGAAGGTTGCCGTGGTCGGCGGCGGCAATACGGCCGTGGAAGAGGCGCTCTATCTGTCCAATATCGCCTCGCACGTCACGCTGGTGCATCGACGCGATAAGCTCCGGGCGGAGAGGATATTGCAGGACCGGCTTTTCGCGCTGGAGACCGCCGGCAAAGTGGCCGTCGTCTGGAATCACGCGGTCGACGAGATCCTGGGCGACGACGCCGGCGTCACCGGGGCCCGGCTGCGCGGATTGCATGGCCAAAGCTCGCGCGTGGTTCAAGTCGACGGCGTGTTCATCGCAGTCGGCCATCAGCCGAACACGCAGCTGTTCGAGGGCCAGCTCGACATGCGCGGCGGCTACATCGTGGTCAAGGGCGGCAGCGACGGCGATGCGACCGCGACGAGCGTATCGGGCGTGTTCGCCGCGGGCGATGTCGCCGATCACGTCTACCGGCAAGCGGTAACCTCGGCGGGTACGGGCTGCATGTCGGCGCTCGATGCCGACAAGTATCTGGAGCGCATCGAGGCCGGGAACCACGCCCAGTCCCGCACCGCGCACGCTTGATCATCTCGCGCGCGCGATTCCTCGACAGCATTGCCGACGTTGGCGCGGCCGATTGGAACGCGCTCGCCGGCCCAGCGCAACCGTTTTTGCGCCACGAGTTCCTGCTGTCGCTCGAAGAATCGGGCTGCACCACGCCGCGCACCGGTTGGGCGCCGCGCCATGCGGTGGTCGAGGACGAGCAGGGCCGCCTTTTGGGCGCTCTTCCGCTCTACCGCAAAGGCCATTCCCGCGGCGAATTCGTGTTCGACTTCGCCTGGGCCAACGCCTACGCCCAATACGGCGTCAATTACTATCCGAAGCTGGTATCGGCCGTCCCGTTTACGCCCGTGAGCGGCCCGCGGCTTCTGGCGCATCCCAGCATCGATCGGGAGTCCATGACGAAGGCGCTGATCCGCGTGGCGACCGATTACGCCCGTTCGGAAAACCTGTCGTCGTGGCATGTGCTGTTCCCGTCCGGCGGCGACCTCGGCGCGTTGGCCGCCGCGGGGCTGATCGAGCGGCGCGATTGCCAGTTTCACTGGTTCAACCGGGGATACGGCTCCTTCGACGAGTTCCTCGCCACGTTCACGGCGGAGAAGCGCAAGAAGGCCAAGCGCGAACGGCGCCGTGTCGCCGAGGCGGGCATCGAATTCGATACGCGCCTGGGCGGGGAGATGACCGACCCCCTGTGGCGCACCGTCTACGAATTCTACGCCGACACCTTCTACCGGCATGGCCATGAGCCGTACCTCAATCTGCAGTTTTTCAAATTGGTGAGCGAACGCATGCCGGAACGCCTGATGCTGAAGATCGCGCGCCAGGGCAAGACACCGATCGCGCTTGCGATCTTTTTCGTGGGAGAGGATGCGCTCTACGGCCGCTATTGGGGCGCCGGCGGCAATTATCACAGCTTGCATTTCGAGACCTGCTACTACCAAGGCATCGAATACTGCATTGAACATCGGCTGGGCAGCTTCGAGCCCGGCACTCAAGGCGAGCACAAGGTGCCGCGTGGCTTCGAGCCGACCATGACGAGCTCCGCGCACTACATCACCGACCAGCGCTTCGCCGCCGCCATCCGCGATTTCGCGGCCCGCGAGGCTCGCGGTGTCGAGCATTACGCCGCCGCCGTCAAGGAGCACGTGCCCTACCATCGGGCGACGGACGAGGAGTTGCACCTCTGACCCGGCTCGTCTGGCTGCCCCCGCACGTCGACCCGGACTGGTTTCCCCCCGTGGACCAGGCGCTGCGTGAACCGTCCGGGCTTCTGGCGGCGGGAGGCGACCTCACTCCTCAGCGCCTGCTCGCGGCCTACGAGCGCGGCGTGTTTCCCTGGTATTCGGCGCAGCAGCCCATCCTCTGGTGGTCCCCGGACCCCCGCATGGTACTGTTTCCACAGGAATTCAAGATATCCCGAAGCCTTGCCAAGACGCTGCGCAACGGCCCCTACTCGACCCGGCTCGACACCGCCTTCGACGAGGTCATCCGCGCATGCGCGGCTCCCCGGCGCTCCGGTACGGACACATGGCTGAACGAGGAGATGATCGGTGCCTATGGAGAGCTCCATCGCCTCGGGTTCGGCCACTCGGTGGAAACCTACGCCGCCGACCGGCTGGTCGGGGGGCTGTACGGCATCCAACTCGATGGCGTGTTCTTCGGTGAATCGATGTTCAGCCGGGAGCGGGACGCCTCCAAGGTGGCCATGGCGCGGCTGGTCGAGGAGTGCCGCGGCCGCTCGATTCGGCTGGTGGACTGCCAGGTTGCCAGCTCGCATCTCTCGAGCCTAGGGGCGCGTGAGGTCCCCCGCAGTGAGTTCGTCGCACTGCTACGGGGCTACGCCCGGCGCATCCCAAGCGGCAGCTGGGCGGTCGGATCAGGCTGAAATTGCATTACCAGGGTGCTTTATGCACAATGCGCCCGGCTTCGTGTACACCATAAGGACGCATGTCAAAAGAAGAGGCAATTCAGTTCGAAGGCGAGGTCGTCGAGACCCTGCCGAACACCACGTTCCGCGTCAAGCTGAAAACCGGGCATGTGGTGACGGCGCACATCTCGGGCAAGATGCGCAAGAATTACATTAGGATTTTGACGGGCGATCAAGTCACCGTTGAAATGACGCCCTACGATCTGACCAAGGGCCGAATCGTCTATCGCGGCCGCTGAGCGCCGCGGATCGCCCACCGCCGCGGGCCACTGACCGCCGGCGGGCGGCGCTGAATGCCGCCGCCGGGAGCCCGGCCATCATTCCCCGGGCCTATTGAGTTTCCTGGCTCTCGTGCGATAGAAGCGCGGGCGAATCGGCCGACCGCGACTCGAGCAGGAGCTTCTCGCCGTCGTCGGTAACGCTCACATCCACGTGCCCGCCATTGACCAGCTTGCCGAACAACAGCTCCTCGGCGAGCGGGCGCTTGATGTGCTCTTGAATGAGCCGCGCCATCGGCCGCGCTCCCATCTTCGGATCGTAGCCGCGCTTGGCGATCCAGCGCCGCGCCGCCTCATCGACGGTGATGGACACCCGCTTGTGTTCGAGCTGCGCCTCGGCCTCGACCAGGAGCTTATCGACCACGCGCTCGATCGTATCCGAGTCGAGTGCGCCGAATTGAATGACGGCATCCAATCGATTGCGGAACTCCGGCGAGAACAGCCGGCGAATCGCCTCCATGCCGTCCGAGGCGGTATCCGACTGGGTGAATCCGATGCTCGGCCGGCTCATTTCAAAGGCTCCCGCGTTTGTGGTCATGATGATGATCACGTGGCGGAAATCGGCCTTGCGGCCGTTGTTATCCGTGAGCGTGCCGTGGTCCATCACCTGCAGCAGAAGATTGAAGACGTCCGGGTGCGCCTTCTCGATTTCGTCGAGCAGGAGCACGCAATGCGGATGCTTCGCGATCGCCTCGGTCAGGAGGCCGCCCTGGTCGAATCCGACGTAGCCCGGCGGAGCTCCGATGAGCCGGGATACCGTGTGCCGCTCCATGTACTCCGACATGTCGAAGCGCACGAACTCCACTCCCATCGCGATGGCGAGCTGGCGCGTGACCTCGGTCTTGCCGACGCCGGTCGGGCCCGAGAACAGGAACGAGCCCACGGGCTTGCGCTGATCGCCAAGCCCCGAGCGCGACATCTTGATGGCCGCCGACAAAGCCTCGATCGCCTTGTCCTGGCCGAATATCGTCAGCTTCAAATTGCGCTCTAGATTCTTGAGCACATCGCGATCGGACAGCGAGACGTTCTTCGGCGGGATGCGCGCGATGCGCGCCACGACGTTTTCGATCTGCGTCACGGTCACCGCGGGCTCGCGGCTCTCCACCGGCCGCAAACGCAGGTTGGCGCCGGCCTCATCGACCACGTCGATCGCCTTGTCGGGCATGTGCCGATCATTGATGTGACGCGCCGCGAGCTCGGCCGCGGCCTGCAACGCCTCATCCTCGTACTTGATTCCGTGATGCTCCTCGTAGCGCGTCTTCAGTCCGCGCAGAATATCCACGGTGTCCTGGATCGAGGGCTCGGTGATGTCGATTTTCTGGAAGCGCCGCGCGAGCGCATGATCCTTCTCGAATATCCCGCGATATTCGTTGTAGGTGGTCGATCCGATGCAGCGCAGCTCGCCATTGGCGAGCGCCGGTTTGATGAGGTTGGATGCATCCATGACGCCGCCGGAAGCCGCCCCGGCGCCGATCACGGTATGAATCTCATCGATGAAGAGAATCGCGCCCGGCTGTTTCTTGACTTCGGCGAGTACGGCCTTCAACCGCTTCTCGAAATCGCCCCGGTATTTGGTGCCCGCCACCAAGGACCCCATGTCCAAGGAGTAGATCGTGGCGTCCAGCAGGACCTCGGGGACCTGGTTCTCCACGATCATGCGCGCAAGACCCTCGGCGATGGCCGTCTTGCCGACCCCCGCCTCGCCCACGTACAGCGGATTGTTCTTGCGCCGTCGGCAGAGGATCTCGATGGTACGTTCCACTTCGACCTTGCGTCCGATCAGAGGATCGATCTTGCCCTTGCGCGCGGCCTCGTTGAGATTGGTGGCGTATTTCTCGAGCGCGCTGCCGCCGCTGTCCCCGTCGCGCTCCGGATCGCCCGACGCGCCGCCCTCTTCGCGCTCGGTGCGCTCCTCGCCGCCCGCCTTGGACAGGCCGTGGGCGATGAAATTGACCACGTCGAGCCGCGATACGTCCTGCATGCTCAATAGATAGGCGGCATGCGACTGTTTCTCGCTGAATATCGCGACCAGGACGTTGGCGACGGTGACCTCTTTCTTGCCGCTCGATTGGACGTGGAACACAGCCCGCTGCAGAACGCGCTGGAAGCCGAGGGTCGGCTGCACGTCGCGGTCCTCGCCGGCAGGCAGGCGCGGCGTGGTCTGGTCGATGAACTGTTTGAGCTCGGTCTTGAGCTTCGCGGTATCGGCCCCGCAGGACTTCAGGATTTCGCGCACCTTGGGGGTATCCACGATGGCGAGCAGCAGGTGCTCGACGGTCATGAATTCGTGGCGCGCCTCACGCGCACCGGCAAAGGCATCGTTCAAGCAAAATTCGAGTTCTTGACTAAGCACTGGTTACGCCTCTTCTAGCGTTGCCATCAGCGGATGCTGATGTTGTCTCGCATATGCGATCACTTGGGCCACCTTGGTCTCCGCGATCTCGTAAGTAAAGACCCCGCATACTCCTTTGCCCTTGGTATGGACCTCAAGCATAACCCGGGTTGCCTTGGTGCGGTCCATCGCAAAGAATCGCTGCAGGATGTCCACGACGAATTCCATGGGGGTATAGTCGTCGTTGATAAGGACCACTTGGTAAAGGGGGGGACGCTTGAGCTTTGGCGCCGCTTCCTCGACGACCAAGCCCGTACCTTCCCGCCCGCGTTCAACGTCGCTCATGTACCTACGGTTTATAGGGCGCAGATTCGCCGTTTACAAGCGCTGACAAGCAAAAGTCCGCCGGAGACGCCAATGTCGCCATTCGATGTCACTCAACTTTAACAAGGAAAAACAAATGCTTGAGCACACTAGCGGGTAGCCCTATGATTGAGCGCCTTGGGCGCGCGGCCCCTCCCGCTTGCGCACCCGTTTTCGCACCCGTTTTGAAGTAACGCGAACGACCCTAACTACATGCTGGACACGCGGACGAATGAATGGCTGGCCCGCTGGCAAAGCAAAGGCCCCAACGCGGTTTCGATCGCGCTCGCGGTGCTCATCGCCGTCGAGTTCGCGCGCATGGCCGTGGCGCTCGTGGGCGGGCATGTGAAGACGCCGGAACCGGCGATCACCCCATCGATGGCAAGCCATCAACGCCCCGCGGCAGACGCTCAGGCGGTGGTATCGGCCCATCTGTTCGGCATCGCGGTGGCGGACCCCACCACGCAGGATCCCAATAACGCGCCGCTTAGCAGCGCGAATCTGTTGCTTGCCGGCACCATCGCTACCGAGAACCCCAAGCGAGGGATCGCCATCATCAGCGACGGCGGCCCGTCCAAAGTGTATTCGATCGGTGATAATGTGAACGGTGCCTCATTGTACTCGGTCTACCTCGACCACGTGATTCTCGACCGCGCAGGAACGTTGGAGACGCTGGTCCTACCGCGGCTGATCGCCGGCTCGCGGGCGGCTCCGCGGATGTCGCGCCGGATCGGCGCCGACCCGCGCACGATCGCGGCGGTCGACAACGTTCGCCGCATGGTGCAGCAGGACCCCGGTCTCCTCGACCAGGTCATGCGCACCGTCCCCTCGTACGACAATGCCGCCGGGAAGCTGCGCGGCTTTCGCGCCTACCCGGGCCGGAATCGCACCATTTTTAATAAATTGGGTCTGCAGCCTGGAGACTTGGTCACGGCAATCAACGGACAACCGCTCGATGATCCGCAGCACAGCCAAGAGGTATTCAATACGATTCAATCGTCCAACACAGTCGCAGTCACCGTGGAGCGCGGCGGCCAGAAACAGGAGATCACTCTGAACATTGCTCAGGTCGCCGCCGAAGCCACCCGCGATTTGGAGGGCGCGCCGGCCGGCACGCCGTCTCCCGGGGCCGGGCCTGCGAATACCACCGAAGTTCCAAACGAATGACGCGCCCGATGGTCGAAACGCGCCTGACGTTCATTAGCGGTTCATTCACGGGTAGTCCATGACGCATTCACTCATCAGCCGAAGCGTATCGTACCGGCCAGCCCGGCTGCGCCGCGCGCTCACCTGCGCAATCTCGATTCTGCTGGCGCCGGCGGCGTTTCCCGCGCCTCCCGGAGCCCCACACGTGTCGCCGGGGCAACAAGCTCAGGAAGGAGCCACGATCACGCCGAACTACAAGGACGCGGATATCAACCAGATCATCCAGGCGGTCGGCGAAGTCACGGGAAAGAACTTCATCATCGATCCGCGGGTCAACGCCAAAGTCACGATGCTGTCGTCGACACCGATGTCGCCGGAGGCCTTCTATCAGGCGTTTCTATCGGTGCTTCAGGTGTACGGCTATGCCGCGGTACCGGCGGGAAAGGTCATCAAGATCATCCCCAACACCGACGTGAGACAGTCGCCGTCGATCGATCTGCCGCAGAGCGTGAGCACCACTTCGGATGAGATCGTCACCCAGATCATCACCATGAAGAACATCAGCGCGGCGCAGCTCGTGCCGCTGTTGCGGCCGTTGATACCCCAACAGGGGCACCTCGCGGCCTACGGCGCCGGCAACATGCTGATCATTTCGGATCGCGCCAGCAATGTGGCGCGCATCATGAAGATCATCGAGCGCATGGACGAGAGCGGCGACGAGCCGATCGAGGTCGTTCCGTTGCACAACGCCAGCGCCACGGAGGTAGTCCGTACCCTCAACCAGCTGAATCAGGGCGCCGGGGCCGAAGGCGGCGTGCCGGTCAAGCTGGTGGCCGACGAGCGCACCAACAGCGTGCTGCTGAGCGGCGAGAAATCGCTGCGTCTCAAGGAAAAAGCCTTGATTCTCGAAATGGACACCCCGAAAGCCGGCGGCAACGGCGGCGACACCGAGGTGCGTTACCTCTTATACGCGGATGCCGAGAAGCTGGCCGACAAGCTCAAGGGCCAGGCCTCCGCCACGTCCAAGGCGCAGGGAGGCCCACAGGGCACCGGCGGCGGCGGAGCGGCCGCTGCGGGCGGCGGCGGCGGCGGCTCGAACGTCGATGCGAGCGTCACCATCTGGGCCGACGTGCCCACCAATGCGCTCATCATGACCGCGCCGCCGAAGATCATGAAGAACCTCATGGCGATCATCGACAAGCTCGATATCCGCCGGGCGCAAGTCGAGGTGGAGGCTCTGATCGTCACGGTGGATGTCAACAAGAGCGCCGACATCGGCGTGCAATGGCTCCTGGATGGCGGCTCCTCGCTCGGTTACGGGATCACCAATTTCCCCGGCAGCGCCGGCAGCAGCATCGTGGATATCGCCACGGCGGCTTTGGGCGGCGTCAGCGGCCTCACCAACAGCAGCACCCTCAGTGCGACGACGACCACCGCCACCACGACGGGCGCGACGGCCGCCTCCAGCCTCTCCTCGGTGATCCCAACCGGCGCCACGTTCGCGGTGGGCACGTATAACTCCAACACCGGCAAGGGCTTGGCGGCGATCATTCAGGCCATCCGCAGCGACGCCGACAGCAACATCATCTCGACGCCCCGTATCATCACCATGAACAACGAGGAAGCGGAGGTGAAGGTCACGCAGGAAATTCCGCTCATCACCGGTCAATATACGAGCTCGACCGCCGCGGTAAACGGCACCACGAGCCCGTTCGAGACCATCCAGCGCGAGGAGGTCGGCACCATCCTCAAGGTCACGCCGCATATCAGCGAGAACGATGTGATCCAGCTCAAGATCGAGCAGGAAGATTCCTCGCCCGGTGCGAAGCTCACCGACTCTGCCGACATCTCGACCAACAAGCAGTCGATCAAGACCACGATCCTGATCGAGGACGGCGGTATCGTCGTGCTCGGCGGCTTGATGCAAGACACCGTCACCGAGAGCGAGGATCGGGTGCCCGTGCTCGGCGCCATCCCCCTGCTCGGCAACCTGTTCAAATCGCGCTCGGGCTCGCGCCAGAAGAGCGACCTGCTCGTGTTCCTGCGTCCGCGGATCCTGCGCGATCCGGCGGCGACCGAGACGCTGAGCACCTCGAGATATAACCAGATTCGCGAGGAAGAGCGGACCCTGAACAAGGGTAAGATCACCTTGCTGCCGGGCGAAAAGCAGCCTGCAATTCCGTCCATCTCGAGCAAGCAGGGCGGGTATTCGAACGGAGCCGGCACCATCGTTGTGCCGGGCCCTCAACCCGCGGCGGGCCCTCAACCCGCGGCGGGTGCTCAACCCGCGCCGGGCGCCCAGCCGGTGCCGGGCGCCCAGCCGGCGCCTGCGGGCCGGATCGGGTCGGCGCCGCAGCCGGTGTCCCCGGCTCAGCCGGCTCCCACGGCCCAACCGGCCCCGGCCACCCAGCCCGGGCCGCCGGTTCGAATCCCACCTGCGCCGCAGCCGGTGTCGCCGTAGTGAACGCCGAACTCGAACATCCGGTCGAGCAACGGAAGCTGTCCTTTCCGTTCGCCAAGCGCCACGGCGTGCTGGTTCGAGGAGTGGCCGACGGCTTCGCGGACACGGTCTGCCGGCCGGGCGTGACGCCTCAGGCGCTGGCCGAGGTACGCCGCTTCGTCGGCGTTGCCTTGAAGCTCGAGCGGGTGTCGGAGGAGAAATTCGACGCGCTGCTGCGGGTCGCCTACGAGGCGGGCTCGGGCGCGACCATGCAGATGCTCGAGGGCTTGGACGAGAACACCGACCTCGCCCACCTCGCCGAGGACATTCCCGAGTCCTCCGATCTGCTCGAAAGCGACGATGAGGCGCCGATCATCCGGCTGATCAATGCGCTGCTGACGCAAGCGGTCAAGGAAAACGCCTCGGATATTCACATCGAGCCCTACGAGAACCGGCTGGTCATCCGGTTCCGCGTCGATGGCGTGCTGCGCGAGGTCCTGCAGACCAAGCGCGCGGTCGCGCCCCTCGTGGTATCGCGTATCAAAGTCATGTCGAAGCTCGACATCGCCGAGCGGCGTCTGCCGCAGGACGGTCGCATCTCCTTGCGTATCGCCGGACGTGCGGTCGACGTACGCGTCTCCACCCTGCCCTCGGGGCACGGCGAGCGCGTTGTATTGCGTTTACTCGACAAGCAGGCAGGCCGGATCGAGCTCACCTCGCTCGGCATGGACCCGAAAACGCAAGAAACCATGGATGAGATCATCCACAAGCCCCACGGCATCATCCTGGTGACCGGCCCCACCGGGTCGGGCAAGTCCACCACGTTGTACGCCTCGCTCGAGCGCATCAACGACAATACCCGCAATATCATGACCGTTGAGGACCCGATCGAGTACTACATCGACGGCATTGGTCAAACGCAAGTGAATACCAAGGTCGAAATGACCTTCGCGCGCGGCCTGCGCGCGATTTTGCGCCAGGACCCCGATGTCGTGATGATCGGCGAAATCCGCGACCTCGAAACGGCGCAGATCGCCGTACAGGCCAGCTTGACCGGCCACCTGGTGCTGTCCACCCTCCATACCAACACGGCGGTGGGTGCCGTGACACGCTTGCGCGACATGGGCATCGAGCCGTTCCTGCTCTCCTCGAGCTTGATCGGCGTCCTGGCACAGCGCCTGGTGCGGGTTCTGAATCCGGAGAGTCGGGAGCCGTTCATGGCCGGCGAATACGAGCGGCGCCTCCTCAATCTCGATCCGAAGGACGGCCCGGTCCAGCTCTATCGCCCGAGCATCGAGCCGGGTATGGGCTATCGGGGCCGCACCGGCATTTACGAACTCATCGCCGTCGACGATCACATGCGGACCATGATCCACGACGGATCCTCCGAACAGGAGCTCGAGCGCTACGCCCGCGCGGCGAGCCCGGGCATCCGCGACGACGGCCGGCGCAAGGTCATGGCGGGAGAAACCACCTTGGAAGAAGTGCTCCGGGTCACCCGCGAGGACTAGCATGGGCGCTTTCGAATATGTCGCCCTCGATGCCCAAGGACGGGAACGCAAAGGGCTGATCGAAGGCGACACGCCGAAGCACGTGAGGCAGCTGCTGCGCGAGAAGCAGCTTCTGCCCATGGACATCCAGGAAGCCGCGCAGCGCGAACATCGGCAGCAGAGCAAGCGCCGCCCATTCATGCGCCGCGGCCTCTCGACGCTCGATCTCGCACTGCTCACTCGCCAGCTCGCGACGCTCCTGCGCTCCGGGCTGCCGCTCGAGGAGACCCTGCAAGCCGTCGCCGAGCAGACCGAAAAGCCCCGCGTGCAGCGAATCGTGCTCGGTGTCCGCAGCAAGGTGGTCGAGGGTCATCCCCTGGCCGACGGTCTGCGCGACTTCCCTCAGGCATTCCCTGAAATCTATCGCGCCACGGTCTCCGCCGGCGAGCAATCCGGCAAGCTCGATTCGGTGCTGGAGCGCCTGGCCGACTATACGGAGTCGCGGCAGGTCATGGGGCAGCAGGTCAGCAATGCATTGGTGTACCCCATCGTGCTCCTGTTTCTTTGCTTCGCCATCGTCTCGTTTCTGTTGGCCTACGTGGTGCCTCAGGTGGTCGCGGTGTTCGAGTCCGGCCATCAGGAGCTGCCGGTCGCGACGCGTATTCTCATCGGCATGAGCGATCTCATCCGTCATTACTGGATCTACGGGCTCATCGTGATCGCAGCCGCCATTTGGGGATTCTTGCGCTGGGTCAAGGCGCCCGCGGCCCGGCTCAAGGTGGATCGCTCGCTCTTGCGTATGCCGCTGATCGGAAAGCTCATTCGCGGGCTGAACACCGGCCGGTTTTCCCGCACCTTCAGCATTCTCACCGCGAGCGCCGTACCGGTGCTCGACGCGCTGCGGATCTCCGCGGAGGTGATCAGCAACATGCCGATGCGCCAGGCGGTGGAGGAAGCGGCGCTTCGGGTTCGGGAGGGGGCGCCCATCGGTAAGTCGCTGGCGGCGCGGAAACTTTTTCCTCCCATGATGATCCACTTGATATCCAGCGGCGAGAGCAGCGGCGAACTCGAAAAGATGCTCGAACGCGCCGCCAGCAATCAAGAGCGGGAAATGGACGGCCTCCTCTCCACCCTGACGAATCTGTTGGGTCCGTTCATGGTCGTGCTCATGGGGGCGATCGTCATGTTCATCGTGATCGCGCTGCTGCTGCCGATTTTCCAGCTCAATGATCTGGTGAAGTGAAGAGTGTGCGTCGGGCTATTGCTCTCGGGGCGCCTTTCCGTTTATAAACCGCGCGTAGTTCATTCCCAGTGTTTGATTCCGAAGGTGTCACGGGAAGCCGTTGCAGCATGAGCGAGAAACCCGAGTCGGACGAGTTCGAGGAAGAGGACGCGGAAGATGCCGCGCCGGTAGACGATGTCGACGTGGACCACATTATGCGCGACGTGGAGTCGCAGCGTCGGCGGGCCCCCAAGGGCGCCGAGCCCGCGTGGCGCAGGCTCGAGCGGGTGATGGAGGAGCGCCGCACCGCCGAGCTTCTCAGCGATTTCGACGATTACGAGATCGGCGATCCCGGCGAGGACGAGACCGAGAACGAGCCGGACGAAAAGACGGCCCGCAAGAAGAAGAAGCACCGCTGACCCCCAGGGAGCCCGCGGACATCGTTCCGCGCCCTGGCGAGAGAAGTCACCCGTGATCACCGTTTTTACCGAAGAGCATTTGCTGCGCAACGCCAAAACCGAGCTCTACGGCGGCCGGCTGGTACCCCCCCACGAGTGTCCCGAGCGGGCTGAGATCGTCATCGAGCGCGTCCGTAGCGTCGGTCTCGGGGAAATCACGGCGCCCTCGCGCTTCGGCCTGGGACCGGTTCTCGAGGTCCATGACGCGGCGTTCGTGGATTTCCTGAAGAGCGCCTGGGCCGAGTGGACCGCGGCGGGCAACCTGGGCGAGGCCATCCCGGACTGCTGGCCGGCGCGGCGCATGTCGCAACGCTGCCCGACCGGGATCGCGGGAAAGCTCGGCTATTACGCCATGGCCGGCGAGACCTCGATCAACGCGGGAACGTGGGAGGCTGCTCTAGCCGCCGCCGATGTCGCGGTGACGGCGGCCAGCCACCTTCATAAGGGTGCGCGATCCGCCTTCGCGCTGTGCCGTCCTCCGGGCCATCACGCGGCTCGCGATCTGTATGGCGGCTACTGCTTCTTGAACAACGCAGCCATCGCCGCCGAATTCCTGCGTGACCGCGGCGCGGCGCGCGTCGCCATTCTCGACGTGGACTTCCACCACGGCAATGGCACCCAGGACATTTTTTACGATCGCCCCGACGTCCTGTACGTCTCCCTGCACGGCGACCCGGCGCACGCGTTCCCCTACTTCTCCGGCTACGCCGACGAGACGGGCGTGGGCGGCGGGACCGGCTATACCATGAATCTGCCGCTCCCCCCGGGTTCGGGATTCTCGGCGTGGTCAGAGGCGCTCGCGAGCGGGCTCGAGCGCATCCGCCGCTTCGTGCCCGATGCCCTGGTGGTTTCGCTCGGTGTGGATACCTTCGAGCAAGATCCGAT
>Ga0187887_10001427_pt1 | contig 20580 bp, 23 predicted proteins | sample June2016WEW_7_10_FD_132977 | JGI IMG/M metagenome (GOLD analysis project Ga0187887, IMG submission 132977) | Peatland microbial communities from SPRUCE experiment site at the Marcell Experimental Forest, Minnesota, USA - June2016WEW_7_10 | ecosystem: Environmental > Terrestrial > Soil >... | reverse complement strand
TGAGTCTCCCCGATAAAGCGGTCGTAGCGCAGCCAGAAGAACGGCAGCGACGCGCGGCGCAGCACGGACGCGAGTTGGAGCGCGTTGTGCAGAGAGCCTCCGGGATCTCGCGCTCCTTTCCATATGCCTTCGTGCGCCAGCACACCCGCAGGATCGAGGATGCCGTTCTGGGCATCGATGCTGATGAAAGCGGCGCCGCCCGTCAGCAGCGCGCCGAAGTCCAGCGTGTGCCATTGAGGATGCAGTTCGGGGACCATCGTATACGCTCTCACCAGCCGTGAACTCGGTTCCAAACGGCAACGCTGCCGTCCTTGGCCAGCACGTGGTAATCGGAGAACTGGGCGCCGGTGGCGCACGCATGGTTGGGAAGAATGCGGAGCCGCGTGCCCACCGGAAAGCGTCGCCCGCCATCGGGCACATTTTCGTGCGAAACGATGCCATGCTCCTGATTGACCGCGCTGAGCAAATAACCCGGCAACACGGCGCCATCAATTGAGCAGACTTGCCCGTAGGCGTAGTCGCGCTTTTGTCGAGCGGTTCCCCGATCACAGCTCATGGCCATCCAACCGGCATCTACGATGGCCGAACCCGTGGTATTTTGGTGTCCAATAACCGTCGTCAGCACGCTCAATGCCATGTCATCCGTCGTGCACACGCCGACGTTACTCATGACCAGATCGAAGAATACATAGACGCCGCTCCGTACCTCGGTTACGCCATCAAGATGCGCGGCTGACAAGGCCGTGGGTGTCGATCCGACGCTGACCACCGGACACGCCATACCTGCCGCTCGAATTCGCTCGGCGGCGAATACGCAGCCCGAACGTTCCTGTTCGGCAATCGACTCGAGTGCCGCCGGTGTATCACACTGGTAGCTCGCACCTGCATGCGTCAACACGCCGCCAAGACGCACGTTTCCGGCGTCCAATACCCGAGCCACGTCGAGCAGTGCCGCTCCGTCGGGCCGGACTCCGGATCGGTGACCGTCCGTATCGATCTCGATCAAAACCTCGAAGACTTCGTGATGCTCGCGGGCGAAGGCGGCGATTGCGGCCGCCGACTCCGTGTTGTCCGTAATGATTTTGAGATCACACCCCTTGCGTATCAGCGCCCAGACCCGCTCCAGCTTGGCGGGCACCATCCCCACCGCATATAGGATATCCGTGATGCCGTCGGCAAAAAAATGCTCGGCTTCCTTGAGAGTGGACACCGTGATGCCCCGCGCTCCCGCCGCCTTCTCCGCCATCGCTATTTTCGTACACTTCGCTGTCTTTACATGCGGCCTGAAATTCACTCCCAAGGCATTTGCGCGCCGCTGCATGCGATCGATGTTGCGGTTCATGCGTACGAGATCAATCACCGCCGCGGGAGTTTGAACAGTCGATATTGAACCCATGTCGTTCTCCGTCTCCCGGCATATCCGGAGATATGGCGATCCGATCCAACTGCGGCCGGCAAAATCAGGCGGGGCGCCCTTCCCTCCCGCTCGATTGTCTCCGGCACCCGTAAAAAATATCGGTCGCCATGAGTTTTTTTCGGCGCGCACCGATCATACCGTCACAAATACCGTCAAACAATCTCGCTTGGGGCGGCACTCGAAAGGCTGAGTAATGCGTCAGCATTTCGATGTGCGATCTTCTGTCGATCCTCAGGGGAAACCGGTAACTGCTTGAGGAAATCGACGGCAGCCGAATTATTGCCAAAGGGGTAGTCAACCGAAAACAAAAGATGATCGGCGCCAAAGGTCATAAATGCCGCCAGAAACGCTGGCAAGCTCGAGAAGCCGCTGGTGGATACCCAGACTTGCTCCGCAATCGCGCAGGCCGCATTGCGATCGAGATGGGTGCGGCTGTAGCCGCCAAACACCCGCTCGACCCGATCCATCATCGCCGGCAGACATTCGCCCATATGACCGATCAGAAGTTTCAGGCGCGGGTGGCGATCCAGCGCACCCGACAGCGCGAGACGCAGGATGTGGACGGCCACCTCAGCGTGCCAGCCCCACCCCGCGATGGCGAGCATGAAGGAGGCTTCTCCAGGGAGTCCATCGTAATAGGCAGCGCGAACGCCCCGAGGCGGTACACCCGGGTGAATGTACAGCGGAACGCCGAGTCGCTCGGCGCGGGCGAGCACCGGCTCGAACTCGGGCGCATCCAGAAACCTGTCGTCAACGGTTCCACTGATCAGTGCGCCCCGGAGGCCACACTCCACGACGGCGCGCTCCAACTCGTCGGCTGCAACCGCGGGGTTCCTCATTGGTAGATGGGCAAACGCTGAGAAGCGATCAGGCTCGGCGGAAATCAGTCGGGCCATTCTGTCGTTATAGACTCTAGCGATTGCGATCCCGTCAGGACCTGAAACAATTTCTGCCGCTGGTCCTGGAACTGAGAGCACCTGCATTTGGATCCCGGCTGCATCCATGGCGGCAATCCTCCCCCGGCCCGTATCCGCAAGCGCAGGTGGATTGATGGCATTGAACGCGGCCGTTCCCGGAACCGGCCACCCATTCCGGTGCAATGTAACAGGATCAATCCGGCCGAGGAGATCAGGGAAAGTGAAATGCTCTTCGACGGCGACTATGCGCATGTTCAGACTCACCATGGAACCTTCCGGCCGAGGTAATCCAGATACTGAAGACCCGGCTTGCCGGCCTGCGCGTCCATCGTATTGGCAAGATTCGGTATGCTTTCCTCGACGCTCAGACGCGCCTCGGGTCCTCCCAGATCCGTTCGCACCCAGCCCGGCGCCATGAGCAATAGCGTTCGCGGATCATTGGCGTGCCGGGCAGCGAAACTGCGCATGAGCATGTTGAGCGCCGTCTTGCTTGCGCGATAGATTTCGTAATGTCCGTTCTCATTGTTTGTGATGCTGCCCTGTCCAGAGGACATGATGCCAATCGCTCCAGTCGGCAACACCAGGTCCTGAAAACTCTCTACGACACGCATGGGACTCAAGGCATTGGTTACCATCATACGTATGAACTCGTCGGTGGAAATGTCGGCGACCATGTCACGGGTAGCGACGCCGGCGTTGACGAACAGCAGGTCGAACTGTCTCGGTGCCAGACGCGCCCGCAAGGCGGTGACCTGATCTGGATGAGTAATGTCAACGGTCGCGATTTCGAGTCGGCTCTGAAAAACTCGCAATAGATCGTGCAGTTTTGATGTGTTGCTGTTCCGTTCGGTGGCGACCACGTGCCAGCCGCGCTTGAGGTACTCGTCGACCAAAGCGAGTCCAAGCCCGCGGGACGCGCCGAAGAGCAGGAGTTGTTTGGAAGACATTTGAGTCGGCATTGGCAATTCTCCATTGGGGTGCCATGAATGAACGCCGGAATGGCCTTCGGGACAGGGCATATATGACCGGGCAGATGGCAAGGTATGGCAGGTGCGGACATTGCGGAAGACGCATCAATCGCACTTTATAAGTGCACCGCACGCCATGGCCGGGTACGCTACGCTCGACATATGACCGATACCGATCTGAACCTGTTGCCCGCGTTGGATGCGCTGCTTGCCGAGGGCAGCGTCGCAGGCGCTGCGCGGCGCCTGGGCTTGAGTGCTTCGGCGATGAGCCGAGCGCTCGCTCGACTTCGGGCGGCGACGGGGGACCCGCTGCTCGTGCGCGCGGGTCGCGGCATGGTACCTTCGCCACACGCTACCGACCTACGGAGTCGCGTGCATGAGCTAACCCTGGATGCTCACGCCGTACTGCGCCCGGCTGCCGAAACTCTGGACCTCAGCCGGTTGAATCGCACTTTTATCATCCGGTCCAACGAAGGCTTTGTAGAGATTCTAGCCGGCCGCCTCATCGCGGCGGTGACAGCGATCGCGCCAAACGTCCGGCTTCAGTTCGCACCGAAGCCCGACAAGGATGTGCGCGCGCTACGGGACGGGACGGTCGATCTTGAGATTGGTGTGCTTGGAAAGTCGGGGCCCGAGGTGCGCTTGCAGACTTTGTTTCGCGACCATTTTGTCGGCGCGGTTCGGGATGGTCACCCATTGCTTAGGAAGGGAAAGATCACGCCCGTGCGATACACAGCGTTCGGCCACGTTGTCGCTTCGCGCCGTGGCGCCGCCGACGGTCCCGTGGATGAGGCATTGGCTGCCCTCGGCCTCACGCGTACGGTGGTCGCCGTTGTGCCGAACTTCCGAGCAGCACTGGCCGTAGCGAGCGTATCCGATCTCGTGGCGCTGGTGACGAACTCGTTCTTTAGCGCAACGCACGGGCATCAGCGTAAGTCCAGCGCCGCATTAGTCAGAAGCTTTCCCCTACCGGTTCACACCGAGGCAATCACGATCTCACAAATGTGGCATCCACGCTTCGACGCCGATCCAGCGCATCGCTGGCTGCGCGCCTTGGTTCTGGAAAACTGCCGTGAGCCTGGGAGATAGATGTGAGTCGGCGCCGGCAACTGACGCCGGCTAATTCCCGCATTATTATTGGACGCCGGTTGACACGCTAGGACCTGGGTTTCTGCTACCCGCGGCCGACCGTGCATTTACCGTCACATCTGCCGCCAGAAATTTCCGCTTCAGGGCGATTGACGGTGATAGATCCCGAAAGATCACCAATGGAATACGCGAATTTAGGCGTTCTCACCGCGTGTGGGCGCATTTCTGATGCGTTTTTTGATGATATAATGCATCTGAATTGATGATGCGGAGAAAACCGTGAGAACCACAGTCACCATCGCTCGATCGGCCTTATGAGTGGGCCTTCAGCCATTGTGCGATCCGTTGGTTCATTTTCTCGACTTTAACAACAGTAGATTTGAAAGCGCGCAACAACCGCCGGTCGTGACGCATACATGCCTCTCGCGAGCGTCGGCTTCCGGGTATCAGAAACGTCTATCTACGCGCCCACCTGCAATCCCAGACGGCCAAGGAACTCGCGCTCACCGCGCTTAGTTACCCGCAAGACTCGGCTGTCGAGATCCTTCAGAAACCACTTGTGCTGAAGGGCAGATCGCAATAACGCCGCCCCAAGTGCGCCACCAAGATGTGGCCGGCGCTCGCTCCAGTCGAGGCAGGCGCACGCGATGCGGCGACGTGTAAAATTCGTTGTGTCCATCTCAATTCCGTGAGCGGCTAGCGCCCGCGTGCCTACCTCGGTCAATTCGTACGCCCCATCGTGACGTTTTTTCTGCGAGACCCATTTATTCTTGAGAAATCGATCATGCAACGCTACAGCGACTTCACCGGCCATATGGTCGTAACAAGAGCGCGCCCATCTCAGGTGCGTGGGTGTATTCGGAACAAAGGGTTTGGAACGCGTTCCGGCGAGAACCATCAAGGATTCCAGCGTGGCAGCCACCCTCTCGTCATCGAGGCTGTAGTAACGGTGCTTGCCTTGCGCGAGTACCTTGACCAGTTCCTGTTCCTTGAGTCTCGTCAGGTGCACGCTTGCGGTCGACGGGCTGACCTCAGCGATCACGGCGAGCTCCGTGCTGGTGCGCGCCCGTCCGTCCATGAGGCTGCAGAGCATGCGCGCTCGCGCGGGTTCCGCGATCGCGGCAGCAACACGAGCAATTGAGGCGTCAGCCAGCTCGACATCCATTGTTTGATGGTAGACGAAGTGACCTGCCATTACTAGGCCGACAATGCGGGGCATGGAACCCACGAACCCGATTGCTGCCGCCTCGCATCCTAACCCCTACCCCTACTACGATTCGCTTCTCGATGGCCCGCCGCTGTACTTCGATCAGGAGATCCGAATGTGGGTGGCAGCCCACGCCAATTCGGTTTCCCAGGTATTCGCTGAGCGCTCTTGTCGCGTCCGGCCCGTGGCCGAACCTGTTCCGGCCGCCTTCGACCGGCGACCGGCGGGCGAGATCTTCAGTCATCTCGTGCGGATGATCGACGGAGACCGCCACGACCAGCCAAAGCTCGCGCTGCAACGGGCGTTGTCATCAATTTCTGAGTCCGAAGTGATTACGCGATCGACTCAGACGGCAGAATTCGAGCTCCCTACTATCCTGGATCCAGATGCGCTGACGGCTTGGGTGTACGAGACACCTGTCGCGGTGGTCGCAGACCTGCTCGGCTTACCCACCGACGATCGGTCGGCGATAGCCCGTGACGTGCGGGATTTCGTGCTCTGTCTCTCCGCATTGAGCAGCCCTGATCAACTTGACTACGCCAATGCGGCGGCGCTACGACTTCGCTCCCGACTACAGGACGCTCTAGGGGCCATACAACGGAATTCCGATAGCCTAGTCTCGCGCGTTTTTGCGAGCGGGCAGAACGTTGGCTGGACGGACAATGCGTCCATCATTGCGAATCTCGTCGGTCTCCTCTCCCAGACCTATGAGGCGACCGCGGGGCTAATCGGCAACTCCATTGTCGCGCTAGTGAGCCACCCGCGACTCTTGGGCGAGGTGCGGTCGCGAGTCGACGGGTGGCAACAACTGGTGCACGAAACCAGCCGCTACGAATCTCCTGTTCAAAACACGCGTCGATTTGTCGTCGAGTTGACGACCGTCGGTGGAGTGGATCTGAAGCCCGGCGCCGCCATCCTGCTGGTTCTAGCGGCGGCGAACCGTGATGCAAACGCAAATCCAGATCCCGAGCGATTCCTGCTCGACCGAGCGGACCGTCGCGTATTCACCTTCAGCCGCGGCCCGCATGCTTGCCCCGGAGAAGCGATCGCGCGGAGTATTGCGGCATCCGCCCTGTCCGTGCTCGAGAGGCGGCTAGACAGTCCTGCCTTGGATCAGCTCGCCTGGAAATGGAAGCCCTCCCCAAATGGCCGCCTGCCGCTGTTTCACGATGGAAACGCCACGAGGACCGCATGATTGCCGTCATATTTGAGGTCATACCCCACACTGACACCAAGCAAACCTACCTGGATATTGCGGCCTCGCTGCGGCCAAGGCTGGATCATATCGACGGATTCATTTCGATCGAGCGCTTCCAAAGCCTCTCTGATCCCGGAAAAGTCCTGTCACTGTCCTTCTGGCGCGATGAAGAAGCCATCGCCCAGTGGCGCACCACCGGGGAGCACCGCAATGCCCAGGCGCGCGGGCGCGCTGGAATCTTCCAGGACTACCGATTGCGCATTGCCGGGGTCATTCGCGACTATGGTTTGCGCGATCGTGACCAAGCGCCGGCCGACAGCAGGTGCGTCCATGGATGATATGCCGCAGCGTAAGAAGATCGGGATCTTGGGCGGCACTGGCTGGCCATCTACCGTCCACTACTACTCGGAGCTCTGTCGCCGAAGCGAATCCCGTGAACTCCAATTCGACCCGACAAGGCCGCCGACCACGCCCGAGATGTGCATTGAGTCGCTCGACCTACGATACGCTGTCTCGCTGATCGGCGTCGATGGCGACGAGTCGACCTGGCAGCAGTTCGACGACTATCACCGCATTGCCCTGAAGCGACTGCAGGCCAGCGACGCGGACTTCGTCGTCATTGCGAGCAATACGCCCCATCACCGCTATTCGGCCATTGTCTCAGGCGTCGATATCCCGGTACTCAATCTGTTTGAGGCAGTCGCGCAGCATTGCCAAGCAGAAGGTCATCGAGACGTATTGATCCTGGGGACGGCACTGACGATGCGGTCCCAGGTCCTGCGCGACGCGTTCACTGCGAAAGGCATCAATGCTTCGGCTCCGGCCGGCAACAACCATCGCCAGGCGGTGCTGACGCTGATTGCGACGCTTCAGCGCGGTGACAGTGACGGTGCAGCGCGCTCGATCGCCGCGCTCGTTCGCGAGGCAACGGGGCGCCAGTTCACGGCAACGCCCGCCGTATGCCTGGCTTGCACGGAGCTGCCGCTGGCATTTCCGGCGCATCAGAATCGCACGAGCTTCGAGTGTGATGGCATTGCGTATATCAATCCGTCAGTGGTTCACGTCGAAGCGGCGCTAGCGCTAGCATTTTCCGATCATTGAGGTTCTGCGGCCAAATGCCGCCCGGATCTGAAGATAGATTGGCCGCTTTACCGCGCTCGAGTCGGCATCCTCATCGTGTAGAGATTGCCGCTTGTGTGCGCCCGAATTGGGTTTTTGCCAGTTTCGCCCCACTTTACGGGGTTACGGATTGACCGCGACCCGCGGCAACCTCTGTAGGCAGCCCCCCTCACTCCCACTCAATTGTCTCCGGCACTTATAAGTAGTTGAAATAGATGAATTTCCGCTGAGGCCACGCCAAACTTACCGTCAAATCTACCGCCAGAAAATTCCGCTTGAGGGCGATAGACGGCGAAAGGGTCCAGGGACTTTAGGAGCCTGCCGGACGCGCACGTGGAAGGGCAGCCGCTCACCGGCCTCGAAACGCCACGTCATTGCATCCTGTATCCTATCAGGATACAATGTCTCGTGATAAAGACATTCCGTCACGGCGGGCTTGAGCGCTTTTATCGCACGGGCTCCAAAGCTGGCATCCAGCCCAAACATGACAAGAGGCTGCGCACGCAACTAACCGCTCTCGATGCCGCGACACAACCTGGGGACCTTGCGGTGATTCCAGGCTGGCGCCTTCATGAGCTAAAGGGCGATCAGGCGGGTCGCTGGTCGATCACTGTCAACGGGAACTGGCGACTGACATTTGGATTTGAGGGCACGGACGTCGTGCTGCTCGACTATGAGGACTATCACTAGGAGACGCGACATGAGTCAGATGCACAACCCTTGCCACCCCGGGGAAGTGCTCAAGGAAGCCTTGAGCGAGATAAGCGTCACGGATGCGGCCAAACGCTTGGGAGTCGGCCGCGTGGCGCTCTCGCGCCTGCTGAACGGGGCCACCGGCATCAGCCCAGAGATGGCGCTGCGCCTGTCCAAGGCCCTCGGCACTTCGCCGGAATTCTGGTACGGCATGCAGGTCAACTTCGACCTATGGCAGGCCAAGAAGAAGTTCCGCGGCAAGGTGCGCCCCATCGTCCAGGGTCCGATCTCGGCAGCCTGAACTGCCCTGGGTTACGGGAGAGCCCAGCGCTTGCATCAAGTCACGGACCTGCCGCCGGTGAAAGGAGCGGGCCAGGATATGACGTATCTCACCTCAACATCCATGTTCGCCTCGTAGTCCGACTTGCGAGCGCTACTTCCGGCTTCTGGCCTACTATTTTGACCCATCCGTGGGTTTGCGGTCTCCCGGAGCACCGCCAACTTCCATCCGCAGCGCGCGCTTGTAAGTGGCGACATCCTCTCCGGAATAGCAACACAACAGCACTTGCTCGAGGTCGGAGGCTGCAGCAACGAAACGTCTGATTGAATCGATGGCGATTCCTGCCGCGAGAGCCGGCGGATAAGCGTATGCGCCGGTACTGATCGCGGGAAACGCAACCGTCCGGAGCTTATGACTCTTGGCAAGCAGCAACGAATTCTCATAACAGGCTGCAAGGAGCCGTGGTTCCCCGCGATCTCCGCCTTTCCACACCGGCCCAACCGTGTGAATGATCCAACGCGCTGGCAGATTGAAGCCGGGAGTGATTCGCGCCTCCCCTGTAGGACACCCCCCCCTATGGCGCGGCACGCTTCCATGAGCGCGGGTCCTGCAGCGTAATGAATGGCGCCATCCACGCCGCCACCCCCAAGCAGCGTCGTATTCGCAGCGTTGACCACGGCGTCGACGTCAAGTGTTGCGATGTCGCCGCGGACCACGCGCAATTCAGTCGTCACAAGGAAGCCTCCGAATGAGCGGCTAAAGCGCCGTCCGGAAAATAATACTGAACTGGCGACAAGCAGTCATACCTGACCCGGAATCGTCACCATGAAGCGCCTTCGAAACCTCTATCGAAATTCTGCGGTCACTTCGATCTTACCGAGAATATGTCGATTGAACTCGTCCAGATCTTCAGCCGGAATCCAATACTCTTTGTGAATAGCAGCGCCGACTTGCTGCACCTTGTATCGGCCGAGGAAATCGGCGTCGAGTTGAAATCGCGTAACGAAGCCCGCGCCGCTCTCTTTGACATTCCAATCGCGCGCGATCTTTACAGCATAGGCCTCGTTAGTAACAGGGTAGAATATTGGTTGCCCTGGGAGCCGCGGCGGAAATCTGCTCCATCCGGATGCGGCGATAAGCTCTAGCTCCTTCGGTCCAACGGGTCGATAAAGGGTCACGCGGTGTAGACCAGCTGGTTTGCCGCCGCCAAATCGCGCGATTAGATTTGTGCAAGCCTCGCGGACTTTTGGACGATACGCGTCACTGATCGCCTCGATTTCCGCATCTGCTTTTGCCAGCCCGTCCTGGGACCACCGATCGCGAACTTCCCCGAATGGCAGATGATCCGTCTCACTGGCGATAGCGCCGAAAAGTCGGAAATCCGGATCTACTCTCCAATCGGGAACAATGCGATGGGCATATCCGGCCAGTGCGATGCTACCTTCGATCACGCCCAGATGGTCGTTGAGCATTCTTTGCGCAACCAATATTGCGTCCGGAATTGGCCAGGGTGGCGGTTTCTCAGAAGACATTTGTGTCAGCGCTAGACCGAATCAATCAACTGCACATATGAAGAATGGGCGCTCCCGGAGCACCGTCTTACGATCGTAATTTGCAGGTGGCGACGCGCCTTCGGCCAGTTCGACCACGGCCCCGCTTGAGTCGACAAAACTGTGGTTGATCACCTCGACTACATCATTGAACTCGTACCCATCAGGAAGCTGCAGGAACTCGGCGCGGAATGGTGTTCCATAGGAGAAGACCCGGCCGTCACGCATGCGAAAAACCCAGCCGGTCCAAGCCATAAACGTTTCACCGCGAATCTGTTTCAGTAGCGCCAGCGGAATTGCATGTTTCGAGACACAGGATGAGGCCACATCGTAGTCGTTCACTCGGTTACCGCGCGTTACGAACGACGTCACGATCTGGCCGTATGGATCGTCGCCTCCGAGGCGTCCTTTACTCTCCATCTCCTCCTTGATCCGTCTTTTCGCCAAATCAACCAACCGCTGTCGCGGCTGAACGCCTCTGATGCTGTTAACCCACTCGTACATTCGATTGGTCCGAACTGCTATGCCGATTCGCCGCGTTGGCTCGTTGCCGGCATCGACACAAGGGGGTATCCCAATAGCATTTGTCGTCCTGGTCGAGCGGCAGATCTCCGCAGTTTACCTTACCGATAGGACGACTTGTCTTAGCCCATAATCATGGTGGCCAGGCCCGCATAGCGGCCGTTCGACCCTACTGCATCGGCCCCGGCGGCTTTGACAGTTTGGAGAGGTGCAATCGAGTTATTGCCAGTTTTGCCCCCATTTACGGGCTTACGCACTGACCGCGAACCGTGGCAACATCAAACGGGACGCCCTCGTCACTCCCACTCGATGGTCGCCGGCGGCTTCCCGGAAATGTCGTACACCACGCGCGAAATCCCCCGCACCTCGTTCACGATGCGATGCGTCACGCGGTCGAGAAAATCGTAAGGCAGCCTGGCCCATCGCGCCGTCATGAAGTCGATGGTCTCCACGGCCCGCAGCGCAACCACATGATCGTAGCGTCGTCCGTCCCCCATCACCCCCACGGATCGCACGGGCAGGAATACGGCGAAGGCCTGGCTCACCTTGTCGTAGAGCCCGTCCCGGCGCAGCTCCTCGATGAAGATCGCATCGGCCCGGCGCAGCACATCCGCATGCTCCTTGCGGATCTCGCCCAGGATTCGAACTCCCAGACCGGGACCCGGAAACGGATGCCGGCGCACCATCTCGGCCGGCAGGTCGAGCGCCAACCCGAGGTTTCGCACCTCGTCCTTGAACAGCTCGCGCAGCGGCTCGAGGAGCTTCAGCTTCATGTCCTTCGGCAGGCCGCCCACATTGTGGTGCGATTTGATGACGTGTGCTTTGCCGGTCTTGGAGCCGGCGGACTCGATCACGTCGGGATAGATCGTTCCCTGCGCCAGCCACTTCACATCCGCAAGCTTCGCCGACTGCTCGTCGAACACCTCGATGAACATGCGTCCGATGATCTTGCGCTTCGCCTCGGGATCCGCCTCGCCGCGCAGCGCCTCCAGGAAGCGTTGCTCGGCATTCACGCGGATCACGTTCACACCCATGTGCTCTGCGAATGTCGCCATGACCTGGTCGCCTTCGCCCAGCCGCAGCAATCCATGATCGACGAACACGCAGGTGAGTTGAGAGCCGATCGCGCGGTGCAGGAGCGCCGCCAACACCGAGGAATCGACACCGCCGGACAACCCGAGCAGCACCTTGTCGCCGCCCACCTGCTCGCGAATGCGCGCCACGCTGTCGTCGATGATATTGCCGGTGACCCAGCTCGCGCGGCAGCCGGCGATTTCGCGCACGAAACGGCGCAAGATTTCGCCGCCTTGCAAGGTGTGGGTGACTTCGGGGTGAAACTGCAGCGCGTAAAGGCCGCGCGATTCGTCCGCCATCGCGGCCAACGGCGCATTGTCGCTCTCCGCTATCGGACTGAACCCGCGCGGAAGCGCGACCACGCGGTCGCCGTGGCTCGCCCAGACATCGAGCACGCGACGATTCACGGCATCGCGATTGTCCTCCAGCCCGTCGAGCAGACGCGAAGACCCCAGCGGACGCACCCGCGCGGCGCCGAATTCACGGTGGGATGACAGCGCGACTTGTCCGCCGAGCTGGGCAGCCATGGTTTGCATGCCGTAACAGATGCCGAGCACCGGCACGCCCAGGGTGAACGCGCTTGGCGGCGCCTCGGGTCCCTTCTCTTCGTAAACCGACTCGGGACCGCCCGAAAGAATGATGGCGCTCGGCTTGTAGCGCTCGATCTCCGCCGCATCGACATCCCAGGCGTAGATTTCCGAATACACGCCCAATTCACGCACGCGGCGGGCGATCAGCTGGGTGTATTGCGAACCGAAATCGAGAATCAGAACTCGCTCGGCATGGATGTCGGGCATCAGCCGATCCGGTAGTTGGGCGCTTCTTTGGTGATCGTCACATCGTGCACATGACTCTCGCGAACACCGGCGCTGGTGACTCGGACGAAATAAGGGCGCGTTCGCATCTCCTCGATGCTGCCGCTGCCGGTATACCCCATGGCGGCGCGCAGGCCGCCCGCGAGCTGCTGCAATATCGACACCAGGCTGCCTTTGTAGGGCACTCGCCCCTCGATACCCTCGGGAACGAGCTTCTCGAGGTCCGTGGTCGTATCCTGAAAATACCGGTCGCTCGAGCCATGCGCCTGCGCCATGGCGCCGAGCGAGCCCATGCCGCGGTAGGACTTGTACGAGGCGCCCTGGTAAAGCTCGACCTCGCCCGGAGATTCCTCGGTGCCGGCGAACATGCCGCCGATCATCACGCAATGCGCACCGGCGGCGAGCGCCTTGGCAATATCGCCCGAATATCGAATGCCGCCGTCGCCGATCACCGGGACGCCCGTTCCGGCGAGCGCTTTGGACACACGCGAGATCGCGCTGATCTGCGGAACTCCGACACCCGCGATGATGCGCGTGGTGCAGATCGATCCCGGTCCGATGCCGACTTTTACGGCATCGGCTCCGTGCTTGACCAGGTCGAGCGCAGCCTCGGCAGTGACGATGTTACCGCCGATGACCTGCAGATCCGGGTAGGTCTTCTTGATCTTGGCGACCATCTCGAGCACGCCGCGCGAATGCCCGTGCGAGGTATCCACCACGACGACGTCGACGCCCGCTTCGCGCAGCGCCGCCACCCGCTCGAGAGTATCCGGCGCCGTACCCACGGCAGCGCCGACACGCAAGCTTCCGACCGGGTCTTTACAGGCGTTCGGGAATTCGGTCGCCTTCTGGAAATCCTTGACGGTGATCATGCCTTTGAGCTCGTGATCGCCCGCGATCACCAGCACCTTCTCGATGCGATGCTTGTGCAACAGCGCCAGCACCTCCTCCTTGGGCGCATTTTCCCGGACGGTGATCAGGCGCTCCTTGGGGGTCATGACCGAGGATACCGGCGCATCGAGCTTGGTCTCGAAGCGCAAATCCCGGTGCGTGACGATACCGACCACCTGGGTGCCGAGCACCACGGGTACTCCGGAGATGTTCTTGGAGCGAGTGAGGTCGATCACCTGCCGTATGGTCATATCCGGCTTGACCGTGATGGGGTCGCTGATCACGCCGCTCTCGAACTTCTTCACGCGGTCGACCTGCCGCGCCTGGTTGTCGATCGACATGTTCTTGTGGATGATGCCGATGCCGCCCTCTTGCGCGATGGTGATCGCGAGCCGGGCCTCGGTGACGGTGTCCATGGCGGCCGACATCACCGGTAAATTCACCCGAATTTCGCGGGTCAGCTGGCTGGACAAGGAGACTTCGCGCGGCAAAACCTCGGAATACGCCGGGACCAGCAGCACGTCATCGAAGGTGAGTGCCTCTTCCAGAATACGCATGAGCGTTCACTTAAGGTTCGTGAGAGGCGGCGCATTGTACCTTGGGCGGGCGGTGCGGTAAACCGCTATCATTTCGCCATGGAGCCCATGCCCGGTTCTTTCGGTCGCCCGGAGCGCGACGTTTACAGCGTTTCCCGCCTGAACCGAGAGGCGCGAGTGCTCCTGGAACGCGGCTTTGGAACGCTATGGCTCGAGGCGGAAATATCCAATTTTTCGAGGCCGAGCTCGGGCCATTGGTATTTTTGCCTGAAAGACGCGGCCGCCCAGGTCCGCTGCGCCATGTTCCGGCAGCGAAATATGTTGTGCGCCTTCACCGCACGCGACGGCCAGAAAGTGCTGGTGAGGGCCCGCATCGGGCTCTATGAGCCGCGGGGCGAATTCCAGCTCATCGTCGATCACTTGGAGGACGCCGGACTTGGCGCCCTGCAGCGCCAATTCGAGGAGCTGCGGGCGCGGCTGGCGGCCGAGGGATTGTTCGCGACCGCGCGCAAACGGCCCCTGCCTACGCTGCCCAAGCGCATCGGGGTGATCACCTCGCCCACCGGGGCCGCCGTACGGGACATCCTGCATGTGCTCGCGAGGCGCTTTCCCGCCGTCGCCGTGCTGATCTATCCCGTGGCCGTTCAAGGCGCGCAGGCGCCCGCGGAACTCGTGGCGGCGCTCAAAACGGCCGCGGCCCGACAGGAATGCGATGTCCTGATCCTGGCGCGCGGCGGCGGCTCGCTCGAGGATCTTTGGGCCTTCAACGACGAAAAATTGGCGCGCGCGATCGTCGCCTCGCCCATTCCGGTGATCTCCGGCGTCGGTCACGAAGTGGACTTCACCATTGCCGACTTTGCCGCCGATGTCCGGGCGCCCACCCCCTCGGCGGCGGCGGAGCTCGTCGTTCCGGACGCCGAGGAATGGCTCACGGCCTGCTTGCGGCTCGACACCCGGCTGGCGCGATGCGTGCAGCGCCGCCTGGCCGAGCGCCGCGAGCGCCTGCGGTGGCTCACCGGGCGGGCGGCGCAGGTCAGCCCGATCGCGCGCCTGGCGCAGCAGACACAACGTTTGGACGAGCTGGATCAGCGCATGTCTCGGGCCATGGGCCGGCGCATGGACGGCCATCGCGAGCGGCTCCGGTGGCTTCGAGGGCGGGCGGCGCTCGTGAGTCCCGCTGCTCGCGTGGCCCAGCTCCTGAGCCGCCTCGAGGACTTCGAGCATCGCCTCGGCCGGGCGGCCCGGTCGACCTGCGTCGACGCGCGGACCGCTCGCCAGGAAGCGCTGGCCGCCCGGCTCGAGGCGGCAGGACGCGAGGTCGTGCGCGGCGCCCGCGAGCGCCTCCTCCCGCTCGTGCGTACCTTGAATGCCGTCAGCCCGCTCGCGACGCTCGACCGCGGCTATGCCATCGTCCTCGACGAGCACGGCAAAATCCTGCGCGATGCGGCGGATGCCGCCGATGGCGCGATCATCGAGGCACGCCTGGCCGCGGGACGGATTCGGGCGAAGGTGCAGCGGCCATGAATGGCACGCCGTCCATGGCGCGCGTAATCCGCCTCTTCGCGCTCCTGCTGCTCGTCAACGCCGCGCACGCGGCAGGCACCGTGCAATTGCCGCAGGAGAGCGCGGTGCCCGGCGGCGTGAAGATCCTCCGGTTGGACACGGCGGGCGAGGTACCCCCGTACGTCGAGGCCGACGGACATCGTGCCCTCGTCCTCAGGTACGGCGGTGCCTGGATTGCGGTGATCGGCATTCCCTTGTCGGCGCCGGTCGGCCCCTTTCACGTCGGGGTCCGCGATGCCGCAGGCGACCATGATCTCGACTTCAAGGTCAGCGACAAGCATTACATCACCCAATCGCTCAAAGTTGCGCCGGGCCAGGTCGATTTATCGGCCGCCGACTTGAAGCGATACCAGCGCGAGCACGACATCATGGATCGTGCGCTGAATCATTGGAGCGAGCCGCCGCCCGCGACGTTTCGCTGGGCACCGCCGGTGCCGGGCGTTCGCTCGAGTTCCTTCGGTCTGCGCCGCGTCTTCAACGGCGAATCGCGCAACCCGCATTCCGGTATGGACATCGCCGCGCCGACGGGAACTCCGGTAATTCTGCCGGTCGATGGGACTGTGCTCGATACGGGAAATTACTTCTTCACCGGCAACACCATCCTGGTGGATCACGGCGGCGGCCTCATCAGCATGTACGGCCATCTGAGCGCCATCGATGTGAAGCCCGGCGAGCGCGTCGCCGCGGGAACGCGCATCGGCGCCGTGGGCATGACCGGCCGGGCCACCGGCCCGCACCTTCACTGGGGGCTCAGCCTGAATCGCGCCTGGGTCGACCCCGCGCTCTTTTTGAACTAACTCGCCGTCAGCAGCTTGTCGACTGCGGGTGGCTCTATCGACGGCGTCATTTGGGCGGCTTGCCGCAAGCGCGCGCTGTGTTCCTGAACGGCCGCACCCGACGGTTGCATCTCGACCTGGCCTTGAAAGAATGCGCCTTCGGTGATGCCCACGCGGGGTGCGAATACGTTGCCTTTCACCTTCGCAGTGGCCCGAATGCTCACCGATTCCGTCGCGTATAGATCGCCCTCGACCTTGCCGTCGATGACGATGACGCGGGCGCGGATATCGCCCTTCATCGTACCGTCGGTGCCCACGGTCAGGCTCTGCGTGTGGGTGATCGAGCCTTCGACGCTGCCCTGAAGGATCAGGTCTTCCTGCGCCGAGAGCTCGCCCCGAAATTTCAAGGTCGGACCCAGCACCGAGGCGCGCGGTGCGGGCTCGGGCGCCGCTACGCGCGCCTCCGCGGGGCGCGGTTCGGCAATCCGCGCTTCCGGCGCCCGCGGCTCCTGGGATCGAGCCTCCGGTGGGCGCGCCGTCGGCGTGCGCGGCTCGACGCGCGGCTCGCGCGGTTCGGGCCGGATGGTCGTGGGCTCTTGCGGGGTCGGACGGCCGCTCGAATTGCCATTCATCATGTTGCTGTCTCCATCCTCGGATTTCTTGAACCAAGCCATTTTTAAGCCGCGCTCCCGGATGTTCGAATCATTCGGGGCAGTGCACCATCGGATTTGGCGGCGCCGGCAGAGGTCTTGCCGCTCATATCGATGCTGCCGCTGAAATTGGCGCCTTCGTTGATGCTGACCGAAGGCGCATAGATGTTGCCGCATACTTTGGCGGTGTCCTTCACCAATACGGACTTGTCCGCCTGCAAGTCGCCATCCACCGTCCCCTCGACGATGATGAGCTGCGCGCAAATGTTCGCCTTCACGGTGCCCTGAACGCCCACGGTCAACCGCTGGGTGTGCGTGACCGACCCTTCCACCCGTCCTTGGATCAACAGGTCCTCATCGGCGCTCAAATCTCCCTTGAAATAAAGCGTGGGACCCAGGATCGACGCGCGCTCGTCCGCGCTGTTGTACGGGTTGCTCATTCGGTGTCTCCGGGTGACGAGAGGATGGGACCAGTGCGTCAAAGCCTACCCGGCATAATCGGAATCGCAGTGGGACCTCCGTCACGAAACCCGGTACTCACGCACCCGAAGCTAACCGCGGTGTCGCCGTTTGCGGACGGGCGGCGACATGGGTTTTCTGGCGCGCCGGATAGTCGGTGAGATTGCGGCTATCGAGTCGCGACGGCGACGGCGGCGGCGGCCATCACCGTTCCGCTGCCTCGGTTCATGAGCTTGATGGCCTTCGGATTTCTCAGCCACCTCCGCGCGCGAGTCGCGATCAGCACATAGCCCCCGAGCGTCAGCGGCAAAATCACCGCGATCGCGCCCGCGATCTCCACGTGCCCAAAGGCGCTCAAGGTCTCGAGCGGCACCACCGTGGGCAGCAAAGCCAGAAAAAACAGCATCGGCTTCGGATTGCTCAACGTCAGCGTCAGGCTGCCGAGAAACAGCGCCTGCGGCGGTTTTGCCGGCGTCGCGGCACCGGTCTCCGTCAACGGCTTCGCCGGCGCGGTCCAGAGCTTATAGGCCAGGTACAGAAGGTAGAGCGCGCCCGCATATCTGACCAGCACGAAGGCCGCATGAGCGGCTTGCGCCAACGCGGCGAGCCCCAGAGTGGCGGCGCAAAACCACAGCAGGTCCCCGACCACGAATCCGGCAATGAAGGCCGTCGCCCCGGCACTGCCCCGCGCCAAGCCTTGCGCGATGACCGCCGCCACACCGGGGCCCGGCGTCGCCACCGCCAGGAAATAGACCGCGCAAAACGTCGCAAGACCGTACCACGACACGTACACCCCTCCCCGGCCGATGGCGGACAGGGCAGTTTACGCTACTCGATGCTTTCCCCATGCAGCGAGATGTCCAGTCCCTCGCGCTCCTGCTCTTCCGTGACCCTGAGGCCGATGGTCTTGTCGATCGCGACCAGGATCGCGTAGCTGACCACGAAGCCATAGATCACGGTCGTCAGCACGCCTTTGGCCTGGGTCAGCAACGAACCATCCGCACCGCTGATTTCCTTGCTCGCGAACACTCCCGTGAGCAAGGCGCCCAGGATGCCGCCGATCCCGTGCACGCCGAAGGCGTCCAGGGAATCGTCGTAGCCGAACAGGTGTTTCAGCGAGGTCGCCGCGAAGTAGCAGACCACGCCGGCGGCCAGTCCGATGATCACGGCGGCCGAAGGCCCCACGTAGCCGGAGGCCGGCGTTATGGCGACCAGTCCGGCCACTGCGCCCGACGCAATTCCGAGCACGCTCGGCTTGCCCTTGCTGATCCACTCCGCGAACATCCAGCCGAGGGCGGCCGCACCCGTCGCCATCTGGGTGGCCAGCATCGCCATTCCCGCACGGCCGTCGGCCGCCGTGGCGGAGCCGGCATTGAACCCGAACCAGCCCACCCACAGCAGCGATGCGCCGATCAGAGTCAGGGTCAAATTGTGCGGCGGCATCGCCTCGCGCCCGTAGCCGAGTCGCTTGCCGAGCACGAGACAGCTGGCAAGTCCCGCGATGCCGGCGTTGATGTGGACCACCGTCCCGCCGGCGTAATCGAGCACGCCGGCGGCATTCAGCCAGCCCGTCGGCTCCCACACCATGTGCGCGATGGGCGCGTACACGAACAGCGACCATGCCGACAGAAAGATCAGCATCGCCGAGAATTTCATGCGGTCGGCGAACGCACCCGCTATCAGGGCGGGTGTGATGATCGCGAAGGTCATTTGGAACATGGCGTAGACGGTCTCGGGGATCGTCGGCGCAAGATGCGAAACCGTCAGTTTGCTGCCGGCATCGTCGTGGATGTAGCTCATGCCGCTGAACAGCGCGCGCGCGGAGCCGCCGATGAAATGATTGCCCGGGGTGAACGCCCAGGAGTAGCCGATGACCCACCACAGAATCGTCACCACGCAGGTGCAGGCGAAACTCTGCATCAGGGTGGCCAGCACGTTTTTCTTGCGCACCATGCCGCCGTAGAAGAGCGCCAGCCCGGGTACGCACATCATCAGCACCAGGGCGGTGGAGGTGAGCATCCAGGCGGTATCGCCCGCGCTCAATTTATCGGCGGATACGAGCGCGGGGGCGGTGAGCGCCGGCGCGGCCGCTGCGGCAGCCGGGGTAGCGGCGGCGGCCGCCGGCGCCGCGGCGCCGGACGGCTCTTGCGCGTGCACGAGCGGCGCGCACAGGGCCGACATCAATAGAAATACACCCACGGACCGGTTGATCATCAGTTCGCTCCCCCTAGATTGCACTCGCGTCCCGCTCGCCGGTCCGGATCCGCATGACTTGCGTCAATGCGAACACAAAAATCTTGCCATCGCCCACCTTTCCGGTATGCGCCGACTTTTGGATCGCCTCGATCACGGGCTCCAGCATGGCATCGGTTACCGCGACTTCTATTTTCGTCTTGGGTACGAACTCGACGGCGTACTCCGCGCCGCGGTAGATCTCGGTATGACCGCGCTGGCGCCCGAATCCACGGACCTCGGTCACGGTGAGCCCCTGCACGCCGACGTCGCTGATCGCCTTGCGCACCTCCTCCAGCTTGAAGGGTTTGATGATGGCGGTCACGAGCTTCATGAAATGCCCTTCGCGTTAGGTTTCCAATCGAAGGCGCGAGCCCGATGGATCGCGTGCTTCCAAAGCACCAGCCGTGCCAGCGACAGACTTTCCAACCCAATCAGCGGGTTAACGCTTTCCGCCTGCACCACGCTCGACTTCATGCACCAGATCGGGGCAAAACAACCCGCACCTGCGCCTCAGATTGATGCGTCGCTAACGCAGTGATAACTCGAGGCGCACCGCGCCGTCCTTGGCGGTGGCCTTGTCGTTCGCCACCAGAAAGACCCGCCCGGCGTCGATCTGTGTCT
>Ga0187887_10001426_pt1 | contig 20594 bp, 16 predicted proteins | sample June2016WEW_7_10_FD_132977 | JGI IMG/M metagenome (GOLD analysis project Ga0187887, IMG submission 132977) | Peatland microbial communities from SPRUCE experiment site at the Marcell Experimental Forest, Minnesota, USA - June2016WEW_7_10 | ecosystem: Environmental > Terrestrial > Soil >... | reverse complement strand
GCCCAGGGATGGTCGTGGCCGGACGCGCTGCGGCACGCGGTCGCCCTGGGCGCGTCCGCCGACCTGCTCGGCGAGGTCGACCTGGACGCCTACGAGCTGCTTTCGCCCGAGGTCGTGCTGGCCGCGGCGGGCGGGTCTTCCCCCGGCTGATCCCGCTGACCCGCTGACCCGGCTGACCCCGCTGACCCGCCGACCCGGCCGACCCGGCCGACCCCGCCGCGAGCAAGCCGTTAAGCCGCCCGCCGGGCAGAATTGCCGTCACCAGGGGTTAGGGGTTCCGCTCCCGAAGATCCGCGCCTGGAGTTGGCTCGCCGTCAGTGTCGTGCCACAGACCGCGGGGGGCAGCTTGCCGTTGACCGCGGTCCAGGCGGTCCACGCGACCAGCGAGTAGTCCAGGGCCAGCGGGTTCTTGCCGCCGACGTGGGCGGGCACCCACAGGCTGCCGCTCTTCATCCAGGTGGTGCCGAACTCCAGGTAATGCGTCCGGTGCCCGTCGATGACGAACGTCTGGGAGTAAGGCCCCGGCTTGTCGTGCGCCTGCCACCAGCTGCTGAAGTTGTCCGCGTTGGTGGTGTTGACCGTGACCCGGCCGTGGCTGAACCAGTTCAGGCCGGGGCCGGGGCGCAGGCCCGCCGTGTCCACCGCGCACTGGGTCAGCAGTGCGGGCGCGTCGGCCTCCCGGTAGCCGTACGGGTCACGAAGGGAGGCGGTGGGACTGGCACTGGCCGCGGCGTGCTTCTTCGGCGGGACGACCGCGAAAGCGCATCCGGCCAGCATCGTCCCGGCCGTGATCGCCGCAGCCACCCGGCCGCCGCCCACCAGCATCCGCTTCACGCCCGCCCTCTCGTCCTGAGCTCGCCGCCGGCCGTCCTGAAGCCCGCCGCCGGCCGCCTGAGCCCGCCGCCGGCCGTCCTGAAGCCCGCCGCCGGCTCAACTTGTACCGTACGGCGGCGGGCGGTGCGCTACGTACGCCATATGCGCCGCGCACGCCGCGCACCACGCACGCCGCGGCCAGGGCACACTCCCGCGGGGCATGGGCGAACACCGCCGTCCGTGATCTACTCGTGGGTACATCTCCCGAGGAGGTGGGCGATGGCGCTCGCGTTCTGGCGCCGGGCGGAGGCGGATCCCGCCTGGACCGCGCTGGTCGAGCCGGATGGCACCGAGCGCACGGCCGGAGAGCTGCTCGCCCGGGTCAATCAGCTCACCCACGCCCTCCGGGGGCTGGGGCTGCGGGCCGGTGACGGTGTCGCCGTGCTGCTGCCCAACGGCGGCGCCGCACTGGAGATCTACCTGGCCGCGCTCCAGGGCGGCTGGTACTACACCCCGATCAACTGGCACTTCGCCCCGCCGGAAATCGCCTACATCGTGGCCGACAGCCAGGCCAAGGCGTTCTTCGTGCACGAACGGTACGGGGCGGCCGGGACCACCGCGGCGGATCTGGCCGGGCTGCCGGTCAGCGCCCGGCTCGGCTACGGCAGCGTCCCCGGGTTCATCCCCGTCGCGGACCTGCTGGCCGGGCAGCCGGCCACCGTGCCCGCGGACCGCGTGGCGGGCTCGACCATGCACTACACCTCCGGGACCACGGGGCGGCCCAAGGGCGTCCGCCGGGCCCTGTCCGGGATCGACCCGGACGAGGCCGCGGAGACGACCACCGCCCTGCTCCAGATCTTCGGCGTCCCGCCCGGCCAGCCCCACGTGCACCTGGTCACCTCGCCGAACTACCACACCGCGGTCACCTTGTTCGGCGGCGCGGCCGTTCACCTGGGCCACACGCTGGTGTACATGGACAGCTGGGACTCCGAGACCGCGCTGGCCTGCGTGCAGCGGTACCGGGTGACCAGCACGCACATGGTGCCGACGCAGTTCAAGCGGATGCTCTCGCTGCCGGAGTCCACCCGGCGCGGGTACGACCTGTCGTCCATGCGCTGGATCATCCACGCCGCGGCCCCGTGCCCGGTGCCGCTCAAGCAGGCCATGCTGGAGTGGTGGGGTCCCCGGGTGTATGAGTACTACGCGGCCACCGAAGGCGGCGGCACCCTCGCCACTCCGCAGGACTGGCTGGCCCGGCCGGGCACGGTGGGACGCCCGTGGCCGACGAGCGAGATCATGATCGCCGACGACGACGGCAAGGAATGCCCGCCCGGAACGCCCGGCACGGTCTACATGAAGATGAGCACCTCACAGTTCGAGTACAACGGCGATCCGGCCAAGACCCAGGCGGCCCGGCTGCGTGACTTCTTTACCGTCGGCGACATCGGCTACCTCGACGATGACGGCTTCCTGTTCCTCTGCGACCGCAAGGCAGACATGATCATTTCCGGCGGGGTGAACATCTACCCGGCCGAGGTCGAGGCACAGCTCATCATGCATCCCGGGGTGGCCGACGTGGCGGTGTTCGGCGTTCCGGACGAGGAATGGGGGGAGAGGGTGATGGCGGTGATCGAGCCCGCACCGGACCGGGTCCCGGGCCCGGACCTGGCCGCCGAGATCCTCGGGTCGCTGGAGGGGAAGCTGGCCCGGCTGAAGTGGCCGTCGGCGGTCGACTTTACCGACGCGATGCCCCGCGACCCCAGCGGCAAGCTCCTCAAACGCCGCCTCCGTGAGCCCTACTGGCAGGCCCACGGCCGCTCGATCTGACGGATCGCGCAGAAGGCGCGGATCAGGCCGGAACCGTCGGGCGCTCGGCGCCCGCGGTCACGCTGAGCACGTCGAGCAGCCGGGCCACGGCCGGCGGCTCGGGCGCCTCACCGTAGGTCACGGCGAGCACCTGGCGGTGCGAGCCAGGCAGCGGCACGGCCTGGATGCCCGGGTGGCGAGCAGCCCGGAGCGCCAGGCCCGGGAGGGTCGTGATGCCCAGGCCTGCCGCCACCAGGGCCTGGACCGCGACGAAGTCGTCGGTGGTGAACGCGATCTTCGGGCTGAAGCCGGCCAGCTCGCACTGCCAGACCAGGTAGCTGCGGCATCGCTCGCACCCGCCGATCCACCGGTACTCCGCATAGTCGGCGAGGTCAGGCGAGGGTGGCAGGGGCCGCTCGCCGGCCACGGCCCGGGGCGGGCGGCCGTCCGCACCGGCCATGGGGGCCCGGGTCACCAGGTGGATGGGGTCGTTGAGCAGCAGCCGGGACCGGGTGCCCTCGTCCGCGTCCCCGGGCGGGCTCACCGTCACGCCGTCCTGGTAATGGCGGAACACGAGCGCCACGTCGACGTAGCCGGCCCGGAGCATGCGCAGGGCTTCCGGTGGCTCAGCCTCGGCCAGCGTGAGGTCCAGGCCGGGATTCTCCCCCTCGAGCCGGGCTGCGGCCATCGGCACCAGCGTGCTGAGCGCGGACGGGAAAGCGGCCAGCCGGATCCGGCCGGCCCGCAGGCCCACGTGCGCGGCGAGCTCGTTCTCCGCGGCGTCCAGCCGGCCCAGGATCTCCTCGGCCCGTTCCGCCAGCAGTCGGCCCGCGTCGGTGAGCCTGACGCCGCGGCCGGCCCGCTGGGTCAGCAGCGCCCCGGTCTCCGCTTCGAGCCGGGAAAGGTGATGGCTCACCGAGGGCTGGGCGTAGTTGAGGGCCCGGGCCGCGGCGGTAACCGAGCCGTGCCGGGCTACGGCGACGAGCACGCGGAGCCTGGTCACATCCAACATCCAGCAAGTATAGATCCGCTCGATTTAATCGCCCGCTGATCGGGATGCCGCCTATCCAACCTGATCAGCCCTAACGGTTTGTCCGTAGCGGGTGCCTGGAACCTCCGTACTGGAAAGCGGGGTACTGAGAACCCCCGTGCCGGGAACCCTCGTGCCGCGAACCCCCGTGCCGCGAACTCCCGTGCCGGAAAGTGCTGTGCCGGGAATCCCAGTGGCGTGAACTCGCGTGCCGCGCATGCCCCAGGCCGGAATGCCCCAGGCCGGAATGCCGCTGGGCAGCTTGCCGGAGGGCGAAGGGGCACGCCTGCAGGCCGGCCCGGTAGCCGGACGGCGGCATGCCGATCAGGTAGCCAGAGTCGGCCCGGTGCAGGAACAGGGCGATCCTCCAGTCGATGCAGCTGGAGTGGTCGGGGCTCTCCGCGGGATCCTGGTGGCTGGTGAAGGTCACGGTGGCCTTCAGCCCGCCTTCCAGCGCGGCGACTCCGACCAGCATGGCCTTCGAGTCGTGACTGGTCTGGTAGCCCCAGGCGAACTCGCGCGGGGTCAGCGCGCGCGGCTGCGCGAAGAGGCGTGCGTACGCCTGGTACTCGCGGTGGTTGACCGCCGCGAAGTAGCCGTCTAGGAGCGCGGCGACCCGCCGGACGCCCGACCGCCCGGCCAGGCCGGCCCCGATCGACACGATGCCGTGGGCGGAGAGCCGTGGGTGGGTACCCCGTCTGGGGGCCGGAGCCGACTGGCGCGGCTGCGGGGCTGGCGGGGTGCTACTGCGGACGGTTCCGGTCCGGCTAGGCCGGGATGGGAGGGAGCCGGATGGGCCGGGACCGGCGTGGCCGGAGCCCGTGCGTGACGAACCGGCCTGGCCTGGCCCGGGCTGACCCTGCCGGCCCTGGCCGTTCCCCGGGCTGCTCGTTCCGGGCTGGCCGTTCCCCGGGCTGCTCGTTCCGGGCTGGCCGTTCCCCGGGCCGCTCGCTCCGGACTGGCCGGATCCCGTGTGATGGCCCCCGGCCAGGGTGGATCCCGGCTGCGGAGTGCTGTTGTGGCCTGCGCTGCTGCGGCCCGTGCCGGTCCGCCTGGTTCCCGGGTGGCCGCTGCGGCTCTGGCTATGCCCGGTCTGGCCCTGCCTGGTCTGGCTGTGCCCACGCTGGCCTGGTTGCGCCGCGCCTGGGCCGGTCTGGGCGGGTGCTGGCTGGGTGGTCGGGGGCATTCTGGGCACGGGGTGGCCGGACAGTGCCTGGCTGGGCTGGGCGTGGCCACTCCCGAGCGCGGTGGCCTGGGACAGGTGGCGGTGGTGCGCGCTGCCGGCCTGAGGCTGGTTGGCGCCGACTAGCCACGCGGTCGAGGCGACAGCGAGCAGCCCGGCGATCACCACCACGCCGATGACCAGCGCCCGGCGGTCCGGCCGCCGGCTGCCGGGGAGCCACGGGTCGTCCGGATAAGGCTCGGGGTCGGCCTCGACACCGATGCGGACCAGCCTCAGCGGCTCGCCGTCCTCGACGACGCTGGGCGGTGCTGCGGCCTCCGGCGAGGCAGGGCTGTCCCCGGGATCCGCCGCGCGGTCGTCCACGGGCTGATCCATGCGGTCGTCCACCACGGGCTCATCTGCCGTCGGCCGATTCACGGCCGGTTGACGTGCGGCGGGCTCATCCGCGGCGGGCTGATCCGCGGCGGGTTCATCCCTAGCGGGTTCATCCCTAGCGGGTTCATCCGCGGCGGGCTGATCCGCTGCCGGGTCCTCCTGGGCCGCCCGCCCGGTGAAGATGTCCCCAGGGGAAGCCGCCCAGGCCGGCGCGGCCCAGGGGGGAGCCTGACGGTCAGGCGGAACGCCGCCGGAGTCAGCATCGGCCGGCCCAACCTGGGCGGGGATGACCGGGTGAGAGTCCGGATGGTCCACGCCCCCAGCGGCCCCCGTGGCCGCCGGATGGTCCGCGTTCCCCGCAGCCCCCGGACCCCCCGGGGACGCCGGAACGGTACTGGCCCCGCCGATGCCGACCTGGCCTGTGCTGGGCTGAACTGGGCTGGCCTGAACTGAGCTGGCCTGAACTGTGCTGGCCTGAACTGGGCTGGCCTGAACTGGGCTGGCCTGAACTGGGCTGGCCTGAACTGGGCCGGTAGCCTGGCCTGTCGCACCGGCGTCGGTGGTGCTGATCTGCGTGGCGTCGTCAGAAGCGCGCTGCGGCACCGAGCTGATCTGTGCCCCGCAACGCGTGCAGTAGCGCAGCAGCCCGCTGACCGGGGATCCGCATTTCGTGCAGAATCTCATGGGCGCTCAGCTCAGCTCGACGTTCATGTCGATGGCGGTCTCCCTGGCGAGTGGTGGGCCGACCGGATCGAGTTCGCCGTTGGCCGCGTCGATCCCGGCCAGCGTGGCTCCGTGCATCGCGGCCACCAGAGCCCGGGTGGACTCGAAACGGAGCGAACGGTAGATCCCGTCTCCCCGGCTGGTCATGTCCCGGATATTCCGGCCGATGACCATCATCAGCAGCCGCAGGGGGGACATGTGGAGCCAGAAGGTCCAGCCCACGTACAAGTCGCGCCCATGCGCGAAGCATGAGATGTAGCCGCTGAAATGGTCGCGGCGCAGCTCCAGGTATTCACGATCTCCTTCTTCATGCCGGGAGGCGGTCCGCACTCTTAGTGAATCGACCGGAGTGCCATCGGCCTGGAATGCGGAATTGATGTGCCGGAATGCCGTCTGGGTGGCATCGGAGCGCTGCTCCATCACCAGGCTCCATTCGGCCAGCAGAGCTGGGACGGGGATCAGCCAGAACGGGATGGCCAGCACCAGCGCGACCAGCCACAGGCTGTCCAGTTCCAGCCGGAGAGCGGGGCCGAGCCTCGTCCCAGCCGCGGCGTCGAGCAGGATGCACAGCAGCAGGACCGTCTCGACGAGCAGGTAGATGCCGGTGAATACGCCGGCCTGGCGGAGCACGTACGCCAGGTAGCGGGGGTTGCGGACGGGGTCCAGGGTCGCTGGCCCGGAAAGCTTCGATGCGGCGCGCCGCCCGGGTTCCTTCGCCCCGGGCGCGTCACCGGCCTCGGTGGCCAGTCCGGGGGTCGCGCCGTTCTGCTCTGGCGCCGATTGCCCAGGTGCTGCCTGGTCTGGCGCCGCCTGCTCTGGACCAGCCTGTCCTGGGTCAGCCTGTCCTGGACCAGCCTGCCCTGGGTCAGCCTGCCCTGGGTCAGCCTGCCCTGGACCAGCCCGGTCTGGGGTGCCGGTGCGGTGGGCGGCTGGGACGATGCGGACCTGCGCCCGGTCAGCAGCGGAGGCGGCGAGGCGCGCTGCCTCTAACCCGTCGGGCTTCCGCGCGGCGGGGACGGCCGCCGTGACAGGCCTCCCGCAATTACCGCAAAACGCGTCTCCGGCGAAAAGACCTTCACTGCACCCGACGCATTTCTCCCACATCGGCCAATCCTTCGCTCGGTCCGGGATTATCGGACATGTGGTACGGACGTTCTGCCGCGCCACAGGTAACTTACCAACTTTGCGAATGGGAAAACCGATCATGGTCACCATAAAGAATTTGCGGGGCCGCGAATGCAATCATGCGATTGGTGGATAGGGCAGAATTGGCCACAAAGGCCGCGCCCGGCGCCACCGTGATCCGGTGGCGCCGGGCGCTGCACACCCGCGAGGCCTCAGCTGTCCGCGTGGGCATCAGTCACGGAGACCAGATCCCGGGCGCCGGCCAGGGGCTCGCCCTCGTGGGGGGATGTCGTGGGCAGGATGCGGGCCAGTGGCCGGGGGAGCCACCAGTTCGCCGGGCCCAGCAGTTCCATCACGGCGGGCACCAGGACCATCCGGACCACGGTCGCGTCGATGAGCACCGCCACGGCCAGCCCGAGGCCGACCTGCTTGACCGACACGTCCGCGCCGAGCACGAAGGACAGGAAGACGACCACCATGATGGCCGCCGCCGCAGTGATCACCCGGGCCGTCCGGGCCAGCCCGCTCGCGACCGAGGCCGCGTTGTCGCCCGTGGCGTCGTAGGACTCGCGGATGCGTGAGAGCAGGAACACCTCGTAGTCCATGGACAGGCCGAACAGGATCACGAACAGGAAAATCGGTACCCAGGTGGTCACCGGCATCTTCTCCGGGAAGCCGAAGAGGTGCCCGAGCCAGCCGTACTGCGTGATGGCGACCAGGACGCCGTATGCGGCGGAGATGGACAGCAGGTTCATCAGCGCTGCCTTCACCGCGACCGTGACCGACCGGAACATGACCAGCAGCAGCAGCGTGGAGAGCGCGACGACCACGCCGATCAGCCAGGGCAGGCGCTGCCCCACGAGGTTGGCGAAGCTCACGTTGCCAGCGTTCGGACCAGTGAGATAGGCGCGGATGCCGGTGCCCGCCGTCGCGTGCGGGATGACGGAGGTACGGATCCGGTTGACCAGGACGTTGGTGGCCGCGTCCTGCTCGCCCGTGGTCGGGTACGCGATCATGAGCGCGGCCTGGCCATCCGGGCTGACCCGGACGGGGCTGACCCGGGCGACGCCGGGGGTGGCGGCGATCGCGTCGGCCAGCCGGGTCGTGCTGGCCGCGGGTGAGGGGAGGGCCGCCGCCACGATCAGCGGAGCGTCGAAACCCGGCCCGAAGCCGCGCGCCATCGTGGCGTAACTCGAGTAACCCATGGTCCCGCGGGCCTGGCTGGACTCATCCGGCATGCTCAGCTTCATGCCGAGCGCCGGGGCGGCGAGGAGCAGGAGAAGCCCCGCGGAAACCAGCGCGGCCAGCAGGGGGCGCCGCTGGATCATCCCCGCCCAGCGTTCGGCGGCAGGCCGGCGGGTCGGCTGTCCGACGGTCTTACGGGCTGGGCGGCCGCCCAGCCAGCGGGGCAGTCGGAGCCGCGAAGGCTTCGCCAGCCGGGTGCCCGTGAAGCCGAGTAGGGCCGGAAGCAGGGTGAGCGAGCCGAGCAGCACCATGGCGACGGTGGCGGCCGCGGCGATGGCGACCCCGTTGAGCAGCGACTGGCGCAGGACCAGCAACCCCAGCATGCCGATGATCACGGTCGTGCCCGCGATCATCACGGTCCGGCCCGCGGTGCTCATCGCGGTCACCGCCGCGCGCTCCGGGTCCTGGCCGTCGTGCAGCGCCTCACGGAACCGGGTCAGGATGAACAGCGCGTAGTCCACGCCGACGCCCAGGCCGATCATGGAGGCGACGATCGGGGAGAACGAGGGTGCCGGGAACACGTGGCCCAGCAGGGCGATCAGCGCCAGCCCAGCGCCGATGCCCAGCACGGCGGTCAGCACCGGCAGTCCCATGGCCAGCAGGGACCCGAACGCGATCAGCAGCACGATCGCGGCCGCCGCCACGCCCACGCCCTGGGTCGGCCCGCCGTAGGGCGTCTCCGCGAGGTCGACCACGTCGCCGCCCAGGTAGAAGTTCACTCCCCGGCCCGACATCGACCTGGCGTCGTTCATCAGCGCCGTCGCTTCTCCGTTGCTGATGTTGCTGGACGGCACTCCGAACTGGATGACCGCGAACGCCACGTGGCCATCCGCCGATATCTGGCCGGTGGCCTGATACGGGCTGGTGACCGACGTGACGTGCGGCGCGCGGGCGAAGGGGGTGAGTGCGCTGGTGATCTGGGCCTGGACGGCGGGCGAGCGGATCGGATCGTTGGAGCGGATCGCCAGGGTCAGCGAGTCGCCGGACTGCGGGTGGAAGTGCTGGTTGAGCAGGGTCTGGCCGGGGTCGCTGCCGGTGAAGTTGTCCTGGGCGGGTGCCCCGAACCTGGTCCAGAGCGTGATCAGGCACGCTACCCCGACGAGCCAGGTGATGAGAGTCAGCCGGCGGTGCAGGAAGCAGGCGCGCCCGAGTGGGCCCAGGATCGCGGGGCGGGCCCGATGGCGAAGGCTGGGGTGGCGGTCGGTGGGTGAGCCGGGCATATCGGTCTCCTGCGAGCCGGAGGAGTGGTTCCTCCTTCGATACTCGCGACGCGCGGTCCGCGGCGCGTCCTACCGGGGGAGGCAGTTGCGGGCCGGGATGGCCGCGGGGAGTACTCCGGCGAGCCGCCCCGAGTACTCCCGGGGGAGTAGGCCGCGCGAACGGCGCAGCTCAGCGGCAGGCGGCTGGGGCCGTCCCGGGCGGCCCAGTCAGCGCTGGCCAGGCTCGGCGAGCCCGTTCTCGAAGGCGAGCACGACGAGCTGCGCGCGGTCCCGGGCGCCGAGCTTGATCATCGCCCGGCTCACGTGGGTCTTCGCGGTCAGCGGGCTCACCACGAGCTCGGCCGCGATCTCGTCGTTGGACAGCCCGGCCGCGACCAGCGCCACGACCTCGCGCTCCCGCTCGGTGAGGGAGGCCACTGCGGGGGGCGGAACGGTGAGCCGGGGCAGGTTCCCCCGGCTGCGGCTGGCCGCCTGGCCCGGCCCGGCGCCAGCCGGCGCCGCCGTGGCCCCCATGCCGATGGCCCCGATACCCGCGGCGCTGGTGCCCGCGGCGCTCGTGGCTGCCGAGCCTGTGCCTGTGCCGCCCAGGGTCGCGTTTCCCGTGGTAAAGGCAGCGATGAGGGAGCGCGTCACGCTGGGGGCCAGGAGCGCGTCGCCGCGGGCCACGACCCGGACCCCCTGCAGCAGTTCCTCGGGCTCGACGTCCTTGACCAGGAACCCGCTCGCTCCCGCCCGCAACGCCCCGAACACGTGCTCGTCGTCGTCGAATGTGGTGAGCACCACGACCCGGACCGCGCCCAGCTGCGGGTCGGCGGTGATCCGCCGGGTCGCGGTGAGACCGTCCACTTCCGGCATGCTGAGATCCATCAGCACCACGTCGGGACCCAGTTCGCGGGCCAGCGCCACCGCGGTGCCCCCGTTGGAGGCCTCGCCGACGATCGTGATGTCGTCGGCCGATTCGAGCAGCATCCGGAAGCCCGCGCGGACCAGGGCCTGATCGTCGGCGAGCAGTACCCGGATCATCGCGCGAGATCTGCGGCGGTCACCGGCGTCGCATTCTGGCCCGCCGCGCTGCGGGGCGCCGTGACCTGCCCTGCGGCGGGCTGGCCTGCTTCGGGGTGGCCTGCTTCGGGCTGGCCTGCGGCGGGCTGGCCTGCTTCGGGGTGGTCCGGCCCGGCCGCAGGGAGCCGCGCCACGACTTCGAAGCCGCCGTCCGGGCCGGCCGCGGCCGAGAAGCTTCCGCCGACCGTGGCGGCCCGTTCCGCCATCCCGGTCAGCCCATGCCCGACGGGCTCGTCCCCGGCCGCCACGCCCGGGCCGGGGCCGTCGTCGGTCACCCGGATGGCCAGGGCCTCCGGCTCGTAGCTCAGGCATACCGCCGCGCGCGCCTGGGCCCCCGCGTGCCGCAGCACGTTGGTCAGGGACTCCTGCAGGATCCGGTAGGCCGCGTGGCCCACGGCCGGGGGGAGCGGCCGCGGCTGGCCCTCGGTGGTGAGCGTGACCGGGGCGCCCGCGGCGGTCACCGCCTCACACAGCGCGGGCAGCCGGTCCAGCCCGGCCGAACGCGTCTCGGCGGATTCATCCCGGGTCTCGTTGCGCAGCTGGCCGAGCGTGGTCCGCATCTCGGTGAGCGCCGCCTTGCTCGTCTCCCGGATAGCGGTAAGCGCGCTGCGCAGGTTGCTGTCGGTGCCGCCGGCCTGATCCCCTGGCCCGAGCACATGCAGCGCAGACCCGGCCTGCACCGTGATCGTGGCCATGCTGTGCGCCACGGTGTCGTGCAGTTCGCGGGCGATCCGCAGTCGCTCCTCGGCGACCCGGCGGCCGGTCTCCGCCTCCCGTTCTTCGCTGGCCAGGCGCAGCCGGTCCGCGGTCTCCGCGGCCAGCGCGCGCCGGCTGCGGACCACTTCGCCCAGCATGATGGCCAGCGCGAGCACGGCGATGCTGGGCAGGAACTCGTCGGCCAGCGTGACCAGCCCCTGATGGGTGGACACCTCCACCACGAACACGCCGACCGACATGAAGAACACGGGAATGGCGATCGCGGCGGCCAGGTACCCGGCGACCGCGGCATCGTACAGCGGCAGGCAGAGCAGCGGCGCGGGGGAGATGTTCCGGCGGTCCACGATGTAGTAGAGCAAGACCAGGGCCGAGCAGCCGAGTAGCGAGCCCAGCGGCCATCGGTGCCGGAACAGGATCGGCAGGGCCAGGACGGCGCCGAGCAGGTAGGCGACGGCGTTTAGCGGGACGGCACCCCGTCCGCCGCCCACGACCACGTTCAGCTCGACCAGGACGGCCACCAGCGCGGTCGCGCCGGCATCGACCCACCTGATGCCGAGGGCCTGCAGCAGCTGGCGCGGCCTGGTCGCGGCGCCGTTCGGTCCCACGCCGTCAAGGTACGTGACGTGGGCCCGCCGCGCCACGCCCGGCGCGGCCCGGGCGGACTGCCGCCGCTCCCGAGGTGGTCAGCCGCGGCCCTCCAGCAGCGGCGAGCTCGGGTCCCGGGCCGGCCGGTCCGGGTCGCCGGCCTCCCGGCGGCGGCGCCACGCGATCCCGGACAACGCTTCCAGCACCACCCGGCCGGCCAGGAACGCGGTGATCTCCGCGTGGTCGTACGGCGGCGCGACCTCCACCACATCCACCCCGGCCAGCGGCAGTTCCATCGCGATCCGCCGGACCGCGTCCAGCAACTGCCGCCCGGTCAGCCCGCCTGGCTCGGGGGTCCCCGTGCCCGGGGCCATGCCCGGATCGACCACGTCCACGTCGACGGACAGGAAGACCCCGTCGCATCCGTCGGTGGCGATGCCGAAGGCCTCGGTCAGGCACTCGTCCAGGCCCCGGGTGACCACCTCGGTCATCTCGTAGCTGCGCATGTTCTGGGCGGCCATCCAGGCCAGCGTCTCCGGCTCGGGCCAGTAGCCGCGCAGCCCGATCTGCAGGAAGCGGTCGCCGCGCACCGCTCCGGACTCGATGAGGCGGCGCATCGGCGTGCCGTGCCCGTACAGCGACCCGAACTGGGTGTCGCCGGTGTCGGCATGCGCGTCGAAGTGGATCACGGACAGGCGTCCCCAGCCCACGTGGCGGGCCACGCCGGTCGCGTCGGGGAAGGCGATCGTGTGGTCGCCGCCGAGGATGACCGGGATCGCCCCCGCCTCACTCGCCTGCTGGACCGCTTCTTCCAGCCGCCGCAACGACAGTTCGGTATCCCCCGACGGCATCTCGATATCGCCGGCGTCGGCGATCCGCAGCTCGGCCAGCGGATCGACGCCCAGGGCGAGATGCGGCCGGGACCCGTCATGGGGCAGGTAGTCCGTGAACCGGATGGCCTGCGGGCCGAACCTGGCCCCGGGGCGGTGCGAGGTCCCGCCGTCGAACGGGGCCCCGATGATGAGGATGTCCGTGCCCGCCCAGGAACCCGGGTCGGCCAGATCCGCCGGGGGAACGCCCAGGAACGTCGCATCCGGGCCGTACATGTTGCCGAGCCGGGCCATGGCTGCCTCCGCTTCCCCCGCGTCCGGCTAGGGCCGGCCGCTTCCTGGACTGCTCAGCGGGCGACCCGGCTGTACCGGCGCACGGCGAGCGGCACCATCACGCCGAGCAGTATGACGCTCATGCCCACCGTGGTCACCACCGGGTGCTGAAGTGACCAGACCGAGGGCTCCGGCACGCCCTCGCTGGTGCCGAACCGGGCGCGCGCTGCGCCACCACCGCCGACATCGGGTTCACGCCGCCGCCGCCCGCATCGCGGCGTCCACCTGACCCGCCGTTCCCGGCGGTGCGGGTGATCGATCGCGCTCAGGAGCAGGCGCGGTGGTAGGCGTGGTAGGCGGGCGGCGGGTTGCCGATCAGCAGGGCGCCGTCCAGTCTCCGCAAGTACAGGGTGACGTCCCAGGACGTGCAGCCAGTGACGTCCGCGCCCGGCACCGGCCGCTGGCGACTGGTGAACGTCACCGTGGCCGCCACGCTGGCCCCGGCCGACGAGACGCCGACAACGCTGGCGCCGCTGTCGGTGGTCGTCCCGTAGCCCTGGGCGAAATCGGCCGCGGTCAGCTGCGCCCGCCCGGCCGGGATCAGCAGCCCTTCGTACTGCTCATAATCGCGGGTGTTGATGGCCGTGAAGTAGCTGACCAGGAAGCCCTCCACCTGGGCGGCGTCCGGGGCCTGGCTCACCCCGGGTGCCATCGTCACCAGGACCGCGTCGCCGCCGGGAGCCGGGCCCGGAGCGGTGGGCGGCGCGCTGGGCGGCGCGGAGGGGGCGGCGGACGGGGCGCCGGACGGGGTGGTGCGGGCGCGCGGGGCGGGACTGGCCTGGCGCGTCGCCGCGGTCTGGCGGCCGGCCAGCTGGCCCCCGGACGTCAGGTGGTGCCGGCTGAACGCGGCCCACGCGATGGCCAGGCCCGCCAGCAGCGCGACCGCGGCCAGCGTGGCCGCGGTGACCTTGGCCCGGTGGCCTGCCGTCCGCGGCTGCGGGCCGGGCGGTGGGTAGAGCAGCCGGGCCGCCGTGTCGTCCGGCTGCTCGGGGGGTTCCGGGGCCGTCAGGACGGGGAACGGCCCGGTCTGCGGACTGGTGCCGGCGAACAGGTCCCCGAACTCATCCGGCTGGGGCAGGCTGCCCTCGTACTGAGAGGGCAGGTACGGATAGGACCTGGACGGGTCCGGTCCCGTGGCCATCCCGGGCTCCCGCAGCGGTGTGCTGCACCGGGGACAGTAATGCAGGGTGCGGGCTACCGGATCCCCGCACGCCGGGCAAGTCATCGTCATCGCGCTCCCCCTCGCTCCCGGTTTTGGATCGTAATCAGGGCGTGCGGTTTTCTTCGGCTTAACTCGGTAAGTTGCCTATTTTATTTGGGCCCGCGCGCCGCCCGGCTTGCTCTGACGGGATTTCCGTACTCAAACGAAGTGCAATAGCAGAAAACGGTCTTTTCGCTGAATTCACTAAGCAGCTCCGGAGGGTTATGGCGGATTCGGGGCGCAGGGCCCGGAACCGCTGCCAGGCGCGTCAGCCCGCACGCCGCCAGGCCCGCGATGGCCGCAGGTGTCCCGGGCTGGCAGGATCGAGGTGTGCCGGGAAGACCTGCTGCTTTCGATGAACTGGACGAGCGGATCGTGGCTGTGCTGGTGGAGGACGCCCGGGCCAGTTACGCCGATATCGGGACCACCGTGGGATTGTCCGCGTCCGCGGTCAAGCGGCGGGTCGACCGGTTGCGCGCCTCCGGGGCGATCACCGGCTTCACGGTTACCGTCGACCCGTCGGCCCTGGGCTGGACCACTGAGGCGTATGTGGAGCTGTTCTGCCGCGGGCGCACCTCGCCCAGCGCCATCGGCGCCGCGCTGAGCAAATATCCCGAGGTGACCGGGGCCTGCACGATCACCGGGGAGGCGGACGCACTGCTGCACATCCGCGCCGCGGACGTGCGGCACTTCGAGCAGGTGGTGGAGCGGATCGTCGCGGAGCCCTTCGTGGACCGGACCCGCAGCGTGATCGTGCTCTCCCGGCTTCTGAGCCGGGCGGATATCCTGCCGCCCAGTAACGTCGGCGAATAGCGGAGTCGCGGCGCGAAATTCTCGCAATCCCCGATAAAGCCGGTCACGGCCAGGTCAGGGTCGATACAGTCGGGGCATGCCCAACCCCGAGCATGATCCGTCGGCCAGCACTGCCCAGTTCCGTGCGTTCGCGAACGGGCGTTCCGGCTCCGACAACGCGCCGTGGTCGATGCGTGCTTCGCGCAACCGCGTGGCGATCCTCGCGGCCGTGGTCGTCGTCGTGGCGGTGGTCCTGTTCATCATCGCCCTCCTGGTCATCGGCTAATTTAGCCGCGGTTCGCTGCGGCAGGCTCGCCGCTGAACGTGGCTGCTGTTGGCGCGCCGCGGAGGCCGGTGATGTCGTCATCGAGCGGTCCGTCCCGCGTGGCCGCTGAATTCACTCAGGGTTACTGCGGCATCATGCTAGTTCTGGGGGCGGGGCCGCGCCGGGCGGCCGGGCCAGGCAGGATAGGCAGTCATGACGGTCCGTGACGCCACGCCGCACCCGCCTGCGGCGGAGGACCAGGACGACAAGCACCGGCTGACCGCGCTGGAAGGGCTGGCCGCACTCTCGCTCGACGCCCTGTCCTCGGTGGCCTATGGTCCCGAGGCGATCGTCATCGTGCTGGCTGCGGCCGGGACCGCTGGCCTGGCCTACACCCTGCCCGTCACGATCGCGATCGTCGTGCTGCTCGCGGTGCTGGTCATCTCCTACCGCCAGGTGATCGAGGCCTTCCCGGGCGGCGGCGGCGCTTACGCGGTGGCCAAACGGCACCTGGGCCAGAAGGCCAGCCTGCTGGCCGGTGCCTCGCTCACCGTCGATTACGTCCTCAACGCCGCGGTCGGCGTGTCCGCCGGAGTCGAGGCGTTCACGTCCGCCTTCCCCCACCTGTACGGCGCCCGGGTCTGGCTCTGCCTCGGCGTGCTCGCGGTGATCACGGCGGCCAACATGTGGGGGGTGGCGGAATCTGCCCGGCTGTTCATCGTGCCCACCCTGGTGTTCATCTTTGCCATCGGAGTCGTCATCGTTGGCGGCCTCATCCGCTCACATCCCGTGGTAGCCCCCTCCGGCCACCTGCCCGCGGAGGCCGAGTCCATCGGCATCCTGTTGCTGCTCAAGGCCTTCGCGTCCGGCTGCTCGGCGCTGACCGGCGTGGAGGCGATCGCGAACGCGGTGCCCGAGTTCAAGCAGCCGCGGGCGCGCCGGGCCCAGCACACCGAGATGATGCTGGGGGTCATCCTCGGCCTGATGCTGATCGGCATCGCCGTCCTGATCCGCAAGTTCCACGCCACCCCATCAGCGACCGAGACGACGCTGGCCCAGCTGGCCGCGGCCGCCGTGGGGAAAGGCGTCGCCTTCTACGCCATCCAGCTGATCACGACCGTTCTGCTGGCCCTGGCCGCGAACACTTCATTCGGCGGCCTGCCGATCCTGGCCAGCCTGCTGGCCCGGGACAACTTCCTGCCGCACGTGTTCGCGCTGAAAGCCGAGCGGCAGGTCTTCCGTTACGGGGTCGGGGTACTCGCCGCCTTCGCCGCGGTCCTGCTGGTGGTGTCACAGGGCAGCACCCAGGCCCTGATCCCGGTGTTCGCCATCGGGGTCTTCGTCGGGTTCACCCTGTCCCAGACGGGCATGGTCAGGCACTGGCACGAGCAGCACGGGCCGGGCTGGGTCCGGCGGGCGTTCATCAACGGCCTGGGCGCGGTGCTCACCACCGCCGCGCTGGCGATCGAGCTGGTCAGCAAGTTCACCGAGGGCGCCTGGCTGGTCGTCATCATCATCCCGGCGCTGGTACTGCTGTTCACCCGTATCCACCGGGCCTACGAAGAGATCGGCGGGCTGCTCGAGCTCGGGAAGACGCCGCCCCCGCCGGAGCGGACGCCGGCCCTGGCCGTGGTGCCGGTCCGCGGCCTGTCCCGGCTGACCCGGGAAGCCATCTCCGCGGCCCTGTCCCTGGCTGACGAGGTCGTCGCGGTGACGATCTGCTACCACGACATGGAGGCCGAAGAGGCCGACGCCAGCTTCCGCCAGCAGTGGGAAGAGTGGGATCCAGACGTGCCGCTGGTCACGCTGCGCACCACGCACCGCGCGCTCGGCCCGCCGGTCGTGGAATACCTGCGCGCCCGGGAGCAGGAGGATCCGAACCGCCGGGTCGTGGTGGTGATCCCCGAGGTCCAGCCTGAGCACTGGTGGCGGTGGTTCCTGCATAACCAGCGCGGCTTCGTGCTGAACCGGGCCATCGTGACCGGCACCAATAACGTGGTGGTCTGCCGGCTCCGGTTCCAGCTGCGGCATCTCGCGCCGGACGAGGAACCAGGCCAGGTCCCGGCTACCCGCGATTCCGGCTCCGGCTGAGGGCGCCTCTACCCGGGGGCCAGTGCGCGGTTGACCACGGCCGCGACGCCCTGGACGGCGGCGATCCCGTCGTCCATGGTCGGGTTGTCCTGAGTCAGCACGACGATCTTGTAGACGCCGTCGTCGCTGGTGAAGGCTCCGATGCTGTTGATCACCCAGAGCTGCGGATCCGGCAGCCAGCCGTTCTTCAGGTGCACGATGACCCCGGGCCCCGCGCCCGCCGGGACGCCCCAGCGCTGCGCCGGGATGACCTGCGCCATCAGGCGCAGCTCGTAGTCGCGAGCCTGGCGGTCCAGTACCGGGTTCGCGCTGGTCAGCAGCGTCAGCAGGCGCAGCTCGTCGTGCGCGGTGACCTGGGTCAGCCCCCACAGGATGCCCGGCCCCAGAATGGTGTGGCTCATCCCAGCCTCGTTGAGGAACAGCTGGAGATTGCCCTGGCCGACCTCGTCCCATAGTGCGTCGGCCGCGGCGTTGTCCGACTCGGTGATCATCTCCCGGGCCAGCCCCGCCTGGTCCGCACTGAGCATGCCCTGGTGCGCGGTGACCTCATGCAACAGGGCGCCCAGGATGAGCACCTTGACGATGCTGGCCGAGTCGAAGTGCTGCCCTGCGTGGTACTCGCAGCTGATGCCGGTGCGCGTGTCCGCCACCGCCAGCCCGGCAGCCACGGATCCACGCACCGCTGTCCTGATGCCGCGGGACATCCGGGACGCCAGGCGGCTATAAGCGGGTGAGGGCGAGGTGCAGATCCCGGCCGGCGCCGCAGCCCGGGCCGGACGGTGGGCCGCGCCAGGGTGGGCCGCGCCAGGGTGGGCCGCGCCAGGATGGGCCGCGAGAGACACTGCCCGCATGGGCCGCGGATCGCGGGCCGCCACCAGCACCCCAGCGCCTATGGACCCGAATAGGATCAGGACGACCCCGAATCGGGCGGCACGATTCCATCGCGGGAATTGCCTGCGGTGCCTGCCGCTCATCGCTGCCTGTCATTCCCCTCTCCTGCGGGAAGTTATCAGCTGGCAGCGAATTAATAGAGCAACCTGGAAGGGAATACCGGTTGCCGATTCGCCATTTCAACGTATAAGCGGGCATACGGCGACGGCACGCGCATGAACAGCACCCAAGCCGGCTGGCTACGGGGCGGGGGCAGGAGCAGCGGACAGTGCCGCGATGGTGTGCCGGGCCCACTGGAGGCTGGCGCGGTGGACTGCCAGCCCGTGGTCGAGGGCAAGGCGCGGGTGGCGGTCGCTCAGATCGGCGGCCGCTGCGTAGTGCTCCAGGCCGGCCGTGAACGCCGCGAGCGCGTCGGTTAGATTCTGCAGGAACCTGAGCACCTCGTCCCGCGGGAGCAGGTGCTCCATCATCACGAAGCGCATCAGGTGCAGGCCGAGGTCCCGCGAGACGGTGGCCGGGTCGACCAGGGTGCGCAGCCAGCTCGCGTGGTCTGCCCGGCCGGTCCGGGTGGGCTCATACACCCGGCGGTGCCGGGCTGACTGGCCAGCCTGGCCCGATGGAGCCTGAGCCCGGACCAGGCCCTTTTGCTCCAGGCGGCGCAACGCCGGGTACAGCGCACCGGAGCTGGGCTGGTAGATGCCCATCGGCGTGACGGCGAAGATCCGCTTCAGGTCATAGCCGGACGACGGCACCATGCAGATCATGCCGAGCAGGATGTGCTCGAACGAGGTGAGTTGCCGTCCGGTCATGACAAGACCCTACCTTGCCGCATAGGTCGAAACGACCTATGCTCCTGGGAAGGGTGCCGGCAGCAGGCGGGCCAGGCCAGCTGGCCGGGAGCAGGAACGCAGGCGATGGCCAGGCGAGGGCAGGCGGCCCTCGCGACCTCACGAAAGGCCCGTTTGGTCGTGAACACCAGCGGTGATGGCCGGCGGACGGCCGGGCATACCCCGGCGAAGGGCGGCCGGGTCCGCCCGATCGCGATGCTCGTGATCGTCTATGTGGCCGCCCCGGTCGCGGCCTACAGCCTGCTGCGCTCGGCCGGGATGACGGCCGTGACGGCGCTGCTGCTGAGCGGGGTGCTCCCCGCCCTGGGCGTGACCATCAGCGCCATCCGCAACCGCCGACTCGACGTGGTCGGTGCCCTGGTCCTGGCCGGGATCGCCGTGGGCGCGGTCAGCCACAGCACCAGGCTGCTGCTGGTCCAGGGGTCGGTCACCACGGCCGTCTTTGGCGTGGCGTGCCTGGGCTCACTGTGGGCACGGCGGCCGCTGATGTTCAGCTTGGCCCTGGAGTTCACCGGCCCCGGCACCGCAAAGGGCCGCGAGATGACCAGGCTCTGGCAATACGAGGGCTACCGGCGCGTCTTCCGGACCATCACCGCCGTGTGGGGCGCGGCCTTCCTCCTCGAAGCCGCCCTACGGGTCGTGATCGTCTACAACGCCTCGACCGGGATGGCCGTGGCCAGCTCCGCGGTCACGCCGTTCCTCTGGGTGGCCATCTTGTCGGCATGGACGGTCATCTACGGCGCGCACCGCAAGAAGAAAGGCGAGCGCCTGACCGCCACCAGCGAGGTACCGGGACCAGGCCACGCCCATCCTCTTTCCCCCAAGACCACCAAGGCGGCCAGCTCACAAACCCAGACTCCTTGAGTCCGTGGTGCTTGGGCAAAGGGGGAACCCCGGGGGCCGGGACGCGCGTCCTGGATCGTGCGCATGGGATGATCTCGACGGGCGGCACCCCGCCCTCATCCGACCCGGAGGACACGTGCCCATCCCCGACCAGACCATCGGTGAGTTCCTGGATCAGCTCGCCGAGCGTATTCCCGCCCCGGGCGGCGGCGCCGCGGCGGCGCTGCTCGCCGCCCAGGGCGCGGCGCTGCTCGGCATGGTGGCCCGGTACACCACCGGCGAGAAGTACGCCGAGCACCAGGTGACCATCGGCCGGATCATCACCGAGGTGGACGAGCTGCGGAACATCGCGCTGCGGCTGGCCGACGCGGACGCGGACGCGTTCCTGGCGGTGGCCGACGCCTACCGGCTGCCACGGTCCACGGAGGAGGAAAAGGCCGCCCGGGCGACGGCCATTGGCCACGCCCTCGCCAATGCCGCCTGGCCCCCGGCCCAGGTCATCAGCCTGGCCGGCATGGTGGTCGACCTCGCCGAGGCGCTGGTCGTGATCGGCAACCGCAACGTCATCAGCGACGTGGCCGCCGCGGCCGAGTCCGCCCGGGCCGCCGCGTCAACG
>Ga0187887_10001421_pt1 | contig 20626 bp, 21 predicted proteins | sample June2016WEW_7_10_FD_132977 | JGI IMG/M metagenome (GOLD analysis project Ga0187887, IMG submission 132977) | Peatland microbial communities from SPRUCE experiment site at the Marcell Experimental Forest, Minnesota, USA - June2016WEW_7_10 | ecosystem: Environmental > Terrestrial > Soil >... | reverse complement strand
TCCGCACCTGGATAACTCGCACGATCTGGAGCGCAATAACTATCGCGTCCTGAATCTGCTCTACTATGTCACTCCGGGCTGGCCGGACGATGCGGGAGGGCACCTGGAACTTTGGGACAAGGGGCCGGGTAAGCCGCAGCGCACCATTTATAGCCGTTTCAACCGGCTGGTGGTGATGCAAACCGACGAACGTTCGTGGCACTCAGTGAGTAAAGTGCTGCGCGATGGCCGCCGCTGTTGTGTCTCGAACTACTATTTCTCGCCGCGGCCGGCGGGGCGCGTCGCTTCCTATCATGTCCCTGCTTTCCGCGGCTGGCCCGGCCAGAAACTGGCGGATGTGGCCATGCGGATCGATAATGGCGTGCGGCTGGCGGTGCGGAAAATCGGCGGCAACCGGCTTTTCAAGAATCCGCACGTGTATAAGAAGTAGGCGATGCGCGCAGCCGGATCCGTGCGCCGCGGCCGATAAGGAAGGCGGATGGGCGAACCAGCGTCGGGAAACGGTACAATTTCTATCGGCGCTTCCAAGCCTGTTTTCGGTCGGAAGCAGCCGGCTAGGAGACGATTGAGCAAAGCGAAAACGGACGTGAGACTAGGCCAAAATGGTCTTTTCGAGAAGCCCGTGGCGGCGAAACCTACATGCCCCACGCTGCATTTTCCCTTTGAGGACAACACTCCCGAAGGCCTGAAGGCGCTGCTTGCGGCGAATTCGCATTATCGTGAAGTGGCCTGGCCCGAGCCGTACACGCGCACGGAGCATCGGATTCATCGCGGTGACGCGCGCGATTTGTCGTGGATACCGGATGCCTCCGTCCATTTGGTTGTGACGTCGCCGCCGTACTGGACGTTGAAGGAATACGCGCCGGGCAACGCATCTCAGATGGGCCGTTTCGGAGATTATGAACACTTCGTCACTGAGCTGGATCGGGTGTGGCGCGAGTGCCGGCGCGTCCTGGTTGGCGGCGGGCGGATCTGCTGCGTCGTGGGCGATGTGTGCATACCGCGCAAAAGGGGCGGCCGGCACTACATCGTTCCGCTCCACTCGGACATTCAGGTTCGCGCCCGCAAGCTGGGCCTCGATTGTCTCCAACCGATCTTGTGGCACAAGATTGCGAATGGCGTGATGGAGGCCGAGGGCAACGGGGCGGGCTTCTATGGGAAGCCTTATCAACCGGGCGGAATCATCAAGAACGACATCGAGTACATCCTGTTTCTTCGCAAGGGTGGAGAATACCGCACCGCGCCATCGCTACAGAAGGCTCTTTCGATGCTAACGCGCGAGGAAATGAAGACCTGGCAACGCTCGATCTGGACCGATCTCCGTGGCGCCTCAACTCGCGAAGGACATCCCGCGCCGTATCCAGTCGAACTAGCCGACCGGCTTATTAAGCTTTTTTCGTTTGCCGGCGATACCGTCTTAGACCCGTTCGCAGGCACCGGCTCGACTTCGCAGGCTGCTATCATGGCAGGCAGAAATTCGATCGCCAACGAGATCGAGGGTGCTTACGTCGAAATCGCTCGACAGCGCATCTCGAAGGCAGCGCGGCAGCGCCGTTTCGTTGGCGCAATCGAAGCCGAGGTCATCCTTGATAGAGAGACTCGCCCAACCCGAGTACCGGCTACTGACGGAGTTCCGGCGGCTGTTTGAGGGCAAGATCTACAAGCATAGATCTTCTAATCAAGGCGACTTCGTGGCGATGCATTCTACGAGGACCTGATCGCCATCCATCGCTCCCCGAAACTGACAGACGCCGCGGTGAGCCGGAAGGAACGTGTGCTGAACGTCCGGAATAAGCGCCGGGGTGTGGCCGCCCGGCGCGGCGACGGGACATTTGGGGAGATCATTCCCGGTGAAACGGCCATCGTCGATCCCGGCTTCCTGGTGGCGCGTGGACCGATCGCTACGGTCGAAGTTGGCATTGAAGTCAAGGTGCTGGCGAAGGCCATGATCAAACAGATCGACCGTGTGATTAACGATCTGCGCAACCAAGTGACACAGTTCAAGCGCGGAGGCGGCAACCCGATATGCGTAGCCGTCATCGGTATCAACCAAGCAGATCACACGATCGGATATGAAGGCGACCGGCCGTTTCCGACGACGGGCAAGGATGGCTTCCTTCACCCGTGCCAGGAGGCACAGGCCGCGGAGCGCCGTTTGCGCGGTGAGGCATCCCCGGAATTCGACGAATTCCTAGTGCTTCGCTTTAAAGCCACGAATCGACCGCCCTACGAATTCGAGTGGGCGGACTATAACGATACGAGGCTGGACTACGCGGCGGCCTTATCTCGCATCAGTGCACGATATCAGCAGCGGTTCTGATTGAGACTCTCAAGCCAGCATGCGCTGCATCTCGCCGATCGCGCGGTGCGAAGCCGCGAGGGCGCCGCTGGTCATCGAAACGGGGCCTGTGGAATCCGTGTTCGCGAAGAAGATGCGCTCCATGGGTTGCCGCGCGGCGGGGATCAGCTTCGTGTAAGTCCCCGGCGTGGCCATGAACATGGGATGACCGCGGCGGTAGATGTGTACTTCCACGGGATCGGCGTCGGATCCGGGCAGCAGCTTCTGCCAGTCGCGCAAGACATTCGCGGCGAGATCGCGCGCGCCATCTTCCGTTAACAGCCGGGGACGCTCGGCTTCGCGCAGCGGCGTATAGAACGTCAGGATGTTGTCCTTCCTATGGTAGCCGGGTTGGCTGCGAACGACCCAGTCGGCGACAATCACGTCGGTGAAAGTATTGCCGGGGCACCAAGTATCGTAGCCCCCATTGAACACCGGCTTATTGAATATCACGTTGACCACCGGATAGGGCGCGTAACGCATCTGATGCATAGCGTCCCGCTGTGCCTTGGGCAGGCCCGCGACCAGCCGCCGCGTAATGAACTTGGGCGCAGCCATGAGTACGGCCTTGGCTGTCACGGCTCTCACTTCGCCCTGGTGAGTGTAAGTGACTGTCACATCGCGGGCGCCTTGCTCCACGGCGACGGTGGTTGCTCCGGCCAGCATGTGGTCCTTGTGGCTCTCGTGCAGGCGTTCAGCCAGCTTGCGACTGATAGCTCCCAGACCGCCGGGGAACGTGACGCGCTCGTCAGGCTCATCGACCGCGAAATCCTGGAAGTCGCCCAGACCTACCAGGGCGGACGTATTCGCCGCATCCGCGCCCCAATTCGACGGACCATAATTGTCCCACCAGGTCTTCAGTTCGGGCGCGTAGCCTTTCAAGAGATCGGTGAGCGGGATGGCGTCAAGCTCGTGCAGACGCTTCAGCAGATCGACCTTCAGCATTTCCTGTTTGAATTTACGGAAGCTATCGCGCACGTTCTTGGGATACGGCAGGCGATCGAGACCCTCGCGCCAAGCGTGGGGCACAAATTCGCGATTCAGGATCAGGCCGTCGGGGCAGTCGATGGGCAGCGGCTCGATGCCGAGTTCCTTGCACAAACCAATCACGCCGGTTTCTTTCTTCGAGGTGTAGGCCGTCCCCGTGGCGAAGGCCTGGCCGGCGTAATCCTCGAGGTATGCGTTGCCGCCCCAGTGTTCCTCTTTTTCGAGCAGCAGGAAATCCTGGCCGCGCAGGAACCAGGCGCAGGAAAGACCGCTCATGCCGCCGCCCACGATCACGATGTCGTGCTTCGCCGAAGCCGGCGGCCGCGAGAATTTGTGACCGTCGCGCACCTGGTGGCAGATTTCGTTGTGCTCTCCGTCGACCGCCGGCGCGGGAGCGGGCGCGGCCAGCAGCGACAGATCGACGGGGCAGCCCGCGGCGACCGATCCGGCCACTACGAATTTGATGAAGTTTCTTCGATCGGGTTCCATAACTTATTCTCCCGCCGCAGTCTGTACCAAAGCACGATGGTCAGCAACGAGAAGGCGAAGATCGCCGCCGACACCGCATTGATCTCGGGCGTAATCCCACGGCGCAGCCGCGACCAGATTTCGAGCGGCAGGGTGTTGTCGCGCCCGATCAAGAAAAAGCTCACCGCGATTTCGTCCATCGAGAGGGTGAAGATCAGCAAGCCTGCGCCAATGATGGAGAGCCGCAGGTTGGGCACGGTCACGCGCCAGAAGGTCTGCCATTGGCTGGCTCCGAGATCAAGCGAAGCTTCCTCTTGCGCGCGGTCGAGCTTTTGCAGGCCCGCGAAGATTTCGGTGGTGGCGACGGAGATTAGCGCGGTGCCGTGGCCCAGCATGATCGTGAGGAGGCTGAGCTTCAGACCCGCGGTGACGAAGAGCATCAGCAGCGAGAGACCCGTGATGATGCCGGGCAGGATCAGCGGCAGCAGCACCAAGCGGCGGAATACCGGCTTGCCGGGAAACGACGCGCGATCGAGGGCCAGCGCCGCGGGGAAGCCTAGCAACAGCGCGATGATCATGGCAGCCGCGGCTACCATCAGGCTATTGCCTACCGACGCCAGCAGCGCGTCGTCGTCCAGCAGCATGGCGTACCAACGCAGGGTCCAGCCGTGCGGCGGGAATCCGCCGACGCTTTGGCCATTGAAGGAATAGATGCTGAGCACGGCGATCGGAAGATACAGGAAGGCGAAGACCAGCACCGCGTGGAGGCGCAGCCAGGGAGCGCGTTTCATCGGAAGCTCCAGCGCTTTTCGAGGCGCTCGGTGGTCATCAGCAGCAGGACCACAAACACGAGCATGCACAGCGAGATCGCCGCGCCTAAGGGCCAGTCATATGCCGCGCCGAAGAGGCTGACAACGACGTTCGAGATCATGATGCCGCTGGGTCCGCCGAGCAGCAGCGGCGCCAGGAAATCGCCGAGGCTGAGCACGAAGGCGAACGTTGCGCCAGCCACGACACCGGGCAGCGCCAGGGGCAGGATCACCGTGCGGAAGATGCGGAAGCCGGATGCGCCCAGGTCGGCGGACGCTTCCACCAGGTTGCGCGGGATGTGTTCGAGCGAGGCGTAGATGGGCAGGAACGCGAAAGGCGTGTAGATGTGCGTGAGGGTTAGCACTACGGCGAACGGACTGTACAGGAGAAATTCGACGGGATGCCGCACGACACCCGTGTATTGCAGCAGCGTATTCAAAACGCCGTCGCTGCCCAGAATTGTCTTCCACGCGTAGGCGCGCACCAGGTAACTGACCCACAGCGGAATGATGACAAGTTGATAGAGCAGTTCTTTGCGGGCATGCGCGCGGAAAGAGACGTAATAAGCTAGCGGGAAGCTAAGCGCGAGTGACAATACCGTCACCATACCGGCGATGCGCATGGATCGCAGCAGCACCTGCACATAGACCGGATTCCGCACAAGCTGGCGGTAATTGTTCAGATTCCAGTGATGTACGACGGTCTGCGCCTGCACGCTCCAAAAGCTGAAGCAGAACAAAAACAGGTAGGGCGCGACGAGGAACACGGCGACCCACGCGAGCGGCGGCACCGCGACCAGCGACTTATACAGGCGCGAGTACACGCATCACCTCCTGGCTCACGCGCACGGCCGCTCTGAGCGCGGTGGTGTACTCCGTGATGGCGCCTTCGGTATCCGAGTGCGCGAAGAATAGCCGGCCGAGCGGCTTGCGCAGCTTGGGCGCGATGCGCGTGGTGGCGCCGGGGATGGACATGCACATGGGATGCCCGCGCCGGTAAATGTGCACTTCTTCAATCTTGTTGCGCGCGCCTGGAAACCAGCCGTCGATCAGGTCCACGACGGTCTCGCCCATCTTGTAACAGTAGGCGTCGTCGAGTAGTTTCACGCGTTCGGCTTCGTGGCGTGGCACGTAGCAGGTAAGCACCGCCGGGCGCTGGGTGTCGCGGTTGTCGCGGCTCTCCACCCAGTCGGCCACGTTGAAATCCACAATCGGCGAGGGCGCCGGAATGTTGGTGTCGTACGAGCCGTTGTAGATCGCCTCGCGCGAGCAGACGTTGACGACCAGATACGGCGCGTAGCGCAGTTCGGCCATGGCTTCGGCGTGCTCGCGGTCGAGGCCTTGAACGATCTTCTTGGCGATGAATTTCGGGCAGGCAATCACCACGGCTTTCGCGGCGACCGTCTGCAACTCGCCATCGTGGAAGAAGCTCACAGTGGGCTTGGCGCCCGCCTGCTCCACTTGAATCGCCGTGGCGCTTTTGCGCAAGCGGCCCGGCGCGGACTTCTCCACCGCCTGCTCCAGCGCGAGCGAAATACGGCCCAGTCCGCCGGCCCAGGTGAAGCGCTCTTGGTCCAGACCGCCGCCCCAATCCATGCTGGTCGCACCGATCAGGGCGGAGGTATTCTCAGTGTCCGCGCCCCAATTGTTCGGGCCGAAATTATCGAACCACAGCTTCAGCTCCGGCTCGTAGGGCTTCAGCAGTTCGGCGAAAACCATGTTGTCGAGTTGGGCGGCGTGCTGCTCCGCGTCGAGCGCTTTCATGTCCGCCAGAAACTTCGCGAAGCTCTTCTTCACGCGATCCGGATAAGGCGACTTCCACAGCCCCTCGCCCCAAAAGTCCGGCACCAGCGTGTCGTCGATCACGGCCGCGTCCACGCTGCGGATGCGGTGAATGGGCATGCCGATCTCGACGCACAGCTCTTCGACGGGCTTGTCGGCCTGGTAGGCGGCGCCTGTGGAATACCAGACGCCGCGCCACTGCTCGCTGATGGCATTGCCGCCCAGGCGCGGCTCTTTTTCGAGCAGCAGGAAGTTGGTGTGGCGCAATTGCCAGGCGGTCATCAGGCCGGAGGGTCCGCCGCCCACGATGACGACTTCGTATTCGGCCGATGGTTTGGGGATTTGGAAGTGCGCGCCGTCGCGGACGCTGTGGCAAATCTTGTTGTCTTCGCCGGCAAGGTGGCGTGGCGGCGCTGAAGCCCCGGCCCAGAGCGCACGCCGGCTAAAGTCTACGCTACCTGCGATCAGATAGCGGATGGCATCGCGTCTTGTGTTTCCGCCGGCTGAAGCCTGCGCTACCTGTTTCATTCGAGGCGCACTGCCTCCTCCGGTGCGAACGTGAATGTCTGCGCGGCGGCAAGATCGCCTGAACTTGGTGTGCGCACGGTCAGGGTGAGGCCGCCGACGCATTCGATTTCGACCAAGTCACTGGCGCCGCCGAAGGTTTGGCGGCGCACGGTGCCGTGAAATGGGCCGCCGAGCCGGATCGACTCCGGTCGCAGGGAAAAAACCGCGTCGCCGGATTCGCCCTCGCAACGCCACTCCAGCGGGCCGCAGCGGGCGCAGCCATTTTCCACACGCGCGTGCAGCAGGTTGGTCAATCCGATGAACTTCGCCGCGTAGGCCGTCCGCGGCCGGTTGTAGATGCCGCGCGGTGTATCCACCTGCTCCAGTTCGCCGGCGCGCAGCAGCGCGATGCGGTCGGAAAGTGCCATGGCTTCGTCCTGATCGTGCGTGACGAACAGGAATGCGATGCCCACCTCGCGTTGCAGCGACTTCAGCTCCACCTGCATTTCTCGGCGCAGTCGGGCGTCCAACGCCGACAGCGGCTCATCCAACAGCAGCAGCTTCGGCCGATTCACCAGCGCGCGCGCCAAGGCCACCCGCTGCTGTTGGCCGCCGCTCAACTGCGTAGGTCGACGCGCGGCGAAATCGCTCATCTTCACTTGTGCCAGTGCTTTTTCCACGCGCGGCGCGATCTCTGCGCCAGGAGTTTTCCGCGCGCGTAGTCCGTAGGCCACGTTTTCGAAAACCGAAAGATGGGGGAACAGCGCGTAGTGTTGAAACACGGTATTCACGCCGCGTCTGTTAGGCGGCAGGTGGTCGATGCGCTGGCCCTCCATGCGGATCTCACCGCCGTCCGGATGCTCGAAGCCGGCCAACAGGCGCAGCAGCGTGGTCTTGCCCGAACCGCTCTCGCCCAGCACCGTGAGGAACTCGCCCGCTGCGATTTCGAGCGACACATCCCGCAACACCGGCGCTTGGCCGAACCGTTTTGCGACGCCGCGGATGGAAAGCAACGACATTTATTGCGCGGCCTTCACCTCGTTCCAAATCTGGTTGTACCTGGGGCGCCGAGGCACATCCTCCCAGAAATAAATGCGCTGCTGATAGTGGTCGAGATCGTCGAGGTGCAGGCTTCTCTTCTCTTCGGCGGTCAGCAGATCGGCCACCGCGGGATTGGCGGGCAGATAACCTGTCACCGCACTGACCTGCTTCTGCGTCTTGGCCTCCACCAGATACTCGATAAGCTGGTGCGCCAGGTCCTTGTGCTCGCTGGCCGCGGTGATCATCAGGTGGTCGATCCAGCCGGTGGTGTTTTCCTTGGGAATGGTCTCACCGATCGGAAAATTCACCTTACGCAGTTGGTTGGTCATCAGCGGCCAGCCCATGGCGATCGCGACTTCGTGGTTCTCAAACAGGTTCGTCAGTTCGCCGCCTGTGGACCAGATCTTACGGACATTCGGCTTCAACTGCAGTAGCTTGGCTTTGACCTTGTCTAACTGGTCGTCGGTCAAGTTATAGAGTGCGTGCGGATCGGGTTTGTCATAACCCAACACCTGCGCGGCCATGAAGACGGTGGATAAGTCGTCCCAGACCGAGACTTTCCCTTTGACTTTCGGGTCCCAAAGGATATTCCAGGTGTCGGGCGGGGTGGGGAAGGCGGTGGTGTCGTAAAGCAGCGGATTCGGTCCCCACTGATAGGGCACGCCGTAGACTTTGCCGCCGGATTTGACCAGCGGCAGCGACGTGAGGCGCGGCATCAGTTGCTGGTACGTGGGGATTTGCGCCAAGTCGACCGGCGCGGCGAGCCCTTGCGTGGCGATCATGGTGGCGACATCGCTCGAAGGCGAAATTACGTCGTAATTTGCAGCGCTGCCGCCGCGCAGTTTGGCGACTAACTCGTCGCTCGATCCCATGTAAGACGCGCGGACCTTGCACTGGCACTTCTCTTCGAAGGCGGCGATGAAGGATGGGTCGGCGTAGCCTTCCCAAACGAGCAGGCCCAGCGTGGGGGGCTGCTTCTTGCATCCGGCCAACAGTAACAGGAGCAAGGTAGCACAGGCTTTAGCCGGTGGTTTGTGTGTCATGCCACCTCCGCCAGCCCCGCCTCCATCACGTCCAGCGCTTCGTCCATTTGTTCATCCGTCACGATCAGGGGCATGAGGATTCGAATCACATTGCCGTAAGTGCCCGCAGTCACCAGAATCAATCCGTGCTCATAGCAATACTTCGCCAGCGCCTTGGTGGATGCCGCGTCGGCCAATTCAAACGCCTGCATGGCGCCCAGACCGCGCACATCGCGAATCGCAGGGAAGCGTTCTTTCCAGGCCAACACACGCCGCCGGAATTGCCCGCCGATCTCCACCGCGCGCGCACACAGGCCGCCGCTCTCGATCGCCTGGATCGCCGCCAGCGCCGCCTCGCAGCACAGAGGATTGCCGCCGAAGGTGCCGCCCAGCGCGCCGGGTCCGGTGAAATCCATGATCTCCGCCTTCCCCGTGACCGCGGCCAGCGGCAGCCCCCCACCAAGACTCTTGGCGGTGACCATCAGATCCGGCTCGATGCCTTCGTGCTCGATCGCGAACATCTTGCCGGTGCGGGCGAAGCCGGTCTGCACTTCGTCGGCGATGAACAGAATGCCGTGTTTCCGGCAGACCTCCGCCACGGCGGTGAGCCATCCCGGCGGCGGCACGATGAAGCCGCCCTCGCCCTGCACCGGCTCCACGATCAGGGCGGCCACCGATTCAGCCGCCACTACGCGCTGGAAAGTATCTTCAAGGTGCGCGGCGGGTTGGCCATACGGCACGCGGTAAATGTCGCTCGGGAACGGCTCGAAGCCGGCCTTGTAGGGATGTGTCTTGCTGGTCAGCGAGAGCGTCAGCAGGGTGCGCCCGTGGAAAGCGTCTTCGAAACAGATCACCGCCGGGCGCCGCGTGTAGGCGCGCGCGATCTTGACGGCATTCTCCACGGCTTCGGCGCCGCTGTTCAGCAGCAGGGTCTTCTTGGGCGTGCCGCCGGGCGCCTGGGCGTTCAGCTTTTCGGCGAGCCGCACGTAGCTTTCGTAGGGCGTCACCATAAAGCAGGTATGCAGGAAACGGTCCGCTTGCGCGTGCAGCGCGGCGACCACGCCCGGCTCGCGATGGCCGGCATTGAGGCAGCCGATACCGCCGGCGAAATCCAGGTATCGATTGCCGTCCACGTCTTCGATAACGGCGCCTTCGGAGCGGCTCACGAAGATAGGGGTGATCTGCGATACGCCGCGCGGCACGGCCGCGCTACGGCGATCGGCCAGCGCTCGGGAGCGGGGTCCGGGAATGGGAGTTTGCAGATGAATCGAGGGCATAGCGTCACCCGGTGATCTATGCATCGTATCACCGGCGTCACGTCATTGTACGAGCATCAATGGCCGCGATGGCCGCTCCCGTCCCCGGTGCCGATTTCAGCATTCCGGCTCGGTTCGCCAAGCCTGCCGGGATTTTTGGAGTCTCATCGTGGCTGTGCGCGCTTGACCGCTAAAAGTCGAGATCCCGTTTGAATGCCGTAAGGCGTCGCGAACTACCGGGGGCCAGCGAATTGGTCGGGTCAATGCGGCCCTCTACCTGATAGCGCCTGTCCATTTAACTTAATGCTCCTACCTTTTTCCAGCGGCGCCTGCATTAGCGTCGACATTGGAATTCGGGATAAACGATCACGGTCATTCAGTATTCCATTCCGAGCCAGGTATGATTCGCTTCATAAACTCATCGAAAAGGGGCACGGTAAATGCAGTGTCTCCATGGCTGGGGCTCCAGATCATTCCCTTCGTGATGAGGCTCTGCCGAAGCGGTCCCAGAGAATTAACGCTCTTGCCGAGCGTCTGCGCAATATCCCCGGAGCGGTGCGGGCCGGACCCAAGCTCCGCCATCCCGCGCAAATATTTCTTCCCGGCAGGGGTGAGCCGATCAAAGCGGACCCGAAAGAAACTCTCGTCTAGCGCCGCAGTGGCTTCGACCGAACCTGCCATAACGTCGGACAGGGTGATTGGACTGCGATCGGCAACATCCCACGCGTGCTTTCCCCATTCCTGCAGCGAGTCTCGCGGCACGCTCATAAAGAGCTAAAGAGCTAAAGAGCTGATAGTAAAAGCTATGTCCGCCGATCCCCCTGCCCTCGCGCCGCCTCACGCGCCTTGCGCACCTCCTCCAGCCGCTGGCCGATGCGCTTCTCCATCCCGCGATCGGTCGGCTGGTTAGTAGCGCTTGCCGGCCGAAGAAGGCGGCAGACATTCCATGCCCCGTGACAGCGTCTTCAAACTTTCAGGCGGCTTTAGCGGTGATGGCTGCCATTCTGCTTTCGCAAAGCCTTTCTTCGGTGTGCTGGTAACGGGCCATGTACCAGGTAGTGATCGACACCAATGTGCTTGTCGCGGCGCTGCTGTCCGATCTTGGAGCGTCCCACCGTCTGTTGCGGCTGGTGGGCGATCATCGATGGCGGATCAACCTTTCAGTGCCATTGGTTCTCGAGTATGAACAGACGCTCAAGCGTGTCTGCGCGGGCGGACCTGTCAGCGGTAGTGAGATCGATGGCGTGTTGCGCTTCCTTTGCGCCAATGCGAATCTGCGTCTCATCTTCTTCCTCTGGCGGCCCTTTCTACCCGACCCAAAAGACGACTTCGTCCTGGAATTGGCGGTGGAAAGCCGGGCCGATTTCCTGATTACCTTCAACACCAGGGATTTCGTGGATGCCGAGCGCTTCGGCGTTCGAGTAATCTCGCCGAGGGAATTTCTTGCAATAATAGGAGAGATACCATGACGCTCAATGTGACCGTTCCCGACGCGGTGTACCGCCAGATTGCCGATCTAGCGGCGCGGCAGGAGGTTTCCGTGGAACGCATCGTGGCGGCGGCCTTGGCCGAACAACTTTCCGGCTGGGCCCGCGTGGAGCAAATGGCGGAACGCGGGCGCCGCGAAGATTTCCTGGCCGCGCTGGACAAAGTTCCGGCAGCCGAGCCCGCCCCGGAAGACCGACTGTAGCTGAGTTAGGCTGGCTGATGCGCGAGGTAGCCGTCGAACGTGGGATCGCCAATGCGCTGAATACTTGTGAAGCCGGCGTCACGAAATCGCTGCTCAATATCCCCAGTCGCTTTGTCGCAACAGACTGCCAGGCGGACATCTTTGTTGGACCGGCCCAGGAGCAGTTGCGTGGCGCGCTCGTCCGCTCGCGGCATGCTGTATCCGATAATCACGATTCGGTCCGCCTCCGCCACTAGCCGGTCGGCCTTGTTCCACAATCTCTGATAGACACCACTCCATTCGTCGCCCAGCGAAGTCTCCACCCCGAATCTCTTCCGATGAGTTGGCAGTATCATCGTGATTGATCGGTCGGTAATCCCGCCGCGGCCGGAGCACGTTTTGTCCAGGATGACACTATCGTACCCAGGAAGAAGGGACTGTCGATTATCGACGTACGGTCCCAGAAGACGTATTCCGCCCGCGGAGAACCCCGGACGGGGGCCCGCGATCTCGCCAGTCCAATTGATGCTTCCATGCAACTTAAGCAGTTTCACGTCCGAATTGGGCTCGTTCCAATCCGCCTCGAAACCGTACCCGTCTCGGACACGGAACCTATTGGCTCGAATTAGTTCAATCTCCAGGGCGACGTCGTAGTTGAACGTTACAATGGCATCGCCACTTGTAAGCTTTCTCGCAAAGAGCCGCATAGCGCCCCGCTGGCCGACCAGACCTGCAGATTTCCTCAAACGATGCCTGGAGACAGCAGCGAATGTTCCTCGCCAACGTCCTTAGCTCATTCTGAGCGAGCGACGCAAAGGCCCCCTGTCCCAGGGATAGGTTCGTGAATACGGCCTCCACGTCCTTAACGGGACCGTTTAGCCTGACGGCGGTGTTGATCGCCTCTTGGAACTTCGGGCTTGGAGAGGCTGTCTTGCCGACCCAGTCGACCAGATGCTGCCACAGCTCAGAGCACAAGGGGTACCCCGCATGGCGCGAGGCACCGGCTCCAAGCACATAGGTAGTCATGCAGCACCTAGTCTACCGCTGAGTATGATATGGCCGGTCTCCTCAACGCGAGCCGGGTCACGCTCCATCGGGTGTTGAGCAGGACGATGATGGCGGAAAAGGCCGTGACTAAACCTGCGCCACATCGCACTTCACCGATAGCATATCAATCAACCATTTGGCGGCTTCGTCCGCGCTTGAAAACGACTTGGTTGTCTTGATACCAAGGCAATCGTAATCGCGCTCGGAGACAGTGAAAGTCACGTTGCTCAGACTGAAGCAGGAGTAGCAGAAATGCGCTTGGAACGAAGGCTCAGAGGGGAGCAATTCAACCGTAGAAGCGGCAACCGGAGTGCTGAGGAGCTTCACCGTGAACTCAGTGCCGCCACCCTCTGCGACCTCAATGTCTTCACCACGGGCGTGCTTCTTCACCGCCTCGACAAGATTCTCGGAGATCCGCTGCCTGTATGCAGTGTTCGATTCCATACCTCAAGGATACGATAGTTGTGCAGACCTATAGGACCTTCCTCTTGCGCGATCCTGAATACCCTCGGGCCCACGGTTGGTGATAGTGTATGCCGTCCGGGCGCGGTGGGATAGCCGACCGACCGAAGAGAAACCCAGCAGCCTACGTCAGTCTTTTGGACCGATGGCCACGGGCCGCACCTTCGGCGATCCGAAAAAGCGCTGGCGGTCCGCAATGCCGTCCTCGCGTGAGGAACGCGCCGTAGTCCCGTCAGATCCATGCAGCGGGCTATTTCAGCGGATCCCGCGCCGCCTCACGCGCCTTGCGCACCTCCTCCAGGCGCTCGCCGATGCGCTTCTCCATACCGCGATCGGTGGGCTGGTAGTAGCGCTTGCCGGCCAGCGATGGCGGAAGACATTCCATGCCCGTGACAGCGTCCTCGAACTTGTGGGCGTGCTCGTAGCCCGCGCCGTAGCCCCATTGCTTCATCGACGAAGTAACGGCGTTGCGCAGATGCAGCGGGACGGGTTCCGCCATGGTGGCCTGCACGTCGGCCTGCACTGCGCCCAGCGCACGATAGGAGGCGTCGGACTTGGGCGCCACCGACAAATAAATCGCCGCCTGCGCGAGCGCCAGGTCGCCTTCGCCGATGCCGAGAAAGTGTACCGCCTGCATGGCCGCCACGGCCTGTTCCAGGGCGCGCGGGTCAGCGAGGCCAATGTCTTCGATGGACATGCGCATCAAACGGCGCGCGATGTACAGGCGGTCCTCGCCGGCCTCCAGCATGCGCGCCAGCCAATAAAGCGCGGCGTCGGCGTCGCTCGACCGCACCGACTTGTGCAGCGCCGAGATCAGGTTGTAATGCTCTTCGCCCGACTTGTCGTAGAGCAGCACCTTGCGCTGGATGGCGTCCTGTACGGCGGTTTCGGCCAGTTCGTGCGCGGGCGATGCGGCCACCGCGGCTTCCAGCGTGTTGTAAGCCGAGCGCGCGTCGCCACCGGCGTAGATGGCGATCTGTTCCAGCAGGGCGGGCGGTGCGGCGATTTCCAAATCGCCCAGCCCGCGTTCACGATCGGCCAGCGCGCGCTGCAACAGTTCCACGATCTCCTCGGCGGTGAGCGCGCGCAACGCATACACGCGCGACCGCGACAGCAGCGCCGCAATCACTTCGAAGGATGGATTCTCCGTGGTGGCGCCGATCAGGACGATGTCGCCGCGCTCGACATACGGCAGAAACGCGTCCTGCTGCGCCTTGTTGAAGCGGTGGATTTCGTCGATGAACACGATGGTGCGGCGGCCCATGCGGCGCAGCCGCTCGGCATCCACCATCACCGCCTTGATCTCCTTGATGCCGCTCAACACCGCGCTGAACGGAATGTACTCGCAGCGCGTAAGCCGCGCGATCAGCCGCGCCAGGCTGGTCTTGCCCACGCCCGGCGGTCCCCACAGGATCACCGAGCTCAGCTCATCGCGTTCGATCTGCTGGCGCAAAGGCTTGCCGGGCCCCAGCACGTGATCCTGCCCGGCGAATTCGTCCAGCGTGACCGGCCGCATGCGGTCGGCGAGCGGGCGTTTTTTGTCCACCTTATCGGGATCGCCGAGCGGGGCTGTATCAAACAGGCTCAAGCGTGGAGCGACCTCTGGCGCCGGGCTTCGTAGAGCAGGATGCCGGCCGCCATCGCCGCGTTCAGGGACTCTACCACGGAAGTCGGGATAGAGATATCGATGGCGTTGGCGCGCAGTTGCGGACCGACGCCGCGCGCTTCGTTGCCCACCACGATCGCGCAGCGGCGCGTGAAATCCACCTCGCCCATGGGCTTCGATGGCAGACGCGAGTTGGAGGGCACGCCGGCGTAGACATCCAGCTTGTTCTGTTGCAGCGCGGCGCGCGCCAACGCCGAATCCAAGCCGTAGGCGAAGGGTACGCGGAACAGCGACCCCGCGGCGGCGCGCAGCGCCTTGGGATTGAAGGGGCTGACGGTGCCTTTCAGAAACATGATGCCGGTGGCGCCGAACGCCTCGGCCGCGCGCGCGATGGTGCCGGCGTTGCCTGGATCTTGCAAGCCATCCAGCACCACCACCAGGCTGCGCCCGCGGAACAATTGCGGCAGGTTCCAGATGGGCGGTTCCACCAGCGCGATCACGCCCTGGCTAGCTTCGGTGCCGGAGATGAATGGGAAAAGCTGGTCGGCCACCACGGCCACGCGCATGCCCGCGAGGCGCTTGACGTGGCTTTCGACCGCCGACTGCACGGATTCCGAGCACAGCACGACCTTGACGGAGCAACCGCTGCGCAAGGCTTCTTCCAACAGGTGGAACGTCTCCGCCACCAGGTAGCCTTCCTGCGTCAGGCCGCCGCGGGCAATGGCACGGCGCACATCTTTCAGCAGCGGATTGGCCGCGCTCGATATCGTCTCGGGTTTAGGCATCTTACAATGTGTCTGGGATCAGAATAGCGCACATGAAACGCACCGTATGGAATGTAGTGGTGACGGCGTTCTCCGTGGCCACGCTCTCGACGGCTTGGATTGCGATCCGAATCGAGCGGCAGGCGACCCGCGACGAGGCCCGGCCGTCGGATGTGATCCTGGTGCTGGGGGCGGCGGAGTATCGCGGCCGGCCGTCGCCGGTGCTGAAGGCGCGCTTGGACCACGCATTGGATCTGTACCGCCGGCACATGGCGCCCCGCATCATGACCACGGGCGGCGCGGGAGGCGATCCGGTGTTCACGGAAGGAGACGTGGGGCGCGACTATCTGACCCGCCAAGGGGTGCCTCCGGAGGCGATTGTGGTGGAGCGGGAGGGCGGCAGTACAGTGGCCTCCACGGCTCTGGCGGGCGAGATCATGCGGCGTATGGGATTGCAGAGCGCTATCGTGGTGAGCGACGGATACCATATTTACCGTGTGAAGAAGCTGCTCGAAAGCAGGGGGCTGACCGTGTACGGGTCGCCGCGGACGGAGCGCTCGCGGGACAGTTTGGCGTATCGATGGAACTATGTGAAGCAGGCCGTAGGGTATCTGTTGTCGTCCTGTGGCGTGCCGGTGTGAGGCGACTGCAAGCCAGGGCCGGTTTTTCGACTTCGTGGCGCGAATAGCGGGTCTGGAGACCCGCTTCAGCGTGGACGGCCGGGGCCGTCACCAAGGGCAGAAACCCAAGGTCTTGGGGGGCGGGATTTATCCCGCGCGGGGCGTCAGCCCCGCGCCTCGCAAATCGACAGGTTGGCGAGTGGGTTTCTGGAGAGGCGTGGACGCCCATCCCACTGCCCTGATTGCAGGATCGCGCTGGTCTACCGGAAAGCGTCCCGCGCCAGAATCGCCCGCTCCCGCGCCTCCGCGGACGCGGCTTCGTGTGGGTGGCGGGACTTTCGCAGCACCGCCGCATAGCCTGCCAGCGTCTCAGCCACCCTCGGATCGTCCATTCCAAACGCGTCCTGCCGAATCCGTACGGCGCGGGCATAGTGTTCCGCCGCGCGATCGTAATTGCCCTGCGCGCTCTCCATCTCGGCCAGATCGGCGAGCGTGGAGGCCACGAACGCATGATTCGGACCCAGCGCCTTCTCGCGAATCGCCAGCGCACGATAGTAGAGTGGCTCGGCTTTGGCGTATTGTCCCTGCACATGGTAAATGGCGGCCAGATCCTGCAGAGCCGTGGCCAGCAGCGGATGCCCGGCGCCCAAGCCGGCCTCCACCACCACCGCCGACCGGCGCGCCAACGCCTCGGCCTCCGTGTACCGCCGCGCGTCGAAGTAGAGTTCCGTCAGACCGTTCAACGCCGGGGTCAAATTTGGACTCTCGGCGCCGGACGTCTGTTCCAGGATCGCTAGCGCCCGCCGGTATTGCGCCTCCGCGCGATAGAAGTATCCTTCCGTACGGTTTTGTTTCGCATTGTGGATCAGGGTCATCGCCTCGCCCGCCTGTACAGCGGAGAATTCGGCCCCCAGCATGCTAAGTGGAATTGAAACGAACAGCACTCCCAGCAGTCTTCCGCGCATTTTCCCTCCATGATTGAGGGTGCGCTCCCAAAGCCCGCCCGCACAAGTATTTAGGGGTACGGTAACGGTTGCGGCAACGGTTACCGCCCCGCAATTACTTGACGATCAAGCCTTGTCCGGTAGGCAGCGACAGGATGTCGGCGCCCAGCGATGCGGCGGCCGAGTCGATGGCCGCGGCTAGAGCGTCGTTGCCGAAGTACGCGTAATCGTCAAACAGCACTATGCCGCCGGGCGCCAGGCGGTCCCAGAAGTATTCCAAGGCGGCGCGTTCCGGGTAAGCGCAGTTCATGTCGAGGTGCAGGAACGCCACCCGGCCGATGCCCAGCGGCGCCAACACGCCGGGCACCGCGCCCTGCACGATCTCCACGTTGGGCCACTCCGCGTAGTTGGCGCGCACGCGCTGCAGGTCCATCAGATAGGCGCCTTTGGCGATGGCCTCTTCCGCCAGGCGTTCGCGCCCGCGGTCGATCTCCTCCGCCGAGTACTGCGAAAGGACCGGACCGCTGAATGTATCGATCAGGTAAAAACGCTTCCCGATTTTCGCCCAATCGAGAAGCTGCATGATGGCCGAGCTGACGAAGCCGGCGTTCACCCCGCATTCCACGAAATCTCCGGGCACGCGAGCCGCGGCGCGGGCGGCCCACAGAGCCACGTGCACCCGCCACTCCATGCGCGGATCCACGCCGGCGCCGGCCTTTACGCCTCGGGCGTAGGCCGCCTGGAAAGCCGCGTCGTCCTGGAAGCGATGGCTATTGGCGGTGAACAGGCCGTCGCGCGCATAGCAACCTGGCGCTTGTGTGTTGAAGACGACGTATCCCGCGGAAGCGAGCCGTTTTCGGATCCAGTTTTTCACCGCGATTTCGGTTCATTTCCCAGTCTGTGAGAGACAGCTTATCACATCCCCGGAATCCCGGCTGCCGATCGATAGCCGATAGGTGCTTAACAGTTTTGGGGAAACCGCTCCCTAACGGTCGCGGCTCGGTAATACTCGCGTTGATTGCGCACGGTTTACTGAGCCCCGACCGTCAGGGAGCGGTTTCTGTCGGTCAGGAATCCCCAAAACTGTTAAGCACTCATAGCCGATTGACCGTAAGGAAGGACGCCGGGCTACAGCGACGCCAGATCTTCCACGCGCCGTAAGACAATCCCAAGCCGTGACTGGCTCGCCGCGTCCGGCAGCAGGTATCCAGGCAGTGCGTCGCGAACCCCGGGCGTCGACAGAAGACTCTTGATACCGGCGCGCACGTATGCCCGGAGGTCGGCGGCTCCGGCCTGCGCTTCCGTAATCAGCTCGGCGCGGCCATCCACGGAGATCGGGTCTTCCAAATCGCGGCTTCCGAACAGATCGCCTTTGCCGCGGCCTTTGAACGCGGCTAGCTTCGTAGCGATGTAATATGGCGCGGTGACCACGCGGATTTCGAGATCGCAGGCGAGCCTGCGCGCCGCGGCGGACTTCATGGCGGCGCGATACCAGCGGTTGGAAAACCCTAGAACCTTCTCATCGAGCGGCATCACGTCTGGAATCGTCCTGCGCTGGACCCACCGGCTAGCGGCGCTCCTTCGCGGGTGTCTTCGCGGAACCCCAGCGCACGCAGGCGGTCGCCAAACGTCGCATATGCCGCATAGGAAGTGATTTCGGCGATCACATCCACATCGAATGTCGGCCGTGGATCGGCCGCGGCCTCGTCGGTAATGAGGAGGCCCGTTACGGTCCCTCCAACGAATACGAATTCGTCCAGTAGCGGGCGCAGCAGCCGGGCGGCGGCGATCAATTGTCTAAGGGCTGCCGCACTCCATTACTTGTGGGGATGGATTTGAATCATACCTGCATCGCCCACGCCACGCGTCCCAGCAGTACATCTGGCCATCACAGGCACCGCCGCTCATAGACGTCTTGAATTCAGGCTCGCACCCGGGCTGCGCGTCCGAGCTAAAATAGAAGCACCTCCCCACAGACCCGATAGCCGATACAAGGAAGGCCATGCCGGAAAATCCGTTCGTCCATCTGCACTGCCACACCGATTACTCCATGCTCGATGGAGCCTGCGAAATCGGCCAACTCATGGACACGGTGGTCGAGCAGAAGATGCCCGCCGTCGCCATGACCGACCACGGCAACCTGTTCGGCGCCGTCAAGTTCTATAACACCGCCAAGAGCAAAGGCGTCCACCCCGTCATCGGCTGCGAGGTCTACGTTTCGCAACAGGGCCACAAGACCCGCAACGACACCGACCGCTACAATCATCTGATCCTGCTTTGCGAGACCCAGGAGGGCTATCGCAACCTCATCAACCTGGTCTCCACGGCCTTTCTGGAAGGCTTCTATTACAAGCCGCGCATCGACAAGGACCTGTTGGCGCGGCACTCCAAGGGGCTGATTGGCATGTCCGCGTGCCTGCGCGGCGACATCCCCGAAGTCCTGCTGGCCGACCGCTACGACGAAGCTCGCCGCACCGCGTACACCTACTCGGACATCTTCGGCAAGAACAATTTCTTCCTGGAAATTCAGGACCACCACCTGGAACAGGACAAGCGCCTGGTGCCGGCCGTTAACCGGCTGTCGGCGGATACAGGCCTGCCGCTGGTGGCCACCAACGATGCGCACTACCTGCGCCGCGACGACGCCCGCGCGCACGAAATCCTGCTCTGCATCCAGACCGGCAAAACCATCAGCGACCCCTCGCGCATGAAATGGAACACGCCCGATTTCTACCTGAAATCGCGCGCCGAGATGATGGAGCTCTTCGGCGAACTGGAAGAGTCGCTCGACCGCACGTGGGAAATCGCGCAGCGCTGCCACGTCGACCTGGAAAAGATCAAAGAGCCTTTCCCGAAGTTCGAAGTCCCGGCCGAGCACTCGACCGACACGTATTTCGAATACGTCGCGCGGCAGGGTTTCGAAGCACGCCGCACGCGCCTTGAAGCGATGCGCGCCGCTGGCCGCCTGAAGCACGATCTCGCGGAATACGCCGAGCGCCTGGACCGGGAAATCCAAATGATCCAGAAGATGCAGTTCTCCGGCTACTTCCTGATCGTCTGGGATTTCATCCGTTTCGCGCGATCGAAATCGATTCCAGTCGGGCCGGGACGCGGCTCGGCGGCGGGCAGCCTGGTGGGCTATGCCATGGGCATCACGGATATCGATCCGCTGCAGTACGGCCTGCTGTTCGAGCGCTTCCTCAATCCCGAGCGCATCAGCCTGCCCGATATCGATATCGATTTCTGCATGAACCGCCGCGGCGAGGTGATCCACTATGTCACCGAAAAATACGGCCGCGAACAG
>Ga0187887_10001418_pt1 | contig 20636 bp, 15 predicted proteins | sample June2016WEW_7_10_FD_132977 | JGI IMG/M metagenome (GOLD analysis project Ga0187887, IMG submission 132977) | Peatland microbial communities from SPRUCE experiment site at the Marcell Experimental Forest, Minnesota, USA - June2016WEW_7_10 | ecosystem: Environmental > Terrestrial > Soil >... | reverse complement strand
TAGGCCTTCTCGGCGGACATCTTGTAGGCGAAGCCGTGGCGCTGCATGTAGGCGGACATTTCGGCGCGGCCGCCGAGTTCATCGATGAATGCGGCGTCGAGCCATGGTTTGTAGACCTTGAGGTCGGGATTGACGAGCAGGCCGTAGCGGTAGAAGCGCTCGATGTCATTGCCTTTGAAGGTTGAGCCGTCGCCCCAGATGTGGACGTCGTCCTCCTTCATGGAGGCGACCAGCATGGTGCCGGTGACGGCGCGGCCGATGGGGGTGGTGTTGAAGTAAGGAACTCCAGCCGTTGTGATGTGGAATGCGCCGGACTGGAGCGCGGCGATGCCTTCGCGGACCAAGGGGCCACGGCAGTCAATGAGGCGGGCCTTTTCAGCGCCGTATTCGAGGGCCGCGCGCGGGATTGCGTCGTAGTCGGTTTCGTCAGGCTGGCCGAGGTTGGCCGTGTAGGCGTAGGGGATGGCGCCCTTCTGCTTCATCCAATGCAGGGCGGCGGAGGTGTCGAGCCCGCCGGAGAAGGCAATGCCGACTTTTTGGCCGACGGGCAGGGATTCGAGAATTACGGACATGCGTGCAATACCTCAGGGGCTAAAGCCCCACGTTTTTTCTCAACTTTTGCGGCACGACTAAAGTCGCGCCCTGACGCTATACGAATTCCACAAACTTCGTTATTGGAAGCTTGCAGTGTTTGCAAGGCCGCCGAGGAGCAGGAGCAACAGGGCCTTCTGCGCGTGGAGGCGATTTTCGGCCTGATCGAAGGCGATGGACTGCGGGCCGTCGAGGACAGCGTCGGTGACTTCGGCGTTGCGGCGGGCGGGCAGGCAGTGCATGAAGACGGCGCTCGGCGAGGCCTTGGCCATCAGCGCTTCGTTGACCTGGTAGGGACGGAAGATGGGCTCGCGCTTGGTGGACTCGTGCTCGAATCCCATGCTGACGCAGACGTCAGTGTAGACGGCGTCGGCACCTTCGACGGCGGCCTGCGGGTCCTGTATGAGGCGAACCTCACAGCCGTTGGACTCTGCAATTTCGCGCGCCTTGGTGACGATTTCAATGTCGGGCGAGTAGCCGCGCGGCGTGGCCACGGTGACGTTGGTTCCCAGCTGCGCACCGGTCAGCATGAGCGAGTGGCAGACGTTGTTGCCGTCGCCGACAAAGGTGAAGTTGAGGCCGGCGGCGGAACCGAAACGCTCTTCAAGGGTCATGAAATCTGCCAGAGCCTGACAGGGGTGCTCGAAGTCAGAGAGCGCGTTGATGACCGGGACGCGGGAGTTGGCGGCCATCTCGGTGATGGTGTCATGGGCATAGGTGCGCAGGACGATCACGTCGACCCAGCGCTCCACGTTGCGGGCCACGTCGGCGAGAGACTCGCGCTCGCCCAATGGGGAGTTGGTTTGATCGACGAAGATGGCGTTGCCGCCCAGGGTGTTGATGCCGGCCTCGAAGGCCAGGCGCGTGCGGAGGCTGGCTTTCTCAAACATGAGTACCATCTGCTTGAAGTCGAGGGCATGGCGATACTCGCCGGGATTGCGCTTGACTTCATGGCCGAGCTTGAGGATGGCGCGCACCTCGGCGCTGGAGAGATCGGCTATGGAGCACATGTCTTCACCGGCGAGCCGAGCGGCGGCGGCGAGAATATCGGGATCTTTGTGAATCGGGAGCGCCGGCGGATGATCGAGAGTTGCCCTGCTAACCATGGATTTGTTCTCCTTTGGTGGTTGCGGCGGAGTGCGCTGAGCTTACGGCGCCGGCATGTTCAGTGAAGATTTCGTCGAGCGCTGCAATGGCGGCGTCGACGTGAGCGCGCTCCAGGATATATGGAGGCAGGAAGCGCAGGACCGTATCGCTGGTGCAGTTGATAAGGATGCGGCGTTTGAGCATTTCGGCTACCGCGAGCTTCGCCAGGTCAGCCGAATCAAGTTCGGCGGCGAGCATGAGACCGCGGCCGCGCACGTCGATGATTGCGCTGTGATGCTTGGCGAGCTGGCGCAGTTGGGCTTGGAAGTAGTCGCCGACTTTGGTTACGTGGGCGAGAAGATTTTCGCGTTCGAGATGGTCGATGACGGCGACGGCGACGGCGCACGCAAGCGGGCCTCCGGCAAAGGTGGATCCGTGCATGCCGGGGTGGAATGCGCGTGCTACTTCTTCAGTGCAGAGCGTTGCACCGAGGGGTAGGCCACCGGCTAGTGGCTTGGCCAGAGTTGTGACGTCGGGCTGAATTTCAAAGTGCTGATAGGCGCACCACTTGCCGGTGCGGCCCATGCCGGCCTGGATTTCATCGACTATGAGCAGCGCGCCGGTAGAGTTTGCGAGAGCGCGGGCTTCGGCCAAGAACTCTTGTGTGAGGGGACGGATGCCACCTTCGCCCTGAATGGCTTCGACGAGGATGGCGCAGACTTCAGTGGAGAATTTGGCGCGCAGATCGGCTACGTCGTTGAAGCGGACAAATTCCACGCCGGGGACGACGGGAGCGAAAGGCTCGCGGTACTTCTCCTTATAGGTCGTGGAGACGGCGCCGAAAGTGCGGCCATGGAAGCTTTGCTCGAGAGCGAGAAACTTTGTGCCCAGGTTGACGCCTTCGCTGCGCTTGAGGCCGGCATAGGCGCGGGCCAGCTTCATGGCGCACTCCCAGGCTTCAGTGCCGGTGTTCGAAAAGAAGGCGCGGTCGAGGCCGGTTTGCTCGGTGAGGCGCAGGGCTAGCTCGGCCTGGCCCTCGTGGAAGTAGAGGTTCGAAGTGTGGATTAGCGCGCGGCTTTGGCGGGCGATGGCTTCGACAATGACCGGATGATTGTAGCCGAGGGCGTTGACGCCGATGCCGCTGAGCAGGTCAAGGTACTTCGTGCCGCTCTCGTCGACGATGTGAACACCCTCACCTGTGACGAACAGAATGGGGTTGCGGTCGTAGGTGGGGATCAAGAGCCGGGCTTCAGCGGCGCGAATTTGATCGAGTTTGTTCAATTCTGTTTCTCCTGCGAGGACAAATCCCCGGGTTCCTCAGGGGCTAAAGCCCAGGGTTTATTCGTTCCACTTTCGGCACGACTGAAGTCGTGCCCTGTTACAAGCCCCGTCCCTACGGGACTGGGTTTCCTAGTTTTTGCATCCTACCCCACGCTGAAGCGCGGGGCTAACAAACACTGCGCCTACGGCGCGGGCGACTTTCATCTAGGCGACCATTACTTCGGTGCCTTGGGCTACGCGGGAGCTGCACAGATCGGGCAAGTAACTTGCGGCTTCCGCGGGCAAAATTCTTACGCGCTTTACGCCGTTCAAAAGAGCTTCACGGCAGGCGCTGAGCTTGGGTAACATGCCGCCGGAGATGACGGCGTTGTTGGCCATCTCGGCGATCTGATCAATGGAGAGCCATCGGAGGACCTCTCCGTTTGCTCCTTTGACGCCGGGAACGTCAGTCAGAAAGACGAGAGCGTCGGCACGGCAGGCGATGGCGCAGGCGGCGGCCATTTCGTCAGCGTTGATGTTGTAGTACTCACCGTCAAAACCGAGAGCGATGGAGGAGAGAACGGGCACGCCGTTCAACTGCCAGATGGCCTCGATCCAGCGTGGGTCGCTCGATGCGATCTCGCCGACAAAGCCGAGGTCGGGAGCGGTGCGTTTTTTGCGGGCGCGAAAGAGCAGGCCGTCGCCGCCGGTGAGACCGACCGCGGGCAGCCCCAGCGCGCCGAGCGCCGCAACCAGACCTTTGTTCACTTTGCCGCCGAGGACCATGAGGGCAATATCGCGGGTCTCGGCGTCGGTGACACGCAGGCCATCAATGAACTCGCTCTGCTTGCCGAGGGCTTTCAACATGCGGGTCAACTGCACACCGCCGCCGTGAACTACTGCAACCTGGTTGCCGTCGCGAACAAGATCGGCGATGGCGCGCATGGAACCATCCAATAGAGATGGAGTCTCAAGGCCGGCTCCTCCTAATTTGACGACGAACTTCATTCAGGGCCCTCCACGGCGAGTTTCATTCAAGACCTTCCGATTCTGGCCAGCCGAGCATTACATTCAGGTTTTGCACGGCCTGGCCGGAGGCGCCTTTTAACAAGTTATCTAGACAACTGACGATGACCGCGCGGCGGCCGTCGCCGGCGAGCTGGAAGCCGATGTCGGCATAATTGGTGCGCACGGAGTATTGAATCTGCGGCAGTGTTTTATCGTACAGCCGGACGAGGGGACTGGATGAGAAAAATTCGCGATAAACGCGGGAGATGCTTTCCGCCGTCTGCGTCTTGAGGAAGCGCACATAAATGGTGGAAAGAATGCCGCGCGGAATTGGCAGCAGATGAGGCGTGAAGATCATCTGGCTGGATTCGATGCCGATCTGCTCAAGCAGTTCGCCGGTGTGGCGATGGGTGAAGACGCCGTAAGCGGAGAGATTGTCGGCCGCGTGCATGAAATGGGTCTTGGCGGTAGGCGATTTGCCGGCGCCGCTGACGCCGCTCTTGGAATCCGCGACGATGCCATTGGTGAGGTCGAGCAGTCCCGCGGCTACCAGTGGCTTGAGGGGCAGAATGATGGAGGTTGCGTAACAGCCGGGATTGGCGACCAGGCGCGCTGCGGCGATTTGAGCGCGATGCAGCTCAGGCATACCATAAACAGATTGCGCCTGGGTTGCGGCTGCCAGGTCAGTGCCTTCATCAGAGAAAGCGTAGATGGCGCGGTTGGCGGCTTCAGTGAGTCTCCATGCGCCGCTCAGATCAATCACACGGAGACCACGCGATAAAGCCTCTGGGACCCACTCGCGGGACTGTTCATGTGGAGTGGCGAGGAAAAGAATTTCTACGCCGCGGACGGCGAGCAACTCCCAGGAAAAGGGCTCCTGCTTGAGTTTGCCGGTGCCGTTGCTGCCGGCTAATCCGGGATGAATTTCGGAAAGTGGAACGCCGCCGCGAGCCGCATCTTTTTCGTCGACGCGGCCGGCAAAGACCGGGGGCCTGCCTTTGAGGCGGGGATGATGAAGCAGCAGCCGGGCCAGTTCGGCGCCGGCGTACCCGGTAACCCCTACGACTGCGGTTTGGATAGATTTCGTCATGATTCGAGCATCGTCCTTAATCTTGCTTCCACTTCACCTGCCCGGCGTGGGTCAGGGCAGATTACGAGTACGGTATCGTCGCCGGCTACGGTTCCCACTACCTCCGGCCATGCTTCATAGTCGAGGGAGGCGGCCACGGGCTGAGCACCGCCCGTCACGGTACTCATTACTACCTGATTCATTGCCTGACGCACACGCAGGCCAAAACTCTCGATTACCTCTGCTACGGAAGGCGGACTGTCGTCTTCAACCGCCGTTGCCGAGCCGTTGGTTCCATTACGATGGGGCAGAGAATAGCCGCCCGGGCCCTTGGAGAGACGCAACTCGTGAATATCTCGCGAAAGGGTCGCCTGGGTGACCGCGAAGCCACGGCGACGCAGCTTGCGGCGCAGCTCGTCCTGATTGGTGACGGCGGAGCTGGCCAGCAGGTCGCGAATCGCATTGTGCCTTTGAATCTTCATCGCAGTTGGTTGAGCGTTCAATTGTGTTCGCGGACAAAATCGAAAGCGCGGCTCGCAGTACGGCGGCCGCGCATGAATAAATATACAACAAAAGTGCATAAGTATGCAACCCGGACGAAGAAATTATCTTAAATTAGACTTGCGGTTACGATTTACACCTTTGTCCTCCCGCAGCATGGCCCTGCGCTGATAGACTCTCGTGTGGCAGCACAGGGCGAATTCTACGCGAGCCCTATTTCAAGCATATGAAAAATAACGATTCCATTTCTACTCTCAATGATCTGTTTTGCCGCGTAGCTGCGGCAGGCAACCCGCGCGCCGTGCTGTGGCAGGATGAGTTCGGGCAATGGCAACCCATTTCTTCCGACCAGATTTACCAGCGCGTAAGGGCTCTGGCCAAAGTATTTCTGGAGTGGGGTATTAAGAAGTGCGACCGCATCGCCTTGATCGCCGAGAACCGCTGGGAGTGGGCGGTCACCGACTTTGCGGCACTGGCGATCGGGGCCGTGGACGTGCCCATCTATCCCACGCTTACCGGTGAACAAATAGCCGCGGAACTGGACGACGCAGGTTGCCGTATTGCGGTGGTTTCTACTCGCCTGCAGTTTGACAAGCTGAACGCTGTTCGCGAGAAAACGAAGATCGAGCGGATTCTGATGATGGATCCCGCGCCGCCGGAGGGAGCGATTGCTTTCAACTTTGAGGCGATTGAGGGAGCCGATGCACTGGGCAGTGAGCGTGATCCGGTCTTTGACGCGCTGGTGCGCGCCGCCGAGCCAAAGGACATGGCTACGCTGATTTACACCTCCGGCACCACGGGTACTCCGAAGGGAGTAGTGCTTACGCACGGCAACATTGCCGCGAACATGAATTACGCGCCAGAGGATTTCGTCTTCGGTCCCACCGACGCATTGATTTCATTTCTGCCTTTGTCGCATGTTACTGCCCGGGCGCTGGACTACATTATGTATTCGTTCGGGGTGCAGGTGGCCTATTGCTCGCAATTCGACAAACTTCCCCAGGCTATGCGCGAGATAAGGCCCACGGTGTTTGTGGGAGTGCCTCGGGTCTTCGAAAAAATTCGCCAGGAGGTGGAGCGCCGCGCAGCACTTTCGCCGGTGAAGAAGCGGCTGTTCGCCTGGGCGATAGGGGTGGGAGGGGAACATATCGATACGGTCTATGACGGACGCAAGCCCAAGTCGCTGAAGTGGAAGCTGGCCGACAAGTTGGTTTACTCGAAGGTGCGCGAAGCCTTCGGCGGGCGGGTGAGGATCTTTGTGCCCGGCGGCGCGCCGCTGGGAATCGATACCGCGAAATGGTTTGCGTCGGCGGGAATGGCTCTCTGGGAGGGATACGGTCTTACAGAGACCTCGCCGGTGATCGCACTGAACTCGCCGCTGCGCCACCGGATGGGCTCGGCAGGCAGGATCATATCGAACGTGAAGGTGAAAGTGGCCGAGGACGGAGAACTGCTGGTGAAAGGGCCGTCAGTGTTTGGCGGTTACTGGCACAAGCCGGAGGCGACCGCGGAGTGTTTTGACGAAGAAGGGTGGTTCCGCACCGGCGATATCGGGCATGTGGACGCTGACGGTTTCCTTTTTATCACTGACCGCAAGAAGGAGTTGCTGAAGACTTCAGGCGGGAAGATGGTGGCGCCGCAGCCGATCGAAAGCAAGCTGAAAGTGAACCTGCTGGTGGCCCAGGCGGCGTTAGTGGGCGATAAGCACAAGTTCATCTCCGCGCTGATCTCGCCTAATTTCCCGGCGCTGGAGGACTGGGCCAAGCGCCACGGAATCCAGGCGAAATATCGTGCTGAACTGGTGGCCGACAGGCGCGTGATTGCGCTCTATGGGGAGATTGTGCGAGAGGTGAATGCCGGCCTGGCCAACTTTGAGACGCTGAAGCGCTTCAGGGTAGTGGCTGAGGAGTGGTCGATAGAGACGGGCGAGCTTACGCCTTCAATGAAGCTGAAACGGCGGGTGATTACGGCGCAATACGAGGATGTGATCGCCGAAATGTATGCCGATGAGGCAACCTCACGAAGCGAATAGGCTAAGCCGGGCGCGATCGATTCAGTTCTCGACGGCGGATCTCTCTTGCCGCGTCGATCATGGCAAGATAGCTGTCCGCGGGCACATAGTGGGGGATGGAGTTTCCCGATCCCAGCGCAAATCCTTTGGACATCCGGCGGTACTCAGTCCCGCGCAGGAGCACTTCCTCATAGACTGTCTTCGGATCATTGCGGCAGAGCAGATCGACATCGATGCCTCCAAAGAGGCCGATGCGATCATTGTAGCGTTCGATCCACTGCGCGAACGGGGCGATCTGGTCCTCGTTGGAATGCTTGGCATCAATGCCTGTGGCGATGATCTCCTCCATGACAGAGAAGATTTTTCCGCAACTGTGCAACAGGAAGGGCTTGCCAGCGCCGTGAACCAGGGCAATGATGCGGCGATATTGCGGAAGAATGTGTTGGATGATAGTGGTCGGAGCCATAAGCGTGGAACTCTTGAAGCCCAGATCGTCTCCCATTCGGCAAACGGCGAAGAGGTCTCCAAAGCGGTCGAGCAGCCGGCTCCAGAGGGTAATCATCAGGTCGCCGATTTTCAGGAAAAGGTCTGAGAACAATTCCGGATCGTCCTGCTGCAGCAGGCAGAGATATTCAAAGCCGACCAGATCCTCGCTGATTTCGAAGATGCCATAGCCGCAACCGCCGAGAGCCTTCATGCCGTTTGGCATTTCGGACGACAAGGCCTGCAGATGGGGTTCCCACTTATTCCAGAAGATTTCAGGGAACTCGCTGAAGGGGTACTTCTCAAAGTCCTCGCGGTTCTGGATGGGCCCTGGACGGCCTCCTAAAATTGCCCCATGGTCAGGAAGGATGGGGCAGATCTGGGCTTCGAAGCTGACGGTATCGTAGGTCATGTTCTTCCAGAATTGACAAACCTTGGCGTAGTGGCCGGACAGATCGGAGATGTTTTCACTCTGGAGGCTCATATCGACGTCCAGAACCGTGGCCATGATACTTTCGTCGATTGCATGCTCGTAGATGGGAAGCCGGCTAGGCTTTTTATTTGTAGCGGCATCTACGACGATGCGGTAATCCGGTTCAAACGTCATCAGGTGACCTCGTTAAGGCGCACAGTCGCGACTAATAGCGCGGATGAGCGGGTGATTAGGGCTCAATTTTAGGTGGCGCTTGCGGAATCTTGTGCCGGCGAAGGAACCTCACGAGGCGAATAGGCGAGGCCAGAGTACCGCCGAGGAGGTCGCGCTTGCTCCACAGTTCTTTTAGGCCGCGGAAGAAGGGCGCGCCCCACGCGCCCACGGACAGCAGGCTGCCGAAGAGGATTACGGCGTCAATGCTCAGGCGGCCAGAGCTGGACCAGTAAGCATGAGGGTCAAGGTTCAGCCACATTGCGAACTCGTCAAGGGTGAGTGCGGCGCCGACGCCATAGCTAACTGACATGAGCCGGCTATAGAAGATGGAGAGCGGAGTGTGATTACGCCCCAAGTCAAGCAGCCAGCCGTAGCCCACCAACAGCAAGATGAGGATTCCCCAGACCAGGTGGTGAATATGCCTGCCGTGCACCATGACCCACTGAAAGTTCCCTTCGTTGTTGACGATGCAGTGAACCAGAATGCGCACGCCGGCAAAGGTGAAAAGGAAGGAGACCGAGGCGATGAACATGCGGCGGCGGGGCCGGTCAGGAATGGTGGCGCGCACCAGGAACCCGAGGCGGGTTAACTGCAGCAGGACCAACAGAACGGCAACAACCAGGCTGGCAAAGGCCAGCAATATCAGGGCTCCTCGACCGGGCATACCCTATTGTGAACCATTGCACGGCGCTTCCAAACCGGGAAATGCGGCCGGATTTAAAATCGACGATCGTGAGCGCGGTCACGATTTCGCTTTACAGCGTCGAGTACACTGGTTAAGGCGTCGATTCCGGCGATTTTCACGGTGTGGACGTACAAATCAAGGACTTATTCCCGGCCCGGCTTGATTGCCGCGCTTTTGATGAGGAGATTATTACGATGCGAGTTGCTTTATTGACCGGCGGCGGCGATTGCCCCGGACTGAACGCGGTGATCTATGCCGCAGTGAAGAAGGGCATTAACCACTATGGCGATGAGTTCATCGGCTTTTTGAACGGCTGGCGTGGTGTGCTGGACAATAATTGGGTTCCACTGACGCTCGAGAGCACGGACGGAATTCAGTTGACGGGCGGAACGATTCTGCATTCTTCGCGGACCAACGTGAAGAAAGTTCCGGGTGGGATTGAGAAGGTGCAAGAGGTTCTGAAGGCCAACAAGATCGACGCGCTGATCGCATTGGGTGGCGATGACACGCAATCGGTGACCCTCTACCTGAGCGAGCACGGAGTTCCCAGCGTTGGCGTTCCCAAGACAATTGACAATGACATTAATGGGACCGACCAAACCTTCGGTTTCGACACGGCTGTCTCCATCGCCACCGAGGCTGTAGGCCGCATCCGCACCACCGCCGACTCGCATAATCGCGTGATTGTGATTGAAGTAATGGGCCGTGATGCCGGCTGGATCGCCTATGCCTCCGGCGTAGCCGGTGGCGCTGACGTAGTCCTGGTTCCCGAGCAGGACGTCGACATCGACCATGTGGCGGCGCTGCTGAAGCATAACTACGATCACGGCAAGCACTACGGCATCGTTGTGGTGGCCGAGGGCTGCCACTTGCCCGAAGTGGGACAAGTGATCGACGAAGCAGCCAATCTGGACGCCTTCGGCCATGCTCGTCTGGCCGGCGTCGGCGAGGAACTGGCCGACATGATCGAGAAGAAGACCGGCTATGAGACCCGCTCAGTGAACCTGGGTCATACGCAGCGCGGCGGCGTTCCTACGGCCTATGACCGGCTGCTCGGGCAGCGCTACGGGTTGCACGCAATCGACATGGTGCACGACAAGAAGTGGGGCCGGATCGCGGTGCTGAAGGGGCTGGACATTACCGACATCACGATCAAGGAAGCGATCGCAACCAACCGGCGGCTGGATCAGCGGTTCTTTGACGTGATTGCGGATCTGGAAGCCAAGGTCTAAGCGCAAATCTTTCGTCGTAGTGAAAAAGCCATCTTCATTGTGAGGGTGGCTTTTTTGCTATTAAAGGCATCTGCTTGACTAAAATGCGGAAAAACGTATTTCAGGGGCTAAAGCCCACGTTCATTCCAATGCGGTAATGTCCGGGATAAATCCCGGACCTACCGCACGAATTTTTTGCCGCGCATGCGGCGCGCGACCCAGAGGGTGCCCCGGTCGTGCCCTTTCAAAACTGCGACTTAGTCATAGCTTTCGTTTAAAGTTGGGCTGTGAACTATCGTCTCTACACCGCTGAAGATTTTGCGCAGCTTTATGCGATTGAGGAGGTCTGTTTTCAGCCGCCGTTTCGATTTGGGCGCGGGTATATGCGGCACCTGGTAAATAGCTCTGATGCGGCTACCTGGATTGCGGAGGAGGATGGGCGAATGGCGGGCTTTGGGATTGTTGAGTGGACGCGGGAGCGGGGCGGGTTGATTGCTTATATACAAACTATTGAGGTTGCTCGGGAGCAGCGCGGGCGCGGCGTCGGCGGGGGGTTGCTGGCGCGAATGGAAGGTTCGGCGCGGGAGGCAGGCGCTCGGGCGATTTGGCTGCATGTGGATGAGGGAAATAGCGATGCCATCCGGCTTTACGAGGCGCATGGGTACGCTTGCGAGGGCAGGAGCGAGGATTACTACGCTAAAGGCCGGGCGGGATTGATGTTTGCGAAGGTGCTTGAGGACTAGGTGGAGCGGGGAAAAATTGAATAGCCTTATATAGGTATCCGGCATTTCCTCTGGGGCCAAAGCCGGCATTCATTTGGCGGCATAACGCGGGGGTTAAAACCCCCGTCTCCCTCGGCACTGTGTTTTTTGGGCACGACTGAAGTCGCGCCCTGCTACAAAGCGGGTTGATTCGGTTGCTACTGTGGTTTGTCGAAGGGCTGCTTTTCTCTGATTCGGGGGCGGTCTTCGGACTGGAGTTCTTTGGAGACTTGCTGGACTTCGCGGAAGACTCGGAGAAGATTGCCGCCGAGGATTTTGCGGCAGTCTTCGGCGGAGTAGCCACGGGCCATGAGGGCTGCGGTGATTTTGGGCAAGTCGGCAGGGGAGTCGAGGCCCTCGGGCAACTGGCCGCTTACGCCGTCAAAGTCCGAGCCGAGGCCTACGTGGTCGACACCGGCTACCTTGGCGATGTGGTCGATGTGGTCGATGAGGACTGAAAACGGCGGGCGGGGGATGCGGTCAAAGAACTGGCGCTGCACCTTATCGATATCCAGGTAGGTGATCTCTTTGCCCTCGGCCTTGGCCTTGTCTTTCAGCTCTTGTACGGCTTTCTTCATCTCCGGCTCCTGGGTCCTTTGCGCGTCGCGATAGGACTGGGAGAGGAAGCCGGAGTAGAAGTTGACCTGGACGACGCCACCCCTGGAGCCTGGACCACCGGAACGAGCCACGGCGCGGAGCATGTCGTCGGTCATGTTGCGGGGAGCGTCGCAGAGGGCGCGGGCAGAGGAGTGAGAGGCGATGACCGGGGCGCGCGTGATGACCAGGGTGCGGTAGAAGGTGCGGTCGGAGACGTGAGAGATATCGACCATCATGCCCAGGCGGTTCATCTCGTAGACGACGTCTTTGCCGAATTCGGTGAGGCCTTCTTTGGTGTGAGGGATGGTTTTGTCGTCGATGTCGCCGGAACTGTCGGCCCAGTTGTTGGAGTTGGACCAGGTGAGGGTCATGTAGCGGACGCCGAGCGCGTAATACTGGCGCAGGAGGGCGAGCGAGTCTTCGATGGAGTGGCCGCCTTCGATTCCCATGAGGGCGGCGAACTTCTGATCGCGGTGGGCTTGCTCGATGCCTTCGGGCGAGGTGACGAACTCGATTTGGTCGGGGTGTTTTGCGGCCTGCTGCTTGACGGCGTCAATCAACTCGAGAGTGCGATGAGCGTACTGACCTTTATAGAGAGCGGGCTCGACCCAGATGGAGAAGAATTCAGCGGCGAGGTTGCCCTGGTGGATGGAATCGAGGTTTAGATTGCCCGAGCCGAGAGGGTCGGCCAGATCGAAGTGCTCATCGAGAAAACGCTGCGGGGTGTCGGCGTGCGTATCGATGACGATGGCGGACTGGTGAACGGCAGCAGCGTTGGGCGATTTTGATTTCATGGGGGAAGGGTGGGGTTTGACCGCGGTTTGGGCGAGCAGCAGCGCTGGAAGGGTGAGAAACAGGAGAAGGAAAAGGGTGCGGTTTCGCATAGGCCTGGGATGAGTTTATACCTTTGGGCGAAGGCGCTTAAAAAGGATGGATGCGGTTTTATGTACCTCGTTTATTCCTGCTGCACCACGGTTCTGTAGACTGAATGCATCATCCACCTTGTCTTTCTCCCCAAGCCGGTGTGGATATACCGAGAAATAAGGCCCGCGAGGTGATATGGGATCGACTGCATCTGAGAACAGAGGCAAAGGAACAGTGCCGGACAAAAAGCCTGCATCGATTTTGTCGCTGATTTTGATCGGCGTTGGGGTTTTGGCGCTGATTTTGGGCGTGGGACTTTTGCTTAAAACCAATCCGGTTGCGGGGAGATGGTCGCAGAGTTACGATCCGACGGGACATTGGTGGCTTTCGACGTTGATTGCGGCGCTGCCGGTGCTGGTGCTGCTGGGGGCGATGGCTGGCTTGCGGCTGAAGGCGCACGTGGCGGCGGTGCTGGGACTGGGGACGGCGCTGGCGGTGGCGATTGCCGTCTTTCATATGCCGGTGCGGCTGGCGCTGACTTCGGCTGCTTACGGGGCCGGGTACGGATTGTTTCCGATCTGCTGGATTATTTTGCCGGTGATCTTCCTTTATCAGTTGACGGTGAAGACCGGGCATTTTGAGACGCTGCAGCAGAGCCTGGCTAACATTACCGACGACAGCCGCTTGCAACTGCTGCTGATTGCCTTTGCGCTGGGAGCGCTGTTTGAGGGGACGGCTGGGTTTGGCACGCCGGTGGCGGTGTGTGGTGCGATTCTGATCAGCCTTGGGTTCAGACCGGTGGAAGCGGCAGGACTGGCGCTGATTGCCGATACTGCGCCGGTGGCTTTTGGCGGGCTGGGAATTCCGATTGTGGCGCTGCATGGGGTGACGGGGCTGGATGTGTTGACGCTCAGCAAGGTGATTGCGATTGTGCTGACGCCGTTTTGCTTTCTGGTGCCGTTCTGGCTGATCTGGGTTTACGCGGGATTCAAGGCGATGGTGGAGGTTTGGCCGGCAATTCTGGTAGCGGGACTGACCTTCTCTCTTACCCAGCTATTGATGGCTACTTATACTGGGCCGGGGCTGGTGGATATTGTGGCGGCGATGGCGACGATTGTAGCGCTGCTCGCATTTCTGCGCGTCTGGAAGCCGAGGCGCGTGATCAACGCCAGGCGCGAGGTGGTGAGCGTGGAAGCACGAGTGCGGTTTGAGCATGGCGCGGCCACTACTTTCAAGGCGTGGATGCCTTGGCTGGTTCTTAGTGTGATGGTGTTTGTGTGGGGGATTCCGCGATTTGCACGGTGGGCTGAGGCAACAACTACCGTGAAGATTGCCGTAACCGGACTGGATAAAGTTGTGGAGAGGATTCCGCCGGTGGTGGCCAAGCCGACGGCTGAGGCGGCGGTCTTCAACCTGAACTGGCTGACGACTACGGGGACGGCGATTCTGGTTGCAGCGGTACTGGCTGGGTTGCTGATGGGGCTTGGGCCGAGGGAACTGGCAGCGGCGTTTGTGAAGACGGCGTTCAGCATTCGATTTGCCGTGTTGACGATTGCGGCGATGATGGCAGTGGGGTTTGTGACCCGATATTGCGGGCTGGATGCAACGTTGGGGCTGGCGTTCGCGCGGACGGGAGTGCTTTATCCGTTTTTCGGAACGCTGATTGGATGGGTGGGGACGGCGAGTACGGGGTCGGATACTTCATCCAATGTTCTGTTCGGCAGCTTGCAGCAGATGACGGCGCGGCAGATTGGGGTTTCGCCGGTGCTGATGTGTTCGGCCAATTCGGCAGGCGGCGTGATGGGGAAGATGATCGCTGCGCCGAGCATTGTGGTGGCCAGTACGGCTACGCAAAGTTATGGGCAGGAGGGAACGATTTTGCGCTACGTTTTTCTGCACAGCTTGGCGCTGGCTTCGCTGGTGGGAGTGTTTGTTTATCTGATGGCTTATGTGGAGCCGTTTACGCGGCTGGTGGTTAAGTAGCGAGTTAGCGCCCGCTGCGCGGGCGTTGGCAAGTTATGGGTGCCTGGATCCGTCATATTCTTGCGCCGTCTCTACGGGACTCCGTAACAAACTTGAGTGACCCTTCTCCCCACGCTGAAGCGCGGAGCTAACCAACTCTGCGCCTAAGGCGCGTTTGTGCAGACATTTCTGCGCTTCGGGCGCGTTTGCGCGGACCGGTTCTTATGTAGTCCTCAATATCCGGTTAGCGGGTTAGCTTCTCGACTGTCGAGATTAGAGCTTTGATATTTTCTGTGGGGGCGTTGGGGGGCATTCCTCCGGCGCAGGAAACGATCAGGCGGGAGCGGTCATCGATTGAGGCTAACATCTCCGTTACTGAGCGGATTACGTCGGCCGGGGTTCCTGCGGCGAGCACGTCGCGGGGAGGGATGTTGCCCATCAGTGCGATGCGGTTGCCGGTCCAGGATTTCATCTCCGCGATGGTGTGCTGGATGCCGAAGTTGAGCAGGTTGATTCCTGCGTCGGCTAGCACGGGCGCGCCGGCCTTGCACGGCGCGTCGTTGTGGAAGAACTTCACCGTCACATTGGCGCTGAAGGCTTGCTGAAGATAGGGCAGGCCGAAGGTCTCGAAGTCGCGGCGGCTCACGAAGCCGGCTATATCGTCTAGAAGGAAGATGCCGTCGATGGTGGGGAATGCCTCGCGCTGAATCGCGATCCAGTCAACGAGAAAATCTGTGACGATGGAGAGCAGCCTGTGCATTTGCTCGGGGTGGGTTTTGAGGGCCTCGAGGAATTCGGGCGTGCCCATGAGGAAGGATGCGATATTGAGGGGACCGCGGGCGACGGCGAATCGGATTTTGTGGCCGGCAGATTCGATCTCCTGTTGCAAGTGCTGGAGGCGCTTGAGGACGAAGGGGAGCAGGCCGTGCTTGCGCGGGTCGGGCTTTTCGAGACGGTCGACGTCGGAGGGGGAGAGCAGGAGTTTTTTGGCGAAAGGGAATTCGTTTTCGCCCCAGATGGAGAGGGCGCCGAAGGCGGAGGGTTCGGTGCACATTCCGTACTCCGGCCAGAAGCCGGGGAGGAAGATCGTCTCAGGGAATGCGCGAATGGCTTTGAGATTGTCGTCGAGGAAGATGCGCTCGCTGGTGAAGTAATCGAGGATGGTGTGGCCGGCCCAGTTGGGGAGCCAGGGGCTGTCAATGATGAAGGCTGTGGGGAGCGGATGGAGGGTTTCTCCGCGGATCACCGCGACTAGCGTTTGCCATTGCTGATCGTTCATGGGGTCATTTTGGTTTAGAGGCTATTCCTTCAGGAAATCGTTCCAGGAGTCTTTCTTTTCCTGCGCTGTTTGATCCTGGATGAAGACGTCTGCCGCTTTGTGCCACAATCCGACCTGCTCGGGGCCACTATCGTCTGGGACTACCTTGTAGGCTCCCGGTCCCTTGTCGCCTTTGGCAATGGCTGCGATGGTGGCTTCGAAGGCTACGCCTTTGTCTGCAATGACCAGTACTTTTTGACCGACTTCGTACATGGCCGTTCCTCCTTTTGTGTCTTTATGCGAGTCTATTCCTTTCGTGCCTGTTTTTCCTCAGGTGGGAGCATTGGCCCCCATACCCCCCCCTACCTGTTTTTGCAAACTATTCATTCGATTGAAGTTGTTTGCAGATTCCAGACAACAAAGGAGTTACGGCGCTTTTTTATGGCTTTTCGATCTCTGACCCTGTGCGGGCGGCGTTTTCGTGCTTTCTCCTCCTGAGTATTATGCGCGAAGAGGGTTTAATTATCTGCAAATTGGGGGTGGCTTATTGAGATTTCATCCCGTCCTTACAGGACGGGGTGGGGATTTGGGGGAACTGGGACCCAGGGTTTCACCCTGGGCTATTTTCGACTTCTCCCTAAAGGGAGAAGGAAAACCCGAGGGCCGGTGGTTGGGTTTTGTGGTTTCCCACCCTTGCCGCAAAAATGCGCGTCAAGGATGGGGCACCCGGCCAACGGTCAAGCAGGACCCTGCTTGGACTCTTCGACGTTTTTCTGGCGCACAGATTCTTCAATTCGGCGTTTTTTTCGCTTTTTCAATTGCCACCAAATCACGATTCCCACGATTGGTACGAAGAATTGTGGTTCTGAAAGGGTGGTTAAGAGCGTCAAGATTTGGTAACCAACCCATCTAAGAATTTCGGTCATCTTGGATTCCTCGCTGTCAATTTGGGTCCGTGCCTATTTCGAGGATTCTTGGTCGTCTTGCCGGGGTACAGGCGCTGTAATTCCCCCTAAGGTGTAGCCGACTATTGCTCCAAGAATCGTTCCGGCTCCCTCTCCGGAGAGCACCCCTTCAAGTCCAAGGATTCCAACCATCGGAACAATAACCACCGTTGCAAGTAGTTGGATTACTCGTACGCCGATACCTTTTGGTGATTGCCCCTTGAGTCGGAATATCAAGATCAAGCTCATGCCAGTAAACATAGTGAGACAAAGTGCACCATCGATCCAACAGTGTTTGAGCACAGTAGATTCCAATCCTCCATAGTTAAGCATTCGGAGACGCCACAAGAGTATCCGATCTTGGCCGAATTGCCAACCAAACTTTGTTCGGACCTCAGACCCCCTGCCGATAATTCCGCTTTCCCTCAGTTTTGCCGTGATTTCAACCGTATCTTCGCTCTTAGCTGACTGCAATTTCGCGACTAGAATTGGATTAGCTATGACTGAATTTACGCATTTGCATTTGCATACGGAGTACTCGCTGCTGGATGGGGCTTGCGACGTTACCAAGCTGGTGGACCGGGTGGCGACGCTGGGACAGAGGTCTGTCGCTATGACAGATCACGGGAATATCTATGGGGCGGTGCACTTTTTTAATGCTGCCAAGGATCGCGGGGTCAAGCCGATTCTGGGGTGCGAGCTTTATATCTGCAAGCACGAGGACCACCGGGCGCCGGGCGATGGGGATGAGAACAATCATCTGCTGGTGCTGGCGGAGAACGAGGAAGGGTACAGGAACCTCATCCGGATTACTTCAGAGGCTTCGCTGCACGGGTTCTATCGCAAGCCCCGGGTGAGCAAGAAGTATCTGGCGGAACATGCGGAGGGGTTGATTGGGTTTTCAGGGTGCCTGAGCGGGGAGCTTTGCGAAGAGCTGATGGCGGGGAACTACGAGAAGGCTCGCGGCGTGGCGGCGCAGTATGAGGATATTTTCGGCAAGGGGAATTTTTTCCTGGAAATTCAGGACCAGGGGCTGGCGGACGAGAAACGGATTCATGAAGCGCTGTTCCGGCTGGAGAAGGAATTGGCGATTCCGATGGTGGCTACCAACGACTCGCATTATCTGTGCGGGGAGGATTCGCATGCACACGACGTGATGCTCTGCGTGCAGACGGGCGCGAAAATTCACGACAAGGAGCGGTTCCGGTTCGACAGCGACCAGTTTTTTGTGAAGGGCGCGGACGAGATGGCGCGGCTGTTCAAGGATTCGCCTTCAGTGCTGGAGCGGACGATGGAGATTGCCGAGCGGTGCAATCTGAAACTGCAGCCGGTGGACAATCCGTTTCCGGAGTTTGCGGTGCCGGAGGGGCACACGATCGACAGTTACTTCGAGGCGGTTTGCAGGGCGGGCTTCAAGAAGCGGATGGAGACCTCGGTGCGGCAACTGGAGCTGCGCGGAGTGCTGCGAGCGAAAGCCGATCAGTACCAGGCGCGGCTCGAGCATGAAATCAGAATTATCAAGCAAATGACTTATGCAGGGTACTTTCTGATTGTCTGGGACTTCATTCAATATGCGCGGGACAATGGGATTCCGGTGGGGCCAGGACGCGGGTCGGCGGCTGGGTCGCTGGTGGCGTATTCGATGGGGATTACGAATATCGATCCGCTGCAGAACACGCTGCTGTTTGAGCGGTTTCTGAATCCGGAGCGGGTTTCGATGCCTGATATCGACGTGGACTTCTGCATGAACCGGCGCGGCGAGGTGATCGATTACGTGACGCGGAAGTACGGGCGCGAACAGGTGGCGCAGATTATCACGTTCAACACCATGGCGGCGAAGGCGGCGATCAAAGATTGCGGACGGGCGCTGGATATGCCGTATGGGGACGTGGACCGGATCGCGAAGCTGGTTCCGGCGACGGTGGGAATGACGCTGGACAAGGCGATGGAAGAAGTGCCGGAGTTGCAGAAGCTCTATGACAACGACCAGGTGATTCGCGAGCTGCTGGATACGGCGAAGAAGCTGGAGGGGCTGGTGCGCGGGGCTGGGGTGCACGCGTCGGCGGTGGTGATTGCACCGCGGGCGCTTACCGAGCTGGTTCCGGTGGCGAAGACCAAGAACGATGAAATTGTGACCGCGTACGACATGACGGCGGTCGAAAAGATGGGCTTGCTGAAGATGGACTTTCTGGGGCTGACGACGCTGACGGTGATTGACGATTGCCTGAAGCTGATCGAAGCGAGCCGCGGGGAGAAGCTGGACATTGAGACGATTCCACCGGCTGACGAGGAGACTTTCAAGAAGGTCTTTCATTCCGCGCTGACTTCAGGGGTTTTCCAGTTTGAGTCAAGCGGGATGCGGGACATTCTCAGGCGCTATAAGCCGGACAGTGTGGAGGATCTGACGGCGTTGAACGCGCTTTACCGGCCGGGGCCGATGAGCATGATCGACGACTTTATCGAGCGCAAGTGGGGACGGCGCAAGGTGGAGTACATGCTGCCAGAGATTGAAGAGATCTTGAAGGGAACGTTCGGGGTGATCGTCTACCAGGAACAGGTGATGCAGATTGCCAACGTGCTGGCAAGCTACAGCATGGGCGAGGCGGACCTGCTGCGGCGGGCGATGGGAAAGAAGAAGGCCGAGGAGATGGCCGCGCAGCGAGAGAGATTTATGGAGGGCGCGTCGGCGCTGGGGCATGGGAAGGGGATTGCAGGGGAAGTTTTTGACCACATGGAGAAGTTTGCCGGGTACGGGTTTAACAAGTCGCACTCGGCGGCGTATGCGCTGCTGGCGTACCAGACGGCTTATTTGAAGACGCATTATCCGGTGGAGTTTATGGCGGCGCTGCTGACCAGCGAAACATCGAAGCCGGACAGCGTGGTGAAGTATATCGGCGAGTGCAGGGAGATTGGGATCAAGGTGGAGCCGCCGGACGTGCAGATCTCTGGAGCGCAGTTTACGCCGCATATTACGGCGGAGGGGCAGGCGATTCGGTTTGGGCTGGCGGCTGTGAAGAATGTAGGCGGGAATGCGATCGAGTCGATCTTGAAGGCCCGGACGGAGGCTGGCGGGAGTTTCAAGAGCTTCTGGGAGTTTTGCGAGAAGGTCGATCTGAGGGTGATGAACAAGCGGGTGATCGAGTCGCTGATCAAAGCTGGAGCGCTGGATTCGCTGGGCGGCCGCGGGCAGCTGATGGCGGCGGTGGATAAGGCGATGGAGCGGGCGCAGAAGGCGCAGCGGGACGAAGCGCAAGGGCAGACGGGATTGTTTGGGCTTTTTGACGAAGGACCGAAGGCGGGGCGCGGCGCAGACGATCTGCCGAAGGTGGCGGAGTGGGAAGAGAGCGTGCGGCTGGCGAATGAGAAGGAAGTGCTGGGGTTCTTTGTCTCCGGGCATCCGCTGGATAAGTATGCGGATAAGCTGAGGAATTTGACGGGGGTGATTCCTGTGGCCGAGGCCCTGGAACGCAAGGCGCCGGAGAGGCGCTGGGGCTCGCAGACCGATCCGGCGGACGAGGTGATGGTGGCGGGGATGATTCTGGGATTGAGAGTGCAGAAGAGCAAGCGGGACCAGAAGGTTTATGCGCAAGCGGGGCTGGAGGATGCTTCAGGAAAGATTGAACTGATTTGCTTTTCGCGGGATTATGAACGGCTGAGCGGGGCACTGAAGATTGAGGCGCCGGTGCTGGTGCGCGGGGT